>Ga0255778_10001261_pt1 | contig 22768 bp, 8 predicted proteins | sample 071ome_31_FD_179976 | JGI IMG/M metagenome (GOLD analysis project Ga0255778, IMG submission 179976) | Coastal salt marsh microbial communities from the Groves Creek Marsh, Skidaway Island, Georgia - 071405CT metaG (version 2) | ecosystem: Environmental > Aquatic > Marine > Intertidal zone > Salt...
CACCTCCCACAAGATACCATGGCATCATCTGACCATGATACTGTGGATGTGCTTGATACTCAGTAGTATACTCTCGATCACCGAGATACATTAGTTCGGTTGGGGGAATATCGTGATCGCGTAACATTGCTTGTAGCTGCAAGTGCGTCAACTCGGGTTGCGTAGGTACTTTCATTAGATCTCCATTGTTTACGAAGTTGTTGGTATTCAGGGTCATATGCTGCGAGATCTCGCATTTTTTTAAAAATTTGTGCTGCCCTTGCTTTTACATTCGTGAGGCAATCTTCCTCACAGGTAGATACACTCCCATCTTCTGCATATTTGCGTCCCGAAGAGTGATTGGCATACCGTCTGGCACGAGTGAATCCCATCTCAAGAAATTTCCTTGCCATGTCCATCCCAACGAAATCATTCCGTCGTTTATACTCACAGAACATTTCGTATATTTTATTAGAACTTTTAGTAGCTGTTTCTTCATCTACAAAACGCCAGTGAGAACAAATGTCGTTAGTGTAAGGGCGTACCAATAGCACTCCTTGCTCTCCCCTTCCAATACGATAAAGTTGGCGAGTTTCTGTGTCTGTAAAGTCAAGGTCCTCATAAGGGAGTTCATAACAAAATTCAAGCATGGTGGATTGCTCGCTGACGCTATCCTACCATGCTCTCAGACGGGCGTCAATCCCCCGTCTCAACATTCTCAAAGACAATGTTACCATTCTGGTCAAACACCAGCACTCTGAAGTAATGATCAGCATTCTCATATGCTGAGACTGGTGGGAACCACTCAGATGCATTAAGAACTGCTACTTCTTCGCTACCATATTCGATAGCACAGTCTCTCTCACCACCAATAATACTGATGATGTCATCTGGTACATAACCTTCTAGTTCTGCAAGACATGCTGCTTTCTGTGCATCATCAAACGTTGCCCACTTCTTATTCTCAAAGTGCAGTAGGCATACATTATTCATGGCACAGTGACTGCCTGCCAACTCATATACTGATAGACTTTCGATTGCGGTGATCATCCTACATCCTCCCCGTTGTCAATTCTAGAGATGAGATCATCTAGAGAACGTTTGATACTATCTAGGTTCTGATGTTGATTGCTCCATGGTGTACCTTCAATACCAAGTGCAACAGGATTTTCTCTCATAGCACGGATCATTGCATCAGTGTACATTCTATCAGTAATATCTCTAACCATGAGATACTTCACCATCTTATCCTTGAACTGAGTATAGAAGAAGTGAGCAGGTAGTGTCCACTGATCTTCAGTGTCAAGATAAACTGCATCAGGATTGTTTGCCTTGTATACATTGACAAATGCATCAGGTGACATGGGGAACTTGATTGTTTTAATGTCCTCAATGTCAGCAAAAATTGCAGGAAGATCTCTTAGTTTAGTGCGATATGTAGTGTACAATGCTTTCATATCATCAGACAATGGACTGTCTGGTAGCAATGCAAAGTCTGTTTCTTGTAGTAGGAAGTTGCGAGCAAGGCGAACAGTGAACCATGTCTCAGTTCTAACTTCACCATACATGCGTCCCATTTCTTCTTGGAACTCTTCATTCTGTAGTCGCTCGATGTTCATGAAAGTATCTTTCAAGAAATCGTAGAACTCTCTAGCAGCATCTACATCTGACTGCTCCATCTCATAGTCTTTCCACTCATACTGACCAGTCTTAAAGTTCTTGACAAACTTTCTTCTAGTACAGTGATAGGTATTGTTATCATACCAAGTAAATTCAACTAGACGATCCTTTTCAGTATCCCAAAGAGGATACAACTTAGGACGTACAGTATCAGTCCAATATGTATCAGGGACAGTCTTCATGATGCCTCTATACACAATAGAGCGATCCATCAAATTCAATTGCAAAATCAAATTTGGTACATTACTGTTTGCTACGATACCCATGAGAGGCGAATATACTATGTGCTGAATGTATTTAGTATGCCTTGATTAGATACTTGACAAGGAAATATGGTTCAATCAGTGGCACCTTGATGTCTGGATCAAGTGCAGCAACAGGAATAATTGGACTTGCAGATGATAGTGTCAATGTTAGATCATTTGCAAAGATACCAGATGTATATGTAGATCCTGCTTCACCACGAACATCATAAGTTTGAATATCATTTGAGACTGCCATCTTACCCTCAGATGGTACAAATGTCAGTTCTGTTGTCTGCTCATTCTCAAATGTAACCTCAAGTATACCATAGTTATCTGTGTTATCCGCATTGTCATTAGAACCACTAGCAGCACCTCTATTCTGTCTAATAGAGAAACGTGCAGTCTCTACCTTTGCTGCTTCAGGAAGATCAATACTGTAAGTATACCAGTTAGTTGGATTAGTACCAGTGCCTGTACCATCGTAATTAGATGTAATTTCACTTGCAGATGGGATGGGAACTAGGGTGCCAATAAATCCAGATGATGGGAAATTCAGACTTTCATCAGTATTATAATAGAGTAGTAGTTCATCTCCACCATTCTCGGGTAGATCACCACCATTATTATCGTTGCCTCTTGCTACCTTAACTGTCATTCTTTGGAAGTCACTAGCATCAATAGTGCCAAGTGTGACAAATCTATCATTCTGTGTGCCACCAAACTTCAAATAAGTTGTTGGTTCATCACTGCTTTGGAGTGTCAATCCTGTTAGAACACCAGTTGCTTCATCAAAACCTACGGTAGCATAGTTCTTAACACCAACACCGTGTAAAATACGAACTCGTGGTGCCTGTGTGTATCCAGATCCAGAGTTAGTCAGTGATATACCACTAATTTTATTACCAGACACAGTAACACTTGCGGCAGCGCCTGATCCACCACCACCTCCTTCAAATACAACTACAGGTGTTTGTGTAGTTGGTAATTTAAATCCACCACTAGTACCAGAACCACTACCAGAAGAGAAGAAGTTCATACCATTATCTTGATCACCAGAACCATCGATGAATACATCACCAACAGAAATACTTTCAGTGCCTCCTTCGTATCCAGTGATAGTTTGCCAAACAATCTTAGCATAACCATCAGAAGCAGTGCTGGATGATACTCCACTACTACTGACACCAGCACCACCTTCACCTACACTGATTTGAATACTAGACTGACCTTGGAATGCATCAGCAGGGATAGTACCAACATACAGACCGCCTGATCCACCGCCACCACCACCAGAAGTCCAATATCCACCGTCTTCTGTGACAACTGCTGTAGCATATCCATTACCATTATTAGTGTTAGATTGAGAGGTAACTTCAGAAAAATAATCCATGTGACAAGAAGAAATGCCACGTCTACCGCCATATCCTTCCTCGTGACCACCAGAACCTTGGGCACCACCACCCGTGCCAGAAGCACCACCTAGACCAGTTCCATCAAGACCACAGCCTCCACCGCCGCCGCCTCCGCCGCCGCCTGTGCAACCATAACCACCGCCAGTACCACCACCACCAGTGTTCAAAGTTGTACTGCTGCCACTTACTTCTTGAACGTCATCGCCAGGATTAACTGCGTTTCTGCCGTTCTGACCACAGGATCCTTCACCAAATCCTCCACCACCGCCACCGCCGCCAGCACCAGCAATGATAGTGTTACCATTCTGTAGTCTAAGAACAGTAGCAGCACCACCGCCGCCACCATCATTACTTTCATATCCATCACCTGCTCTTCCACCTTTACCAGAGTGAGCAGCATTTGCTTGACCATTATATACTCTACCATATTGCCCTGGTTGAACTCTGAATATTACACCTGATGTTGGGTTAGCATATTTTGCTGTGAAAACTTTACCAGCGCCACCTGATCCAGCAGTACCGCAACCATTGCCACCAAAATTACCACAGAATCTACCACCACCACCTGCTAGTGTCCATGATAAAGAGACGATGCCATAGTTATCATTAGATGCAGCTAAAGTCCAGTCTTGATTAAGGTTATCATTATTATACGAGAAATCATATTGTTGAGTAAGAATATTGACTACAGGACGTGATCTGCCCCCTGTACCATTGTAACCAATTGAGTTTACACCAGCAGAACCTTCTGCATTTTCAGGAACAACATTCTTATCTTCTAGATCTTTATTCCAATATCTACCATTACCACCATCTCCACCATTTCCACCAGTACCTGCACCGTTTTGTACAATAACAACATCACCAGATATAGAACCAGAGATAGATTGAGTTCCTGCAGAACCACCAGTGCCACCAGTAGTATCACTAGCAGCACCGCCACCAGCTCCACCACCAGCAGTCATAAGCAATACGCTACCACCAGAAACACTAATAGTTGAACTACCACCACTATTACCTGCAACATCATATGATGCGCCAGAACCACCAGCACCAACTAGTGTAATAGATGCTTGGTCAACACCAGATGGTACAGTAGTGTCATAGTCTCCTGGTGATGTAAATTCAACAGTTGATGAAGAATAAACTGGCACACCATCAGTAACAATAGTTCTACCACCAACCAAACTGACACTGCTGAATTTTTTCATGGTTGGTGTACCATAGCTGGTGATCTCTACATATGATCCAGCACCAGCACCACCAGATGCATAATAATAATTTGGTTCTTTAATAGATCCAGAGTTTTGGTCACCACCACTCCAGTTGAAGATGTCATATGTACCAACACTACCATCTAGAATAGGTGCTTTAGATAGAACGTGAGTGTGGTTGTATGCAATACCACCAGGGGGCAAGAAACTATTAACTTTACCTGTCGATTGCTTGTATGATACTACATATCTGTCACCTGATACTGCCTGTGGAGATGGTGTATCCTGTGGTGCTTCAGAGTGTAGCAGGAAGTGTGAGTGCTGTGGAGCACCAGCAATTTTTTTCTCTTGTAGTTCTACACTAACTACCTGACCACCAATAATAGATGCTTCTACACTATCAAAGACATTACTATATCCTGTCGTGGTAATATTTCCCAGAGCAAATTGATCTTTCTGGGTCTGTTTATCCATGTACCAATTACCATCAATGGTATTGATACCTACACCCAGTTCAGAGTTACCAACGTTAGGTGTGTTATTACCATAAACAGGACCATTGCCTACAATTCTCTTTGCCTTGAGATCAGGAACTTTAAACGTTCCCATATTTGGATCTGGCCAATAATCATATACATTATTACTATTGATAGATTGGATCTGTCCAACCTCAGAGTTTATTCTGAGTGCATATGTTGGTGTTGTACCAGCATTGGAAGATGAGAATGTTACATTAGGTGGATTTTCTGGATCATATCCTTTTCCTGGGTTTGTTATTTCTACACCAGTAATGACGCCATTAACTACAGTTGCAGTAGCAGTTGCCTGCACTGGAGTAACACCCGCAAATACTTGATTGGCACCGCTAGGTGGAGCATCGATAGTTACAGTTACAGTTGATCCCCATCCAGCACCACCAGTTAAGATATCAATACCATCGCTAGCCGTACCACCATATTCGTTACCAATTGCTGCATACAAAGCAGGATAGTGATGAATATAATACTCTGCACCATCGCAGTAGATGTAACCTTCATATTGATACTCTGGATTATTCTCTGGTTCTGCGTCTCCAGAAATTTCTGTATATGCGGTGGTGCCACCTCCCAAAGAAGGTACAATTGCTGGTACAAAAGAGTGATCATAAGATCCCTCAACAGACTTCAATGTCTGAATGATAGTACCAATTCCCTGACTATCAGGGAACTTGTCAGTATAGTAGACTTCACGTCTATTTCTATATTTTGGATTAATTGCAACCATCGTCTTTAATACTTAATTAGATATTCCATGATGATGTAAGGACTGGTAACCTGATCAAGAGAAGCAACTTGATCGGTTTGCAGTGTCAATGTCGTCTGTAGATTATCGGGTGACAATAGGAAACCATTTGTCTTAATTTTATATGTATGTGTCCCTTGGGTCAGCAGAATTTTGTGAGAGTGAATGGTAGGATCACCATCATTCTGCACTAGTTCATCAATCTCAGTAAATACGTTATTAACCTGAGGATATGATTGCGCCGTTTTAGATTGCGTGTTACTGTTTAGAGGAACAACGTCAGATAGACTGGTGCCATTAGAATCAACAGGAACACCAGTTGCACCAGTAACATAGGTAGCAGGAACGTTTCCTGTATCATTATAACTACCAGAATCTAGTTGGTTACAACTTCCAAGTCCAAGACCAAAGCTGACAAAGTTTGGTGGTGCAGCAAAATCAATATCTTCTAAACTAAAGTTAGTTCCAGAATTCAATAGGCACTGATATCTCAGAGAGTTTAGACCAGCAGATCCTGCCAAGTCATAGCAATAGTTAGAGTAAACAACCTCAAAACCTGTGTTAGTTTCAACTGGTTGAGATCTTGATGTCGCACCAGATGCAATCGCCCAACATGGTGGTTGGTTTGTTCCAGCACCCTCACTACTAGATCCATTAGGATACTGAGTGTTATCCATCCATCCCTGAATGGGAATGGTTGTAGCATTAAAGTATGATCCAATACCCTGAGATCTTGCTTCTGTATCCTCATTGGTAGTCTTAATTCTCAATCTATTTGTAGTTGAGAAGTGCATGTGAGAATGTAGTGCAAGACTATCAACTGCCTCACTATCAGTGAAACCACTATTGTTAGTACCTTTTGACCACGATGGTTTACCCTTTAGTGCAATCTCCTGTGATGGTACGTTAAAATTTCCAGTATAACTTAGATTAATGACAGTTGTGTTACCAGTAGTTGTACCCGCAGTTGGTGTGGAGATAATACCCATACCAGATCTACGTCGTTCAACCTCATTCTGATCTTCAGTTACAATGTTAATATATGAACCAGCAGATGCACCTGTGGTTGGTTTAGGATATTTGGATCCTAAATCAGGGACAATGAACTCATCATCTCCTACGTCATCAATAACATCATTATTAATGTCACGCCTAATAAACTTAGATGCAGTCCCAGTGCCAAGTATTTCAGCAAGTTGAGGGTAATCATCCGCTTTGTAGATTTTTCCATCACACTTCAAATAACCAGCAGGTAACGCATTGATATTTTCTTCTGCGTTAGGATCAGTGCTGGTTAGTTCAACTGGCCAGGTAATAATACTGCCTGTGCCAGACCCATATTTTGATCTTTCTCTTGAGTAATGTGCAGGCATTAGAACGCTTTAATAAGGAACGTAACAACTAGCGCAGGCATTGAAACCTCAGCAATAATATTTAGGGCGTCATCTATATTTTCAGGCGATACGGTGCCTAAACTGATGTCATTCAAAGCAAATACTGTTGGTGCTGCCAAAGATCCTTGACCTTGGATCATCTCAAAACTACCGTGGTTGTGACCCAAGAAAGAAGAACTATTTGGATCTAACTGAGAGGTAATATTGTTTGTAGTTGTTGGATATGTTCCGTGCTTAAAGCTAAGAGTTTGGTTTGTTAATTGTGCCGAATTGAGTGTTGGTTGTGATAGATCTAGAGTATAAACATAATCCGTACTTGACGATCCTTCTCTACTGATGGCAACAATCTGTGTACCAGGAGCAAGTACCGTGTCTAGATATACCCACATAAATGGTACAACTTCATCCAATTCGTAGGCATTACCAATATTGGCACCAGCAGGCAAATCAATAGAACTGGAAGTAGGTTCGATAGTTACACCAGTAACAGTAAATGCTGCAGATGTGTCAGGATCATAGTTTGAAGTTGGACCGAAGAAATTTCTTCTGTTAGCAACTTCTAGTGGTTTAGGGAACATACCAGTCCATGCATCTTGTGCGTGTGTCTTGACTGGATCTGTAACATCATAAGTGCTAGTATATGCACTACCATTAAACTGATATGTCAAATCATTTGATTTTACTAGACCAGATGGGTGTGCTTGTGCAGGTGGCCATGATGCTGCAGGAACTTGACCCCAGTAGCTAGATCCTTCAAAGTTATAAAATCTGTCTGTTTGTGGTAGTGTAAATTCATGCTGCTCATCACCATAGAATGTAATAGAATTTCTACCTTGCTGCCATGATGGTGCTGTAGTGGCATTAGTTAACTGACATTCTGAATAACCAAAGTCAGTAACACAGTTACCAGTAATACCACCACCAGTAGAAATACCAGATGGTTCAAATGGCATTGGACCAGCAAACTGTGCGGTTGCTCTACTATATGTTCCTGGGTGTGAGTGACCAGGAGTGTGGTTAATACCTAGTTTTCTGTTGATAGTGTAAACTGTTGTACTGAAGTCTGGTGGTGCAATACTAATGTTAGTAAACTTACCACTCATCACCAATGATGGATCAACAGTAAAGTCGATGTCACAGTTGGCGTTGATTGTGATGGGAATAGGTGAATTCAAACTGATGCTACCAAAACCAGCAACTAGTGCATCTCCAGTATATGTCTCAGACACCAATACATTATATGCATCTGTCTGACCATACTGATATTCTGATTGTAATAGATACTCAGGTTCCAAATCAATTGGCATCTGAAGTGTCATATTTGGTACGCGAAATTTTCCCTCATACTCAGGAAATTGTCCCGCAAATGCAGCATCAGCACCATAAGTGTCACCTATGACTGATGCCAACAGCGGATACCTTGAGGCATCCTGTAGTCTGCCATCACAGACAATCCATCCTTGGGGGATGTTAGACAGGGCGAAACCTGTGTTACCATCCCCAGACCAAGGCATGATAGTGCCAATTTTGGCACTTTTCATGAACTTGACTATACCGTATCTTACTGCCATGTTCCTCTTAGAGTTCGACTAACCACCAACCGCGTAGGTCTGTTGGAATTTCGGATGCATCTGGGTCACCCTCTGCATCACTCACACCAACATAGACTAGACCGAAGGATGCATTTCGTGTTTGAACGATCATTTCACCACTGCTCCAAGCAAGTGCAGATGGACCCGCAGATCCTGCTTGTGCCTTTGTACCAGTGGTATCACCTTGGATTGCAACCGCAGTTGTACCGATAGGTAGAGCACGGATGATCAAGCTAGCGGCATAAGATAGGTTGCTACTAATATCGATAAATCTAATCATATCACCAGTCTTAGCATCAGATGGTAGATAAACAACCATGTTACCGCTAGAAGATGGGTTAACGAGATAGTTACCGTTTGGAGTTAGTGGGTTAGAAACAACTTGACCGAAACCAGTGGTGGATGCTGCCAGATATGTCCAGCGTCTACCACCATTAGCGTTGAAGTATCTTCTAATACCAAAGGCATCAATAGATCCATCTTGATACATGATGAAGTCATTAGGACCAGCGCCAGTGTTACCAGCAGATCCTAGGTTATCTATATGTAGAACCTCAGAGGCACTACTTGAACTCTCAAGGATTTGACCCTTGATGTATAGACTTTCACCTAGTCTTACAGATCCGTCGCTGTTATCAACGTCGAACATCAAGTCATTGCTGCAGGTTCCGTTCTCCTGACAGGTTTGCTGATATACTCTCAACTTACCATAGATGTCTGCTCTACCGTTGAGGTACATTCCTGCTCTATTAGTAACTGGGTCAAGAATTGCACCATCACCAGGGTGACCGTCATCGTTAGCGATACCAAGAATAAGTGTCTTGCTATCCGTGCCATACATTCTGAAGTTACCAGCGTTGATGTTAAGATCATCATTGATCGTTAACTTACCACCACCAAAGTATCTTCTGACACCTTTTTCTGGTTGAGATGAATCGTTTGTATCTCTGATGCTCTTAGGCATCTTGACACCGAAGTTAGGATCAACTGTGCCATCAATACTATCTGGGAAGAAGAACTCACTACCAATTCTGATGAATTGCTCATAGTCAAGTTTCTGAGAAACTAGATTACCATTAGCAAGTTTGAGGACAATTCTGTCGGGATTAGTGTTTGGCGTAGGTGCCTGAGTTCTACCAGTTGCAGGTAGTGCTTCTAGTAGAGTTGTGCTTCTGCTGTCCTTTTGGATCTTAACAACTACAGCACCAACCGTGAAGGATTGTGCAGTTGTTGTTTCTTGAGCACGACCACCGCTAGGATAATCAATAGTAGTATTAAATGGTATACGTGGTTCATTAGAACTGCTATCAACGTATGGATCATCGGTAATACGAATGATTTCTGCCTGTGTTGCACCATTAATGATTGCAACTAGGTCACCCTTTTCAAATCCAGTGATGCTGTTGACAACCATGAACTGTGTTTGACCAGCAGATAGAGTAGAAGCAAGTAGTGTCTCAGGACCAGTTGCTTGTGCAGTCTGTGGATCTCTAGTGTAAACGTAAACTGGTTCGGTTACAGAGTGAGCAACAGCAGTAGAACTGTAATATCCTTGCAGTGCCCAGACCCAACCCCATTCGTTACCAATAATTGTGTTACCTTGGCAGGTATCAACTTCAAACGTGGTGAAGTCTCTATTGGTTAGGGTCAGTTTAGAGTTGTCAGAAGTATCCTCAAAGATATCATAGATGTTATTAACGATAGGTGTAGAACCGCAACCACCAGACAGTTTCAGCGAACCGTAGATGTCGAGAACACTGTTCTGTACAGTTTCATCACCAATAGTGATGTCACCAGTAACACTATCAACAACAAATACGTCCTTCTCGTTTGCACTATCACAACCGCTGGTAACGATCAGTTTCTTGGAAACTTGATCCAACTGGGTCTGAACCTTGACAATCTCACCTTGATTGAAGTCGCCGTCATCGTTTGTATCTTCACGATCAACAATAACGTAATCATTAGTGGTTAGAGAACCACCAAACTGCGAGAGGTAGAAGTTGTCAACAGGACCAGTTGCATCAACTACTTGCGTTGTCCAAGTAGCATCGAAGGAGATATTTGCCTTCCAGAGGTTGGTTGCATCTAGGTGTGTGGATAGATAATCCTGAGCAGGAGATAGTTGTTGTAGCTTGTACTTGGTGAAAGAACCAAGTGGGTGACGCTTAACCTTAATGTAATAAGGAGCAGCACCTGCACCCGCTAGACCATCTTCAGTAATTCTGACGAGTTCAGGATAACGCTCAGTTGCACCAGATCCAGTAGGAACAGTATCGATTAGGATGTAATCGCCTGCTTGGAAGTATGGAGTTGGAGCATACTTCATTGGGAGGTAGAACTCATCACCAGTGATTGCTGGTAGATCAGAACCTTCAGCACCTGCTCCAGTCTTACTTTCTTGGAATGTTGCATCACCCCAAGTAGCAGCACCTGCGGTGTCAATTCTGTTGAAACCAGCAGCGAGTTCTGCAGTTGTTGGAGCGTTACCATCAGCAACAGTGATAACAGAAACGTTGATGATGTCAATGTTGCTGTTAAATGTATCCTGACCTAGAATACCGCTAGCGTGAGCGAAGTCGTCTGTACCTAGTTGTGCTCTTAGACCTTCAAAGGAGTAAGAAGCATTACCACCACAGAGTTTGATGTCAGCATTGAAACGTGAATTAGCATCAACAATAAAGTTGTTTCTAACAGTTGTGCTACCACCCTGACCACCAATGGTGATTAGAGATGCGTTAGTAGCAAAGTTTAGTGTCTGTGTTTGAGTGGTGAAGAAGTTAACAACACCTGCTTCAGATCTCAGTGTGACGGTCTGAGTAGGATCAGTTGCGTCACCACCAATAGTCTTATTAGCACCGATTAGCATGTCACCAGCAACACTGAATTGCTTGGTTCCAACTAGAGTGTAAGAGTTAGAGGAGTTGTTGTTATATGCACCACCGATTTGGATCTTCGAGATCTTATTTTCACTATCATCAATGTCGCCAATGAAGATGTTAGAATGATCAGATGCATTACCCAGTCTGAAGTATGTATCTCCAGTTCTGTCATTGCCAATTCTGATGTCTTCTACATTACCAGCAAGGTTTAGTCTGCCCTCAAATGTAGTATCAGTTACGAGGTTGAATGTGCCAGAGGTCTGAGATGTTCTGATCTCAGCAATTACACCGTCATCACCATTGACTTCGATGTCATGCTCAAAGCGAGCATCATCAGTAAATCTAGATGTACCATCAACAACCAGTGCTCTATCAAGTTGAGAGTTGTCAACGTTAATACCAACACGACCACCGTTTGTAGTAGCAACTCTTAGAACTGCCTCATCATTAGGAGCAGCACTGTCACCACCAACTAGTAGAGCATTATCTACCGCAGTCTTATCACGATCAGCGAAGTTGGTGTGATCTAGGAAGTCAGCAGTTGTTCTACCACTGATGAATGCAGTACCAACAACATCTAGGTTTGCACGAGGATCTGTTTCAATGCTTGTCCATGCATTCTCAGCAGCAGAATGTGGAGCACGAGCAACAGTGTTGATGCCCAGTTTATAGTCACCGATAGTAGCAGTCTCGGTTCTAAGTGTTTCAGCGCCAATGACGCCTACTTCCTTCCAAGTAGAGTTAGAGAACTCAATCTTGGGTTCTACACCAGCAGCAGCGTTAGCAATAACGTCTGCCCAAGGCTTAACCTCAGTGCTTACAGCATCAATCAGTTGAACGTGTACGAAATCATTAGATCCAGCAAATGCATCTACACCACCTGGGTTGACAACGTACCACGTACCATTAACTACACTGTTTGGATAGTAATCACTAACTCTAATTTGAGATGCTAGTGTAATACCAAGACCATCATTTGTAGTGTTGTTAAACGTGATCTTAAAGATGTTAGATCCGTTGAATACGATATCATCTAGAGTTGCATCTGCAATCGTAGTATAACCATCTGCAAGTACCCAAGCAAAAGAACCAGTTAGATTGACTTCTTTACCCTTGATTAGAACATCACCAGGGGAAGGAACAACACCACCGTAAGTGATGTACTGATCTGCAAGAATTCTTGTACCGCCAGCAGAATATAGTGGAGACTGGTTAGGTGTTAGGTTAGAACCAAATGCACCAATAGCATGTGTGAGGAACTTATATCCTCTTGCTCTTGGGTATCTGATAGGAGTAATCTCGAAGACCGCTGCCTTAACTCTATTCTTACCAATCTTAATGTCACCAGCATTTGGTGGATTAAACTCAGTATTGTCTAGTCTCTCATCCTGTTCGATAACACCCAGATCGTTCTCTGTGCTCTTAACATAGGAGCGAATGATTAGAGGTTGATCAACCTGAGTGAAGTCACCGTCTTGTACAGCGATGACAACAGGAGATTCAAAGTTATTGACTAGTGTACCATCTCCACCAACAACTGTGATGTTCTGGTTGAACGTTACAGGTGTATCGAAGGTAGTAACGAGACCGCCAATTACATCATCCTCGTCTCCGTCATCATTGAGAGTTGCTCTGTCGATGAATGTCTCTTCACCAGTAATAGCGTTAATTCTTCTGTTACCAATGTAGAGGTCACCCTGAGAGTTAATACCCGTATAGAAGACGATACCACCATCTTGTTTCTTACTTTGAGCATAGAAGTCCTCATCGGGTGTTAGGACAATCTCCTGACGCGCTGGGAGACCTGTGGAGTAGTTACCAGGACCGAAACCAAGATATTCAAATGTGTGGTTACCAGCACGAGCGATAGATGGTCTACGGAGTTCAACATAGTAACGCTGATCCGAGAGAACTGTGCTATCACCAGCAATAGGAATGAGACGATCTTCAGAACCAGAGACTGCGTTACCATCTTTTGCTCTAATCTGATTATCACCAGTGTAGGTATTGAGGATAAACGCTGGGTTGCTGAGTAGATCTTCGACAAGTTCTCTGGTTACAGAGTTCTTATAGTCGTTAACGGTAACAAGACCGTGGATGTAGTTATCAGCAGCAGAGTATGCCTGTGGTGGGTCAATTAGGTTAGCATAGTAATCTTTCTCTGCCTGAGTTGTACCAGAGTTCTTGAACCAGAGAGGATCGTTTCTATAGTTGAGAGGATAGAGTTTACTGACTGGTTGAGAGAACTTAAACTTCTTGAAGTTATTGATAACACCAGCACCCGTTGGGAATGGCGAAATGTTACCACGGAGAGCAGTAACATAATAGATACCATCTTGCTGACCAGCAATTCTGCGCTGTAGTGTCTCATATCCAAAGATATAGAAGGTGTCTTCAATGACGCCTGCATCTTCAACAGAAGCAACGTAGTATTCGATACCTGCACTATCCTGAATACGATCACCAGGGGTGATAGTATAAACGTTAGCGCCGTTTTGCTTGTAATAATACTCAGGATAATTTTTTCTGATTAGTGTTTTCAGAGGTAGCGATTTGCCCATATCCTGGTCTTCCAGCATATCAGCAAATACATTGCCTTGCCTGAACGTAGTGGTTGTATACTCACTGTACTCAAGAATACCACCACGGATGTTCTTGATGATTAGATAGTGATCACCACCAACGTTGAAGTAACCATGGATGTTGCACTGACCCGAAGAATTACCACTAAATGTTGCAGCATTAGTATCTCCTGCACCATTTTGTGTCTTATTCGTGATGAAAGATCCACCTTGAGGAGCAGTGATCTTAACTGTAGTTAGGATCTCATTGCTTAGACCAGAGAAATTGATAGTATCAATAGTGTGGTCATAAACAGTCAGTTCTAGATACTTGATTGATGCATCTAGAGCATCCTCAACATAACGACCAGATTGAATTGTTGCCTGAACACCAGAGTTAAAGCGTGCATACGCTCTTCTGTCTGCAGCAAGATATGGATCATACTGAGCATCTAGACTGAGGTTTGCAGTCTGTGCATCTTCTTTGGTAACACCAATAAATTCACCTGCTTGAACTGGGTTCTCGAAACGAGCACCATATACAGATCCTGTTACAGGCTTGAGTAGGATCTTCTGAGGAACAAGTTTACGGGTGTCGTCAGTTCTTGTCTTAAGAACGAAACCATTGATAGGATCTCTTGCGTTCTCAAGATACTTAGGAATGACAAGACGTAGTTTGTACGTTCTCTCATCCGCCTCACGAGTGTCATCGAGACGCTCATACCACATGTCAGTAGATCTCTGACGATCAGCATAATCACTCTCGTTAATTCTCCAGAAGATGTCATTCTTTCTTACGCTATCAGTATTACTGGAAGAACCGTTATCCTTACACTGAATGTACCACTTACCAGTCGATACAGTAGTGTTAGTGAACGTTGGATCAAAGCGCATTGGGCTTCTACGCTTGTTAGCGTAGATCTGGAACTCGTTTTGAGTTACAACAAAGTTGATCTCACCTACACCGTTGATAGCATCAGCATGTGTCTTGTGTAGAGTGATCTTCTTAGGAGATGCATAGCGAGCATAGAACTCTGCATTTGGATTAACTCTACCATAATTTGCATCATTACTATCAGTAATAGTAACAGCAGGATCAGTTGCAGAATCTCCACCAGTTTGTGGTAGTTGACCACCTTCAGATTCTCTGATGAATACCAGCTGAGGAGTTACACCAGCATCAGGAACGTCAAAGATGTGTGCAACATCTGTTTGTAGTTCTGTTCCGTTTGCAGTTACAGCAGTATAGTTGTGTAGATCATACTTGTCATCTAGAACAAACTGATAGAGATCAATCTCAACATCCTTGTCAATTGCATCAGTCTCAGATGCATAGATGTAAATACCTGCTGCTGCGTTCTCTTTGGAGGTCGCAAGCATCAACTTAGTTTGATCGCTACCATCGAAGAACGATGTGCCATTATACTCTTCACCACCTGCTTCTGTGCTTCTACCAGGAGCAATTACATAGTAAGTTCTGTTTGTCTCGAAACCATTGGGTAGTCTGACGAGACGCTTATCAACATCAACATACTTACCAGTATCAACATCAAAGCGAGGACGTGGAACAAGTCTAACTGGTGTGCCAGTTTCAAAGTTGTGTGGGTTGGAAGGACCAGTACCCGTGGTGTCAATTGTGAATACAGTTGCTCTCGCAGCAAGTGCAGCAGTGTCAACTGTTTGCTCTTGTCTAGTAACAGAACCAAGACCACTATCAATGATGGTAGTAATGTTACCAATTAGAACTTCAATAGCATCAGCAGTACCAGAGCACTCTCTGTAGCTGGTAGAAGTTAGAGTATCTACTAGAACTTCAGGTGTTACATCATCACCAGATCCACCAACAGTAACGGTAGTTGGTAGTGTATCTGCCCAAATACCTTGATTGTACTCAAAGTATAGATCAACGTTAATTGTAGCACCAGGAGGATCTCCTTGTGGTACGGGAACAGATACTGGAGTTCCTTCATCTAGCGCAGATCCAAAAGTTCCAAGTTCAATAGTAGTTGGACCTAGGATCTTCTTAACGTAGGTATCAGCAGGAATTCTGGATACAACTTGAGTTAGTGCATATGGAGTAGCATCTTCATCTCTTCTGAGTTGAACTTCTTCGGTCTGTAGTAGACCATAGCGATACGCAGGTTCATTAACATTGGTGTTGTCATATTCTTTGACGCTCATACCAATGACAATACCACGAGTATCACCAACATCAACAATATTGGATCCCGTTGTTACAGTACAACCACTTGCGAGAACATCAAAGTTACGCATTGCAGCAGTTGCCAGCTGTCCAACGTAATCCCAGGCGTCTGTTGTTTCTTGTCTCTCACCATCGATGTATGTAAGGCTGTTACCAACGTAGTATGCTTCACCTGCTTGGATGCTGTTGATATTACCGCCAAGTCTGAGGTCATTAACAACAGCGTCAACGATGTAGGAAACGTCACGGAAACACTTAGATGCTTCGTTATTAATTGTGAAATCACCTTTATTAACAGGAGGTAGACCAGCAAGTGTGCCACCGCTGATTGCATCAGTAAGGATATCAAATAGGTTCTCAATAGTAGAACGAACGTTAGCACAATCCCACTGACCATTGCTTACTGGTGGGAGATCATTCAGATTACCAGCAAGAAGTGCATCACAAAGGATGCCAGTTAGAGTATCAATCGTCTGGAGAACATCAGAGCAGTTACCTACAGTGTAGGTTGTTGGTTGCGTTGGTGCAGTTCTAGTAACACCAGAGAGATTACCAACACCAGAATCAGTACCGATTGCTTGAATAACAATGTCAAGCAAAGTATCGGTAGCAGCAACAGCAGAACCACAAGTAGGTAGTAGTTCATCAATGTCCCAATCATCTACGATTGTTAGATCTTTCTTCTGAGTTAGAGTATTTCCAGCAGATACGCTTACAGTCTCATTTCTGATAACTTGAATTGCAATATTCTTGACTTCAGTGAATACCTTAGCAGCTTCATCACGCTCAGCATCAATAAATGTCTCTACTACTTGACCATTGAATGTATTAGTGACATATACATTTGCAGCATCATAAGTCTTGGAGTTACCACCAAACTTGACATCCCACATTACCTCTTCTAGAACGTCATAAACGTCATCTAGACAATCTTGCTTGGTATTATTTTGTTGAGGTTGGTAAGAAGGATATGCAGCAAGCATACGCTCATATGCCTCAGCAGCAATGAACTCCTTGTTATCAAGAACAAGGTTGTATGCATCAGCGTGAATGTCAGAAACAAATGCAGGATCTTCAGTTTGATCTAGAGTAATGGTTAGATCACGATCATAGTATTGGTTATTTGCTGCGCGGTTCATTAGATCAGCAGCACGCTTGAATGCAGTGATCGAAGGACCAACTTCGTTATCAACACCATTACTGATTAGAGAATTGCTGTTGAAGTATTCTTTAGTTGCAGCAATAGTGTACTCGTTACCACCAAACCAGATATCTTGTGCGATAGCATCAACAACGTGACCGATATCTCTGCGGCACTTAGTCTCACCTGTGAGGAAAGAACCAGCATTATCTGCATCATTCCAAACACCACCAATAACATTGCCATTGTTAATTGCACTAACAGCAATATTACCAAGAGTATCAATTGCTGCCTGAACATCAGAACAAGCAGCAGAAGATTGTCTATCAATAGGACCGTCAGCAGGATTAATACCATACTCACTGTCACCTTCAGTAACAGTTAGATCCTTATAGTATAGAGCATTATATACTGCTTTCTTCATCTCTGCAATAGCAGTGTTGAATGCAGTAACACTCTGTGTTACTTCTCCTACAAGACCATTGCTAATTGGAGTTGTTCCAGCAGCATCAAAATACTGTCTGGTAAATGTCTTGGTGTGCTTGTTACCACCAGTGAACATGTCAACAGAGATGGCATCGATGAAGTAACCAATATCTCTACGGCACTTGGTTTCACCAGGACCAGCAGAACCCTTATTAATCTCAGTTGGCATTGAAGATAGATTGCCATCAAGGAATACTGTATCAACAATACCACCAAGAGTATCGATTGCTGCTTGAACATCAGAGCAGAGAGCGGTGTTGAACTGGTTATCTGTGTTAGAACCAGCAGTTCCATATGGATCACCAGGAGATGGATCAGCAGTAACGCTTAGATCTTTTTCATAGAGTTGGTTTGCAACTGCCTGCTTCATCATGTCAGCAGCTTTAGCAAATGCAGTCCTAGAAGGACCTTCTTCGCCTACAAGACCATCAGAAATCTGTGTGGTTGCATTCTCAAAGTATTCTGCACAGAACTTCCATGTATACTCGTTACCATCAATGAACAGGTCAAGTGCTAGAGCATCTACAAAGTAACCAATGTCTCTGCGGCACTTAGTTTCACCAGGACCAGCAATGTAGGAAGTTTCAGCAGGTAGACCAGATAGATTACCAGCGTTAATTGGACCAGTGATAATAGCAACTAGAGTATCGATTGCAGACTGGACATCATCACATGCTGCAGCATTTGTTCTAGAGACATTTCCACCGCCACCACCATATTGTGCGGGACCTTCACTAACTGTAGGATCAGAAATGCTGAGTTGGTTAGCAACAGCAGCACCCATAAGATCTTTTGCTTGGTTGAATGCTTCAATCGATGCAGTCTCTTCACCTTGCAGACCACCAGAGATCCAGTTCTGTCCAGTAGCATCAAAGTATTCAGAGATGAACTTACGGGAATACTTGTTGCCACCAACAAATAGGTCGAGAGATACAGCATCAACTAGATAACCGATATCACGCTTACACTTATCACCAAAAGTGTTGCCACCATTGCCATCATAGTTTGGATAGATAGCAAGCATATTTGCATATGCTGTGTTGACAATCTCAGTCTTGTTCTGCTGGATCAAACGATAACCATCTGCGTATCTAGAACGCTCATCGGTTGCTGGATCACCAGGAATATAGAAATCAGGATGACCGATAGCAATCTGTGCTAGACCAGTGTCAACAATCTGATCTCTGTTCTGTTGGATAAGACGGTATGCATCAGCATATCTGGAAGTTTCATCCGTTTGCTGATCACCAGGAATGTAGAAGCCTGGGTGATTAAGTGCGATAGCAGCAAGTGCCTTGTCTCCAATCTCCTTGCTGTTGCGACGGATTAGACGGAATGCATCAGCATATCTTGATTGATCGTTAGACTGAGTATCGCCAGGAATATAGAAGTCAGGATGATAAACAGCAACCTCAGCAAGTGCTGCATCAAGGATAAAGTCTCTGTTAGCAACAATACGATTACGAGCATCCTTATAGCGACCAGCTGGATCTGCGAGACCAGCGGTATCATAAGTTACACCATTATCAGTTAGACTTGCTTCTTCTGCTGCAGAACCAGTGTAACCCTTGCCAGCAATGAAGTCAGGATACTTATTAGTATTGCCGTTAAAGAGGATACTATTAGGATCGGGATCGTAGATGTCTGCCTTAACAGTTAGGAGGTTAGCAATTGCTTTCTTACAAAGATCTCTTGCTCTGTTGAATGCAAAGATTGATTGCTCTTCTTCACCTACAAGACCGTTATTGATTGGAGCACCAGCACCATCAAAGTAGAACTTCGTAGCATCGATGATGTTAGCGTTACCACCGTCTTTAAGGTCTTCTGCGATAGCGTCAACGATGAAACCAATGTCACGCTTACACTTACCATCAGCAACACCTTGGATGTTACTAATACCAAATGTTTCAACCATCTGGTCGAATGCTGTGTTGACAATCTCCTGGCGGTTAGCAAGGATTAGATTGCGAGCATCGAAGTATCTGTTACCTGCAGGATTTAGACCAGGGTTGACATAAGAAATGTTCTGAAGTCTAGGATATTTCTGGAGGATATAACCGAAGACTTCCTCTTGGATCATGCGACGGTTGCTTTCGATTAGATTAGCAGCGTCAGCATAGACACTGTTAATTACACCGCCAGTTGGGTTGAGAATATCACCCTTAGCAAGATACTTAACGAAACCAGTTGGTTCTAGTGCTGCTTCAAAGAATTCATCCGTGCCAGGTGCTGGATCTAGTTTAACGTATAGTTTTTCGTTAGACTTAGCACCAATTCTGAAACCATCAATAGTAGCAGCAGGGCGATCAGTTGGTTGAACAATATCGTCACTACCTAGGTATAGTTTGGTGTAGTTACCACTCTGCTGTAGAGTACCTTGGATATCAATGGTATAGTAAGCAACCTTCTTAGTTTGTGCCGCAGTGTCCTTAACCTGCTTAGGTGGAATAATGTGAGTAAGATATCCACCCTTATCTTGGTTGAAGGCAAATCCTTTGAAACCAATAGCATGAAGTGATGTATTACCGAAGTTGGAGTTAGAGTTGGTGATCGACATGTCACCACCACTTTCCATCAGGAAGTGATCAGCGAAACCAACAGCGAAGATCGAAACGTTCTGGATGAATGCATCTTCCGAAGCACGAACGTGGAAGTTTCTCCACTCATCCTTCCAGTAACTATCACCCTTGGTGTGATAAGGAACCGTAGCAAATGCGTCTACTAGTGATGCTTGGTTCCAAGTGTTAGAATACTCGTCGTAACGGATAAATGCTCTGTCGTCTTTCTGTAGCGAAACACCCGTGTACTGAGCGATAACCATCGACTTAAAGCCTGTTGCCTTAAGACCATTTGCCCAGATACCACAAATACCCCAGGTAGATCTGATCGATACGTTGAAGACGTAAGGAGATGCAGATTCAACACTATCAACTTCTGCTAGGGTTTGTGCGTTTGCACCTAGCGTAGGTTGAGTGATGATATCACCAGAAGAGTTACCCGAACCAATAGCACTTACAACAAATGGAACCTCATAAGTAAACTTACGGGGATCATTCTGGTCAATCTCCTTAACAGGGAAGATACCCTCAAGAACATCATCAACAGTTGTATTAGCAATAGCAACAAACTGACCTTGGAAATAACCATGGTCAACCTTTGTTGTTACCTCAACTTCAGTGGTAGAAGCAGCGATGCTGCTATCAGTTGTAGCATCAGTTAGCTTCAGACTTTCAATAACTCTACTGTCAGACAAAGGTCCAACAATTCTGTTTTCCTGAATGTTAAAGTCGAACTCACCAGGATCATCGATTGTAGGCTGATAACCAGCAAATGCCTTAGCAATCTTTCTATAGAATAGCGCAAGTTCTTCCTTGTCAGCGTATTCAAAGACAGTTAGTTTGTGGTGAGAATAGTTAGGTGCTGCTAGTTTGGTAAAGTCATTAGGATCATAGTAAACCTTACCAGTACCTTCTACATTATCAAATAGAGGAGATTCAGATGTAGTCTGTCCATCTTTGATGGTGAACTGCCAGAAGTAACAACCACCTGTTACGTTAAAGATAGCAGAGCGAGGAATTTCGTTCTCGGTTGTTGCAGGATCGGGAACGTATAGAGGTCTAATAGTAGTTCTTCTTAGGTCATAACCTACGAGAGAAGAACCTCTAGGGATGATTGCACCACCCTCAGTGTTGTTAAACTTATAGAGAATGTTATCTGGGCTAGAGATATCAAGAATAGGATCAGAACCCCAAGCATTAGTTGTTTGATCAAATGGGAATTCTGTAATACCTGTAGTATCAATTAGACCAGGACGGTTATCGATATAGTGAATACCAGGCATCAGCATGATGCTGAATTGGTCAAATCTGTCATTACCAAAACCAGGCAGATACGAATATCTTGCGACTTCTAGGAAAGCACGCTGAATGCTTTTAAATGGTGTGACAGGAGAATTGCCTCTATTAGACAACGAATCTGTCGCGTTAAAATCGTCTGGCGAAACATAAAGATACTTACCAGTCTTAGAGCTGATAAGATTATCTAAACGTGTTAAAGGCATGACTACTCTGACCCTGCTAACTTTTGTCCTCGGGTTTATTTATACCAGAAAACCCCAAGAAACACTGTGAGGTTCTAAGATTTGAAGACTGTAAGATTTGAACCCTAAGGAATAACGATGAGATCGGGGAGTTCAACATATCCATGCTGCAACAGTCTATGACAATTTGCACATATAGGAGCGCATTTGTCTATTTCTTCCTTCAGTGTTTTGTAACTAGCAATCTGTAATAGTTTAGATACACTATGCTTTTTTGGTGATGGATCGATGTGCAATAAATCCATTACCTCAGGAGGATATTCTTTATTGCAGATAATACATGGATGCTTCTTTGCATCATCAACTATCTGCTTTCTCCTCTTAGCACTAACTTGATTTGTTTTAGAAGTTTTAGAATTCTTTCTAGCCCACTCACGCTGATACTTACGATTTTCTTCTTTATCTTTATAAGGCATAACCTAGAAACTTCTGCTAGACATATGTAGATGTATCCAAACTGTTCAGACCATGTACAATCACCTCTCATAACTCCTCCACCTGGGCTCGAACCAGGGACATAGTGATTAACAGTCACTCGCTCTACCGACTGAGCTATAGAGGAATGTATTCGCTATTCGCAAATAGCGAATGGAGAATAG
>Ga0255778_10001267_pt1 | contig 22728 bp, 21 predicted proteins | sample 071ome_31_FD_179976 | JGI IMG/M metagenome (GOLD analysis project Ga0255778, IMG submission 179976) | Coastal salt marsh microbial communities from the Groves Creek Marsh, Skidaway Island, Georgia - 071405CT metaG (version 2) | ecosystem: Environmental > Aquatic > Marine > Intertidal zone >...
TTTTGGCCTATAAATATTTAGGCAAGAGGTTTGATTGCGGCACTCCAAAAGGCATGTTGTTAGCTCAGAATAAAATAGGCAACCCATAATGATTATTTATCCAATTATTTTATCTGGGGGTAGTGGAAGTAGATTATGGCCTCTTTCAACAAAGGGCTCCCCAAAACAATACCATTCTCTTTATGGAAATAATTCTATGTTCCAAGAGACAATTATTAGGTCTATGCTGATACCTAATGCTGCCCCACCAACCATAGTTTGTAATGAAATACATAGGTTTTTAGTTAAAGAGCAGTTAAATGAAATCAATGTCAAAAAGTATGACATACTCCTAGAACAGCAAGGCAAAAATACTGCTTTAGCAATAACTACAGCGATTCTCCATATTAAGAAAAAGACTGAGAACGCTATTGTATTAGTTTTACCTGCCGATCATTTTATCGAAGATAAAAATTCGTTCTCTGAAGATGTTCTTTCTGCAGTTCAATATGCTGCTGCCGATAAATTTGTAACTTTTGGTATTGCCCCTGAAGAGATCAATAAAAATTATGGCTATATAAAAAAAGGTAAAGAAATAGAGTCTTTTTTTTATGTTGAAAAATTCATAGAAAAACCTAGTTTATCTCTAGCAGAAAAATTTCTTGAAGAGGGAGGCTATTTGTGGAATTCAGGAATATTCCTTTTCAGTATCAAAAGATATTTGTCTGAAATTAGATTGCATAAACTGATATTCGAGCAGGCAATTTCAGCTATTAATGACGCATCAAATGATTTAAATTTTTGGAGATTGCCAGACTACAAAAATATAAATGGTAATGATGTGAGTAAATTATCTATTGACTATCTTTTACTTGAAAATACTAAAAATATTCTTGTTAGACCTTTGAAAAGTCTCTGGAGTGATTTAGGCACATGGAAATCTATTAGTAATTTACCTTTGATCAACAACAAGATAAACAAGTCAGAATATGATTCATTGTATTCTTTAGATTCTCGTGATTGTTTCGTGAGTTCAAAAAAGATTGTAGCAACTATTGGCGTAGAAAATTTAGTAATTGTTGATACATCAGATGCCCTTTTGATTGCAAATAAGGACAAAACAGATCTTGTATCAGAAATTCAAAAAAATACTACAAATGATATTAAATTAAATATAGAAGGGCAAAGAACATATAGACCCTGGGGCTGGTTCGAGGTGATTTATTCTGATAGTACTTACAAAGTGAAAAAGCTCCATATATTCCCCAAATCAAGATTATCTCTTCAGTCTCATAAGCAGAGAGCGGAAAATTGGACAATTGTCTCTGGTGTTGCTCAAGTAACTAAAAACGATAAAACATTTCAATTAAATGAAGGTGAGTCAATTTTTATACCCAAAGGATCTAAGCATTCTATAGAAAATAAGACTCAAAAATATATTGATATTATTGAAGTTCAAACAGGTTCCTATTTAGAGGAAGATGATATAGTTCGATATGAAGATTTATATGGGAGGGTATAAATTAACTGTGAGATACTATATAAAAGTCAAGAATCTAAAAACACTTAATAAAAAACCTTCTAACGTTATTCTATTCATATGACTATCCTTGTCTTATTTACATTTGGTATCTCTTTAAAGACTTGGAAAGAAAAAGGACTTATAGATAGAGAGTTAGAATATTACAGAAAATTAGTACAGAAATATAATTTTAAATTTGTTTTTTTAACATATGGTGATGAATCTGACCTCTTCTTAAAAGAGAAAAATATTGAAATTTATCCTCTATACAGCAAATTTAGAAAGCCAAATAGTATTTTTATAGCTATTATTCATTCTATTCTTTTCCCAATATTTGCTTTTAAAGAATTCTCCAAGATTGACATTATTAAAACTAATCAGATGCTTGGATCTTGGATTGGTGTGATCTTATCCAAAATTCTAAAAAAGCCACTTATTCTTAGGTCTGGTTATGAATTATATGACTTTGCAATAAAAGCCATCATAGTTTTTATTTATGGGTTTTTTAAGAGCATTAGATGAGGGTTCTAATTATTCAGGGTGTTGCAGATAGTCTTCTTGTGTCGGGAGAAGAAACAGTCATACAAAATGACATTTTTTTACTAAAGCAAAAAGGTGTTGAAGTTATTTATAAAAAAATTTCAATACCACGCTCAGGCTTCATATCTTTTCTCAAAAAGGCATCGGCTTTAACATGGTCTTTCGAGAATTATAAGAAAATAATTAAATGGTCAAAAAACTATAAGCCCAATGTTATTCACTTTCATTCAATTATTCCCTATTTGAGCATTTCAGTATTATTTGCTTCAAAAAAATGTCAAATACCTGTTGTCCAGACCCTGCATAATGGAAGGTGGTTATGTATTGAAGGAGCATATTATAGAAATAAAAATTATTGCGATGATTGTGTTGGAAGTTATGGCATAAAGGGATTCTATAGAAGTTGTAAATCTAATTTGTTTTTATCTTTTTTATTGTTCTTAAATAATTTCATAATGAGAAAAACCAAGATTTTATTTAAGTTTGTGGATAAATTTATAGCTGTATCAGACTTTGTCAGAGAGCAACATCTAAAATCTAAATTTCCAGATGAAAAAATTTTAGTGAGAAACAATAGTTTCTTCTTTTCAAGAATTAATCCAAATCTGCCAGTTAAGAAAAAAAATGGAGTATGTTTTGCAGGTAGGATATCAGAAGCGAAAGGCTCTGATATTCTTCATCATCTTGTAAAGAATGTTGATTTTGATATCCATATTATTGGAAATGGACCAGAATTAGATCTTTTTAAGAATTTGGAGAAAAAATATAGCAATGTCAAGGTTCTTGGCCGATTAAATAATATTGACACTCTTGGAGTCGTTAAAGCCTCAAGAATTACAATCATTCCATCTCAATGTGGAGATAGTTTTCCATCAATTGCCATAGAGTCTCTATCTCAAGGCACGCCAATAGTTGCCTCCAATATAGGGGGACTCTCAAAAATTGTTAAAGACTCTAAAGCCGGAATTCTTATTGATCCTGACGATAGATTGGCATTTGTCGATAATATAAAAGAACTAATCAATGATGAAAATAAGCTGCAAATTATGGCTAACAATGGCATAGAGTATGTGCAAAAAAAAATAAATTCTGAAAAACAAATTAATCAGCTAATAGAAATTTATGAAGAGGTTATTTAAATAAAAAATAGTTATGTTAGTAGTTTTTAGTGGAATAGATGGCGCTGGAAAATCAACTCAAATTAAACTTTTAAGTGAATATTTGTGCAAAAAAAATATTTCATACGCCACTGTTTGGTCGAGAGGGGGCTACACACCCGGAATTGAGCTTATAAAGAAAATATATCGCAAACTATTTTCTTTTAATTCTTTATCTCAAAAAAATAAAAGAGACGAGTTAATGAGTAATAAGAAAATTAATTACTTGTGGATTTGTATTGCTTTATTAGATTTATTAATTTATTACACAGTTTTCTTAAGATTGAAAATATTAACTAAGAAAATTGTTATTTGTGACAGATATCTATACGATACATTTATAGATTTTTCATTAAATTTTCCAGAAATAAATTTTTCAGAAAAGCTTTTATGGAAATTATTAAGGAAGCTTTCTCCAAAACCTAATTTCTCTTTTTTGTTAATGATTAGCACCAAAGAATCAATATCTAGGTCAAAGAAAAAGAATGATCCTTTTGCTGAAGATATAAAAAAAATTGAACAAAGAATAAAACTTTATGAGAATTCAACATATTTTGATCACAATCAAGTTAATACTATAGATTGTATGAAAAATATCGATCAAGTTCTTAATGAAATCTTAACTAGCATGAGCGCAGTTCTGAATAAATGAAATTAGAGTTACTCATAACCCGCGAAAAATATCTACCCAAGCTTGAAAAGACTTTATATTTATTTTTTAAGAATAAATTTAACTTAGAAGTCGATATATCATGGAATAAAAGCAAAAAATTTAAAAACTTTTTCTTTGTTAATAAAAGAATCAACTTGATTTTCCCAAAAAAAATAAATAAATTCTATATTGGGAAATTAAGTAATGAATACAGATACCACAAGAAATTAAGTAAAAAATTAATTTATTCCATATACACTAGTCTCGCAATTGGCTCTCTAAGGTCCTTTTTCTCTTCCTTAAGAATTTATATACATCCCTTACCCTCAGTTTTGGAGGGTTTAATCATATTGCCTGGCAATCAAACTATAAAAGTTTTTGATATAAAAACTAAAAGTTGCTATGTTGTTTTTACAAATAACTCAAACATGGATTTTTTTAAAAATCAGGTAAATATTAGACTTGAGAATGAGTTCTTAATGGCACCAAAAATAATCTCTAATAATCTAAAGAAAGGTTTTTATCAGGAGGAGTGGTTTTATGATTTCTTGCCTTTTGATAGGCAAATTGATTCTGATGAAAAAGACAAACTTTTAGAAAAGCTTCAATCAAACCTTTTGGAGCTTTACTCCAAAACAACACAAAGAAAAAAAATTTATAAATATGCATCTGAACTGTATCAAAAAATTTTTTGTAAGTTGAGATTCCTTCCAGAGGTATATAGTGAAAATGATATAAAAAAAATTACGGACATAGTAAATTTTATATTTTCCAATCTAGATAATAACTTTGAGATGATTGATATTGTGCAAACACATGGAGATTTCCAGCCAGCTAACATTATGGTGAATATAAGCAAAAATGATATTTTATTGATTGATTGGGAGTATACAGATTTCAGATCCAGATTTTATGACGCACTCGTATTTTTCTTAGAAGTCAGAACACCAAACAAAATCCACAAAAACATATTAAATCTTAATAATAAAAATTGGAGATGGTGTTATAAGGATTCAAACAAGAAATTATCCAAGAATGAATTGGTTGTATTTCTGCTTGAGGATATAATAGTAAGGATTATAGAAATTCAGCATATTAATCTCCTGAAAATAAGTCCTGCATTGGATCTTTTTTTGGCAAATATAAAAGAAATAAATTTTTCTAGTTTTAAATAGTTTATGAGAGTAGTAGTTCTTAACCAAGTTTCCGGGGTTTTATTCTACGATATTTGCAATAGTCTCAATAAAAGTCCTGAAATTGAAGTCGAACTTCATTCAGAACCAGAAAAATCAGCTACATCTCTCAATGAGGGTATTAAATTCTTCCCTGCACCAAAATATAACAAAAGAAATTACCTTACAAAAATAACTTCATGGTTAAAATTTTGTTTGTATGCTTCCAGAATTTACTTATCTTCGGGTCATGACGATAAAATACTAATATCTTCTAATCCCCCTCTGCTAATTCATTTTCTTTATTTTATAAATTCCTTTAAGAAAAGAAGTTTCTCAATAATAGTCTATGATATTTATCCGGAAATAATAGTTGAAATGGGAATTTTTTCGCCAAGAAACTTTCTTGTAAAAATTTGGAAATTCATAAATAAAAAAGCATTTTTTCGCTCAGAAAAAATATATACCATTACTAAAAAAATGAAAGACACATTGATCATGAATTATCAGTTAGATCATAAAAAAATCGACTTATTAGAAATATGGGTTGATACGAAAAAATATAGACCTATTCCAAGAGATAACAACAATTTAATTCGAGAATTAAACTCTGAAAAAAAATTGGTAGTTACATATTCAGGCAATTTTGGAATAAGCCATGATCATATGACCTTTTTAAAAGCTATAAAGAAAATAAATAATAGATTAGATATAGTTTTTATCATTTGCGGGGGCGGAAAAAAATATATTCTAGCTCAGAAATTTGTCAATCGTCATAATATAAAAAATGTTAAATTTCTGAACTATCAAAGTGAATCTGATTATATAAAGTTATTGTCAATGAGTCATATTTCAATTGTTTCTCAGGCCAAGGGATCAGAAAATTCAATGATTCCAAGTAAAACTTTCTTTTGCATGTCTGTTGAATGCGCAATTTTTTGCATAACGTCAATAAGAAGCGAACTTTGTAAGCTTGTGATCTCAGCTAAATGTGGCCAATGTTTTAGACTGGGTGATCATGATTCTCTTGCTAATGAATTGATAAAAAGTATTGAATCAAAGGAATTATTGTTATATGGAAAAAGAGGCAGAAAATATATTTTAAAACACCACAATAAACAAGAAATATTGAGCAAATTTTCTTTAGGGACTAGTTAATTGTAATGTTTGATAAATTTAATGACAAGGAAAAATTTCTAATTTCTGTTCTCACACATATTGATTTTTTGGATTGCAATAAAATTAAAAGCTTATTTACCTCAATAGGTAGTAATTCTCTTTATCTTGCATGCAAAGAAAATAAGATAGACTCCATAGCAGCGGACTCTTTGATTAAGTGTCTTGGAAAGAAAAATCTTTCATCTGAATGGATTAATTCATTTTCTAAAGAAGATATTCGAATAAAGAGTTATATGGACGAACTAGAAAATGTTGCAAAATATTTTCTCAAACACGGAATAGATCTAATAGCACTTAAAAATAGTGGAATCACCAAAGGTATATACAAAAGGTGTGCAGCATCTCCGATGGGGGATATTGATGTATTAGTTCAAAAGAAAGATTTTATGGCCGCACATGAGCTCCTTCTAGCCAAGGGGTATAAATTGAAATTCAGATCAAAATTAGAAAAGGATGACATAGAAGAGGCTTTCCTTGGAGGGGGCTCAGAATATTACACTATCCTTAAAGATGGCGAAAAATTATGGTTTGAACTTCAATGGAGATCTGTTGCAGGGCGATGGATCACTCCAGACCAAGAACCTTCAACCGATGAACTTTTTTCAAGGTCTAAAAGAATCAAAGGTTCCGCAGTAAGACTCCTGTCACCAGAAGATAACTTACTTCAAGTCTGTCTTCATACTGCGAAACACTCTTTTGTGAGGGCTCCGGGTTTTAGATTAAATACAGATGTCGATAGAATTGTTAGAGAGTCCTCAGTTGATTGGAAAAAATTTGAATCAATGGTGTCTGATATGAAAGTAAAGACCCCTGTCTTTTTTTCATTAAAAATTGCTAAAGAGCTTGTCAGAACACCTATACCTGAAAATATACTTAATGCCCTGTCTCCTTCAAGGGTGAAAATTCTTATTGTATCTAAATGGTTAACTAGAGTAGGTATTTTTGATCCAGATGGAAAAAAATGGACAAAAATAGGGTATATCATTTTTGTTTCGCTTCTTTACGACTCTATTTTTGATTTCTTAGATTCTATTTTTCCAGATAAAAAATGGATGATAGATCGTTACAAAGTTAGATTCTCAATTCTTCTCCCTTTCTATTATATTTTAAGAATAACAAACTTATTGTTTAAAAGAGCATTAAACTCTAAGACCTCAAAGAAAAATAATTAATTGCACTGATTGATGTCCAATATTCTTATAACAAGCGCAGGCAGAAGAGTTTCATTAGTAAAGTTATTTAAAAGTGCTCTTCAATCGAACAAAACATCTGGAAAGGTAATTGCTATAGATATGTCTAAGTCAGCACCTGCATTATATGTAGCTGACAATTTTCGAATAGTTTGCTCTGTTCATGACAAAAATTATTTAGGAGCTATTAAGAAAATTTGTTGCGATTTCGATATTAAATTAATCGTCCCGACAATTGATACTGAGTTAGTTTTTTTATCACAACACAAAGAATACTTCCAAGAAATTGGAGCAAAGGTATTAGTTTCGGGTTTTGCAACAAATATAATTTTTTTGGATAAATTTAAGACAGCTAATTTTTTCTTACAGAATAAAATACCTTGTCCAAGAATATATTCTAAGTCAGATGCTTTATCCTTGGCATCCAATGAATTTCCATTAATAATTAAGCCTATACTAGGTAGTGCAGGAAATGGAGTATTTAAGGTTAAAAATAAAAATGAATTAATCTTTTATCTTGAAAATTATAAAGATATTATTATTCAAGAATTTATCGATGGAGAAGAGTTTACGATAGATGCCTATTTTGACTTTAAAGGAAATGTTAGATGCGCAGTCCCTAGAAGAAGACTTGAAGTAAGATCAGGGGAAGTAAGCAAATCAGTTACATCAGCAAATCAAATGATAATTGATTACTCTTATAAAGTTTTAAATCTAATAAAGGATGGTCTCGGGTGCATTACATTGCAATGTTTTTTAAAAAATGATGGAGATTTGTGTTTTATAGAAATCAACCCAAGATTTGGCGGGGGATTTCCCCTATCTGCTGCTGCAGGAGCAAATTTTCCTGAATGGATAATTCGAGAGTTAAATGATTTAGCTCTTGATAACAATTTGCAAGAAATTTGGGAAGATAAACTTGCGATGTTAAGATATGATGCCGAAATCTTTTTGGATAATTTTCCTGAAAATTAATGGATAAGATTATTGTCTTCGATCTTGATGATACTTTATATCTTGAGCAGGATTTTGTAGCAAGTGGCTTTAAAGCTGTAGATGAGTATTTAAAGACAAATTATTCATTAAATGATTTCTTTAATGTCGCATGGAATCTTTTTTTGGATGGTGATAGGGGATTTATTTTTAATCATTCTTTAAAGAAATTTCCTAATTTCTCTTATTCTGACGAATTAGTAGAAAAATTGATTGATATATACAGAAACCATAAGCCCATGATTAACCTCTTGGAGGATTCGAAATGGGCTCTAGAGTATTACAAGAAAAGAAATAAATTGGCCCTAATATCTGATGGCTATCTTTTAACACAGAAAAACAAGTTAGAGTCTCTCGGAATTTCTAACCTCTTCGATAGGATCTATTTAACAGATTTCTGGGGTAAAAATTTCTGGAAGCCAAATATTCGTGCATTTGTTCATACAGAAAGTTTTTTTGGGAAGGGAAGTAATAACTTTGTATATATATCAGACAACCCAGAAAAAGATTTTATTGCTCCAAACAAATTAGGGTGGGATACTATTCAGATAAAAAGGGATCGCGGAGAATATGCCAACAAAACCGCCACTAAAGAGGGCAAGCCAAATATTGTTATTGAGACTCTTTTTAAATTAAAAGACTATATATGATTAAAAACACATGGCCAAATTTTTCTAGCGAAGAGATAGATGCGGTTAGGGAAGTCCTTTTATCTGGAAAAGTAAACTACTGGACTGGCGATAATACAAAAAGCTTTGAGAAAGAGTTTGCAGAATACTGCGGAACAAAATATGCTGTAGCTTTATCAAATGGAACTGTTGCGCTAGAGTTGGCATTAAAAGCGATAGGCATAAAAGAAAATGATGAGGTTATTGTAACTCCAAGATCATTTATTGCATCTGTTTCAAGTGTTGTAAATATGGGCGCAAAACCAGTTTTTGTTGATATTGATTTAGAAACCCAAAATATCGATCCAAAGCAATTTAAGGAGAAAATATCCTCAAACACTAAAGCAATTATCGCTGTTCATCTTGCAGGGTTGCCATGTAATATGGACGAGATTATGAAAATTTCTAATCAGAATGAGATTATAGTAATCGAGGATTGTGCCCAAGCTCATGGGGCAGAATATAAAGGAAAGCCTGTTGGCTCGATTGGACACATAGGTTGTTGGAGCTTTTGCCAAGATAAAATTATTTCAACAGGCGGTGAAGGTGGAATGGTAACAACCAATAATAGTTTTTTTTGGAATAAGATCTGGTCATACAAAGATCACGGAAAAGATTTCAATGTTATTAAGAATCAAAATAATAAGGGGAGTTTTAATTGGGTTCATTCATCTTTTGGTTCAAACTTCAGAATGACAGAAATGCAATCTGTCATCGGAAGAATTCAATTAAGAAAATTAAACGAATGGCAAGAAAAGAGATCTAAAAACTTGTCCTTCATTTATGAAAAAGCTAAAAAGATTGATGGTTTGATAGTGCCTATAGTTCCAGATTATGTTAAGCATGGAGCATATAGATGTTATTTATTTGTTGATCAGAAGATGCTCAAAGAAGGTTGGAGCAGGGATAGGATAATTGATGAAGTGAAGAATTTCGACGTTCCATGTTTTTCAGGCTCTTGTCCTGAAATATATTTAGAAAAAGCTTTCGAAAATACAGATTTTAAGCCAAAGAATAGACTTAAAAATGCGAAATTGGTTGGAGAGATATCTATCGCTTTTCTGACACATCCTAATTTAACTTTTGAGGAGCTAAATCATAGTTGCTCTGTGCTTAGTAATGTAATGCAAATGGCAATAAAATAATCTAAATGTATACAAGACTAGTTACATTATCAAATTTGTATAAGAAAAGCATCCTTATGCTAATTGATTCTTTTTTGGTTATATTTTCATTGTTTTTAGCTTTTTCAATTAGACTAGGCTTTGATTTTGAGATCAACAGGTCTCTTCTTCTTCTATTTCTCATCTCGCCTGTAATTGCAGTACTAATTTTCTATTATCACCAGCTTTACAGATCAATTATTAGATACTTGGAGCTGGATTCTCTTTTTGTTATCTCGAAAGCAGTGAGTTTATATTCCTTGTTATGGATAGGGATTGGATACATGTTAGGGGCTGAAATACCTCGCTCAGTAATTTTAATAAATTGGCTCCTATTAATTTTTCTTGTGACCGGTTCGAGAATTGTTTCGAAAAGCTTGCTTATAGACTCTTCAAAAAAAGATAAAAATGTTAAGAATATTCTAATATATGGCGCAGGTAATGCTGGAGCACAGTTGTCATACGCTTTAAAATATTCCCAAAATTATCAAGTCCTAGGTTTTGTTGATGACGATGAAACCCTTCAGAAAAGACTGTTAAATAATCTTGAAATATTTGGTAGTAGTAATCTGCATGCAATAGTAGAAAAATATTCAATTAGTGAAATTCTTATAGCCATTCCATCCATATCTAATTCTTCAAAATCAAGAATTATCACTTTTCTTGATACTCTAAATGTTAAGGTTAGAATGCTTCCTGATTTCTCAGAATTGACTGGAGGAAAGATTAAATTAGATGATTTGAGAGATATTGAAATACAAGATTTACTTGGAAGAGATCAAGTTGAAGCTGATAAAAAACTATTACTAAAGAATATCAAAAATAAGACTGTCCTAATTACTGGTGCAGGAGGATCAATTGGCTCGGAGATTTCCAGACAAGTTGCCTCCCTAGACCCTAAAAAAATAATCTTATATGATAATAGTGAATTAAATCTATACAGAATTGAAAAAGAGTTACTTAATGCTAATGTCGAGATTTATCCGATACTTGGAGATATTTTAAATGAGACAAAGTTTGAGAGTGTCTTAAAAAAATTCTCAGTTAATACTATTTATCATACAGCGGCATATAAACATGTTCCTATAATTGAAAAAAATCATTTCGAAGGCGTTAAAAATAATATATTTGGAACTCTTAATGTTGCAAATTCGGCAATAGAGTCAAATGTTGAGATAGTAGTCTTTATATCTACAGATAAAGCGGTCAGACCAACAAACATTATGGGTGCAACAAAAAGGGTTGCAGAATTAGTACTTAAAAGTTTGTCAAGAAAACAAAAGTCAACTAAATTTTCTATAGTTAGATTTGGAAATGTTCTTGATTCAAGTGGTTCAGTTATACCTCACTTTAAAGAATTAATTAGAGAAAGAAAGCCCTTAACAGTTACTCATAAAGATATTATCAGATACTTTATGACAATTCCAGAAGCTGTTGAATTAGTGATTCAAGCTGGAGCATTGAGCATTGGAGGCGAGGTATTTCTGCTAGATATGGGAAGCCCAGTAAAAATTGATGATTTGGCAAGAAAAATGATTAAATTAAGTGGGCTTAAACTAAGGGATAAATTAAACCCTGAGGGAGATATTGAAATTATTTATACTGGTTTGCGACCTGGTGAAAAACTTTACGAAGAGTTATTAATAGGAGAAAATCCTCAAAAGACTAGCCATCCAATGATTATGACAGAAAAAGAAGAAACTTTAACCTGGAGTCAAATGGAGAAAAATTTAGATGATTTGAAAGAAAGCATGGATTCAATGGATTTTGATAGACTAAAAAATATATTTGGAAAAATTGTTGAAGGTTACACTCCCTCGAATGAAATACATGATTTAGTTAGTAAATGATTTTTAGATTTTATTAGATTATTTTTCTCACTACATATTTAAATCAAGAATGCATTTAGCATTATTTAAGATGGTTCAAAGTCACATCATTATCTAAAATATTTCTTTGGACCCTAAATTTAGAGAATTTAGGGTCCTTGTTTGGTGATTAATTAATACCAATCTTCGTCATTGTCATCATCATAATCATAATCTTTCTCATCATCATCTTCAAACTCATCAAAATCATAATCATCTATGCTCATTTTTGTCTCCACAAAATAAATAAAATTCACCAAAGATTCTTCATTGGTTAATTTTGAAATATACTCTTTTTATACAAATTGTAAAGAAAAAAAAATTAAGTTAATTGATTAAAAAACAATTATTTATGAATATTTATTTTTTAACATACTAAACATTTCTGATTTTTTTTGAGATTAGAAATTTTTTGCTCGACAAAAAAGTGATTTAATTGTTTGTAATGATTAAGTAATCATTGGTAAATTTATCTACTTTATCTTCAACTTCTTTAATGAGTGATTCAAATTGGACTTGTTGAGAAGCACTTTCAGAAATTCTTATAGTGTCTCTCATTTGGTCAACACTCTGAAATAGTTTATAGATGGCACTATAAGTGTGCTGATTAAATTCTTTAAGAGATAGTCTTATAAGATTTACTAGTTCAATACGAAGTTCTTTATTAATTCTTTGTTCGGATTCTGAAGGTCTAGGATTAATTTCATTGGGGTGAAATAGAACAGCATTTTCAAATTTTCCTTTAAAAGAAGAATTGACTTGCGAGATGTTAAAACCCAATCTTTGAAACATTGGAAAGTATGAATCTTCATTGATAAATAAATCAAGTAGGTTGTTAATTTCAGTATCGTAGTTCATTATTTTTTAACCAATATGAAGTTATATAACTTTATAACTATTCCACAGTAACTGATTTTGCTAAATTTCTTGGTTGGTCAATATCGCATCCCTTTAAAAGAGCAACATGGTAACTTAACAATTGCAAAGGTATTGCGAATATTATTGGTCCGGTTATTCTTCCCAATCCTTTTGTAATTGGAATTATTTTCATATTATCTTCAAGAGATATATCTGCTAACTCGTCCTTAAATACATACATTAAAGAACCCCTAGATTTAACCTCCTGAAGATTAGAATTTAATTTATCTAATAACTCGTCTTTTGGAGCAACAACAATCACTGGCGTATTTTTGTCTATAAGTGCAATTGGCCCATGCTTTAATTCACCGGCTGGAAAAGCCTCAGCATGAATATAACTAATTTCTTTAAGTTTTAGTGCTCCTTCCATTGCAATAGCGTGCATTGTCCCCCTTCCAAGAAATAGAGCGTTAAATTTATCGTCGAATTCTTTAGCAATAACTTTGATATTTTGTTCATGTTTAAGCGCATCTTCAATTAGTCCTGGGAGTCTATTAAGACCATTTGCAATAAACTTTTCTTGATCAATATCAATTGTTTTTTTAATTTTTCCGATAGAGACAGTCATCAAAGCCAACGAAACTAGTTGAGTAGTGAAGGCTTTAGTAGATGCTACTCCGATTTCGGGACCAGCATGAGTTAAAAAAACTATTTCCGACTCTCTTGTGAGGCTTGATTCTGAAGAGTTGCAGATAGTCAATGTGTAGGAATTTGGATTTTGTTGTTTGGCATTTTTTAGCGCTTCGAGCGTATCAGCTGTCTCTCCACTTTGCGAGACAGTAACAAAAAGTGTATTTTTTGGAGTAATTGAATTTCTATATCGATATTCACTAGCTATTTCAACAGAACAAGAAACCCTAGCAATATCTTCTAGCCAAAATTTTGCTACTAAGCCAGCATTATAACTTGTACCACAAGCAATAATTTTTACATGCTCAATTTCAGAAAAGACCTTTTTAGCATTATGTCCAAAAGATTCGACATAAACTTCTTCATGCGAGATTCTGGATTCCAGAGTATCTCTTATGGACTGAGGTTGCTCGAAAATTTCTTTAAGCATAAAGTGGGGATAATTACCTTTATCAATTTGCCCAGGCTTGAGCTTAGTAATAACTTTATTGCGTTTGACTAATTTGCTATTTCCATCAAAGATTTTTAATTCATTGCCATTTATCTCTGCAACATCTCCATCCTGAAGAAAAATGAATTTTGAAGTTAGCTCTAATAATGCTATTTGATCGGAAGCAAAAAAAATACCTTTCTCACTGAGCCCAATAACCATTGGAGCTGATTTTTTTGCAATAATTATCTGATTGGGGTTTTCTTTTGAAATTACTGCGATAGCAAATGATCCTTTAAATTTATCAATTGATTTTTGAGTAGCTTTCAAAAGACTACTTGAGGTCTTAAGGTCTTCAAAAATGCAGTGAGCAATTACTTCTGTATCAGTATCAGAAGTAAATATATAGCCTTGTTTTAATTGACCCTCTTTCAAAGGTTGAAAGTTTTCGATGATTCCATTCTGAACAACAGCAATAGCGTTATTACAAATATGTGGATGGGCATTCTTCTCAGAAGGAATGCCATGCGTTGCCCACCTAGTGTGGGCAATTCCAATATTTCCTTTGAGTAAAATTTCCGATTGAGCAATTTTTTGCTCTAGGTTAGAGACCTTACCTTGAGCACGAAAACGTTTCAATTGATTTTCAGAGTTTAAAACTAAACCTGCTGAATCATATCCCCTATACTCAAGATGTTTAAGGCCTTTAATCAAGAATGGAGTAATGTTATCTTTACAGATTCCACCGACAATTCCGCACATAGTTATATCTTAATCAATTCAAAAAAATACTAGAACATATATCATAATGAATTATGAAAATAGACCTCCATACTCATTCATATTATTCTGATGGTGTATTATCCCCCAAAGAAATTGTAGAAAAAGCAGTAAATGCTAAATGCGAATTTTTATCTTTAACCGATCATGACTCCATTGCAGGTTTATCTGAAGCCTCAAAGTATGCGAAACTTTTGGATTTGGGTTTTATCAATGGGGTTGAAGTATCTGCGAAATTTAATTCCCAATCTATTCATATAGTTGGCTTGGGTATAAATCCTGAAGAAAGAACTTTAAAAGAAGGGCTCAAAAAAAATAATAAATATAGAATTGATAGAGCTAAAAAAATTAGCGAAGGTTTATTTGAAGCTGGGATTGAAAGAGCATATGAAAAGGCAAGTGCAATCAGCAAGACAAAATATATTACAAGGACACACTTCGCACAAATGTTAATTCAAGAAAAGATTTGTACCAATATGCCTTCAGTTTTTAAGAGATATATGACAGGAAAAAAACCTGGCTCAGTCAAGGGAGAGTGGGCCTCATCAGAAGAAGTTATTAATTGGATACATAAGGCAGATGGATTGGCAATTTTAGCCCATCCACTGAGATACAAAATGACTATAACAAAGTTAAAAAAACTTGTTACTAATCTTAAGGTATTAGGTTTGGATGGTATAGAAATTGTTAATTCTTTTTCGAGTTATGAGGATATACAAATTGCAAAGACGATTGCAGATGAGAATGAACTGCTTTATTCATCAGGTTCAGATTATCATGGCTGGCCAAATCAGGCTATTCAGTTAGGAGACACACCTGAATATGATTTTGGTAGAAAATCAGTCATGAACTATCTTTTATGAAAACAGAAGTTATAAACGTCCATCCTGATAACCCGCAATCTAGATTAATTAAGTATGTTGCTGGAAAGATAAAATCTGGCGCTATATTTGTTTTTCCAACAGATTCTGGATTCTCAATTGGATCTGGTTTAGAAAATAAATCTGGCGTTGAAAAAATAAGAGGAATTCGAAGTTTATCAAAAAGGCATGATTTTACTTTAATGCTTAACTCGTTAAGTCAAATTGGTGAATTTGCAAAAATAGATAATGACGCATTTCGTTTTCTCAAAAGAACACTTCCCGGTAAATTTACTTTTATCTTTGAAGCGACTAGAGAAGTTCCTAATAGATTAGTTCATCCCAAGAAAAAAACTATCGGTGTAAGAATCCCTGATAAACCATTGGTGCATGATTTGATTGAAGAATTGGGCGAGCCATTTATGTGCGTATCATTGATTATTGATGAAGTTGAATTTATTGACACGAAGGATGTAATAGACAAACTCCAAAATAAAATAGATATTGTGATAGATTCAGGTTTTTGTTTGCCCACTCCAACAACTGTTATCGACTTTACTAGAACTCCTTATGAAATTGTTAGATATGGCGCTGGAGATACATCATCAATATTTGGTTGAGGTATTATATAATGTCGATTTTGGTCAACCTGTGAGCTAATGAAAACTGCTGAAATTAGAAAAAAATTTCTTGATTATTTCGCTAAACAAAATCACGCAATTGAGCATAGTTCAAGTCTTATTCCTCACAATGACAAAACATTATTGTTTACTAATTCTGGAATGGTGCCTTTCAAGGATGTATTCAGTGGTGCCGAGAAAAGACCATACACCCGAGCCGCCTCATGTCAGAGATGTGTACGTGCTGGGGGCAAGCATAATGATTTAGAAAACGTTGGATATACAGCCAGACACCATACTTTCTTTGAAATGCTTGGTAATTTTTCCTTTGGCGATTATTTCAAAAAGGAAGCGATTAGATTTGCCTGGGAGTTCCTTACAGAAGAAATAAAGTTACCTCCAGAGAAATTATGGGTTAGCGTTTTTGAGGATGATGATGAGGCAGAAGATATCTGGGTCAATGATATTGGCTTCCCAAAAAACAGAATCTCAAGATGTGGAGCCAAGGATAATTTTTGGCAGATGGGCGATACAGGGCCCTGCGGCCCATGTAGTGAGATTTTCTATGATCATGGAGAATCGATACCTGGTGGTCCTCCCGGGCATGCTGATGAAGACGGCGATCGTTACATCGAAATATGGAACTTGGTATTTACACAATTTGACAAACAAGATGATGGCTATCTTAAGCCTCTAGATGCGCCATGTGTTGATACTGGAATGGGCCTTGAAAGATTAGCGGCAGTGCTTCAACATGTTAACAACAACTATGATACTGACGGATTTCAAGAATTAACCAAAGAAATTGTTAAGTTATCAGATTCTACGTTGAATATTGATCAAACAGATCCATCGGTTAGAGTGATTGCAGACCATATTCGTTCTACAGCTTTTATGATTACCGATGGTGTTCTTCCATCAAACGAAGGAAGAGGCTATGTTTTAAGAAGAATTATTCGAAGGGCTATCAGACATGGGCATAAGATTGGCATCAACAAGGTATTTTTCTATCGCCTTGCTCCAATTCTTGCCCTTCAAATGAATGAAATTTATCCCGAGCTTAAGAAAAATCTTGCCAATGTTGAAAAGACCCTCAAAAGAGAAGAGGATAGGTTTCTTGAAACTCTAGATCAGGGCATGAGTATCTTAGAGGAAAGCATCTCCAAGCTCTCAAGTACCGTGATTGAGGGAAAGACTGTGTTTAAACTTTATGACACTTTTGGTTTTCCTGTTGATCTGACTGCGGATGTTGCCAGAGAGAGGGGACTTAGTCTTGACATGGAAGGTTTTGACTTGGAGATGGAGAAGCAAAGACATAGGGCTAGGGTTTCAGGGGATTTTGCAACTCAAAAAACTCTTTCAATTGATTTTGAATCAAACTTTGTAGGCTATGACCAGTTAGAAAGCAATAGTTCAATTACAGCAATTATAAAAAATGGCTCGCAAGTTAAGGAGCTCACTGCAGGAGATGATGCGATAATTTTTATAGAAAATACTCCATTTTATGGTGAATCTGGAGGCCAAATTGGAGATTCCGGGCAGCTTATTTTTAATGACGGAATTTTTGAGGTTATAGATACTCAGAAGCAAGTTTCAGGCGCTTATGAACATCATGGAAGGGTTATCTCAGGTTCTATTAGTATAGATGATTCTGCTAATGCCAAAGTTGATGTATCTAAAAGAAAAAAAATAGCTAGAAACCACTCTGCAACTCATTTGCTTCATGCGGCCTTAAGGAAAGTTCTTGGCGAAACAGTATCCCAAAAAGGCTCATTAGTAGATTCAGATAGACTTAGATTTGATTTCTCCCATGATGAGCCACTAACTGCCAATGAGATTAATGAAATTGAGTCTATGGTTAATAGAAAAATATTGGGTAATACAGAAGTGCATTCCCAGGTAACTGATCTAGATCATGCCAAAAAATTAGGCGCTATGGCGTTATTTGGAGAAAAGTATGGCGAGACAGTTAGAGTGCTGACTATGGGCAAAGGTGATTTTTCTGTGGAGCTATGTGGTGGAACACATGTCGATAGACTTGGGGATATTGGTTTATTTAAAATTACCAATGAAACTGGTATTGCTTCAGGAGTCAGAAGAATTGAGGCTATCACAGGTTTTACTGCTTACCAATTTGATAAAAACAAAGAAAATCAAATTAATCATATATCTAATTTGGTTAAATCAGAACCTACTAAAGTTGTTGATAAAATATTACAAATTTTGGATCAGCAAAAGAAGCTCGAAAAGCAAATTTCTATTTTTCAGAAACAACTTGCTGTCAATCAATCAGATGACTTAATAAACAAAGTTAAGGAAATAAATGGAATTAAGCTACTATCTGAGAAAATTGAAGGTGTTGAAACCAAAGATTTGAGAGATATTTTGGATAAGATGAAAGATAAGCTTTCCAAGGCTGTGGTAATTCTTGCGCTTGTGAAAGACAATAAAATCTCACTTGTTTCTGGTGTCACTAAAAATCTAACTGATCAATATCATGCGGGTGAAATTCTAAAACATGTTGCTCTCCAAATTGATGGAAAAGGCGGAGGAAGGCCTGACATGGCACAGGGTGGTGGAAATAATATTTCTAATTTAGATAAAGCCTTGGAGTCTGTTGAACAGCTTATCAATTAGTTCAATCTTTTGAGCTGGTGCAAAGTAAATCTTATTTGTAATAGAAATGATGTAATCATCATTGAGGAAATATTAATCGCAAATGAGGCTATATCAATTTCAATGGTTGATGAAAGTGGCATTAATCCAATTTATGAGCCCAAGGTTGGCGAGACTCCACTTTGGCATGTTATAGAATTAAGCGCATTATTTGAAGAAACAATTTCAAAGGAAATTATTGACTCTTTTCTAGAGGGAATTTCTTATTCAAATCTTACTATCACAAAACTTGAAAATCAAAATTGGATTGAGAAATATCAAGAAAGCTTTAAACCTATAAATTTTGGAAAAAAAATTTGGGTTGTTCCTTCATGGAGTGAAGATCTAGAAATTCCAGAAAGTATTCAAATAAAGATGGATCCCGGGATGGCTTTTGGATCTGGATCACATGAAACAACACATCTATGTTTAGAGTTCTTAGACGAAAACCCTCCAAAGAAACTCTCTGTTTTGGATTATGGTTGTGGAAGTGGAATTCTAGGGGTTGCTTCTTTATTACTTGGAGCTACTAAAGTTATAGCGATAGATATTGATCCTCAGGCACTCATTGCCACTGAAGAGAATTCCAAAGTAAACAATGTTTCTAACAAGATACAAATTGGGATCCCAGAGGTTTTTACTGAAGCTAAAGTAGATTTTTTGATTGCAAATATTCTTGCTAACCCACTAAAAGATTTGAAGAAAACATTTCTGAATTTGACTAATGATAGCGCTCAGATTGTAATGTCTGGAATTATGGAAAATCAATTACAGAGCATCAAAAATCATTATGAAAGAGATCTTAATATTATTGAGGTTAGAAAAAAAAATGGCTGGTGTTTAATCTCAGGTAATAAAAAAAACTAACCTCCTCCGACTGCATTAATTATTTCAATTTTGTCACCATCAACAACCAGCTTATTTCTTAGTTGAGATCTAGGAACGATTTCCTCATTTACTTCTACAGCAACTTTTTTGTTAGCATGGCCAAGTTCAATTAATAATGTGTCTAAAGTTAAGCTGGAGGTAAATTTCTTTTCAATGCCATTTATCGTTATTTTCATAAATTAATTATATTTTTTTAAGACTACTATAAACAGCATTTTTTGAATCAATTTTCAAAATATCAAATAGGTTTGATATGGTAAAATATAACAAATATTTCATGGAGTAAATGTGTCGAGAACTGCCCTTCTAGCCTTAGAAGATGGAACTGTGTTTCATGGCAATTCTATTGGCGCTATAGGTAACTCTGTAGGCGAGGTTGTGTTTAACACTTCCATGACTGGTTACCAAGAAATATTAACTGACCCCTCCTATAAGAATCAAATAGTCGTTCTGACCTATCCCCATGTCGGAAATACTGGATGTAATGCCATAGATGAAGAGTCAGACAAGCTTCATTTATCAGGATTAATTATCAGAGATGAGACAGCCCTTCCTAGTAGCTGGAGGAGTGAAAATTCCCTGAACTCATATTTAAAAAAATCAAAAACTATTGGTATCTCAGATATTGATACTAGAGCGCTCACTAGACATCTTAGAATTAATGGCTCAATGCAGGGCTGTATTTCCTCTGGAAAGAATATTGATGAAGAAAAAGCCATTGAAATGGCGAAAGATTTTGAAGGCCTAAAAAATATAGATCTAGCTCAGGTTGTTTCTACTCAAAAAAAATACACTTTTAATGAGGGTTCATATGACCTTGATAAGGGGGAATTCTTAAATCTAGAAAAAAAACATCATGTAGTAGTTTATGATTACGGGGTTAAGAAAAATATTCTAAGAATGCTTGTTGATAGAGGATGTAAGTTAACCGTTGTTAATGCTATGACTCCAGCAGAGAAAGTTTTTTCTATGAAACCGGATGGCGTCTTTTTATCAAATGGCCCTGGTGATCCAGAGCCATGTACTTATGCTATAGAAAATGTCAAAGAACTTCTAAACAGAGATGTACCTATTTTTGGCATTTGTCTTGGTCATCAAATTCTTGCGCTTGCATCTGGCGCTAGGACTGAGAAAATGAAATTTGGTCACCATGGGGCTAATCATCCGGTGCAAGACCTGGAGACTTCGAGTGTAATGATCACTTCTCAGAATCATGGCTTTGCTGTTTCAGATCAGAACCTTCCTAATGTTATCGATATTACTCATCGATCATTGTTTGATAACTCAATACAGGGAATAAAAATTAAAAACAAAAGAGCATTTAGTTTTCAGGGCCATCCTGAGGCTTCACCAGGACCACATGATGCTGGCCATTTATTTGAAAATTTTATAAAATATATGTCATGAAATTAAAAGCAATAATTATTTATTTTTTCCTTGGTTTATTGTCTTGCAACGCCAAATCTGCAATTGGCCCAATTGATATTTTCCTTAATGAAAATGACCCTCTTGAAGAAACAATAAATCGTCCAATTTTTGAATTCAATCAGGTTCTTGATAAGAATATCATGGAGCCTGTAGCTGTCTCATATCGCGATAATATACCCACAGAAATCCAGAGCGGCGTTAGCAACTTCTTTTCTAATCTTTCTGATATAAAAACACTTGCCAACCAAATCCTTCAATTTAAGCTAGCCGAGGGTACAGAAACCCTAGGTAGACTTCTGGTTAATACAACTGTAGGTATTTTAGGAGTCTTTGATGTTGCATCAGAAATCGGTTTGTCTAAAACCAATGAAGATTTTGGACAAACATTGGGATATTGGGGAGTTCCTGAGGGGCCTTATATTGTTTTACCAATTCTGGGCCCATCTAGCCTTCGAGATACTGCAGGCTTATACATAGACCTTAGTTCTGATTTGAATGTTATCAATAATCTAGATGGCACTGAGGAGCTTGCTGCAACTTCATTAAAAACTATTGATAAGCGTGTTGAATTACTTCCAGCTACTGATCTTATTAACCGCTCATTCGATCCATATATAACTATGAGATCGGCATATCGACAGAAGCGCCAGAATGAAATCAATGACGGTAAGGGTGTAAACTCATCATCTGATTTTTAAAAAAATAAATGCCTAAAAGAAATGATATCAAAAGTATCTTAATTATTGGCGCCGGACCAATAGTTATAGGTCAGGCTTGTGAGTTTGATTATTCTGGCGCTCAATCTTGTAAAGCTCTTAGAGAAGAGGGTTATAGAGTAATTCTTGTTAATTCAAACCCTGCAACAATTATGACCGATCCACAAATGGCAGATAATACCTATATTGAGCCAATTGAGTGGCGTACTCTAGAAAAAATAATCGAAAAAGAAAAGCCAGATGCGCTTCTGCCAACCATGGGTGGACAAACGGCCCTGAATTGCGCATTAGATCTGGATAGACATGGAGTTTTAAAAAAACATAATGTTGAAATGATAGGGGCCAATAAAGAAGCAATTGATAAAGCTGAAGATAGAGATTTGTTTAGACAGGCTATGATTAAGATAGGTCTAGAAATGCCTATGTCAGAGGTAGCTCACAACATGGAGCAAGCAATTGAGATCCAAGAAAAAGTTGGATTTCCAACAATTATTCGTCCCTCCTTTACCATGGGGGGAAGTGGCGGAGGAATTGCATATAACCGCGAAGAATTTTTACAAATTTGTGAAAGAGGTCTGGACTTGTCTCCAACTAATGAATTACTTATTGAAGAGTCAATTCTTGGATGGAAAGAGTTTGAGATGGAAGTAGTCAGAGACAAAAAAGATAATTGCATAATTATTTGCTCAATTGAAAACTTTGATCCAATGGGTATCCACA
>Ga0255778_10001275_pt1 | contig 22650 bp, 29 predicted proteins | sample 071ome_31_FD_179976 | JGI IMG/M metagenome (GOLD analysis project Ga0255778, IMG submission 179976) | Coastal salt marsh microbial communities from the Groves Creek Marsh, Skidaway Island, Georgia - 071405CT metaG (version 2) | ecosystem: Environmental > Aquatic > Marine > Intertidal zone >...
TAATTGTTTTTTGTACAAAGTCGTGTATTTGTCTATACCCTTGTATTTTAGGAGTTGTCCATTTAATTAAACGACTGCCGTCAAATGTGTATGTACCACCACCATTACTTACATGCATAATGTTTTCGTCGTACTTGTCTTGCTTATAAGTAGTGCCGTCCTTTGTTGTATAACCATCTCTTGTGCGAGGGATAGTAGAATCGGGTGCCTTTGGTGGATTTGACATTTTGATTGGTTTAATCTTTTGTGCCACAGGAGGCCTAGTAGCTTCATTGATACTTTCAACAGGATCAACACCTAGAGCACCTTGTAGTTCTTTATACATTTCTTCAGCGTAAGGTTGTGCTGCTTTTGTTATACCTTTTTTAAATGCTTCGAAGTTATTTTCTTTTACATAATTTCTTAACTTTGTTCCGCTCATCCCTGTAGCATCGTCTGCGCCAGCATTTCTAGATAGGCGCACATAGCCTATTTTGTCAAAGTTAAAATTATGCATTTCTTTTTCAACACCATTGTATTGTGTTAAAAGTTTATACAGTTTGTCTTCACCTTCTAAAAAAGTTACTTCAGTGTAGCCCATTTTGTACAAACGGTCTGCGGCAGTTAGTACTGTTTTAGCAAGTCCTATAGCAATGCCGTTGAAACTTTTTCTAGCCCAGTCTAGTTTTTGTTCTGGCGTTAATGGATTGTCTGGAAGTTTAGGTGCTCGATCTGTTAAAAATAAAAAATGATCACCTGGTTGTGCTTTAATAGCATTTACAAGAAGTTCGTGACCAATTGTGGCAGGATTCATTCTGCCTAACGCAAAAGAGGCTATTTTCTTTTGTTCAACAACTTCTATAATTCTCATTTGTACTCGCCTTTTTCTATTTGGTCCATTTCTTCGGAATATATTTTTTCAAGAATACTGTTTCTATCTTCGTTTGTAAATACTTCTTCTGGACTACGAGCAAGGTTATATTTTCTTGTGTATATGTCACAACCTTTTTCTATAGTTGGCATAAGATGTTTCATTGGGTCTATGTTTTTGCCAGATCTTTTAATGTCTGCTAGTTTGCTTACAGCAGGAAAATAATGCTTACGATAGAACGTAGGATCATTACGCATGAATACAACAGCGTCATCTACAACATCAAACTTAAATTTATTATTGTCTGGTAATTGATCTAGTTCTTTAATTTGCATTTTAATTTCTACCCATTATAACATTAAGTGCTTTATCTATATCAGATCTAACATATCGATTTGGGAACTGTTTATTTACATTTCTGTAAATCCACTGTGTTCCTTTCTTTTGAAGATTATCATTAATCCATTGATAAAGTTCTTCATCTGGATTGTTGTTCATTATTTTGCCCAGGCCGCTTTTAAATGAATCCCACCAGCCTTTTTCTTCTTCTGTTATGAACTCATTTATACGCATATTACCACTTCCTGCAAGACCAGTAACGTGCCTTATGTCTTGGTCCTGGATTATCGCAGTTGTGTCTTGCACGGAAACTTCTGCGTCTTGCTGGGTTAGACTTTTTGATCTTCATGTTAGGATCACCAAAATTAACTTTTACAATGTTACCATTTGGATTACGCACATATACCTTAAACTTCTTAACATCGCCACGCATTGGCTTGCCTAGTTTAACTTTACGTCCTTGATACTCTGCTTCATCTACTGTATCATCATCGTTGTAGTACATGTCTCCATATGCTTCAAAGAAGTCATTACCGTCATACATTTCTTCTAAATGTAAAACTTTAGATGCATTTTCTTCAATGCTTTCTGCTGCTGCACTACCTGGCTTCCATTCATACTTTCTAGTGTCTGGATTAATTTTATATTCTGAAAAGTTTTGCTCCCATTCTCTATTGCTTAGAACTTGACCTTTTAATCTTGTAGGATTATCTGGAAGTTCATGAGCAATTTTCATTCTGCGCAATTCTGCATAATATGGTGTGTAAAACCAAAAATTCTTAAATGCTATTCCGTCAAGCACTTCACGCATTTCTTTACCATCCTCGTCAAATTCTGAGTATGCGTAACTTGCTTCATTGAATTCTTTTTCGTCATCTAGCATTTTTAGATATTTTAGAATTTTTTTGGTATTGCTTTTTATAAAACCTTCTTGAACGCCTTCATGTACAAGTTCTGCAATCATTCTTGCTGCTTTACTTACTTCTTTGGTTTCTGTGCCTTGGTCAGCGAATTCAGAACCAATTTTAGTTTCAATACCAGCAGCTTTAAGTTTTGCTTTTAGCTCGCCTATCTTGACTTCAACTTGTTTGCGCTTTGCATCAGATAAGCCAGGAAGCATTGCTTCTAGTTGCTTAATGATACCTTGCAGTTTCTCTTTATCTGCTGCTTCTGATAGGGTTCTGTAAAATCTCATTATAAACCTCCTTCAAGATCTTTAAGCAATTTATCTGCTTGATCGTCCAATAATTTTTGTCCTGCTTCGTTCTCTGGCTTAAAGTATGTGCCAAGATCGCTCGGTGTTACAGTGTATTTTTCGCCGCCAATTGTTACAGTATCACCAGCCTTTAAGTTTTCTATATCTACAAATGCTTGGCCCATGTCTGTATAGGTCTTACCAGTTTCTTCTCCACCAGTTTCAGCATCACCTGGTTTATCAACTGGACCTGTTTTACCAGTTTCAGCATCACCTGTTTTACCAGTTTCAGCATCACCTGTTTTACCAGTTTCTTCTCCACCAGTTTCAGCATCACCTGGTTTATCAACTGGACCTGTTTTACCAGTTTCAGCATCACCTGTTTTACCAGTTTCTTCTCCGCCGCCCATTTGATCATCAGCTTTACGTTTGTCTAGTTCTGCTTGTCCGTCACCACGTCCTGCACCGGCACCTGAAACTTCAGGTTCTGTTTCAGATGAATTAATTTCATCGTTCATATCGTCAATAGCAATAGCTCGTTTATCATCTTTTGGTAATTTGTATTTTGCAACGTCATCTTCACCTGGATTTTCAACTTCAAACAAGTACCAAGCTGAATCTTCTGGGTTCTTAAAGCAATAGTATTTTTTGCCTTTAACTAAGAATATAATAGGCGCACCTTTTTTCTGTTGTTCTTTAGGTGCAACACCAACATAGTTTTCATCTACAGTTGGTTCTTCAGTATCAGTTTTACCTTTCTCAGTCCAATTAACATCAGGCATAGGAATAATGTCTTTGGTAATACCATCATTCAGTGCCTTTGCATCTTCGTCAGTGAGAGTCTCGCCAACTACTCCTGGATCACGTCCTACTTTCTTTAAGTATTCTTGTACTTCTGCTGTAATTGGATCGCCTTTGTAATAAATGGTTTTTGTTTTATCAGTTTCAGCATCACCTGTTTTACCAGTTTCAGCATCACCTGTTTTACCAGTTTCAACATCACCTGCAGGTTTTTCTTTAAGTTTTGCAATAGTGTTTGGTCCTGCATCACCGTCTGGTTTCAACCCGTTATCTTCTTGGAATTTCTTAACTGCTGCTCTAGTCTTAGGACCATACTTGCCGTCTGCACCTTTAGGACCTAAATCATAACCTTTTGCAATAAGTTGTTCTTGTAGTTCTTTAATAGCTTCTACTTCGTCTGGATCATTAGCTAAGCCGCCTTTGCCGCTTTGTGCAAATTTATCTAAATTCGGCATTGATGCCGAAGCTGGCTTAACACCACTATCTTTGTAATTAGGGTTCTCAACACCTGTGCCGCCGACTGTACCAAATTGAATTGGTTTGCCACCGTTTAGTTTTTCTGCTGCTGCGTCCCAATCAACTGATCCATCTGACTTTACAAAATCGTCAAGGGCTAAACTACCTGAAGTTGATTTTTCTCCCGGAGGAACATCACCTGTTCCAGCTGATGTTTTTGGTTTTTCTTGACTTAGTGTTGCTTCATGACGCTTGACTGCTTTTTGCGCTCTGTCAATTTGAGCTTGCACCATACGTGCATATGGCTTAAAGTCCTCTCCCATCATCGGAAGCAGTTGCTCAATTTCTTTTACTAGTTTGTATATTTGTGCATCTTCTTGCGGACCTTCAACTAGCATTGTCATAATTTCTGCATAAAGACTTGATTCACCTAATCCGTCTAACAATTCCATCAGTTTAGCAATTCTTTCTTCAACTGCTTTCCTTGCTTCTGCTGGACTCATACCTGCAAATGGATTCTCGTCTTCTGGCTTTGTACCGCTGTCTTTGCTGTCCGCATCAAGTTCTGCACTTGTTTGTGGAGCCTTCTGATCGCCAGCTGCTGCTTTGCCTTTAGCCGCTTCGTGTGCTGAAACAATAGCATCGATTTTGTCTGCAATATTTCTTGCTTCAACATCACCTGGTTTAATATCTTTAGTTTTGTATTCCCAATTCTTAACCACTTTAGCAACTTTTTCGTCGGTTAGTAGTCCTGCTTTTGCTAGTGGTATTAATTGATTTAGGCTTGCACCTGAACTTGTTTTAGGCTCACCTGTACCGTTTTCAGTAAAGTGGAAGTAACCTTCAGAATCAAATAATCCCGGGAGTCTCAGTTTCCATGCAGCCGCAGCAAATCCTGTTCTTACTCTATAGTCTTCTGTGCTAGTAAGTTGTTGCAAACCTCTACCTAACTTTTTAAAGAAACCTGCAATTCCAGACTGCTGATCCTTAGGTAGGTCTTGTGGTTCAGCTGCTTTAAGTTCTGCTTCCATCTTTTGTAGATCTGCAAGTGTCATACCAGGCTTTGCATAAGTATCTACAATTTGTTCTATAGATTTTGCACCACCTTGTGCTGCCGGCGTTTGTTCTTGACCTGAAGTTGATTTTTCAGCAGGAGGAACATCACCTGTGCCACCTGAAGTTTTTGGAGCATTAAATCCGTTACCAGAACCAAAAATCTTAGGTGATTTGAATTGAATAAATTTTTGTAGTCTTGGTGCTTTACCATAAACTCTTACCCTGACAGTGGCTCCTGTTCTATTTTGGAATTCAGCATCAATATACGGAAGTGAATAATCTACATCGGCACCTTTAAACACTTGACCTTTTTGGTCACCTAATTGAATTGCATTTAATGATTCTTCAAAAACAAAATCCCAGTTTTCATCTAGTTCAACGCTTGTTTCAACATCAAAGTCGTTGTAGCCTAGTTCAACTAACTTGTTACTAATCTTATCAGCAAATATGTCTGACTCGTGCTCAGTAAGTGATCTAGGTAATTCTAGTTTTAAAACTAACCCGTTGTTTTCGCTTTCAAAGATTCCATAATTCATCTTGCTTTCTGTAAGAGGAATACCAGAAAATTTAGCCATATGTTCTACGACTGATTTTTTTACTTTTCTAGTTGGAAATACAATGCTTATAAAATGTTCCATATCTATTGTCCTGTCAGTGATTGAGTGATATCGATTGAACAGTGCCGTCTGTCCAACCACTTACATATGCTCTAACCCAAACGTAGTTGCCTGTAAAATTATAGATAAAACTACCGTCAGCATTTGCGCTACTATCGTTTAGTGAAATGTGTTCTGTTGCCGTAATAGAAAACCAGTCATCACTAGCAGGTTCAACTGCAAGTGTTCCTTGCATTATAATTGAGCCTATGAACCCATCTACATTCATTTGTACAGTATGTAATCCGTCACTACGACCGTAGTATCCGTCACCTTTGTACTTGTCACCGGTGACTGTTTCCGAGGTTGAATCCCCAGGATGTACTTGATTTGATAATATTATTTCACTATTACTTGGCATACTGTTATTTATCAATAACAGCACTTGATACAATTTTGTCGATTCTGGCAATACTGCCGCCGATCATCAGGTTGCACAGTTGTAAAATCTTTTCATTTTTTATGTAAAAGTAGAAACCTCTTACATAATTGTTGTTGGAGATGTTTTCTAAAGCAACTTCTCCAATTTTAATTTTGTCTCTATTTGCTTTAACCCATATTGAAAAGTTAGGATCAATCCTATCTTTTAAAGTGATTTTGTATTCATAATCTACTAGATCATTAATGATAATTGTATTCGCTGCAAGATTTTTTATATCTTCTTTACAAGGTTTTGTTACTTGATAAACATTTAATTTTTGTTGTTCTAAAAAATCTACCCAAGATTCATTGTTTGTGTAAAGATTTAGTGTGGGAGATTGTATTCTTAAAGTAAAGTCGTTATGTTTTTCAAACTCTGATAAAAGAAATTTAGCACTGACAAAGTCTTCTAAACTAACTTCTGCGTTTCTCAATCCCCACTTTAAACGTAGAGGCTGTTGATAGTCATATAAAGTTTGTAACTTGTCTAATTGTTCTCTAGCATAGGTAAAATTTTTATCTCTAAAAAAACTAGATAGACTGTTATGGATAGATACCCTATAAAGGTATCTATCGTAAAACAATTTTGTTGTACTAGATCTCTGTGTTGTTTTCTGCAACTTCTTCTATCCCTATACATTCTAGAACCAATTCATTATTGGTTATATCTATATTTACTTTTCCGCCGTCTTTAAGATCGCCGAATAGTAATTGTCTAGAGAGAGGTCTTTTGATTTCTTGATCAATGACACGCTGTAATGGTCGAGCACCCATCTTGCTATTGAATCCTTTATCTACAAGATAATCAAGTGCTTCATCTGAAACTTTAATAGCAACATTTTTTTCAACAACCATTTGCTTTAGTTCTAACAAGAACTTGCCAACAATCTTCATCATTACAGGCTTGCCCAGTTTAGCAAAGGTAATAACACCATCAAGTCTGTTACGAAATTCAGGAGCAAAGAACTTCTTCAAAGATCCGTCATCGTATTCGTTTTCCATTTCGTCAGTAAAACCGATAGTATTCTTTTCGGCTTCTTGAGCACCTAGGTTAGTTGTAAGGATAAGAACACAATTACGTGCATCTGCTTCTTTACCGTTTGAACCTGTAATACGTCCGTTGTCCATAACTTGTAACAATAGTTGCGAAACATCAGGGTGTGCTTTTTCAATTTCGTCTAACAGTAAAACACAATTAGGATTCTCTTGTAATTTTTCAATCAACAGTCCTCCACGTTCTTCGTGTCCGACATAACCAGGAGGCGATCCAATCAGTTTTGCAACACTGTGTTTTTCCTGATATTCACTCATATCAAACCGAACAAGTTTGCTGCCTAATTGTTCAGCAAGTTGTTTTGCTGTTTCTGTTTTACCAGTACCTGTTGGACCCATAAACACAAACGAACCAATTGGCTTGTTTTCGTCTTTAAGTCCTGCTTGTGCAACAAGAATTTTATCAACAATTGATTCGATTGCTTCATCTTGCCCAAACACTGTGCTTTTGAGATTATGTTCTAGATTTGCTAGATTTTCTGTTTCTCTTTCAGCTACTTGTTCTTCAGGTATTTTAACAGACTTTGCAAGTTCAAATTGTATTTCACTAGCAGAAACAATTTTTGTATCTGTAGGTTTAAGATTAAATCTTGAACATGCTTGATCAATCAAGTCAATTGCTTTATCAGGTAATTTTTTATCTGCTTGATATTTAACACTGAGTTTAACAGCCGCTTCGATTGCTTCATCTGTGATAGTTGTGTTATGATAGTCTTCGTAGTATTTCTTAATACCTTGCAAAATATCTTTTGTAGTCTCTTGATCAGGCTCATCAACTGTTACACGTTGGAATCTACGCATAAGAGCACGATCCTTTTCAAAGTACTTGCGATATTCTTCCCAAGTAGTAGATGCAACAACTTTAATGTTGCCTTTGCTTAGTGCTGGTTTCAACATGTTTGCTAAATCGTTAGCACTGTTACCGCCACCTGCACCTGCACCACTCATCATGTGTGCTTCATCAATAAACATGATAGTTTTGCCTTTGCTCTTCAATCCTGCAAGAACAAGTTTAAAGCGTTCTTCGAAGTCACCTCGATATTTTGAACCAGCAAGCATACTGCCAATGTCTAACATATACACTCCATATTCTTTTAAGAAATCAGGAACAGCATCATTTACAATATTCCAAGCAAGCCCTTCTGCAATAGCAGTTTTACCAACACCTGGCTCGCCAACTAACAATACATTGTTTTTGTTACGGCGACCTAGTGCAAGAGCAATACTTTCTAGTTCTTCACCTCGACCAATTACCGGATCTACTTTTCCTCTTTTTACTTCATCATTTAAATTAGTAGTAAAAGATCTGAGTGCTTTTTGTGATGCTCCTGAAACTTCTTCGTCGGCATAATTAGCTTCTAATTCAGAATTAACATATTCTGCAAATTTTTCTTTTTCAATTCCTGCTCTTTCTAAATAGAAGAAAGCATGACTTTTCTTTTCTGACAACATACTTAATAGTACGTCACTTAATGTAATTTCACTACGACCTGCAAACAGTGTTTGAGTGAATGCTCTATTAAGACAGCGTTCAACAGAAGATGTTTTTTTAGGTTTATGTTTTGTTGATTCTACTTTGATTTCGTCTAAATTAGTTTTTAAATAATTTTCTAAATTTTTTCTAATGTATTCAGGGTCACCGCCATAACCTTCTATAAGTTTTATAAAAGGATCACTGCACAACATTGCAAACAGCAAATGTTCTAATGTAACATATTCGTGTTGTAACTTACGAGCGTCTTTGACAGCCTTATCAAATACTAGTTGTAGTTCTTCGCTTGGTTCAACCATACTGGATCCTTCTTTTGTTTTTTGCTACTTTTTTCTTAGCCATGTCTAATTTTAATCTAGATACACGGTTAGTAAATTCTATACCTTGCAAATGATCATACTCATGTAGGAAGCATCTTGCATCTATATCAGTAAGTTCTATTATACATTCTTTTGCATTAATGTCAAAGTATTTGGCAATCAACCCTTTAGGTCTTTTCACCGTTAGAAACAATCCAGGATGGCTTAAACACCCCTCTGGCATTGTTTCAGTATCCTGCGTAATTTTATCTATTACTGGGTTTATTACTGTTAATGGAGTCTTATCTTCTAATAGTATTGGCTTTATTACAAAAATCTGTGCGTCGATGCCAACCTGATTAGCACTTAATCCAATGCCGCCTTCTTCTAGCATTAACTGAGTCATTTCACGTGAAATAGTTTCAGCATCTAATCTTTCAAAATCAAATGGCTGTACTTGCTTTTCTAAAAAAGGATGTGGCGATTTAAGTAATTGCATTTTTTATTTTCTCTATCTTTCGTAACAATTTTTCATCAGTAATTTTTGGAACAGTTGCATTAACTTTAACATATAATACACCTTTCCGTCCTCTCTTTATGTCTGGTATTCCATAGCCGTGTATGCTAAAAGTTGTGCCTGGAGTAGTGCCTTTTGGAATTTTTAAAGATAAAGTTCTTTCGTCTAATGTGTTTAGTTCTATTTCAGAACCAGTTATAAAATCAAACACATTTGTTGTGACAGATGTATGTAAATCAAACCCTTCTCTAATCCATCCTCTTACACTACTAATACGTATTTTAACATAAAGATCTCCCCTGGGCAAGTCTTTAATGCTATCATCACCTAATCCACTATACCGAATTATTTGACCATCATTTATACCTCGGGGGATATTTATTTCAACCCTTTCATTCTGCCCGCTTTGTAATACATAAGTGACATAAAGTTTTTTACCTGTATAAACATCTTTCATACTGATACTAGTTTGTACAGTGATGTCAGGATTTTTTACTGGTTGTCTTTGTCTAGGATTAAAACCTCTGCCGCCAAACATACTAGCAAATACATCTTCAAAGCCGCCGCCCATACCACTAGTATCAAATCTATATTGGGGTTGAGGATTATCGTAAGCCGCACGTTTTTGCGGATCACTTAGATTCTGATATGCTTCGTTAATCTTCTTGAATTCTTCTTCGTCACCACCTCTGTCTGGGTGATGTTTCATAGACTGTTTTTTATACGCCTTGCGCACATCGTCTTGCGAAGCATTACGTTGAATACCTAGAATAGAATAATAGTCCATACATGTACTTATCGCATGGACTATTAGGTATTAACGTTAGTGATTATTTCTTTTTATCTGTATATGCGTTAGCACCAAAGTAGGCTGCTACTAATGCAGAAATTGCAACAAAATATGTTGGTGCTATGTCACCAATTATTGATGCGGCTTTATCTTGGCCCATCAATGATGTAATAAGAATTGCCGCAGGGTATAGTAACATTCCTGCTAAAGCAAACCATGTCATTGTACGCATTGCATCTCTACGAGCATCTGCATCTTCTAGTTCTTTACGCTTAAACTCAAGATACATTGCATGTTCTTCATCGGATACTTTTCCATCACCGTTGGTGTCTGCTGGATGAAGTCCTGCTGCTTTGATTTCTTCTTCTGCCATCACTTTTTCCCCTCTAGTTTAGCAATACGAGCTTCTAGCTCATCTATCTTTGAAGTTATCTTAGGATACTTTACACGCCAGGCATTTGGATCGTTTTGGAGCCAAGTCCAACCCCAGCGTATTGCTAGATACTCTAATGTACGATCAAACTTGCTTACTGCCCATATTGCCATTTTTGTATCTTTGAACCAGAACAAAAACGCCGCACCTAGTAATGACCCTGCAATACTAGTGTAGATCCAAAGACGGTCTCCCGCCATCTGTTGTATCATTTCCCACATAATAACCCCTATGTTTTACTATGTGTATTTATTTAGATTCTGGAGTTTTTTCTTCTGGCTTTACTGCTTCTTCGTAGTAAAGAATGATTTGCTTTTGCTGTTCTATATACCTACGTAGTTCAGCAAAGTTTAAAGAAAGGTTTTCGTAGTCTTTTACAGAGATCGCAATGTAAGCATCGCCGCCATTTTTTGCTTCAAAGTCTTTTATAAACTCATCGTAATTCTCTTTTGAAACCACATAGATTTTAACATCGTTCAATTGAACGCCTTTAGGGTGAGCAACTATTGGTACAGTGGTTTTTACTGTATTAGTTACTGTTACTATCTGTGGTTCCGGAGTCAGTAGGCTGCACCCCTGTAGAAGGAGCAGTGATAGACTCAAGATCATCCCATAGTTTATCAGTCGCATTTTGCATTCTCTTTTGTATCAAACCTGGCTTTTTATTAGCCAAGTGTGTAAGGTTATGTTTTTGCAGAGTAGAACGAAGTTCATCTCCGTACTGCTCTGCTTTTTGTAGGTCAGCACTTAACTGACTGTTTAGTTCTCCAAGTCTTGCAGATTCTGCTCTTTCAAGTTTAAGACTTTGTTCGCTAGTTTGTACAGCGATTTCCATCTTTGCAACATTTGCTCTAGCAGTATCTAAATCGCTTTGTAATTTCTTAACATACATGTAGCCGCCACCTGCGGCAGCAAGTAGTGTTAAAACAATAGCAATTCTTATTGAACTAAACATACTAATAGTTATCCCAATAGTTCGCCAAGTGTTGCAGGTCCGGCAATACCGTCTGCTACAAGCCCATTTGCGGCTTGCCATTCTTTTAATGCTCTTTCTGTACCAGGGCCAAAGTCGCCATCTGCACTAATACCAAGTGCTTCTTGCATTAATTTAACACCTTCGCCTTTTGCACCTTTGCGTAACACACCAATATCATCAAGATCAAATGAATCATCTTCATCGTCTGATTCATGCAAGTCGTCGTGCATTTCTCCCATTGCAGCAAGTGCAACTTTCCAATGATGTATGCGATCTTCTAGTCCAATGTATCCGCCATTGATGCGTTTGGTCATTGTTTTAATATCGCTACTGTCTGCATAACGGTTTAGTCCATTTTTATTCCAGAACCAAATAGCACTCATTAGTGCAATTTTCTTATCATCTGAAACTTGATCTGGATCATCAACTGCATCTACATCCATATCTTCTGAGAAAGCAGTGTAGTTTGCCTTACCAGTTAGCTGAATAGGACCACGGCCGCGATAGCGCCAACCATCCCCACTGTCAGTGTCACCGTTATCCATCCTATTAGCATACACGACATTTGCAATTTTTTCTGGTTGTCTAGCATATTCTTCTGCGTCCCTTCCTGCACGTACAAAGTACTTGCCAAAAACTGCGTCAAGTGCTTTTGCACTATAATTTAAATTTTCAGAGAATGTTCTCCATCCACCTGATTCATGCCCGCACTGCGCAATAAATGCAGCAATTCGCTTAGGCGTGTTTATTTCATATTCTGGAAATACTTCGTTCATTGCATCAACCCAGCCTTCTGGATCTTTACAACGAGGAAATAATTCCCCAAATTGATCTGCTGTGAGCATTGTCTAATTCCTTATGTTACAATTCTTTCGAGAACAAGCAACTTTTCTTCGTTCTCTAGAGTTAGCTTATTACCATATTTAGTAATGTTATAGTCGCCTATGTACTTTGAAAGAAAAATGATTTCTGAAAAATCATTTACATTGATAGTTTCTTTTATACTATCAAGAACATCATGTTTATCTCCAACATCAATGAATTTGAAATAAACAGGATCTGCATACTTCTTCTGAATTCTAAGTATTTCGTCTTCCATGACGATTGAATCCACATAACTTTTATTAAAGAAGTTTTTATAGTTTTCTAATTTAGATTCATTAGTTTTTATGCCATATTGATCAGGGTCAGCCGGAATTGAAGCTGATAGTGCATCTAAACTGCACGGCACTGATCTAAAGTTTTTATAGTAACGAAATTTAAAATCGTCTTTACCTGATAGTTTTGAAATGCCATCAATTAGTTCCATAATTTGCTCTGGCACTTCTTTGGTTCTTTCCATTTCGACAAACACTTTATATGTGCCGTCACTTTGTTCGCCTGATGTTACATCACTATCTAGTACAAATGGATAACCTTTTTCTATAAAACTAACCAAATCGTCTGCAGGATCTTTTGATCTAATGCTGAAACTTAGTGTAACAATATCTTTGTCGTCTCCCATTTTTGAAGCGAACGAATCAATTTCAAAAATGTGGTCAATCATATCTTTAAGATCTTCGTTTCTGAGTCCCATATTAAATTGTTCCTAAATCAGCTGCACCAACTTCACCACCTTCAGGTGCTGGTGCAGGTGCTGCTCCACCTGGTGGCATTGCAGCCATATCAGCTGGTTGTGCTTGCATATCTGGAGTTTGTTCTTGTGTGGCAGGCTCTTCGTATTTTATTACTTCGTTATAGCCGCCATAAATATCTGCCATTAATTTTTTAGGCATTTGAATTTCAACTACCCAAATTGCATGTCTATCAAGTTTTCCTTTTTTAGTTCCAAGACGCACGTCATCCGGCTTACGGATTTTTCTTGGTTTTGTTATGTAGTCTCTTTTATAACTAACTTTACAGTCATAATCTAATAAACGTTTGCCGCCCATTGGATCTGGCATATCAGCTCTAGGCCACATAAAAGAACAAGTAACCCAATGTCTGCTTATATCAGGTCCTGACATTAGTTCGCCATCTTCCCAATTCTTATAAACATACAAATCGAGTTCGTCGATAACACGTTCAAAATCTTTTAAAATTTCAAAACCTGTATTACTATTGTAAATGTTATCTATGTTCTTGATTACATCTTGAATATCATGCATTTTGCTGTCCTATTTCTTGCTATACTTATTTATCGTATCAAAAGGATATGTTTGTATTTTAATTTCTGACCAACTTGGTAAATACTTTGTAGGGCAAATGCTTTACAACAAAGCACACTACCCTGCATACTTCCATACATTCCATAAGGAGGACTTAATGGGTGCAAAAAGAAAAGCTGCTAGGCAGCAACAGTTTAACAACAACGTTGTTAATATAAACACATTTCAAAAACAAAAACAAGTAACTATAATTCCCCGTAACATTAATCAAGAAAACTACATATGCAAACTGTTAGACCCGTCGAAAGATATAGTCTTTGGCATCGGGCCGGCAGGAACAGGTAAAACTCTGTTGGCAGTTCAAGTAGCAGTCAAACTCTTTAAACAAGGAGAAATTGATAAAATTATTGTTACACGACCAGCAGTATCGGTTGATGAGGATCTTGGGTTCCTACCAGGCACATTAGAACAAAAAATGGCGCCTTGGACAAGACCTATTTTTGATGTGTTAAGAGAATATTTTGACGCAAGACAAATAGAAGGCATGATAGAAGAAGGTATTATTGAAATAGCACCACTTGCTTTCATGCGAGGACGCACCTTTAAAAATGCTTTTATTCTAGCAGACGAAATGCAAAATGCTACACCTAATCAAATGAAAATGCTATTAACTAGATTAGGCGAAGGCAGTCAAATGGCTGTTACTGGAGACCTAGCACAAGCAGATAGATTAAAAGACAATGGTCTAATTGACTTTGTTAAATTGCTAGAAACAGGAAGAGCATCCAGACTTGATATAGTTTATTTCGCACAAGGAGATATTGAGCGCCATGAAGCGGTAAAAGAAGTACTCCAGGTATATGGGGACGAATAATGCAAGGGGCAATTAGCCCCTTTCTACCTTATTAACAGATATACCAGATTTTTCTAAAAAATCTAACCCGTCTTTAGATCTGTATGACTGGGCATAATAAACATCTCTTATGCCACTCTGATAAATCAGTTTAGCACAGTCGATGCAAGGTGCATGGGTAATAAAAATAGTTGCACCATCGCCGCTTTCGGGCGAACGTGCTAGTTTAGCGATTGCGTTAGACTCGGCATGTAAAACTTCTGGTTTAGTTTTTCCTTCGTGTTCGCACACATTATCCCAACCACTAGGCATACCATTGTAGCCAATAGAGATAATGCGATCATCCTTTACAACAATCGCACCAACTTGTAATCGTGTAGCAGAACTAAGTTGTGCAAACCGCTCTGCTACATCCATATAAGCATCTATAAACTTAGACTTCACTAACAAGATCCTTCGCTAATGGAAAGATTTCTGCAATTACTTTGGCACAGGCATGAGCAATTTCCATATGCTCTTTTTGTGTGCCGTTAGCACCACGTAGTTCAATGTAATGCACCCATGAACGTAAAGTGCCATTCATATATAACCGAGTTTTAGTACAGCCTTCTGGTAATACTGCACGAGCTTGTTCTTTTGCTATTCCATTTTGAATTGCCCAATCGTATGCATTTTTTGCTGCTTCAATAACACCACGCTGATAGTTTTCCCAAAATGCTTGTAATCTTTCATCATCTGTTTCAATAGAATTTTGACGATTCTTTTCGTCCTGCATCCTAGCTTCACGGATGACAAATTGGTCTCCCATATCTTCTGGATTAGCATAACGCTGACTAAACTCTTGGAAACTGAAACTACGATGACGCACAATTTGATGTGCGATGTCACGAGTGGTATCGATTTCTAAACAAGCACTAACCATTTCTAATGGTGACCAGTGTGCGTGTTTGATTAGGTACTTGATTAATTTTTCACTAGTTTCTTTGTTCATTTGATTTGAAGGATTGCTTACCCTTGCACAAAATGCAATTAGTTCTTGTGCATTAGTAACACCTTCTTCCATGAATTCTTCAGAAGGTTGTGAATATGATATTAGCTTAACTTTCAATTATTTTCTCCTTCGTTGCTAAAACAAAATTTAAAATCATTCTATGTCCTTTAGATGGATTACTACTTGCATGCCATCTTGTACTGTCAAAAATAACAAAAGATCCTTTTCTAGGAGGTACTCTCTTTGCTATTCTATCAGCATCTAATGTTTCTCCTGCATATTGTTCAAAAAGAAATGTATCGCCATCTGAATCATTTATGTAATATACAAGGCTATACCAATTAAGACCTTGATGATCAACATACCTGTCTGTGTGTGGCATATTAAAACTATTTTTGTGTGCTTTAGGATGCGGAGTTAAAACATTTGCTTTCACCCTGTCTATACCTATTATGTCAATACCTACCCTGTCTTCAATAAAATAAAGTAATGATTTTATATCAGGCCAATATTCACTTTCTGCTCTGTTACCACCATACACCATATGAACAATTTGCGGAGTATCCACAATGTTTTTATGTTCAGTGATTCCTTCTACTTGATCTTGATCCACCGTTCCTGGAGCAAAAACAAATTTGACAGGTGTGTTAGAAAAAAGATGTTCTAGATCCTGTACAATTTTTTTAGGAAGAACATCGTCATAAACTTTTATCATTAATCGCCCTTTCCAGGGTTTTTGCTAAAATGTGTTTCAAACTTATCTGGCACACCATTCCATTCTTCTGCATCTGACGGCGCCTCTCTTTTAATTGTAATATTAGGCCATAAGGCACTATACTCTCTATTAATTTCTTCCCACCTTATTGCTTCGGCTTGATTAGAAAAAGATGTGTCTTGAAGTATAGCATCAGCAGGACATTCGGGCTCACATACTCCGCAATCAATACACTCGTCGGGATTGATTACTAACATGTTTTCACCTTCATAAAAACAATCTACTGGGCATACTTCAACACAATCCATGTGTTTGCATTTAATGCAATTATCTACAACTAGATATGTCACTGTAACCTCGCTAATTTGATTAATACTGCGGCTAAGTTAATCTCCGGATCTACAACTAAGGTATGATCAACTAGTCCTTGTTTAATAATTAGCACCGCTTGGTCTGGATCCGGAAACAATTCGATATTGTCATACAACCAACGATACACTTCTTCCATTTCTTCTGGACGAATAGCACCACAAAGTAATTTACGTGCTTCTTGAATCTTACCTGCTTTGAACAGTTCGACCATGTCCAGCTTCCAGTCACTCTCGCCTGTATCACCTTCGTTAGGCTTATTCAACACACCATCAACACTATTCATTTGTACGGTGTTGATACACTTACGCAAATCTGGGTAGGTAGCCTTTACGTATGTATCTAAGACATCCAAGTCTGGAGTCACTCCTTCAGTGATGAGGATTTCAGCCACACGGGCTGTAAATTCTGTTTGGTCAATTTTTGCAATATGGAACCCTTGGCACCTTGAGTGGATAGCAGGAATAATTCTGTTAGGATAGTTACAAGTAAGAATAAAACGAGCAGTAGTGTGATATTCTTCCATAACACCGCGCAAAGCCGCTTGAGCGTTTGGACTAAGATAGTCAGCTTCATCTAATAATACAACCTTAAAATCACCAAATGGAATCATTTGGACAAAATTTACAATTTTATCACGAACATCATCTACTGAGTTTGTTCGACTTGCGTTAATCTCTAGTATGTCTAAATCATTAACATCTAGTTCGTTGAACAACAGTTTTGCAAGTGTTGTTTTACCAATACCAGCATTGCCACTAAACAACAAGTGTGGAATAGTCTTGTCTTTAATCCAAGTTTTCACTTGTGCTTTTTGTGCTTCATCTCGAAACACATAACCATCTACTGTTTTAGGACGGTATTTTTCTACCCATAAGTCTTTCATTATCGTGCCTTTACTCCAAAGTGTTTATATGATTGTTGTACGCATTTTGCTTGATAATAACAATCTGCTAATGCATTATGTAGTTCTTCTTGTATTGCTTTTCGCGGATCCTGAGGCATCATAGCAAATAGTGTTCTACTATCTCGTATCTGCCAATAGTTCCACGGTACAGGTTTCTCAGCGTCCTTATATAAACTTTGTAATATTACAAAATCAAACGTAGGACCTTGGCACCAAATATAATCTAAACCTACACTCCATTTGTTTAATTGACGCAACATTTCTTGTACAGTTACACGATCGCTATGATCACCAAATGCTTCGTCCTGGATTGCTTGCGGTTGTGTCGCCCACCAAGCAAGAGTATTGTCGTCAATTGAACGCCCATACTGTTCGCTTTGTTCTTCTACATCTCCACGCAAATATAATGGCGTGTGAGGCTCTGCATCACTAAATGGATCAAACTTAATAGCACCTAGAGTCATAACAACACTGTCAGGCTCTACGCCTAGTGTCTCTAAATCAATCATGCCGTGTGTAGCCAAAGAAAAACTCCTAACAATTTATTACATATTATAACGTATAAACTGATAGGAGTCAAGTATTATTTTTGGGGAACTGTCCAAAGATTAATTGGAGGTAACCAAAACTCTGGCCAATTTATTTGATGAACTGTGCTAATTGTGGTGCCTTCCAACCTTCTGGTTTCAATACCTTGCCGTCTTCTCTCTTGCGTACTTTGCCTGTCTCTGGGTCGATCTTTGCAAAGTTCGTATCCATTACTTCTTTCCACGCACCTTCTCCATTAAAACCGCCTGCACGAATAGCACCCATAGTAACAACAAGAATGTCAATAAGTGCATCAAGTTGTTCTACAGTGTCATTTGCTTCGACTGCTTCTTGTAGTTCTTCGTATTCTTCTTTGATCAAACTAAGATACATTTTATAGTTTGCTTCACTCGGTTCTTGATCACACGCAGAACCAAACGTGTCAATGTCTTTAAATGGGTTTGTCATTCTTTCCTCTTATGCTCTTACAAAATTTTCTGGATTAATTGATTCTGAAGGACCGGCCCCTTCTTTGTCTCCCCAAAGCATATCCTGTGGTTCTTCATCAGACCACATTAAAATACTTTCGGCTTCTACCATGCGCATAGTTTTTGCTTCTTCGAATCCTTCAAGCTCAACATCAAATCCTCGTGTCCATCTACCATGCTCTACAAGTATCCAATCGCCTTCGTTGTAAGGATCATCATTTTCAGGTCCTTTCGCAAATACTTTACCCCAGCGTGGTTTAATTCCACGATCTTTGCCATCATCGCTTGTAAGTATTATTCCGCCTTGCGTGGTTTGCTCACCGAAGTGCATGTCAGTAACAATTACCCTATTATTAATAGGACGAATTGATTGTGCCTTTACTGTACTTTGGTAACCTTTTTTACCTTTTGAAAGCTCATCGTAGTTTATCATTATTCACCTTTCGCTACAAAGTTGCCGTCTGCATCCTCTACCCATTCTGGTTCTGCATTTTTATTAGATGATTTAGTTTTTACTGGCTCAACCCAATCGTCAGTTAAATCTTTTTGCTGTTGCTTTCTAACTGGTATTTCATCAGGCATTGTGCTACTGTTAGTGTAATAATCTTTTAATACTTCTTCTTTTTTACGAATAATTTTGCCGCCTGGGCCGAGTTCGTCGCCTCGTGCATTTACTTTTGCATTACCTACTGCCGGTGTTAGCTCGTTACGCTGACGGAGTAGATCCATATCAAGGGTTTTACCTTGCATACTTTTATAGACTTTACGTCCTGTTTGTTTCATTGGCATAATTTTTCTCCTAAAATTATATTAGTACTTATCTCAAGAACTCTCGCCAATCCAGGCCATACTGGATTGAGTTAATACGATGCACACCGATCAAATACAGCACATAACTTGCTACACTTGATCCACGTCCTACACCCCATACAATGTCGTTCTCACGCATAAAATCCACAAGATAAATCATATAGCGTAACAAGTTTCCCATATCACGATTTAGAAATTCATCTAATTCTTCTTTTGCTCGTATCCATTCTTTGGATTGCAAGCAAGGTTGTGTTGTTTGTAAGTTTTCCATAACCTTAGCATACAACCATTGAGCGATATCTAAATTCTTATATTCATCAGGCATAAACCATTCACCTTGACATACACCGTCAAAAGTCTTTTGATCTACATCTAGTGGGATATATTTCTGTAGTTTGTCAAAGCCTTGTTCTTCCATCGCGGCATTGAATTTATCTATATCATCGTTTGCATCGCACAACACCACATGAACTTTATCCGCATGACCTGAATAGATCATATCGATTAAATCGCGGTTAGAGAATCGTGGTATTCCTAAAGAATCTGTTTTCATTAGCATCTACGTATATTAACTGATCTTGATTAAATTGTCAAGATCATTTTCGCCATTTTCGAGCTGTTCGAGTTGTTTTTGTTTTTGCAATGCACGGCGAAGGTGCATTTCTTCCTTGAACATGTCTAGCATGACAGAAATTTGTTGTTGTACCTGAGGATTTTTACTAATAAAATATTTACGAGAAAGCTCGCTTATTTTAAGTTCAATTTCGTTATCTGAAAGTTCGTTAAAATTATCAACTAAAGGATTAAACATTATTAACTTGGTTCATTAAATAGATCAAAGAATTGTCCATAAACAGTTAATCCGCCATCGCTAGTCCAAAAATCAATTATTGTAGGATCTTGTTGTCCTGATATTGAAACAGTTGCGTTACTAGACGGCCAAGCTGTATTAACTTTTAATGTACCTGCTCCTACACCAAATGTAACTGATCTAACAGAAGTATCACGCTTTAGTAACAAACGCATTTTACCTAAAACACCACTTGTTGGCCAGCCTGTTAAGGTTAGTGTAACATCTGCTCCAACTGTGATAATTTGATAGTGACCGTTTTCCCAGCTAATATCTTGAGAGCTACCAATTTCATCCGACACATAAACTTCTTCTGTATTTTTAATGAAGTTTGCTTCACTGATAATATTGCCATTAAAATCATTTGTAGCATTTAATTTTACAGTGTTAGTTTGAAGATCAGTAATTTCGCTTGAGGCTGTTGCCAATCCATTTTTGATTAACTTAAAATTATCTCTAAACCCTTGCGAGTCATTGTCTTGCCCTGCTACAGGGTATGCTTCATTAATATCAGCTGAGTTTATTTCACTTGCCATTTTTTATACTCTCCTAAAAGTATTTATCTGTGTTAAACATTGAATTGATAATTAGCGAACAAAATATATTGTTCGTCACTGTTACCAAGTGTGTTATCTATTATATATCTATCTATATCAAAATTAAACTGTGTAAAATCAAATTCTGTAAATTTTATTGCATTTTGTATGATTTTAGATGTGCCAGGCTTGCAATAACATAGCGGTATTGCTGTAACATATCCCAGTTCTTGCAATGTTTCTTCTTGATTTGATCTCATCCACAGTGGTAAAAATTCGTACTCTGTGATACCTACATCAAAAAGACTGTCTCTCATATTGTCTATGTTTGCAATATAGCGTTTGTCATCTTTTGAAAAACTTGTGTCTATAGCATCAGTGTCTGCTTTGATAGTATTGGTAACATCTGGTTTAAATGACCATGGTGCTGTTAAATCAGGAGATGTTATAGATATAATTGAATTGACTACAACTTGTGTTAAATCTCTAAGTGTAATTGTAACAGTATTATTTTCCCCTGTTTGCACTAGGCCAGAACGTAATTGTACTTGTATTCTACCTTGTGATACCGGAGTTCCTATATCTCCGTTCCTACCAGGAATTGAAATAACAACTGTTTCTACCGCCTCTACACCAGACTGCGAGTTGTCTGCTTTGATTTTATTGTTAGTTTTAATTCTATAGCTTTTCCTAGTTTCTCCTTTAACAGGATCATACGGGTCTTTAACTTCTATATAAACCACTTCATAAACAACATCATTAGTTCCTGGAGTTTTTGCCACTGCTGTTTTTATTTGACCTAGTTTAAATTTTTTCCTTTTATGATACTTTGCTGCGGCTGCAACATATTCATTTACTTCTTTAGTTTCTAATCCTGCATACACTAGCATCTTTAATTCTTTTTGCAAACCAAAATTTCTGTCGTAAGGTCTATAAATATAATCCGGGTCAAATATATCAGGGTCACTAATGAATGTGTTGAATACACTGCGTAACTCTCTTTTCATAAATGGTTTTACAAATAGATTACTGTACAACTTATTATCAGGATCACTTACAGTAATTGAAAATTCTTTTTCTTGCGCACTGTACCCAAATTGGTCTTGAGCCCGAACTGTAAAGATAAACTTTCGATCTATGCTAGTTGAATTTCCATCCAGTGTGAATCCTGTTGTATCGAAAGTCGTCATACCTATTGTTGTTGCACTACCAAATTGATTAACCTGTCCAGATATAGAACCATCAAATGCTAGACTCAAACCAGGAGGAAGACGTCCATCTGTTAAACTGTATAACATACGGGTGTTAGGCACCGTAGATGTTGCTTCAACTATTAGTGTTGAAATATAATTTGCACTAATGTTACCTAAATCACTTGGTGTTGTAAATGTAATTTTACTATCTACATCACCCAACAATGTAACGGTAAAAGTTTTTGTGCTTGCTGCTGTTTCATTTTGTAATCCATCAACAACTTGTATAGTGTAAGTTTCATCTTTCTTAGCTATTGCAACAAGCCCTCCAGGAAGTCCTACCTCTGCACTAGTGCCTGCATATAGATTAACACTAGTAGGAGTTTCAATTCCTATTGTTTCATATCTATCAGGATTATGTTTTACAACAGTATCTACATTATAACTTACATCCGAACTCCAAACATTAATACCTGTTGTGTCTGAAGGTGCAGGTATTTCGTCCCATAAATTTCTTCCTATATCACCAGTAAATGTTTTTGATGTATGCGGTGTTCTTGCTCTATAATATTTGTATCTGTAATCAGCAGATGTAATAGTTATATTTTGAGCGCCTACTTGAAAACTTTGTCCAATTAAATTTTCAAGGAAAGGTTCTCCTATCTTGAAAATATTTAATGAACTAGATGGTGCAATAGCACTATCATATATCACTATGTCTAAAGGCTCACCTACCGTAATTACATCAAAAGCAAAATCTCTGCTATCAACATCTATTATAGTATAAGACTTATTACCAAGATTTACATTTTTCCCTACAAGTAAATCTAAATCAGGGTTTTTAACAATTTTTATTCTAGAAGATCCTACCTGTGCATCTTCTAACAATCTAATGGTAACAAACTCAGAAGTACTTGTTGGACCGTATCT
>Ga0255778_10001299_pt1 | contig 22501 bp, 20 predicted proteins | sample 071ome_31_FD_179976 | JGI IMG/M metagenome (GOLD analysis project Ga0255778, IMG submission 179976) | Coastal salt marsh microbial communities from the Groves Creek Marsh, Skidaway Island, Georgia - 071405CT metaG (version 2) | ecosystem: Environmental > Aquatic > Marine > Intertidal zone >...
TACTAGGCGCTCCGCCACTCGAGAGCCCTTTCATGGGAACGGAACCCGAAAAATTATGGGACGGTCGCTTTTCGGAGTCGACGGATGCGTTTGTCGAGGCCTTCACGGCTTCCGTGACCTTTGATCAAATCTTGGCTGCTTTCGATATCGAGGGCTCGATTGCCCACGCCACCATGCTGTGCGAACAAAACATTATCTCTACGGAGGCGTTCGAGGAGATCAGATCGGGGCTATTGGGCATTCTCGATGAGATACGAGAGGGCCAATTCACCTGGTCAGTGGCGCTCGAAGACGTACACATGAATATTGAATCCGCTCTCATCGAACGCATCGGTGAGGTCGCTAAGGTGCTGCACACCGCTCGATCTCGAAACGACCAAGTCGCAACCGATATCCGCTTGTATCTTCGGCACGCCATTGATCAGATCCTTGACCAGATCCAGGCGCTGGCCGCGGTACTCGTCACGCTGGCAGAGAGAGAAACCGAGACTATCATGCCGGGCTTCACGCATCTTCAAGTCGCACAGCCTGTGGTCTTTGGTCATCATTTGATGGCTTGGCACGAGATGATCCAGCGAGACGCGGACCGACTGCGTGATTGCCGAAAAAGGGTGAACGTTCTGCCTCTGGGCGCTGCAGCCCTAGCCGGCACGAGCTTTCCCATTGAAAGAGCCCGTACCGCAGAGCTTCTCGGGTTCGATCGTGTTGCAGAAAATTCGCTGGATGCCGTGAGCGATCGCGACTTTGCAATTGAGTTCTGTCATGCAGCGAGCCTTTTGATGATGCATCTATCGAGATGGTCAGAGGAACTCGTGCTTTGGTCCTCACCGCTGGTTGGGTTCATCGAATTACCCGATCGCTTCTGTACAGGCTCTTCCATCATGCCTCAGAAGAAAAATCCAGATGTCCCCGAACTGGTTAGAGGCAAGGCCGGCCGCGTCTACGGCAGTTTGATGAGTCTTCTAACCTTAATGAAAGGCCAGCCACTCGCCTACAACAAAGACAACCAAGAGGACAAAGAGCCACTCTTTGATACCGTTAATACCGTACGAGATTGCTTGCGTGCGTTCACAGACATGCTGCCCCATCTCGAGCCTGATCGGGACGCCATGAGAGAGGCTGCACTCAAAGGTTTTGCGACGGCCACTGACCTCGCCGACTATCTGGTGCGCAAGGGCATTGCATTCCGTGATGCCCACCACATCGTTGGGCGATTGGTGGGTATAGCCATTCAATCCGGGGTCGATCTTTCCCAGCTCGAATTGAGCACGATGCAAGCAGTGTCGGACAAAATCGGATCCGATGTGTTTGAAAACTTGACCCTAGAAGGGTCTGTGAATGCCAGAGCCCACTTCGGGGGTACTGCACCATCAAGCGTCAAAGACGCTATCGCCCGAGCTAAAGAAGATCGTTAAACGCCTCGCTGTCTTCGTACCACTGCTCCCTGAATAGCCGCGCAAGGAGCGGCCACAGTGCTTCCCCGCTCGAATGACACATCCAAGTCTTCCCAGACAAAGCGAGGTGAAAGCCACCGGATTTCGCGGCAATCCATAATTCCTTTTGCGCGACCTGACGACTCAGGATCAATTGAGAATAATCCGGGAAGGTAATCACCAACTGACCGCCGGATCGATCAAAATCAAAATCATCATCAAGCGCATCGACTGCGTCCTCAATGGTCATCATGATTTCGTCTAAAAGACCATGAAATTCGCGATCCGTCATTGGCTTACTCACCGGCTTGCTCCCCCTTGCCCAAAGACTTCAGTATAATTTCTGCCCGCTCATTGCACTGACCCCCTATGCGACTACTTCTGATCGCTTTCATCTTTCTTCTTTGTAGCTGTGGGCAAAAAGGGCCGCTCTACATTCCAGAAGAAACGATCAACACAACTCAAGCTTCGGTGGTTTTGCCGTGAGTCTTGATCGACGCGATGGCATACTCGCATTGGATGGACTGAACCTCAGCGAGGTCGCTGAGACCTTCGGCACACCGTGCTACGTCTATTCCGCCGCGTCCATTATCAGAAACTACCAAACATTTGAGCAGGCATTTGCCGAGATTAATCCCTTAATTTGCTATGCCGTCAAGGCCAACTCGAACTTATCTATTCTCGCCTTGCTGGCCTCAATGGGCGCTGGCTTCGACATCGTATCGGGTGGCGAGCTAGAGCGCGTGCGACTCGCCAATGGCTCCCCCCAACGTTCGGTTTTTTCCGGCGTTGGCAAGACCTCGCGGGAGATTCAGGACGCCTTGCGAGCCGGCATTCACTGCTTCAATGTAGAGTCAGAAGCAGAGCTCAGCGCACTTTCGCGCATCGCCGAGGACGCGCAGCTGATCGCGCCCGTCTCCCTCCGAGTCAATCCAGACGTCGACCCCAAGACACATCCCTACATTGCAACTGGACTGAAGGAAGCAAAATTCGGCGTGTCCATGCAGGACGCCGAGCGGATTTATCAGGAAGCCGCAAAGCACCCGCATCTGAAGATGGTGGGAATCGACTGCCATATTGGCTCGCAAATCACTGAGATTGAACCTTACCTGGAAGCTGCGACGCGGCTTTTTGAGATGGTCGATCAACTGGCTGACTCAGGCCTACATCTTCAACATGTTGATTTGGGTGGTGGCATGGGCATTCGATACCAGGACGAGCCAGCGTTTCCCTTGGACGACTTAGCGCGATGGCTGAAGCCTAAACTGGATGAGAGGCAGTTGGAGCTGATCCTAGAGCCCGGTCGCTCGATCGTCGCTGACTCCGGGCTGTTGATCACCGAGGTGTTGTACATCAAGTCAAGTGAAGACAAACATTTCTGTGTCGTAGATGCAGCGATGAATGACCTAATTCGTCCCTCGCTCTACAACGCTTGGCAACAGATTGAGTCGATAGAGCCCGCTTGCACTGACATCGAGGCGCGACGCTATGACGTTGTTGGCCCCATCTGTGAGACGGGCGATTTTCTTGCTAAGGATCGGTTGTTACATACTGAAGCGGGGCAACGCTTGGCTGTTTTGGACGCCGGCGCTTACGGCTTTGTGATGAGTTCTAACTACAATTCTCGACCCAGAGCGGCGGAAATCTTGATCGAAGCGGGTCAGGCTCGCCTGATTCGGCCTCGCGAATCGCTGTCTGCTTTAGTCAAAGACGAACTAGGCTGTCTAACATCATCATGAAGCCAATTCGTTTCACAAAAATGCAAGGCATTGGCAATGACTTCATGGTCATCGATGCCCTCAGTCAGTCCATTCAACTCTCTCCCGACCACATCACCCACTTAGCTGATCGCCAACTGGGCGTCGGGTTTGATCAATTGCTCGTGGTTGAACCACCAACGGACCCCGAAGCCGATTTCTTCTATCGGATCTATAATGCCGATGGATCGACGTCTGGGCAGTGTGGTAACGGGGCCCGCTGTTTCGCTAAATTTGTTTTCGATAAGCGACTCAGCCCTAAGCGTTCGCTGATACTGCAAACGGAGAGCGGCCGGATGCGTACGCAGAGACTTGATTCCGCTCGCTTTCTCGTTGAGCTTTCAGAGCCACAGTTCGAACCCGATATCATCCCCTTTTCGCCGAGCGAATCCGCTCACGATCACAGGTGGACGTTCTTGGCTTCGCCAGATGATCCCCCCCTTGCCTTCGGCGTTTGTAATGTCGGAAATCCGCATGCCGTTGTGCTGCTTGATCAGGATGCGCCCGCCGACCTCGAGCCCTTAGCCATCGCTTTAAAACGCACGCACACCTTCCCGCAGGATGTGAACGTCGGCTTTATGAGGATCCTGACCGATCAAGAGATCGAGCTCAGAGTCTTTGAACGAGGAGTAGGAGAAACGCTCGGATGCGGCTCGGGCGCTTGTGCTGCGGTAGCCGTCGGGCGTCAATGGCAAAAACTGGCCTCAGAGGTTAAGGTCTCAATGCCAGGGGGCGACCTTGTGGTGGCGTGGCCTGGAGGGTCTCACAGCCTTTCCATGACTGGATCTGCTGCGAGAGTATTCGAAGGCACCATTCAATTAGACGCATAGCCTCTGGACCCGAAACAAGCACGGAATATGCCGACGTGACATTGACCATCGAAGCCATCGAACAGTATTTGAATGAACATCCTGAAGCGATGGAATCGCTTCGGCTAAAGACTGATAAGCAGGGCGAAACGATTTCTTTTGCCGAGCGGCGCGCCCAGATGCTGGCAGAAAAACTCAGTCAAACCGAATCCAAATTAGCTGAATTGATCGAGGTTTCACGGGAAAACGAACGGCTTTTCCACGCTTGCAAACAGTGTCTCCTCGATTTGATCGCGGCCCCCAACACCCGAGCGATTGGTAAGATTATTGAACTAAGCCTGGGGCATCAGTTCGACGTTGATGCTCACCAACTCTTTCTTTACGGCGAGCCGACAGGAGAACCATTACCCGGCATTGCGCATAGCTCAATCGATGCTCAAAAGGCAGCACTGGCCGGACTCTATCCAGATGACCGCCCCAGACTTGGAGCCATTCGCCCTGAAGAGGCCAAAGCGCTCTTTCCTGAAGTCCAGACGGGCATCGCATCAGCTGCCATTGTGCCCCTTCAACGCAATGGAGCGCACATTGGACTCTTTTGCTTAGGCAGCAAGAGGGGTGATCATTTCCATAACCAACTTGGCACGCACTTCCTTGAACTTTTGGCAGACATCGTCTGTTGGAAAGCGCAAGAAGAGCGCTAAAAGCGAACCCTTGTCTATGGACACGCTTGAGCAGCAACTCAACCCGTTTCTCAAGCACCTAGCTCACGAACGCCGGTTATCCGAACACACGGTTAAAGCCTACGAGCAGGATCTTCTCTCCTTCATTCGCTATCTTCCTCAACCCTCCAAAGTTAGCTGGTGGCAAGTTACACCGGATGATATTCGCGGCTTTCTGGCGGCCGGCCAGCGACAGGGCCTTGCGGGAAAAACACAGCAGAGAAGACTATCGAGTCTACGCAGCTTGTTTCGATATTTGGGTCGAGAGGCGGGCTCAGACGACAACCCAGCACAGCTAGTTAACGCACCCAAAGCGCCCAAGCGACTGCCTAAGGTCCTGGATGCGGACCAGATGCAACAATTACTCACAGTCTCCGCCACAACTTGGCACGAAGTGCGCGACAAGGCGATGCTCGAACTTTTCTACTCCTCTGGACTTAGGCTAAGTGAATTAATAGGCGCGGACTTATCGAGTATCGAATGGAACGCTGGAACCATTTCCGTCCTGGGTAAAGGTAGCAAAACCCGCATCGTACCAGTGGGCCGCGTCGCCCTCGAAGCGATTAGGGCTTGGTGCCGAGTTAGGGGAAATTTACCTCTTAGGCAACGAACTGCTGATCCGAACGCGTTATTCATCAGCGAACGCGGTCAACGCATTAGCGTCGCCAGTGTGGCCGCACGGTTGAAGGATTGGGTGAAAAGGCAAGGCTTAGGTCATCAATTACACCCGCATTTACTTAGGCACTCATTTGCAAGCCACGTCTTGGAATCAAGCGGCGATCTGAGAGCAGTGCAGGAAATGCTAGGACACGCAGATATCAGCACGACGCAAATCTATACCCATCTCGATTTTCAGCGCTTGGCAGAGGTGTATGATGCTGCTCACCCCAGGGCCGGCGGGGTCCTCGCAAAAAGAAGGCCTGAGAGCGAGACCGATCCATGATCAAGGTCATTGGTTTTGACCTGGACAACACCTTGTGGCCGGTCAAACCGGCCATTATGGGTGCTGAGAAAGTGCTCGCCGCGCATCTTCGCTCACTGCACCCAGATATTCAGTATCCCCACCCGCAAAGTGCCGTTCTACGAGATGAGCTCATTGCTCAAGACCCATCGTTCTCATTTCGCCTGACCGCGCTCCGGCGAGAAATTCTCAGCGCACTCATTGGAGAAATCCCATCATTGAGGGAGACTGCCAACGAATTAGCAGACGAAGCCATGATCATCTTTCTTAGATCGCGAAGCCTTGTCACCCCGTACCCAGCCGCCGAGACAACGCTTGCTGAACTGAGTCAAACGTATGCCTTGTGCGCGCTGACCAATGGCAACGCAGACCTGTCTCGAATTGCAATCGGTCAATACTTTGAATTTGTTAGATCGGCGGAAGAAGAAGGCGCGCCCAAACCTGAACCAGCATTGTTTCGATATGCGCTTTCAAGGGCGGGTTGCGCGCCTCATGAAATGGTTTACGTGGGTGATGACCCCGATCTCGACATTCGAGCCGCGGCAGCCATCGGCCTAAAGACCGTATGGTTTCAGTCGCCCGATGGTCAACCCGTTAGCCATCCGCCACCCTATGACGAGATCGTTCATCATCTCAAAGACCTACCTGATGCCATCGCGCGTTTGAACCGTTAGTCGCAAGCGGATTCGATGAAGGATTTGAGCGAGGCTTCATCCGCGACGATCGAATATTTTCGAGTCTCTTTGGTGGCAAGCCCACTCAGAACTGGATGCACATTGTCCACGCTGGGCAACGCTCGACTGACGGCATCAACAAATTTTGCCGGGTGCGCGGTCGCAAGGGACACCATAGGAATGCTTGGGCGCTGGCTTTTTTCTGCAAGCGCAATTCCGACCGCGGTATGAGGGTCAGCTAGGTAACCGTGCGTTTCATGAAGTCGACGAATCGTCTCAACGGTCTCATCGTCACTGACCGACCCAGCATTGAACCAATTGAAATTTCCTTCCTGGGTAGGGAGACTTGCATCACCTTCGTCCTGGAATTGCGTCATAAAGGATTTAACTGAGACCGGATCCTCGGCCAACTGATAGTAAAGGTAGCGTTCAAAATTGCTGGCCACCTGAATATCCATCGCCGGGCTCAATGAGAAGTGCACATGTCCACGCTGATAGGCACCTGACCGAAAGAATCGAGCCAAAATGTCATTGTCGTTGGTCGCTAGATTGAGCTGTCCGAGGGGTAGACCCATCTTCTTAGCCAAAAATCCTGCGAATATATTGCCAAAGTTGCCGGTGGGTACGGTCACGTCGAATGAAGCTGGGCACCTCAACTGGTACCAGGACCAGAAGTAGTAGACCACCTGAGCAAGCACTCTCGCCCAATTCACCGAATTGACCGCACCTAACGACCACTGATCCTTAAAAGACAAGTCACCAAACACCGACTTCAACAATTTCTGACAATCGTCGAAGCTACCCTCTACGGCTAGATTGAAGATATTGGGATCGAGCACAGTGGTCATCTGAAGTTCCTGAAGGGGACTTGTTCGACCTTCTGGGAACATGATGAACACGCGAACGCCTGGACGACCTCGCATCGCCTCGATGGCCGCCGATCCAGTATCCCCGCTCGTGGCACCAAGGATATTCAGTGTTTGCCCGCGCTCGGTTAACACATGCGCAAAAAGTTCCCCCAAAAACTGTAGTGCGATATCTTTAAACGCGAGCGTTGGTCCATGGAACAATTCCAGAACTGAGAGCGAGCCCACACCAACCAGGGGGGCAACTGATGGATGATCAAACCGTGAGTAACTGGCTGACACCATGCGCGCCAAATCTTCATCGCTGATGTCATCCGAAAAGAGTCGGATAACTTGGAAGGCAAGCTCTGAGTATGACAGTCCAACCCATTCTTCGAGATGGATCTCAGCCGAAGGCACGGCCTCAGGCACGAGCAGACCGCCATCCGTTGCCAGACCCATTAGAATCGCGGCTTTAAAGCCAATTGGCTCGACGCCCCCTCGTGTGCTGACATACTGCATAGGATGCCTTTCCGACTTTAATGCGCGGGCATTCTACATGGTTTCAGTTAAACGTGACTTTGAGGCTTCGCGCTGAGCGGTCCTTAGCAAACTTATCGCCAAACTGAATCCTGTGACTCACTCTGGATTGAGAGGCTTGCCGACTTCTGTGAAAAGCCTTGACGCAGAGAGGCCAGCCTCAAGCGCACAGATAACGCATCTTTCAAGAACGACCTATCAGTCGTATTTAAGCCCATGACGGGAGCCTCTAAGGCCTGACGCCAGAGCGCCTGATTGCGCGCAAAACTTAAAATATGGATCAAAAAAGATGGCCAGGCGACGGGTTATGGGAGAAACCGTCGCTTGTACGGATTCGCCTTCTTTTTCTTTTGGTTAATGTGAAATCAGCGAGGACGGGGCCCTTGGCTTCAAGCGCCGAGGATCTGCGAGCGGTCGGCCGTTTGATGTCCCTATTGGACTCCGATCATCTTTTCGACGCCAGGCGCAGCCCTCGAGGGCTCACCACTTCCTAAACTGCTTCGGCACCGGTTTCGCCAGTCCTGATTCGGATCACGTCTTCCAAAGCAGTCACAAAAATCTTACCGTCACCGACCTTACCCGTGTTGGCAGCGTGGGTAATTGCCTCAATTACCCCGTCCAGGCTTGCGTCATCAATGGCCACTTCAATCTTTACTTTAGGCAAAAAGTCGACGACGTACTCAGCGCCTCGGTAGAGTTCCGTGTGACCCTTCTGACGCCCAAATCCTTTCACTTCAGTGACTGTCATCCCCTGAATCGAGATCTCAGATAGCGCTTCCCGAACATCATCGAGTTTGAATGGCTTAATAATGGCAGTGACCAATTTCATACATTCTCCTTATATCGGTCATTATCGGTCAGCATTCCTGAACACTTCCACAAAAAAACTGGGCGTTCTGTTTCGGACCAAACGCTTATTCACGAATGTTCTAGCCTGCGCGCTCAACTTTTCAGATGAGACGCTTTTTCAGCTGCGCAGCGCGCTTAATCATCCACGAACAACGGCTTGTTCCGTTTGTAACCGTCCCTTTACTCTATTGCAACACCTGGTGAGCGCAGTCTACTGCATTCAATCTGGTGAAGCACATTCCCTTTCATCCAGAGTCCTGGCCTTCCGCATCAGTCGATGCTTGCTCAGCCATCTCTTTCAGTCCAACCACTAATGCATAGGCTATGCCAACATCGCGTTGCGCAAAGATTTCCAATCAGATTCCGGAAGGATTTGTGATTTCGAGTGGTTTACGGGGCCCAATATCGGACTTTACGCATGCTGAAGCGCCCAATCGTGCTCAGAGCCAGCCATTTAGGTTCCTAACCACTACAACCTTGCGCCAAAAGAGTGCATTGACGCACAACATTGCCCGCTCACGACTCAAGGCAAGTTCGCTGTCAACGGCGTTTAATGCGCGACATGAAAGATCACCAACCCAACATCTACTCTACTGCTTTTTTAGGGCTGGATACCCCGCAGCTGAACGTCGAGGCAGATATCAGACCAGGGCTTCCCCAAATACAAATCGTCGGCCTGAGCGAAGCAAGAGGGAAAGCCATCCGTGAGCGCGTCCGCGCCGCGCTTCTGAACTGTGGTTTCAAAGTCCCCGATCAAAGAATAACCATTAACTTATCGCCCGCTGATTTTCCCACAGACCATCCTGGCTACGATCTCCCGATTGCACTGGCTCTGTTAGCCCGAAGCCAACAACTACCAAAGAATGCGTTGGCGGACTATTGTGCTTTGGGTGAGCTCCGTCTCGATGGCCGCATCCTGCCAGTTCCAGGCTTGTTGCTTACGGCGAGAGCCTGCCAAGAAAGCGGGCTGCCTTTGGTTAGCGCGAGCACGCCGTTTCCTAGCTACCTCACAAAACTGCGTCATGTTTCGCTAGATCATCTCTCTGACCTGCGGACACCGTCGAGCCTTCAACCCCAGACCAAACTTTCGACAAGCCCGGATGAGCAGGTCGATCAGAATCAGCCTCCCTCGACCGAGGTGGCCCAACGTCAACTCCACGCGATTAGAGATCAGCCACTCGGGAAGCTTGGACTGCTAACCGCAGCGCTCGGGGGGCATCATCTACTGCTCTGCGGGCCACCCGGCTCGGGTAAGACCATGCTGGCGCAAGCGATGATGCCACTGCTTGCGCCAATCGAAGACCGGACAAGAATGGAGATTGCGTGTATTCGATCACTACAGTCAAACCCAAAGGCCACACATCAGCTCGATGACCGGCCGTTTCGAAGTGTTCATCACTCTACGTCGTCCGCCGCACTTATAGGGGGTGGCGCACCCCCAAAACCAGGAGAAATATCACTTGCCCACGGCGGCGTTTTGTTTCTCGATGAGCTTCCCGAATTCTCTGCAGGCACCTTGAATCAGCTCCGAGAACCCCTTGAGTCAGGCGTCATTTCTCTCAGCCGTTCACATTATCAAGTCACCTATCCCGCACGATTTCAATTAATTGCAGCAATGAATCCATGTCCCTGTGGTTGGCTTGGCAGCGGCCGACCCTGCCGATGCGAACCTCAACGGGTGCTCAGATACCAACAAAAAATTTCGGGGCCAATTCTTGACCGGATCGATCTGCAGGTCGCTGTGTTCCCGGTTTCATCACGGCGCCTTTTCGAAAAGGGTGCAGGAGATCTCGGCGAAGATCTACTCGCGCAGCTCGAGTCCGCCAGGCAATTTCGGACCACCCGTCTGGAAGAAAAGCCCAAAGAATTAGAGATCCAATTGACGCGGGGGGCACAAAGCTTCTTGATTGACGCCGCGAACACACTGGGTTTATCCGCACGTTCCGTCAATAAGATCATGCAAGTGAGTCGGACACTGGCGGATTTAAATCTCGAAGATGGCGTTTTAGTCAATCATGTGGAAGGCGCTCTGGCTCTTCGGACGGCCCTCGGGACGTCGTAACGATAAAGCTGGATGGCTCGGGCTAGTTCGCGTCCATGCGCTATGGGAATTGAGCCTAACGTCAGCGCTTTAGCACAAGTCCGAGCAGGGTGGTGGGACCTAATGTCTGATCGAACGCGGGGAGGATTCAGGCCAGAGCAGGGAACCACCCTGGCACTCGGTTTGCCGGATTTATTTTGCAGAGGCAACCATCAGATCGACCACTGCTTTGATGTCATCATCAGAACAATCAAAACACATGCCTTTTGCGGGCATGCCCGGCGCCAATCCGTTAATCCCGCTGGCGTATAGCACATCCATGCCCTTGTCGATTCTAGGGCCCCAAGCAGCAACGTCAGCCCACTTGGGCGCGCCTGCTATTCCCATAGCATGGCAAGTGGCACAGCTTCTGTCATAGACGGCCTGGGGATCTTTGGCGCCGCCTGAAGCAGCCTGGGCCACTTTTTGGCCCGCACAGGCTTCGCCTTCAAGGCAAACGTTTCCGATCTTTTGAATACGGGCAATGATGTCGTCTTCGATTGGGTTAGCCATGACCGTTGTGATCCACGCGGCGAAGGCCAACCCCATAACGCTGATGAAAACCATTTTCATATTGCCTGTCCTACCTCAAATTTCGGCGATGAAGTATACCGGAAAACGGGGCTAGTTACCCCAGTCCGCTTCGTCCAAATCACGATTTCTTGAAAACTTGAACACATTAGACGTACCGCCTTCAACAATGGATTGCTCAGACACCAAAGTTAATATGGCTTGGTTCCGAAATTGTGCCAAGTTACTGGCGCCTGTATTCATCATCGTGCTTTTTAGCTTCTCTAGCGTGGTCGCTAGAACCTCAGACACAGACCCCACGAGAGGTACAAATGCGTCGACACCCTCCTCGAACATCATTTTACGCGTGCCCATATCCTCACTGTACCGCTGCCAATTTTGCGCCCGGCGGGTCCCCTCTCCCCAGTATGGCTTGTACATTTGTCCGTTGATGGAGACTTTCTCTGTGGGGCTCTCTTCGGTCATGGCGAAATAGCGACCCATCATGACAAAATCGGCCCCCATAGCGAGCGCCATAACAATCTGTGTGTCGTTCGCCAGCCCCCCATCTGAACACAACGGAAGGTACCGGCCGTGCTCAGCGAAGTACCGATCTCTGTGCTCAGCCACTTCAAGCAGCGCCGAGGCTTGCCCTCGACCAACGCCTTTTTGTTCGCGTGTGATGCAGATTGATCCGCCACCTATGCCGACCTTGATGAAGTCTGGAACGCCAGAGGACGCTAGATAATCAAAGGCCTCTCCCGAAACAACATTGCCCATTCCGATGACGATCTTTTCTCCAAAAGCGGACCTAATCCATTGCGCAGCATCTAACTGAAACTCTGTGAACCCATCCGATGAATCAAAACACAACACATCCGCACCTGCTTCGATCAATGCGGGCACTCGCTCTTTATAATCGTGCGTGTTGATGGCCGCGCCCACGCATAGCCTTTTCTGCTCGTCTAACAATTCGTTTGGATTTTTCTGATGATCTACATAATCCTTTTTGAAGACCAACGCGCTCAGTCGCCCCTTCGCATCCAAGATCGGTAGGCAATCTTTTTTGTGGCGATGAAGAAGCTGATTGGCTTCTCTCAATGAGATGCCTTCTTCTCCAAAAATGACATCCGATTTTGGTGTCATATGGCGCTCAACAAGGTTGTTCAAGTCATCCTCGAACTCCCAGAAATCTTGGTCCGTAATCAATCCGCAGAACACGCCGTTGGCGGTCCCATCCTCTGTCACTGGAATCGTCGAATGGCCCGTTCGATGCATGGTATCTACGATCGATGCCAGTGTACTGCTCGGCGTTGTATTAGCACCGCTGGTCACGAACCCGGCTTTGTGTGCCTTCACTTCACGAACCATTGCCACCTGTGCTTCAACGCTTTGCGAGCAATAAATCATGCTGAGGCCGCCTTGCCTCGCTAACGAGATCGCGAGTCGAGTGCCTGACACCGATTGCATACAAGCAGACACGACAGGAATATTGATCGAAAAGTGCGAATCCTCCATGGTTTTTGCTGCAACGGGCGCTGCAAGCGAAATGGTATCGGTACGCAAATTCCGGGGTGTTAGTCGTGGTAAGAGCAAATACTCTGCAAAGGTACGGGAGATATCTTCAATAATTCTCGCCATCGGGGCTCCTCAGGGACTATTCGTAAACAACATGAAATTCTGCAACGAACCCCTCGAGATATGGGTGCTATGTAGGAAAAGGTTCGATATCGGGTCAATTGATCCGCACGGGGCGGAGAGAGATAAAGCTTTGGGGAGGGTACAGATTGAAAATCGCAATGCCATGGCGAATTTTAAGCGAAGGGCAGACCCAATTCAACGAACCGGCGTTGGCTTCACCCGAGTGTCACCGATAGCAGCAAACACATCGCCCAGACTTAGCTTGGTTCAGGGCTTAGCAAGGCCTTCTATCAAGTGACCCTCTCAAGGATCCGCGACTAAAAGATCCCACGAGATCATTGCGAGATTGCCTTCGATTCCGAAGCTTAGTTTGAGGATTTTGGCCAATGCCGAGCGATTGCTTCTTCGCCCGTGAGCCCCTTAGGATTGGCGCTCTAACTGAATCAGAAATTCGGCAACCTTCAACATTTCTTGGACGCTTCCTGCACCACGGGTCTCGATGCGATATTTCCCATTCACAATCAGTGTCGGCACGCCGGATGCCCGATAAGCTCTGCCGCGGGCATCCGCCTGCTGCAAGCTCATTCTAACGCCGAAGCTGTTAAATACCTTTGCAAACGCTTCGGGGTCAACGCCGGCTTCTTCTAAGAAATCCGCCATCACGCCGGGCTTGCTCAGATTTTTCCTTTGAATGTGGATCGCTTCGAATACGGCTACGTGCAGCGACTCTAATACATCCATCGCTTTTAGTGTGTAGTAGGTCTGGGCAAGGTTACCGTAATAGTCGTTCCAAACGGCGGGCGTTCGATCAAAATTGACATCTTCAGGTTGCTTATCAAGCCACGCGTTTAGGACGGGATCAAACTGGAAACAATGCCCACAACCGTAAGAAAAGTACTCGCTGACTTCTATTCCCTCGCCCGAGGTGGAGAGTGGCGCCTGAGGGTCGAGCACCTGGTAATGAACACCCTCTTCATATTGAGCACCGAGCAAAGTCGAAGACATCAGCGCCAGCGCCGAGGTCAAGGCGGCCAGAATCAATCTACGCATAGTCATCCAAAGGGTCTAAGTTTCACCTATTGTCGCAGACCAGCAAGGTAGGATGCCACCGCAGCAATCTCACGATCATTGAGGTCCATCGCAGACAGGCGCATCATCTTGCTTTCACCATCGTTTTTGCGCTCGCCTACACGGAACGCTTTTAACTGCGCTTCGGTGTATTCAGCCCACTGCCCGGCAAGACGGGGGAATGTGGCTAACGCATTGCCTTGACCCGTGGGGGAATGGCAAGCGGTGCAAGCAGCCACCCCTTTTCGAGCAATCCCAGATCGGTAAATATGCTCGCCCTCTAGCGCGAGCTCAGGGTTTGCCGCACCTTCAGCCGCGGGCTGCGTGGTGTAGTAGGCGGCAAGATCTTGCAGATCCTGATCAGATAGCCCATCCACCATACCAGCCATCAAGTTTTGTGCGCGCGCGCCGGACTTCATATCGCGCAGCTGCTTTAAAAGATACTTTTCACTTTGACCTGCAATATTCGGGAAGGAGCCCGCAAGGCTATTACCGTTGTCTCCATGGCATGCAACGCACGTCGCCGTGAGCGTCTTGCCTCTGTCTGCATCGCCCTCAGCCAATGCGCTACCTAAGGTGCTTGCCAAAACTAAAGCCACTAACAATCGAATCATGAGATAAATGAACCTTACGTCAAAACCGCTTGGTACCTAGCCACCGAGACTCTGAATTCACCCGGCGCTGGATAGCCCCAAAAAAAGATGCGGTATTATATCGAAAAGTTGCCTAAGTGACAGGTCAGTCCGGTCTTCCAATGTCTACGCTATTGTTCCAACAAGCGAGCTTTTTGACGAGCGCCGCAAATGTCTCACAAGCACCGGCCGACCGGGGCTTTGAAATCGCTTTCTGCGGTCGATCAAACGCCGGCAAGTCCAGCGCGCTCAACCGACTGACGCAACAAAAGGGTCTTGCGAGAACCAGTCGTACCCCGGGGCGAACCCAGCTCATCAATTTTTTTGCCCTTGATGACGATCGGCGTTTGGTCGATTTGCCAGGCTATGGCTACGCTAAGGTCCCACAGTCACTAAAACAGTTTTGGCAACAGCATTTGGACCATTATCTGCGAAGCCGATCGAGTCTCATCGGGCTTGTGCTCCTCGTCGACAGCCGACACGAACCCAAGCCCTTTGACTTGGCCATGATTGATTGGGCGAAGACCGCTGGTCTTCATCTCCATGTGCTGCTCACCAAGGCAGATAAGTTATCGAAAAGCCAAAGCCAACAGGCGCTCTTCCGGTTTCAGCGCGAGCGCCGCGCCATTGGATCTTCTCAACTTTTTTCGGCAACCAGTGGTCTGGGTTTAAACGAACTCGGGGGTACCCTCTCTGGATGGTTTGAAACTGCCATAGGGTCGCGCGGCCAAGACCTCCTCTAAGTGATGGTCGGCGCCCCCTACCTCAAGGAGCGTTCCACCGAGACTCTCACTTATCTCTTTCGAGAGACTTCGATTGAACGTTTTGATTCTTTCGGCTTGATACCAAGACAACGTTTCCTCTATCGACCGACTTCACTTCTGTCCTGAACCTAGACGCTTTGACGCCCATCGAAAGATTGCGTCGCGGGCATCATGAGTCATCATATTAAAGCCAGGAATTGGTTGGCATAATTTATCGGCGAATGAACGACGAGAAACTCACCGAAGTTGCCGTACTCGAACTGCGATTCACGCTTCGCTTAAGATCCATCGGCCCTTGGCCCAGTTTTTTACAGGCGCGCAAAAGACAACAGCCAGAAACCAGTTACCAGTTATCAGTTGCGAAGGCTTCACGATTACCGGAGATAGAGACATACTAGGATAGTTCGAGTCGTCTGACTGAGCGGGCCAATGACGCGGCCTCTCTTAGCCTAAAAGCCAAAAAAAACCCTGGTCACAACGGGGATCATGACCAGGGCTAGGAACTTCGGCTAAATGGGGAAATACCGAAGTTTGCTGCCTAAAGGCGTTACAACCTCTCTGACTCACCTTTCCCCAAAAAGTTCCAATCAACACAAAAATAATCTTTTACTAATGCGCTTCCTCCCAGTTAACCCCTTGGCCCACCTCGACTTCGAGCGGAATCAACAATTGTGCCGCCGAACTCATCAGCGATTGAATATGCGTCACTGCCGGCTCGATCTCTGCCTCAGGCACTTCGAACACCAATTCATCATGAACCTGCATAATCATGCGCGTCGCTAGCGACGATTCCTCCAACCAAGCCTGCACTGATCGCATGGCGAGTTTGATGATATCCGCCGCACTGCCCTGCATGGGGGCATTGATGGCCGTGCGCTCAGCCGCCTGACGCAACTGAAAGTTCCCCGCTTTGATATCCGGCAGGTAGAGCCGTCGACCAAACAGCGTTTCGACATACCCTTGCGCTGCCGCTTGTGCTCGGGTGTCGTCCATATAGCTACGAACGCCAGGATAACGCTCAAAATAAAGATCAATATAGTCTTGCGCGTCCTGTCGTGGGATATTGAGCTGTCTAGACAGCCCGAAAGCGGACATCCCATAAATCAGACCAAAATTGATCGCTTTGGCACTGCGTCGCTGGTCTGTGGTCACCGCGTCAGGCGTCGTACCAAAGACCTCCGAGGCCGTCGCCCGATGCACGTCAAGACCCTCATTAAAGGCCCGCAACAATCCTTCATCTTTGGACAGATGCGCCATGATCCTGAGTTCAATTTGGGAATAGTCAGCCGCCACTAGGATGGAACCCGGCGCCGTAATAAAGGCCTTACGCACCCGACGACCTTCCTCAGTGCGTATGGGAATATTCTGCAGGTTAGGATCGGTACTTGACAGCCGCCCAGTCGCTGCCACCGCTTGATGATAAGAGGTATGCAATCGGCCGGTGTCGGGTCTCACCTGCTTGGGTAACTGATCGGTATAGGTCGATTTTAGCTTTGATAAGCTACGGTGCCGCAGAATGACGTGAGGGAGGGGGTAGTCCAACGCCAATTCCTGAAGCACCGCTTCATTGGTTGACGGCTGGCCCTTCGGGGTCTTTTTCAAGACCGGCAAACCCAGTTTTTCGAAGAAAATGTGTTGAAGCTGCTTCGGCGAACCAAGATTGAACACTTCGCCTGCTAAGCTATGAGCCTCTTTTTCAAGCCGCTCGAGGGATGAACCAATTTCCGCAGACTGCTCGTTTAATCGATCCACATCGAGCATCACGCCATGGCGTTCCATCGTTGACAGAATCTGAACGAGCGGGCGTTCGATCGTCATATACACATGATGAAGGCTCGGCTCGGCTTCGATCATGGCCCACAGCACATCAAACAATCGAAGCGTAATATCCGCGTCTTCGGCCGCGTAATGACTCGCGGCTGCGAGTTCAATTTCGTTAAACGTTTTCTGTTTGACCCCTTTGCCCGCGATCTCTTCAAACTTGGTGGTTTTGTATCCGAGATAAAACTGAGCCAAATCGTCCATATTGTGTCGTGTGACCACGCTATTGAGCACATAAGACAGTAGCATCGTGTCGTGAATCGGGCTGGTAATCGAGACGCCGTATCGCGCCAGCACATTGATGTCGTACTTCAAATGCTGTCCGATCACGCATTTGTTCGGATCATTCAGATAGGGCGCGATTGCTTCAAGCACCACACGCTGATCCAATTGTTCGGGCGCTCCCTCGTAATCATGATTAAAAGGGACATACGCCGCCTGGCCAGGGGCGATGCAGAGGGAAAGCCCAACCAGTTCTGCCGACATGTAATCAAGACTGGTGGTTTCTGTATCAAAGGCGAATCGTTCCGCTTGTTGGAGTTGATCTAACCATCTCTCAAGCTGCGCTTGGGTAAGCACAGTCTCATAGGCTGCTTCAACTTGCGGCTGAGGGGGCGCCGCCGAGACACCGATTTCCTCTATCCAACTCTTAAACTCAAAGGTTTCGAATAGTGCTCGAAGCGCTTCAAGGTCCTCAATACCCTCCGGAATCTCCGGCACTATCTCAAGCCCGAGTTCACAGCGGATCGTGGCTAAATCATAGGAGAGGGGAAGAAGCGTCAGTGCGCCTCGTAAGTTCTCGCCTACTTTGCCCTTGATCTCATCTGCAGCTGCCACCACGCCTTCAAGCGATCCATACTGATCCAACCACTTTACGGCGGTTTTAGGGCCACATTTGGGAACCCCTGGGATGTTGTCGACCGTATCTCCAACCAACGCCAGATAATCAATGATTTGATCCGGACGAACGCCAAACTTATCGACAACACCGGCTTCATCCAATCGTTCATCCGTCATCGTATTCATCAGCGTGATGTGGTCATTGACCAGTTGGGCCATGTCCTTGTCGCCGGTGGAGATTAAAACGTGCTGGCCGGTATCACGTCCGCGAGCGGCAAGGGTGCCTATGACATCATCCGCTTCAATACCCTCTATTGATAAAAGCGGCAGCCCCATGGCTCTAATCATGTTGTGGATAGGTTCGATTTGAACTCGCAGATCCTCGGGCATCGGTGGCCTGTGCGCCTTGTAATCCGCATAAAGATCGTTCCTAAAGGTCTTTCCCTTGGCATCAAAGACCACCACCACTTGGGCCGCTGGGAACCCTTCGACTAAGCGTTTGATCATGCTGATCACGCCTTTGATCGCACCCGTTGGATGACCTTGCTTGTTGGTCAAGGGCGGCAGGGCGTGGTACGCGCGAAAGAGATAGGATGATCCATCGACCAGGATTAAGTTAAACTTTGAATCGTTTTGAGCGCTCATGACGGGCACCATACTTTGATTCAGACCACCGTTTCAATCGCTATTCTATGTATCGCATTTCTCGTGCAGGCCCCCCTCGTTGCTGAGCCCGTCGAAGATGGCGAGGAGATCATTACCATCATCGAACAGCCCGATTTCGGGCGGATTTTTGAGTATCGGCAGAACGGTATTTTGATCATGATCAAAGTCGTCCCCGATCGTGGTCGGCCCTATTACATGGTGCCCGCCGACGGTACACCCCACTTCTCTGACCTCTCAGAAGTTAAACATCTTTATCCCAACTGGGTCTTAATGGAGTGGTGAACCATGGGGGTTTATTCGGATCTGTCAGTCGAGCGAATTGAATCCCTGATCGCACAGTATGACCGTGGCAGGCTCATCGAAATCACGCCCATCACCACCGGCATTGAAAATTCCAATTATTTCGTCTCGTTATCACAATACGGACAAGACACTGATTACGTCCTGACGTTGGTTGAGGTCGCGGATGAACGGAGAGCGCAGGGGGTCAGCCAACTCATGACGCACCTGCGCTTCTATGGATTCCCAGCTCCCGAAGTGGTCACGGCGCGCAGCGGTAATCGACTACTCACGGGGGACCTTCGTCCCATCATGCTCAGTACAAAGATCCAGGGCCATCACGTTCGATCACCCAAAATCCAGCACTGTCGCATTCTAGGGTCAACGCTTGCTCAGTTTCATCAAATCGCCAGCGCCTTTTCTTCAACCCTGTCCCAACCGTTTGATTTGGTATGGCTCTCGAAAACCATCGAAACTCATCGGCAGGCGCTCTCAGGGGACACGCTGTCTTTGCTTTATGAAGCCGCCACCCAGTGCGAACTCATCCAGGCACAAGGTTTACCCACAGGCATAACCCATGGAGATGCATTCAGAGACAACGTCTTGTTTAGTGAAACAGACGAGCTCACCGGGCTGTTAGATTATTTTCATGCGGGCGAAGATTGTTTGATTATGGATTTGGCCATTGCAATCAATGACTGGTGTTACGCGTGCAGCGATGAAAGGGAGCGCTCGGCCCTCCGCCAAGCCATGGTTTCTGGCTATGAAGAGGTTCGCCACTTAGAAGAGGAGGAGCGGAAAGCCCTACCCACCGCACAGTTCATAGGCGCTGCAAGACTATGCTGTTCTCGCATGGCAACCCGCAATGACACAGGCCACTATCGAAAAGATCCTAGAGAATATGAGCGTCATCTACGTGATCTAGTCGATAACCCCCCAAGCTACTAACCGTTCTTTAAGCCTTTGATGGCAGTTGTGAACCGTGGGCTACAACCGACTGGCGATCGTGGCCAGACTCTGAACGTTATGAGGTGCCTTGATAAATCCAGCATATTCACCTGCGGGATTCATCACCACAATCGACCCTGTGTGGTCCATCGTGTATGTGCCGGGCTCGCTGCCAGGAATTTTGCCGAACGCCACGTTGACTTGCGTTGCGAATGTCACCGTTTGGGCATGGGAGCCCACCATGCCTTTGAAAGAAGAACTAAATGCTGAGAGATATCGTTTCAGTTGCTCTGGCGAATCGCGCTCTGGATCCACTGATACCAAAACCACCTCGGGTGGCTCATCAAGACCTTCCAAGGCTTTGGCAAGCATCGCCAACGTAGTCGGGCAGATGTCTGGACAATAAGTAAAACCAAAGTAAACCAACGTCCATTGACCCTTAAATGCCGACTCATCAACGGCACTGCCCTCTTGGTTCATCATCTGGAGTCCTTTGACCGCTCTCGGCCTTTCGAACTGGATGTACCCAAGCGATGCGGCTTCTTCAACAGATAGCGTTCGGTCTCGATGCATGTAGGTCGAGAAAACAAGGCCCAACACCATCGCGATAAAAGCAAAGATCCAAATCAGCGTTTTTTGGATTCCTTGTTGTTGCGCTTCGCTAGGCATAACCCACCGGCATCATGTAATGGTCCACCAACAAGGCTGCAAAGAGCAGAGCAAGATAAAGGATTGAATAGCGGAAGGTTTCTATGGGTGCTTTGGGGTTAATCCCCCTCATCATGGCTATGGCCCAGTAAAGAAATCCTGCGCCAAGACCGAGCGCAGAGAGGAGATAGAGTAGATTGCTCATACCGGTAAGATAGGGCAGCACCGACACCAGAACCAATATCACCGTATATAGCAAGATATGTAAATTCGTATACCGTACCCCATGGGTCACGGGCAGCATGGGCATGTCGACATTCTTATATTCTTCCAGGCGATCGACTGCCAGCGCCCAGAAATGGGGCGGGGTCCATGCAAAAATAATCAACACAAGTAGGATCCCACCTCCGTCGACACTGTTGGTCACCGCTGTCCAACCAAAAAGGGGCGGTGCCGCACCGAAAAGACCCCCGATCACAATATTTTGAGAAGTGGCTCGCTTTAAGTAGAGCGTATAAATCAATCCGTAGCCAACCCAAGAGAAAAAATTGAGCCACGCGGTGAGGGGATTCACAAAGAGATAAAGAACTGCCTCGCCGGCCAACCCTGTCAACGCAACGAAGGCCAATCCCTGATGAAAACTCACGCGCCCCTGAGCGACGGGCCGATTTTCTGTCCGAGCCATTCTCTGATCGACTTTGGCGTCAATCAAATGGTTCAATGCAGCGGCGGAACCCGCCACCAACGCCACTCCCGTCAAACAAGCCGCGATTAAATCAAGCTCGACCCAGCCAGGCGTTGCCAAGTACATCCCTACCAGCGTGCACAGCAGCATCAATAACACCACGCGAGGTTTACACATCTCGTAATAATCACGCCAGCTTGGGGCAATCATTGTAGGAGAGGTTTCAGTCATAGCGGGCACGCAGACTTAGTGGGCCGAGCATTCTACCGGATGATGTGTTCATTTTCATGGGCTTTCAGCCCAGCTTAGATAGTTTGAGAAGTAAGCGCAGATCTTCTAGAAGTGGCTTACCCACCTCGGACTCCGGATACGCCATCATGATATTACCGAGCGGATCCGCCAAGAACACGTGCACCCTCATTCCGGAAAGCTCAGCCGAAGCATAGTCGGACAATGTGCTCTCCAAAGTCTCGGAGATCCAGGGCTCTAGATCTGGGTGTTCAGCTTTCAAGCTTGCCCAATTCGACGGATTGACGGGTGTTGATCTCACCCAGCGTCGCACCAGACGGTCAGCATCCTTACCGAGTGCTGTATGAATCTGTCGGGTCAAATAAAGTCGCTCGCTACACCGGGCGTCACATTCAGGGCCGGACATCACGAGAAGGCTCCATTGGCGCGTTGGAGTCTCGAGCTCAGTGGCGTCTAGTGGAGGCTGAATCAGTTGGCCGTGGTTCTTTGTGCCCTCGGGCTTCCAATCTGGGGCAAAGAAGAACAGTCCGTAGGCAATAAAAAGCGGCACGAAAGCAATCGCTGCCAAAAGGACCAGCTTTCTTCGTGAGCTCGTTTGCGTTTCAACGTCCATGAGGCGTGCCATCCTGTTTTGATCGGTTCTGTTTAACGGTGAATACGGCAAAAAAGGCCAACAGTGTCACAGCCATGGCAAACCATTGCATCGCATAGGCACGATGTTTTTCGGGACGAGTCATGGTTTCCGGCCAAAAGCGAGGTAACGCGTCAGGATGTGACTCGTCGAGACGGACGATGAAGGGTGCGAGTTCAATATCGAGCGCCTTCGCATTCTCTGACGGGTTTTGCGTCGGCGTGACCCTCGGCCAACCTGAATAAAGTTCACGACCGTCTGCGTGCATCCAAGGCCCCTGATAGATGGCGCCGAGATTAGTTTGGGGCGCCGTTAAGCGGGGGATACTGGGCAAATTCGTGCGGTCAGCGCCACCTTGGACGAAGCCAAAGTTGGTAAGCACATAAAGTCCTTCTCGTGTTCTGAACACCCTGAGTACTTCAAAACCCACGCGCCCCTCGAAAATCACGTTG
>Ga0255778_10001306_pt1 | contig 22452 bp, 25 predicted proteins | sample 071ome_31_FD_179976 | JGI IMG/M metagenome (GOLD analysis project Ga0255778, IMG submission 179976) | Coastal salt marsh microbial communities from the Groves Creek Marsh, Skidaway Island, Georgia - 071405CT metaG (version 2) | ecosystem: Environmental > Aquatic > Marine > Intertidal zone >...
TGGCCTGATGGTATATGCCAATTAAAGACCTACCCAACTTCCATCGATCGGGCAGACCTAGGCGACCATGGCCTAATGGCATTTCAATCGCTTTATTGACCTCTGGCATTCTCGCCAGAAGTGGTGCGCTCCAACTTGGCGCCAAAACATCAATTACAACGTCTGGATTTTGCGCCTTAAGCGCAATGAAAAGACTTTGCGCCATCACCATATCACCCACCCATGAAGGCCCAACGACCAAGATTTTTTTTATATCTTTCTTCATACAGGTGAATTGATTTCTCAAATTTCAGTGATACATATCAAGCGACATTCGCTATGATTAAAAAAAATCCCGCGAGCGACCCATGACAGATACTCAACATCTTATCACCTCTGCTTTTGAAAGAAGCTTAGAGACCAAACGGACTCTTGTTGATTCTCAGATTAATGAATTGGTTGAGGTGGTAGAGCTCGTCACTCATACCTTCAAAAATGGTCAAAAAGTCCTGTTATGTGGCAATGGTGGCTCAGCAGCAGATGCACAACATATCGCCGCTGAATGGGTAACGCGTTACAAAGGTGACCGTAAAGCCCTGCCTGCTATTGCTTTGACCGTGAATACGTCGGACTTAACCGCCATTGGAAATGACTATGGATTTGACGATCTATTTTCTCGCCAAGTCGAAGCACATGGGCAATCTGGCGATTTATTAATCGCTATATCGACTTCGGGAAATTCAGCCAATGTGGTTAAAGCTGTTGATACCGCAAAAAATAATGGTCTCAGAACACTTGGCCTGACAGGTCAAACTGGCGGAAAGCTCAAATCACTTTGCGATGTTTGCCTTTGCGTTCCGAGCAATGAGACAGCTCGCATCCAAGAAGCGCATACAACCATTATGCATGCGATGTGCGAGCACGTAGATAACGTCTTATTTGGTGTTTAGCACGCCACATTTGGCCCAGCGTACCCGATAGCTCGCCGAACCTTTCTCGATTAAAACTTCCTTATCGCTATTGAGCTCATCGCAATACTGCGTCTCTGACTTCCCTTTAAGGTCGTTCAACAAACCCGCCTCAATCAAAAAGTCGGAGCCTTTAAAGCAGCTACCCACTTTTACCCTCGCATCATTGTTTATCAATCTAAAATGTTCTTTCGCAAAGTGATCTGTAAAGCAAAGGTGTTTTGAATATTTAACCTGTTGAGGTAATGCTCTAAGAGCAGTTAAAACAGGCCACGCACTCCTATGCGCCTTTTCAGAAAGATACGGAGATCCGAAACTTTGAATCACTCGAACCACCAAAACTAAAACAGTGAAAATAATCAATCCCCATTTGTAAATTAACCAGCCACGTTTGGGTTGTTCTACCTGCTGGAATAAAAGTATCAAAAAGAATGGCGTAAAAATTAGAAATGGATGTAGCCAGCGTTGCTTCATCTCAGAACCTAATCCAAAAATGACATAAGCAACCGATAAAACAGCATAAAAGATAAAAAACCAGGTAAAAAATTGCGCCAACGCGTCATTTGCAAAGCGCGCCTTTTTAACAACAAAGCCAAGCACAAACACCACAAAGGGCACTAAAAATGCAATATTTGCTCTTATGACATCCTTGGCTAAATCCAAATAACTCAAGTCAGAAACCGAGGCTGAACCACCCCACTCAGCAACTAATCGTTGATCAATATCGTGAGTTGCACTAAGTAAGCCATAAATGACTGGAGAGCTAAGGGCAAAAGCAAAAAAGATCGCAAATAACATCTTCAAGCTAAGCAAGCGCTCTCTCATTTGCGTTACAAGCAAAGCTGAAAACAGCGTTAAGACAACAAAACCTGCAAAACTGTATTTACTCATGATGCCTATCGCCATCATGAATGCTAGATAAGCGTAATATCTAAACTCGCCACGCTGAACAATCAATACCATGGCATGCAAAGAGCCAATCAGCGCCAAGGTGAGCAGTGTTGTATGCGTTGAGCCCTGATGAAGCTTCCAGCCCAATTCAAACAGCAATAGCCAACTCGTTGCTGCAACGAATTGCCAACCAACATCTTTAAAGAGTAACAAGCTAACGCGATACCAAAGCCAGAAGCTCAATCCAATGATGATATATCTAACCAGGTAAAGCGCTGCAAAGCTCGGATCTACAAACTTCCAGAGCAGCCAGAGAATCCATGTGTAAAGTGGCGGCTGAAAGTTACCGTAATCAAGCCGAAAACCTTGAGAGTGGTATAACTGCTCTACATCATCGACCTGCAGAGCATCAGTAAAAAATACACGCAAGCCAAAGTGCACAAAAAGATAAATCAGCAACCAAAACGCAAAACGGCTTGGCTGAATGTATCGACTGAGCGAATCGGGAAAACTTGGCTGCGAATTCATTTTCCAATCAACCAATCAGAAAATGGTGCGACCGAATTAGTCACGCAGCTGATATTTGGCACCGCAATAAGGACACGTCGCCTCGCCCGTCTTCTCAATAGGCAAAAACACGCGTGGGTGCAACTCATGCACGCCCGCATTAGCCGGTGGACAGCTCAGTGGTAATTGGTCTTTAGTGACCTGGATGGCTGATGATTGTTTTTGCTCAGACATCACAACATCCTTAAACGTAAGTTAACCAGTCTTGATGCTTTTCACTGCGACCGTAAACCACATCAAAATATTTGGTTTGCAGCTCTTCAGTTATCGGGCCACGCGAACCACAACCAATCTGACGACCATCGATCTCTCGGATCGGCGTTACTTCAGCGGCCGTACCGGTGAAGAAAGCTTCATCAGCAATATAAACTTCGTCTCGAGTGATACGACGCTCAACAATTTCGTAACCTGATTCACGAGCCAACTGCATAATGGTTTTACGCGTAATGCCATCTAATGCCGATGTCAGATCAGGCGTGTGCAACTTGCCATCGCGTACCAAGAAGATGTTTTCACCAGAACCTTCCATAACAAAGCCATTTGCATCTAAAAGCAACGCTTCGTCGTAACCGGTATCTAACGCTTCTTTAAGCGCCAACATTGAGTTCATGTAGTTACCGTTAGCTTTCGCATGACACATAGTGACGTTAACGTGATGACGGGTAAATGAAGACACACGGATACGAATACCCTTCTTCATGTTCTCTTCGCCAAGGTAAGAACCCCATTCCCATGCCGCAACCATTACGTGCGTTTGCAAATTATCTGCACGCAGACCCATACCTTCCGAACCATAGAAACACATTGGACGGAAATAAGCGGAATTTAATTTGTTATCGCGAACAACCGCTTTGTGAGCCTCATTGATGGTCGCTTGGTCATATGGCATTTTCATGCCCAAGATATGCGCTGACTCAAACAAGCGTTTGGTGTGATCTTCTAAACGAAAAATCGCAGGACCCTTATCTGTGTTGTAGGCACGGACACCTTCGAATACACCCATGCCGTAGTGAAGTGTATGAGTTAGCACATGGGTTTTCGCCTCACGCCAATCCACCATCTCACCGTCGAGCCAAATCACCCCGTCGCGATCTGCCATGGTCTGCATCGTAAGTACTCCAAAAACTGTTGAATGGGCGAACTGTAGACAGCTCGCAAATTTAGTTGCGGATTATCACATATTAGCGAGCGTTCTACATCGCCGCTCAATCAGGGAAATGTGACTGCCAAATCTCCGTAACGATCGCTCTCTCTTCAGCCAATTCAGCTTGAGCAGTCTTGAGTGGTCGATCCTGAAGGGCTGCGCGATGGACTCGCGCTCTGAGAACCCGATAAAGACCAAATAACCGCTCGGCCTGCTCATCAGGCAGTAAATCAAGCTTTGCAAGTAACTCTAACAAACGAGCGTTATCCGTCCACTGAGTGAGCTCGGGATGCTGATTCGCCCAGCGAAGCACAGAAAACTGCACCAAGAACTCAATGTCTACCAAGCCGCCAACACCCTGCTTCAGATCAAACCACTCAGCATCGCTTTTATCCAGCTGCCCTCGCATTTTCTGGCGCATCTCAGCAACCTCAGCACGAAGCTTCTCTTCGTCTCGCGGTTGGCACAACACCTCATGGCGAATCTCATTGAAACGGTGCATAACCGTCGGATCACCCGACACCGCTCTTGCCCGAATCAGCGCCTGATGCTCCCACGTCCACGCATCATTCTTTTGGTAGTGTTCAAAAGTACTCAACGGGCTGACTAACAAACCGGAATTCCCATTAGGACGCAATCGCATATCCGCCTCGTAGAGCTGGCCTGCCGGCGTTCGCGTGGTGAGCAAATGAATAACTTTTTGACCTAAGCGCGCGTAAAAGGTCTCATTCGAAAGTGCCTTCTCACCGGAGGTGGACGCTGAGCCTTTGGTGCAGCCATGCAAGAAAACCAGATCTAGATCTGAACCGTAACCCAGTTCAATTCCGCCGAGCTTGCCGTAACCAATGACGGCAAAACTATCTTCTTCACCAATCCGCTCGCTTGGCTTGCCATGCTTAGCCACCAGATCTCGCCAAGCAATGGATTCACAGCGCCGCAAGATCACTTCTGCAATATCGGTCAGGTGGTCACTGACTACATTTATAGGAATAGCATCTGCGACATCCGCTGCGGCAACTCGCAAGCGATTACCCGAAGCAAACTGACGCATCCGTTCCATCTCTTGCTCAAGATCACCGGCATCAACCGAATTCAAAATCGTGTTCAACTCATCATCAAGCTCATCGCGACTTGCCGGCTGATACAAACGGCGTGGATCGATCAGCTCATCAAGAAGAACCGGTTGTTTCACTAATTGAGTTGCAATCCAGACACTCTCGGATAACAGCTTCATTAATTGACTCAGCGCCAAAGGATTCTCAATTAACAGATCCATATAGGCAGCCCGACGCACAATAGCCTCGAGCAAAGGAATAATTCGCTCTAGAGTATCGAAAGGCTTTTTATCTAATGCCGCCAACATCAATGGCATCAATCGATCTAACTTTCGCTTTGCAGAAGATGACAAAGTGGCAACCAAAGACGACTGCTTAAAGGTCAATAGCTGGTGTGCAACCTGTTCCGCATCGATAATTTCGCTTTTAACAAGCAGCTCAATGGCTTGCTCAGACAGTAATTCGTCTTGCCAAATTGAAACCAATGCCGAATCACTTTTTGATTCGGATTGTGGCGCATCAAAGACCTGTTCAAATTGCTCATGTACATGATGGCGATGACGATCGAGCTTTTCTAAGAAACTATCCCATGACTCGAACCCCATGCTGCGTGCGAGCTCCAATCTTCGCGCTTCATCTTTTGGCAGATGGTGGGTTTGCTCATCACGATACGCCTGTAATCTGTTTTCAACCTTGCGCAAAAAAACGTACGCATCGAGCAATTGCTCAACGGCATACGCCGGAATTAATCCAACTTCTTGTAAATGCCGAAGCACCTGCTGAATAGGACGAATCTGCAATCCTTTGTCACGACCACCGCGTACCAACTGAAAGGCTTGGCCGATAAATTCGACCTCTCGAATACCGCCCAACCCTAACTTAACGTTGGCGTCCTGACCTTTGCGCTTCAGATCTTTCTCGATCATGCGCTTCATATCGCGGATCGCCTCAATCACACCAAAGTCGATATACCGACGATAAACAAACGCCGAGATCATCTTTTCAACGAGCGCTTTATCTTCAGGAAGACCAGTCAAAGGTCGCGCTTTGACCATGGCATAGCGCTCCCACTCACGTGCTTGGCCAAAAAGATAATTCTCAAGCGAATCGAAACTTACTGCCAAAGGGCCGGCCTCACCAAAGGGTCGCAAGCGCATATCCACACGGAAGACGAATCCATCTGCTGTGGTGTTATTGAGCACCTGAATCAGTTGACGACCCAAGCGTACAAAGAACGCTTCATTTTCTAAGGGGCGGATACCGTCGGTTTGACCATGGTTGGGGAAACAAAAAATCAGATCGATATCAGAGGAGAGATTGAGCTCACGAGCACCTAACTTACCCATCCCGAGCACAACCAGATGCTGCTCATTACCTTCCTCATCTCTCGGCATGCCATCTTTTGCAATTGCCCAAGCCATCAAATGATCTAACGCTTGATTAACACAGGCATCGGCCAGCTCAGATAGCGCTGAGAGCGTCTCATCGAGGTCTGCCTGCTGAGTGAGGTCGCGCCAGATAATGCGCGTCATTTGACGGTTACGAAAAACTCGGAGGCGATAACCTAAATCAGCTTCATCCGCCACATCAATGAGTGAATCACTCAACGACTGAGTGATATCACCTACAGACCATTGTTTTGAAAGGTCCGCCTGTAGAATCCAGTCGGCATCACGCGCAAAACGCCTCGCTAAAAAGTCAGACCAAGCAAACGCTTGCTCGATCTGCGCTTGATCAAATGGCGAGCTTCGATTGCCAAGTGCATCCTGCCAATTTGTGAGTGATTGAGAGGTCATCGCGATTCCTATGAACTTAATTGACTATCAGATAAAGCGACGCGCATCTCAAGTGATATTCATCCAGCAAAGTACATCTCAGGCATAAAAAAACCCGCAGCACAGGCCGCGGGTTTCTTAGCTCACAAAGGAGGCTGATTTACATCATGCCGCCCATGCCACCCATGCCGCCCATGTCACCACCAGCTGGCATTGGCGCATCGTCTTGAGGCTCATCTGCAACCATACACTCGGTAGTGATCATCAGAGTCGCAATAGACGCTGCGTTCTGTAGTGCATAACGCGTAACTTTAGTTGGATCAAGAATACCCGCTTCAACCATGTCGATATACTCGCCAGTTGCCGCGTTGTAGCCTTGGTTACCAGAAGATTGAATCACAGCGTTAAGTACAACTGATGGCTCATCACCTGAGTTAGCCACGATCTGACGCAATGGTTCTTCCATTGCACGGCGTGCAATTTGGATACCTACATCTTGATCTGCATTAGCACCCTTTAAGCCTTCTACTGCTGCTTGTGCACGAACCAATGCAACACCACCACCTGCAACGATACCTTCTTCTACCGCCGCTCGGGTTGCGTGCAATGCATCGTCAACACGGTCTTTCTTCTCTTTCATCTCAACTTCGGTCGCAGCACCCACTTTGATAACCGCAACACCGCCAGCTAACTTCGCTAGACGCTCTTGCAACTTCTCACGATCATAATCAGAGGTAGTCGCTTCGATTTGAGTTTTGATCTGCTCACAACGTGCTTTGATATCGCCTTCGGTACCAGCGCCGTCGATGACAGTAGTCTCTTCTTTGTTGATCTGGATGCGCTTAGCGGTACCCAGCTCGTTCAAAGTGACCTTCTCAAGGGTCAAACCGACCTCTTCAGAAATAACCGTACCGCCAGTCAATACCGCGATATCTTGCAGCATTGCTTTACGACGATCACCGAAACCAGGTGCTTTAACCGCAGCGACTTTAACGATGCCACGCATGTTGTTAACAACTAAGGTTGCCAATGCTTCGCCTTCAACATCTTCAGCGATGATCATCAATGGACGACCTGCTTTCGCAACTGCTTCTAACGCTGGCAACAAATCACGAATGCTTCCGATCTTCTTATCGTGAATCAGAACAAATGGCTCTTCTAAATCAACCATCTGTGCTTCTTGATTGTTGATGAAGTAAGGCGACAAGTAGCCACGGTCGAACTGCATGCCTTCCACAACATCCAATTCGTTTTCAAGGCCTGAGCCTTCTTCAACCGTAATAACGCCTTCTTTACCCACGCGCTCCATAGCTTCAGCGATAATCTCACCAATGCTCTCATCTGAGTTCGCAGAGATGGTACCTACCTGAGCGATTGCCTTAGTGTCAGAGCAAGGCACTGACATAGACTTCAATGTCTCAACCGCAGCAGCAACTGCTTTATCCATGCCGCGCTTAAGATCCATAGGGTTCATACCAGCCGCTACAGCTTTCATGCCTTCACGAATCATCGCTTGCGCCAGTACGGTAGCGGTAGTTGTACCGTCGCCAGCGACATCATTGGTTTGAGAAGAAACTTCTTTAACCATCTGTGCGCCCATGTTCTCGAACTTATCTTTCAGTTCGATCTCTTTCGCTACAGACACACCGTCTTTTGTAATAGTAGGTGCGCCGAACGACTTCTCTAAAACAACGTTACGACCTTTAGGGCCTAGTGTTGCTTTAACCGCGTCAGCCAAGATGTTTACGCCTTTCAGCATGCGCTTGCGCGCGTCATCACCAAATTTAACTTGTTTAGCAGCCATTTTTACTTCCTAAATTCTTTTGCTTAATTGACTGTGACCGGCTCTTAGCCTTCGATCACACCCATGATGTCTTCTTCGCGCATGACCAGCACTTCTTCGCCACCGATCTTGACTTCGGTACCTGAGAACTTGCCGAACATAACGATGTCGCCGACTTTCACGTCGAGAGGACGAACCTCACCGCTGTCAGTCACTTTGCCGTTACCAACTGCGATAACTTCGCCTTGAACTGGCTTCTCAGTTGCCGCATCTGGCAGAACGATGCCGCCCGGGCTAGTGGTCTCTTCGGCCTTACGACGGATAACAACGCGGTCGTGCAATGGACGGATATTCATATGCATCAAACTCCTGATGGAAATGACAAAAATCGTGAGCACTACCCATTAGCACTCACCTCAATGGAGTGCTAATAGTATGGGCGAAGGTTGAGAAGTCAAGGGCAGCACCCCGAAAAAAGTTCGGAGTGCAAAACCTGCCAGAGAAATTAACTAAATTATTGAATTAACTTGGGATTTTAACCACCAAGCGGCCACGAACTTGGCCCTCGAGGATCTTTTTGCCCAAATCTGGCAGCTCATCAAAGCCCACCTCTTCGGTCAGACTGTGCAGCAAATCGAGCGGCAGGTGCTTCACGATCAGCTCCCAAGCACGCTCACGCTGTGCCATTGGCGCCATCACAGAGTCGATTCCATAAAGTGTTACGCCACGCAAAATAAAAGGTGCTACCGAGGTAGGTAGCGACATCGATTCCGCCAAGCCACAAGCTGAAACCGCACCGTGGCGCTGAATCTGGCTAATCACATTGGCCAAGGTGTTACCGCCGGCCACATCGACCGCCCCCGCCCACAGCTCTTTCGCCAGAGGACGCGCCTTATCCGCAAAATCACCACGCGCCGCAATATCACTGGCACCTAATGATTTGAGAAAATCTGCTTGCTCAGGACGACCTGTCACAGCAACCACCTCGTAACCGAGGTTTGACAACAAGGCGGTAGCAACTGAGCCCACACCACCTGCCGCACCGGTGACTAAAATCTTGCCGTCAGCTGGCTTGATGCCGTGATCTTGCAACGCCATCACGCATAACGCCGCGGTGTAACCCGCTGTGCCAACCGCCATCGCATCTCGCGTGGTCAAACCAGCTGGAAGCTTCACGAGCCAATCACCTGAAACGCGCGCACGGCCGGCATAGCCACCATTGTGTGCCTCACCCACACCAAATCCGTTCAGTACCACCTGATCACCAGATCTGAAATTCGCATGATCTGAGCTTGTCACAGTGCCAGAAAAATCAATGCCCGGAATCAGTGGAAACTGGCGGATTACTGGGGAAGCACCGGTCAGCGCAAGACCGTCTTTATAATTAAGCGTTGACCATTCGACATCGATGGTTACATCACCATCCATCAAATCGGAATCGGTTAAGTTCGTCTTTGCCAAGCTCTGCCCGTCATCAGTTTTTGTCACCTGATAGGCAATGAATGAATCGCTCATGTTTCCCCCTTAGAAACGGTCGTTAGGATGATCTTCACGACGGAACTCACCCTCTATCTCGATATGTTGATGTGTGTGCGATTGCGTACCTGAAGCAGGTCGCATAACGCCCCCACGTAATAAACCTTTGATGATCAACGCACGGCGAACCGGCGTAATCAGCAGCAAAAAGCCAATCGCATCGGTAATAAACCCGGGTAGCAGCAATGCAAAACCAGTAATGGCAAGCGCCATACCTTCCATCATCTCGATGGCAGGCGCCTCTCCGCGTGCCATCATGCCGCGAGCCCGCATCAATACAGAAAACCCCTGCAGACGGACCAAACTTGCACCCAAAATCGCCGTAAATATCGACAGCAAAATTGTTGGCAGAGCGCCAATCTCGCTACCCACCTCAATCAACACATACAGCTCAGCAAGCGGCGCGAAAACAAATAAAAACAACAAAATAGCCAAAGGATTCAAAACCACACCTCAGATCGTTAGCTTGCTAATCTAAACGCTACAGCCAACACAATAACCCTTAGTCCATCATGTCAGAAAAACCGTTACTCGTTTTAACTACCTTGAGTGACACCGACGATATCGAGAAGTTCGCCAAAGACTTAGTGGCGAGTGAACTGGCTGCGTGCGTCAATGTCATACCCGGGATACGCTCCTTTTATTGTTGGAAATCAACGATTGAGTCAGCGAAAGAAGTACAATTATTGATCAAAACCACGCAAGCGCTTTATCCGGCGTTACAGTCGTGGATAGAAGAACAACACCCTTACGAGGTGCCGGAGATTCTTGCTGTTGATGTAGCAGAGGGATTACCGGCTTACTTAAACTGGATCTCAACATGTACAAAAGACTGCTAACGAGTATCTTCGCGCTATTCGCTTTCACTCAATTTGCGATTGCTGAAGAAGACTTCCTCACGCCAGATCAAGCCTTTGCTGTAACAGCTGTGGCGGTGTCACCGGAAACAGTGCGGGTAACATGGGAGATTGCCGACGGCTATTACCTTTACCAATCTAAATTTAAGTTTGGTTCTGATGACGTTGGTGTAGCGCTTGGCAATGAATCTTTGCCTTCATCTATCACTAAAGACGACCCAATCTTTGGCAAGGTAGAGATCTATCGCAATAAAGTAAGCATCGATGTACCCATCGAAAGCTTTCCTGCAAACCTCGATAGCTTCAATTTAAAGACTCGCTCACAAGGTTGTGCAGACAAAGGCATCTGCTACCCACCACAAACGCGTTCGTTACTCGTTGCTGTTTCTCCATCAGCTGATAAACCACGCGCCATCAAAGCTAGCGCAACGCAAAAAGCACCTGCTGGTGGCTCAGGGTTTGATCCACTCGCAGAATTAAGCGCATTGGGTAGCTCTCTTGGTCTTAATGCGATGGAGGATGACATCCTCGATCCTGAGCAAGCCTTTGTTGTACGTGCGGATAGTCCATCTGGCGATTGGCTCAATGTGAACTGGACGATTGCTGAGGGCACCTATCTCTACCAAGACAAAGTTCGTGTCAGCATTGAAGGTAATGGCGTTGCCTTAGGTCAATACAGTTGGCCAACACCAGACATTAAAAAAGACTCTATTAAACCGGATGGCACTATCGGTGATGTGCCGGTGTATCACAATGCGATCGATCTTGAGATTCCACTGATTCGCACCAACACCGATGCGACAGAACTAACGGTTAAGCTGGGTTATCAAGGCTGCGCTGACCGAGGTATCTGTTATCCACCTCAAAGCAAAACCTTTAAAGTTGCACTCCCTGCTTCTGCAGGTGCTAAAGCACAAACTGCCGCTGCTCCAATGGCTGAGCCAGCAGCAGATGTTGTAGTTAACGAACAAGATCAACTTCTCACCGACTTGCAATCAGCATCGCCACTGTTTGCTCTCGCATTAAGCCTTGGCTTTGGTGTTTTAGTTGCGTTCACCGCATGTATGTACCCAATGATCCCTATCCTGACCTCACTGATCATGGGTCAAGGTGACAAGATCACACCACTGCGTTCATTTAATTTATCACTGGCATATACCCAGGGTATTGCGATCACTTTTGGTGTTCTCGGTGCCGTGATGGCCGTCGTGGGTAAAGAGTTAGGCATTCAAAGTAGTTTGCAGACCCCTTGGGTCCTTATCCCCTCTGCAATCTTATTCGTTGGCTTGGCGCTCTCGATGTTTGGCTTCTATCAAATCCAAATGCCATCAGCGATTCAGTCTCGTCTTAATGATCTGAGTAACAACCAAAAAGGTGGCAACCTAATCGGCGTTGTCCTGATGGGCGTGTTGTCCGCACTGATCGTTGGCCCTTGTGGCGGCCCCGTCCTCTTGGCCGTGCTTGCCTTTGCCGCGCAATCTCAAGATTGGAGTTTAGGCTTTATCTACCTTTGGGTCTTCGGTACGGGCATGGGCTTACCACTTCTGCTGATGGGCTCAGGTGGTGGCGCATTGTTGCCACGTGCAGGCACCTGGATGGATACGGTAAAAGCTACCGGTGGCGTAATCATGTTGGCACTTGCAGTGAGCTTCCTAGAGCGCCTCAGCCCAACCTACATAGCAACTGAAGTAATCATGTTGATGTGGGGCGCACTATTGATCGTCACCGCCATCTACATGGGCGCACTCAAAGCGCAAAGCGATGACACCACTGGTTGGGCCAAGTTATTTAAAGGTCTTGGTTTATTCATCTTGCTTTATGGTGCCGCGTTTGTGATTGGTGTGGCCGCAGGCAGCAAAGACACCATGCAGCCACTTAAAGGTGTTATCAGTGTCCATGGTGGCGCTACTGAAGAGCATGCCGCGTTCACACGCATTAAAACACTCGATGAGCTTAACCAGGCTGTTAAGCAAGCGAGCGCCGAAGGTAAATCTGTGATGCTCGATTTTTATGCCGACTGGTGCACTTACTGTAAGACCATGGAGCAAGAAATCTTCCCTGATCCAAAAGTCAAAGCTGCTCTAAGCAACTTTGTTTTACTTCAGGCCGACATCACCCGCATGGATGACGACGACAAAGCGCTAACCGAACATCTCAATATGCCAGCGCCACCTGCTTTATACTTCTGGAATAGTAAAGGTGAAGAACGTCGCGACCTAAGACTGATCGGCAACCTAACCGCAGAACAACTAGTAAAGAGAATTTCTCAGGTAAATTAATGAAACCACGTCAATTTATAGCCATTGCAGTATCCGGCTTATTAATTGGCGCTGGCGTTGGAGCCGGCCTCAAATATCTGGATAGAGTTAACGAAAAAGAAATCGCTAGTAAGCTTCCCGCGCCCAAGCGGGAACTAAGCCACCTGCCAGCTTTCAACTACATTGATACAACTGGCGAAATACGTCACAGTACTGAGTGGACTGACAACATTATCGTGCTTAACTTCTGGGCCACTTGGTGTCCGCCTTGTCGAAAAGAAATGCCCTTATTTGTCGAGCTTCAAGAGAAGTACGAAAAAGAAAATGTAAAGTTTGTCGGCATCGCGATTGACGAAGAAGAAGCAGTAAAACAATTTGGCGAGACCTACGGGCTTAACTATCCCTCGCTCGTCGGCGACATTACCGCGACAACCTTATCGCTCGACTTAGGTAATCGTTACCAAGCACTTCCGTTTACGGTGATCGCTGAACCTGATGGCAAGATCGTTCTACGCCACATGGGTGAGATAACTCGAGAACAACTTGAGCCTAAAATCAAAGCTGCGATTGAGAACAATCGTCGCACGCTAGATATGCCAAAACGTATTTAAGACGCCATTACATAGGCATCAGATAATAATTTGATACCTACCAATAAAGTGACCACCTCAAAGGCAATTTTGATGCCGCGATTACCTGCGGCGATTGCCCAATGTGCGCCCATATAGCCACCAATAACCGAGCCGAGTAACAAAGCAGGCAACCAATCCCAACGGATATCACCCAACATGCCCAGAGTGAATGCGCCGGTGCCATTCCAAAATAAGCCGACCAGTACCAAGGTGTACGCCACCGCTTGTTTATAGTCAGCACCAAACCAACGCACTAACCATAGGGTGACAAACAAACCGGTCCCTGAGGTCAATGAACCATTCAGAAAACCGATTAGAAATAAACCCACACCACCGATCAGTAAGCCCAACCCTTCACGATGATTTGGCTGCGCTGTCTGACCCAATGTTTTTTTAAAGATGGAATAAATCGCTAAGCCAATGGTTAGCAGGCCTAATAAAAATCGTGCCCAAACATCCGGCACTTGAAGAATAACCGCCGCTCCGATCACCACACCGGGCAAGCCTGTCGCCAATATGAAGAACACAAATCGACGCTCTAATGCGCCCTCTTTCAGATGACGTAATGTCGCACCAACACCTAAAGCTACTGTCGCAACTTTATGTGTGGCCAACGCGGTGCCAAAACTTAATCCGAGGAACAACAAAATAGGGAGTTGCAACAATCCTGCACCACCCCCAGCAAGCGCTGAGAAGGTGTTGGCAATTAGCGAAGCAATAAAAAGAAATAGATGCTCAAGCACGAGCAGATTATGCAAACACTGCCGCTTGCAGCATTTTCCAATCGTCTTCCCAAGAATCGATGGTTAGCGTTTTAAACCCCGAGCGCTGGAAAAGATGAAGGCGGCCGTCTACATAGGCAGCCAATAAGCTTGCAGCGGCTTCGGCATTCACACGCAATTCACAATCATTACGCATCGCCGCTTCACGCAAGATTTGACGCAATTGAAGCTCTAAGCGTTCAAAAAATTGAGCCACTCGCTCAAGCAATCGCTCACGCTCACCGACCAAGACGTCGCCAAGCAAGACACGTGTGATCCCCGCATTGTTATCAGCAAAAGCGAGTACCAAATAAAGCACCTTTGCACATCGCGAGATCGTATTTTTTTCATCTTCAAGAATACGATTAACACGCGCAAAAACTTCTTCTTCCGCAAAGACGATTAAGCCCTCAAACATACGAGCCTTACTCGCAAAGTGCCGATACAGCGCCGCCTCAGAAACGCCTACTGCACGCGCCAAACCTGCCGTAGTGATGCGATCACCTGGGTTCGTCTCTAGCTCTTTTGCAAGCGTTTCAAGAATCAAGTTTTTGCGCGAAGGACGTGGCATAACTTAGTGAATCAGCGTACCGATACCTGCATCTGTAAAGAGCTCAACCATCACTGCATGTGGCACACGACCATCAATAATGTGTGCGGACTTAACTCCACCTTTAACTGAATCTAGTGCGCACGCAATCTTCGGCAACATGCCACCATGAATGGTGCCATCAGCAATCAAAGCATCAACATCAGTAGTGGTTAGACCGGTAAGCAACTTACCTTCTTTATCCAACAAGCCTTGAATATTGGTTAACAGGATCAACTTCTCTGCCTTCAATACCTCAGCCACTTTACCGGCAACCAAGTCAGCATTGATATTGTAAGAATGACCATCTGCACCCACACCAATAGGTGCAATCACAGGAATAAAGTCACCCTTAACCAACATATCGACCACCGAGGCATCGATGCTTTGCACCTCACCCACATGACCGATATCGATAATCTCTGAAGGGGTGTTTTCCGCTTCTGCGGATTTCAATGTCAGCTTCTTGGCGCGAATCAAATCCCCGTCTTTACCGGTCAAACCTACCGCACGACCGCCATGACGATTAATCAAGTTCACGATTTCTTTATTCACCGAGCCACCCAATACCATCTCAACCACATCCATGGTTTCGGTATCAGTAACACGCATGCCCTGAATGAACTCGCTCTGCTTACCCAAACGTTTCAGCAAGTCGCCAATTTGCGGACCGCCGCCGTGCACAATCACAGGATTAATCCCGACGGTTTTCATCATCACGATGTCACGTGCGAAACCGGCTTTAAGTGCCTCATCTTCCATCGCATTACCGCCGTACTTAATGACGATAGTGCGACCACTAAACCGCTGAATGTATGGCAATGCCTCGGATAAAACGTGGGCAACGTTACCGGCAGCTTTTGCATCTAAACCCATGTGTATTCTCTCTTTGCTTATTGACGACCCGAGTGACCAAAGCCACCCGCGCCACGCTCGCTCTCATTGAACGACTCAACGACTTCAAACTCTGCACGCACGACTGGCATCAACATCAGCTGTGCAATGCGCTCACCCACCTCAACGCGGAAGTTCTCTTGACCACGGTTCCAACAAGAAACAAACAACTGACCCTGATAATCCGAATCGATCAAACCGACCAAGTTACCCAACACAATACCGTGCTTATGACCCAAACCTGAGCGCGGCAAAATCACTGCCGCTAAATCTGGATCACCGATATGAATCGCGATACCAGTTGGAATCAGTTCCGTTTTACCTGGCGCTAAATCCAATGGCGCATCAAGCATCGCACGCAAATCCATTCCCGCTGAACCATCAGTGGCGTAAGCAGGTAATGGAAACTCGTTACCAATTCGAGGATCAAGAACTTTGAGTTGTAGTTTTTGCATGGTAGTGCTCTTCAATTAATGTCATGAGTTGTTTTGCAAGCTCGCGCTTTGGCTGTTGCGGTAATTGTGTTTGACCTTCAGACCAAATCACCAACAGCGCATTATCTTCAGTATCAAAACCTTGTTGATCGCCGACCCAATTAGCCGCAATCATATCGAGCTGCTTATCGTTTAGTTTGTCAGTGGCGTATTGCTCAAGATCATTTGTCTCAGCAGCAAAGCCAACACAGAAAGGTCGCTGCGCACTGGCTGCAACCTCTCGTAAAATATCTGGGTTCTTCACCAAGTTCACCGTCAGGGTGTCTTCAGTCTTTTTAATTTTTTTCTCGGCGACATATTCAGCACGGTAATCCGCTACAGCCGCTGCTGCGATGAAAATATCAACGCCGTCGAGTTGATTCATCACCGCGCCATACATCTCATCAGCCGAAGTCACCTCAGTGAGGGCACAACCCTTTGGTGCATCAAGACTGACCGGGCCGGATATCAATAGGACCTCTGCACCGGCAAGGCGTGCCGCATTTGCCAAGGCATAACCCATCTTGCCCGAGCTACGATTACTCAGATAGCGCACTGCATCAATCGGCTCTCGCGTTGGGCCTGCAGTAATCATCACGCGCTTACCGGATAAAGGTCCAAGCTCAAACAGTTCGGCTGCCGCAGCAAGAATCTCCGCAGGCTCAACCATGCGACCAGGGCCCACATCACCACACGCTTGCTCGCCTACCGCAGGGCCAATCAGCTTGACGCCTTGAGCAGTTAATTTGGTTTGATTTTCTTGTGTCGCTGGATGCGCCCACATCTTTTCGTTCATCGCAGGCGCAATCAACACCGGCGCTTGAGTCGCCAAGCAAATGGTCAGCAACAAATTATCTGCCGCACCCATCGCAAGCTTTGCCATGAAGTCGGCTGTGGCTGGTGCAATCACTATCGCATCAGCCCAACGTGCCAATTCGATATGGCCCATCGCCGCTTCTGCGTCCGCATCAAAGAGCTGATCACGCACAGGACGACCCGTGATGGCTTGCAGTGTCATCGCACCGATAAATTCATGTGCCGATGGGGTCATCACCACTTGCACTAATGCACCCTGCTTAACTAACAGGCGAGCGAGTTCCGCTGCTTTATACGCAGCCACTCCGGCCGTTATGCCGAGCACTATCTGACGACCCCTGAGTTGATAGTGTTCGCTAACTATTGCATTCACGCAGCTAGTGTATCCGATTCGCTCAGTTTGTAGAGGAAATCCACTGTGAGTATCAAAGACTGGCCGAGCCAAGAAAGGCCGCGTGAACGGTTACTGAAGCAAGGCGATAAATCGCTAAGCGATGCTGAGCTGCTAGCGATCTTTTTACGAACCGGCACACGCAACATCAGCGCTGTCGATCTTGCTCGCCAGCTACTGAATAAGTTCGGAAGCTTGTCGCAGTTACTCAAAGCCTCTCAATCAGATTTTTGTGCGGCTATGGGCCTGGGCGAAGCTAAGTTCACTCAACTGCAAGCAGTGATGGAGATGTCGCGTCGTGTCCACGCTGACGGGCTGTCGCAGGGTCACACCATCACCACATCGGCTGATGCTGCGAACTTTCTGATAGCCGAACTCGGCGATCGCCCTGCTGAGGTCTTCGGTGCTATCTTTCTAGACACAAAACACCACATTTTGGCCTTCGAAGAACTCTTTCACGGCACGATTGATCACACCTCGATCCACCCTCGCGAGCTCATCCGTCGCGTCATTTACCACAACGCCGCCCGAATCATCTTGGCGCACAACCATCTTTCAGGTGATACCACGCCCAGTCAGGCCGATATCGAACTAACCAAATCGCTGAAAAATGCGCTCGATATGCTCGATGTGACGTTGCTCGATCATTTGGTCGTGGGAAAAAATGCGTTTTGTTCACTTGCCGAGCGCGGATTTCTCTAAATTTCACGCTTTTTCTTGCTCGACATAGGACCTTCTGCTATAAATACGCGCCTTTCTGCCCGGGCATAGGCGCGGGCCGTATTGTTAATCGGTTTAAAATTGAGGCTTTAACCATGTCAAAAGTCTGCCAAGTAACAGGCAAGCGACCAGTGAGCGGTAACAACGTTTCTCACTCACACCGTAAAACGCGTCGTCGTTTCCTGCCTAACTTACACTTCCATCGTTTTTGGTCGGAAGCTGAGCAAAAATTCGTTCGTCTGCGTGTATCTACCGCAGGTATGCGCATCATTGATAAGAAGGGTCTAGATACCGTTCTTGAAGAAATGCGCGCACGTGGCGAGAAGGTATAAGGAGTAGATCATGGCTAAAGCTGTACGTGAAAAGATTCGTCTGAACTCAAGCGCTGGTACTGGTCACTTCTATACCACTACTAAGAACAAGCGCACCATGACTGGCAAGATGGAAATCAAAAAGTTTGATCCTGTTGTTCGCCAGCACGTCATGTACAAAGAGGCAAAAATTAAGTAAGCCTCTCTGTTCAGAGCCTCATAAAGAAAAACCCGCTTCAGCGGGTTTTCTTTTGCCTGCTAACTGGCATTACCATGTGCCATGCCTGAATTACCTGAAGTCGAAACGAGCCGCCGTGGCATTGCCCCGCATATCACCGGACAAACGATCACCGGCAGCATTGCGCGCGCACCTAAACTGCGCTGGCCTATCCCAAAACTAGATTTCCTAAAAGGTCAGACGATTCATAAGGTTAGTCGTCGCGCTAAATATCTGCTGATTCGTTGTGATACGGGAACCCTGATACTGCATCTGGGTATGTCAGGCAGCTTGCGCGTTTTGCCAAGCAATTCCCCTGCGGCAAAGCATGATCATTTCGAACTGGTCATGGGGGATATCGCGCTGCGTCTTCGCGATCCACGAAAGTTTGGCGCGGTGCTATGGACCTCAGAGGATCCGGCCTCACACAGCCTGATAAGCCATCTTGGACCAGAACCCTTAAATGCTGAATTCACTGCTGACTACCTATTCAGTCAGACGCAAAAACGCACCGCAGCGATCAAACAAGTCATCATGGATAACAAGGTGGTCGTTGGGGTTGGTAACATCTATGCCACCGAATCGCTATTTCTCTCTGGCATCCATCCAGCACGAGCTGCCAAGCGTATCAGCAAAGCGCGAATCGAAGAGCTGCACAGACATATCGTCGAAATCCTGCGATATGCGATCAAGCGCGGCGGTACGACGTTGCGCGACTTCCAACAGCAAGATGGCTCTCCGGGCTATTTTCAGCAAGAGCTCTGGGTCTATGGACGCAGTGGCGAAGCGTGCAAATCTTGCGGTAGCACCCTGAAACATAAGCTTTTAGGACAGCGCACGAGCGCCTACTGCCCTCAGTGCCAGCGTTAAGACAAAGCGTTATTAATATCCTGCATAAAAATTAGTTAGTCGCAGCCACGACCACGCCCTCTCTACAATCACCCTATATAAATAGAGCGGTAACCATACCGCCAATACATTCACTGAAGGAGAAATCAATGTCGTACCTAAAAATGGCATTAGCAGGCGCAGTGTTAGTCAGCGGCCTAGCTCAAGCTGCCGGCAATCCAAACGCCGGACGTGTGAAATCTGAAGCTTGTCTCGGATGCCATGCAGTATCTAGCTACAACAACGTCTACCCAACCTACCATGTACCTCGATTAGCAGGCCAAAACGCGGACTACATTGTTGCAGCACTTCAGGCCTACCGCGATGGCCAACGCAAACATGCCACCATGAATGTTCAAGCTCAAAGCATGAGTGATGAAGATATGGCGGATATCGGTGCGTTCTGGCAGGCACAAGGTCAATAAGGGGTTTGACATGAAAAAGATTCTTACACTATGTGCACTCACTGTTTTGAGCGCGAGCGTTTCAGCAGGTGGTAACGCCTCTGCAGGCAAAGACAAGGCGGCAGCTTGTGCCGGCTGTCACGGAGTTGATGGTGTTGCGACAGCACCTATGAACCCTAATTTGGGTGGTCAACATGAGAACTACCTCTACCACGCGTTAAAGTCATATAAAAACGGCTCACGTCAGAACGCGATCATGCAAGGTATGGTTGCGGCACTCTCTGATCAAGATATGAAAGACATCGCTGCTTTCTATGCTTCCCAGAAAGGTAAGCTCACTGACGGTACGCTAAAGCCTTAATGCTAAGCACTTAAAGAAAACGCCGCTCTTTGTTATCTACTAGAGCGGCGTTTTTTATTGCTCGGCTTTTATTGCAACGGCTGCACCTATCCCTCGTGGATCAGATGCCACAGAGACTTTATTTGCAACCTTATCCCACGCAATCGCTTGCATGTTGCCGTAGCTATCATCCACCGGCTTTAACTGATGCCCCATCGCCGATAACGCCTCGAGTGTCTGCTCACTCAATGCATCCGGCTCATATTGCAAGCTATCGGGCAAGTACTGATGATGAAAACGCGCGCGCCCAACCCATTGCTCAACGGGTGCACCTTGCATGGCTTGTAAGGCACCTATCATCACCATACTGATGATCCGCGAGCCGCCAGGTGTACCCAGAATCGCCACACGCTGCTCATTTTCAATAAAGGTTGGGGTCATACTTGAAAGCATACGTTTACCCGGCGCAATCGCATTCTGTTGATTACCGACTAAGCCATACGCATTCGGCACACCGGGCTTGATGGAAAAATCATCCATCTCATCATTCAGCACAACACCGGTACCCGGCACGACAAAACATGCACCGAAGGGATAGTTGACACTCATGGTTGCAGCAACGCGATTACCTTCGCGATCGATAATCGAGAAATGACTGGTATCCATACCCTCTTTGATTTTGATCTGCGGCAAATCCTGACTCACGCTCGCCATCTGCAGATCAATGTCTTTCGCCAGTTGCTTGGCATACTCAACACTGGTGAGCTGCTTAACCGGCACATCCACCTGATCCGTATCACCAAGATGAACTGCACGTTCTTTATATGCTCTACGCATCAGCTCAGTAAGGAGATGGACTCGCTGCGCAGAGTCGAGTTGGTCCCAATTAAATTGTGCGAGCATGTTAAAGATTTGCGCGAGAACCACACCACCGGATGACGGTAATGCCGCGGTTGTAAATTGATAGTCATTAAAGTTAAAGGTGATCGGATCACGCTCTACGATGTCGTACTTAGCTAAGTCTTCAAGCGTCCAAATACCACCGTACTTTTGCACACCAGCAACCAAACGTTGTGCAAACTCACCTTGATAAAAAGCTTGCTCACCCTGCTCTGCGAAAAGCTTTAAGGTGTTAGCTAAATCAGGCTGCTTAAGCAGATAACCTTTTGGCGGGACTTCGCCGTTTAACAAAAACTGCTGCGCCGCAGCCGGTGACTTCAATAACGCTTGCTGGCGAAATCCAGCGTAGCGCCGATACATATCATCGACAGAAAAACCTTCATCAGCCAAGCGAATCGCTGGCGCCAAGGTGACCGCTAGCGGTAAACGCCCATAGATCTTTGCGATATGTGCGAGAGCTTTTGGCGTACCCGGAATGCCTGCTGCAAGAGGACCATCAATACTTGCCGCAGGCAGTGGGTTACCACGGCGATCGAGATACATATCGCGATGCGCTTTTAACGGAGCGACTTCGCGGCCATCAACCATCACCTGCTTTCCAGTCTTCGCCTCATGCAATAACCAAAAGCCACCACCACCCAAGCCTGAACCATACGGCTCAACCACACCAAGCACCGCACTGACAGCAACAGCAGCATCAAATGCATTCCCGCCCGACTGAAGCACAGCAATACCCGCCGCAGTCGCTAACGGATGCGCACTTGCGACAGCATCAGCATCGGGTTTATTGGCTGCATGTGGTGATGCAATCCAAAAACACAAAAGGCCCCAAAGAGGAGCCTTTCGTAACAACTGGGAAAAGGCTGTCATTTAGCCCGCCGCAGTGATGCGCTCATATTTCGCCATGAGCTCATCCTGAGTTTCTTCGTGGTTAGGGTCAAGCGGGATACAGTCAACCGGACAAACCTCAACACACTGAGAGGTCTCATAGTGACCTACACACTCAGTACACAAATTAGGATCGATCTCATAGATCTCATCACCCTGATAGATAGCACCATTAGGGCATTCTGGCTCACACACATCACAGTTAATGCATTCATCAGTAATCATTAAGGCCATGAGGCACTCCTAAAACTTCTTACAACTTAGTCTTCGCGAGGCAGCAAGCGTTTGGCTTTCAATGCCGCGTTAACTTCTGGATGTACAAATTCTGACACATCACCGCCCAAACGTGCGATTTCACGCACTAAGGTCGATGAAATAAACGAGAACTGTTCAGACGGTGTCAAAAACATGGTTT
>Ga0255778_10001313_pt1 | contig 22418 bp, 17 predicted proteins | sample 071ome_31_FD_179976 | JGI IMG/M metagenome (GOLD analysis project Ga0255778, IMG submission 179976) | Coastal salt marsh microbial communities from the Groves Creek Marsh, Skidaway Island, Georgia - 071405CT metaG (version 2) | ecosystem: Environmental > Aquatic > Marine > Intertidal zone >...
CATCGCGCAGGTAGTGATAGAGTTCGGTGGTGGCTGATTCAGCCAAGACCTTCTTGGCCGCGCTCCGGTCGACGTCGAAGAACCGAACCATATCTTCAACCCACTGTCTTAATTGTCCGCAATCTTGGCTGGGCAAGCCCAATAGTCGGCCGATCACATGGCCTGGGATATGGCAGGCAAAATCCTCGATGAAATCGAAGGTATCCATTTCCAGTAGCGGTCTCAGCAGTTCATCGACGTAGGTTTGAATCATTAATCGGTGTCGAGCCACCATGGTTCTCGTAAAAGTCTGCATGACCACCAAGCGAAGCTTTCGGTGATTCGTGCCGTCCTGTTCGAGTAAGTTGTATTGCACGAATCGTTCGTGATTAGGCATGTCATGCCAATTGTTTCGCCGTTGCTCTTGTTTACGTGTGGTTTCAGAGAAGATGGATTCGGCGCCGCGATGCATGCGCCCATCGCGTGCAGCGGCATCGACTGCGTCGTACCAAGGAAGTAAGTAGATATCCATGGGTTCATAATAGGTGGGCTGGGACCGAGCTCGCAGCTGCGCATAAGTTGAGTAGGGATCAGCTGTAAACGCATCGGAATAAGGGTCAAAGACCAATTCATCAACGGACATCAGAGTGCCAGCTCAGCGAGTGGAAGAGAGTCAAACAATAAGTGGGTGTGTGAGGCGCGTAAAGACCCAGCTGAGCTCGCTGTAGAAACTGAGTGGCCAATGTTTTCGCTTCTATCCTGTGAGAGTGAATTCACTGAAAAGCTTAATTGAGGACCACGGCGAGATCAGTCGTATTCAAGGAATTCCAATGAACTCGGTATCACTGAAGTAGCGCTCAGTGGACGCGGATGTAAGGAGCGCTTGAAGCAAGGGGTCACGTAACTGAGCCGAAAAGGCTGGCCACTCGGTCGCACGGGTAAAGTAAAACTCAATAACGCCCAAGTAGGGGTCGCGGTTGGGCTGCGTGCTAAGGGAAACTGCGAAGCGGAGACATCCCACCGCTTCAGCTTGGTCTTGGATAGGGCCAATGTCTTGTCTTAGCCAGTGATTGAGCGTTGGCAGATCGATGGAACCGGATTCTGCAGAGATCAGCAGCGTGATGCGATGCATGGATGTTCGTGTTGTTGGGTAAGGTTCGTTCAGCGTCAGGCCTTGCGCGATGGGCAAGTGGTCAAATAGGACTGTCTCTTCTGTCTCCCAGGCGTGATAGGGCTCTGCTTGTTCCTGAAACGAATCGGAAGGGCGGGTGCCAAAGGGCTCTTCCGGGTAGGGCATTGGTGCCTGAAACCAAAGTTGTGCGACGCCGTCCCATGGCGAACCGTCAGTTTCTTGGAACAGTGTCGCCCAGTAACGGGTCGCGTGATTAAATCCTTTTGCTTTCGCAGCAGATTGGGCTGCGATCACGGCAGGCATGTGATTTTTGAACCACTGAACTATCAGCGCGTCTCGCGTGGTGTGCGGCCGGCGCCGGATGAGGAACAACATTTTTGTGAAGCGGGTGGTGTCTTGTGACATGATCGGACCATGGCGGTAAGCGCAAGAAGAGCTTACACCACTGGGCTTTTCTGCCCCTAGCTAAAACCGACTAAGCCGACTCGGCATGTGTGGCCGCTGACAGGGGATGACAAATTCTCGCGCTTGAAGCGCGCAGCATGCACGTTTTGCATGGGGCGGCGAGGCAGGATTCAAAAAAGCGACGGGTTTAGCAGCCCAAACAACAATTGATCAAAAGAGGAGAAACAGATGGCTGTGAATGTGACAAAGGGCGCAATTGATTTGGGTATCGTGATGCGGAACACAGACGCGATGCTTGCATTCTATGGTCAGCAACTCGGGCTACCCAAGGAGGGTGAGATTGAAATGCCTGGAGGTGTCTTGATGCATCGATACACCTGTGGGCAAACGGTCATTAAACTCCTAGCACCTGCCAAACTGCCTGAGGCCTCTAATCCCCCGGGGGGGCTAGCAGGTGGTACGGGTATTCGCTACCTGACAATCTCCGTGGACAACCTTGACGAAGCGGAAGCGGCTTGTAAGTCGGCAGGGCGTTCAATCGTGATCACAGGCCGAGAAATTCGACCGGGCGTACGCATTTGTATGATTGAAGATCCTGACGGTAATTGGGTTGAATTGCTCGAGCAGAGTTAAATCGCGTTTGACCCCGTGGCGCAAGTTAAGCCTATATTTAATCAGCTGCCGCTAATAGACAGAGGCGCTTAAGCAACCTGAGCTTAGAGTGTCAAAACCATGATTCGGAGTGAGAGGCGGCGCACCTGTGCAATTACCGGTCTTGCGTTCGAGAGAGAGCGATGGCTCGAATGCCGTGGCGCAAGCCATGGAACCCGTTGGGGTTAATAGTCTTGGCGAAGTCTCGCCCGTGAGAATAGGGTGTGAGTTCCGGAGATTGAATAGGGCGCCTGCATTGAGGTGGCCAAGGCGAAAGACGAGAGGGTTAGCGACTTTCTACAAACACAAAAAAAGGGCCGCTTAGCGGCCCTTTTTCGTTGTCGATTTCGTTAGAAATCTTTTGAGACAGACAGTGAAATCGTACGGGGCGGAATCCACTGCAGATAGTTTCGAGCGCGATAAGACGGCGACTCAGCTGAGAAGCGGAAGGCTTCTGTCCGATCATCTGTCAAGTTCGCAACCGAGAGTTGAACACGCGTTGTGTCATTCAACTCGACACCAAGATTCAAATTTGCCTGGGTGTAACTGGGTGACATATCAGCCGAATCTTCAGCGAAGGTCGCATAGCTGTCTCCGTAGTAGTTCAGGTCTAGCCTTGCGAAACCGGGCATGCTGGCCAAGTCGAAGAGATAGGACAAACCGATGCTGGCTTGGGTCTCAGCGACGTTAGGCAAGCGGTCACCGGCTGTTGCGCCCAAAGACTCGATGTCTTTGGTGATTTCAGCACTCATGACGCTCGCAGCGATGTCCAAGCGCAAGGTAGATGTGATGTCGAAACCGAAATCGACTTCAACTCCACTCGTCTCGGCTTCACCGCCATTATAGGTAAATGACCATCCACACGCTGGACGGACGCCAACTTGAATGTCTTGCCAGTCGACCCGGAAGTAAGTGGCATTAAGGTTATAGCGCGAACCTCGAAGCTTCATGCCCAGTTCTGTGTTTTCCGCTTTATCTGACGTATATCGACGATTGAAACCGGCCGCTTCAGGGTCGTTAGCACAGAAGAACGGCAGTGCGGCGTTGTTGCCACCCGGACGATAACCCGCCGATGAAACAGCGAAGACCGTCAAGTTGTCGTTAACTTCATAACTCGCGGCGATTTTGAAACGCTGGTCTCGCTCGGTGCCGTTTTCTTCGGCACAGGTGACGCCCACGGCTTCATCGCCATTACAACCTGTGTTGTCTGGGTCCTCATAGAAGATGCCGTACTCGGACGTCTTAAAGCCATCGCTCATCTCAAAGGCTCTGAAGCCGAACGTCAGCGTTAAGTCGCCAATCTCGTAGTCAAGGGAACCGTAGATGGCGGTTTCTTTTGCATACGAGTAGTAGAGATAGCTGCCATACACCAGGCCGCCGTCAAAGGTTTGCCCGCGGTAGGAGGTGTCGCCATAGGGCGAGTTATACAGCGAGGGGTTGTAGCAGCCGATCGGGTCGCCATTTTCATCGAAATCGGCGGGATAGCCCGTTGCACCGCAAGCATGTGACGTGAAGTACATGTACGACTGGATATACTCCATGCCATCAACGTCAGTAACTTCCCATTCCTGGACACGATTGCCGTCATCCTCAAACTTGGTGTTGTAGTAGCCGAAGACCCATTGCAGCGCACTGTCGTAGTTTGAGACGAAACGAACTTCTGTGGTTTTGGTCCCCGAGTCACCCCAGTAGTAGAGGTTATCGACAAACAGGTCGTCGGTATCGATGCGTGACCAGTCGGTGACTAAGTACTCGTCATAGGTGTAGTCAGAGTGAATCAACGTGCCGATCACGGGACCGAAGTCATATTCAGCATTGAGGCTCCAAATCGTGGACTTCACGTCTGCTGTTTCATCGATGAACGAGAAAAAGGCGAGCTCCGGGTCATAACCACTCAAATCGCCGCCTGCAGTCGCGTAGACCCGCGTACACGTATCGCCGTAATACCACTCGGCGTCATACGCACAATTGGCATCCACGATGTCGGCGCTCCCGGGCTTGTCTGCATTGCCTTTTTCCTTTTGGCCGAAATCAAACCGATCTCGAACCATGTACATCAGATTCACATCCCACGGGCCATCGTTGTAGCGCAGCATCAGGCGATATTCATCGTCCTCCTGATTGCCCACATCTTTTCTGCCTGTTGCGATGTTCTGGTAGATGCCAGGATCCATTGCAGATGTAACGACAGCGCGAAGCGCCATGGTGTCGCCCAATGGAATGTTGACCATGCCGTTAACGGTATACCCAGAGTCATCCGCCAGGTTTTTGTTGGTGTATTCAGCTGTCACGTTCGCTTCGAACTCGCCCAGGGTGGGTAGATTCGTGATGTAACGAATGGTGCCGCCAACCGCATTAGAGCCATACAACGTGCCTTGTGGGCCCCGTAGCACTTCGATGCGATCGATGTCGTAGAGATTGGTAATACCCAACGCGATTTCGTTCACGAATGTGTTGGTGGTGCCGGCAGAGGTTTGTGCGGTCGACGTGTTCAAGCCCCGGATCGTGAAGTATTGATCACCCCCCGGTGTGGAAACGCCTGCGAGTGTTCGCAGGTAGTCTTCCGGGCGGTAAATGCCGCGTTCTTCGATGGTGACTGCATCCAACACCGAGATATTCATCGGAATATCCTGAACGGCTTGCTCGCGTTTGTTGGCGGTCACGATGACCTCTTCGATCTCACTGCTCTCAGCCCATGCCGTCCAAGCGGTGGGGACGAGTGCAAAGATCAAAAGGGTCTTGATGATGCGATTCATCCATAGTCCCATTTTGGTGTCCTCTTCTTGTGGAGAGATGGTGTCTTCAGGCCTGATGGGTGACGCTCGAACGGTCTATCAGTATCGGTCGGGTAGCATCTGAGAGAGACGCTACAAAAATTGGCTGATTGACGGTTTTGGGTCGCTACCTTAAGCCTCGGTGCGCCTTTTTATCAGAAAAATGTGGAAAATCAACAGGGTTGGCAGTGAGGCACTGTTTTGAAAAGTGTCGTTAAATCGTCAGATTGATTTTCTTGGTTCGAGCCCGCAGCTCGAAGGCAGATTGTGGGTAATACAAACACCCCTGCAGGATCGGCGTTGGTCCGATTGCCTTGCCCGCAATTCCCCAAGAAACATGATGTCGCTCGACTTAAAAGGTCGAATACTGCTGGTGTTGGTCGCGGCTTAGCATCGCTGGCCACGCGATGCGATCATTGGCTCATCCACAGCCAGAGTGGAACGGTCTCGATGTCAAAGAACCACGGGCCTGACGACGGCTTCCGATTTGAGCGACGCAAAAAACAATGCAGAAAAATTCAGAGGATCTTTATCTCGCTTTTACACGGTGGCGATATAAAAAGGGCGTTCTCAGTCGGAACCATAGGGGCTGATGGTGTGTTGACGCTGGTTTTCGTTGGTGAATCCTGCCGAGACAAAGGACCGAGCATTGCGAACTCACCAGAGATCGAGAGATCATTTGATGCGCTCGAGGGTCGGCCGATTTCGTTGACCGAGTAAGGCACAACTTGAGCTTTCAGCTGAAGGTCGAATCTCACCCTGCGCAAGCCAAAGCGCCAGAGTTAAACCGAAGGTGCGAGAGCCAAGCCGAAGGCGCTTGAGCAACGGGCATAAGTATTGCCCAAAAAGAGATCGAATATGAGGAGCACAGAGAATGGCAACCTTTGAGAGGCCAATGCGAGACACGCGTGTGATGTGTGAAACAAGACCTGATGTTAAGCGTAGGCTGATTTGGGCCGCGATACTTAGCTTGCTGGCTGTGCAGACTACGGCAGCGCCAACATGGCTAGCGGGGGACCATCACATTCATAGCGAAAACAGCGTGGGTTGGGATGATAGTGAGCCGCCAAAACCGGTCATTGGAGGCGATGCAAAGTACTCCATCGAGAGGAATGCTGTGATGGCGCGAACATTTGGCTTGGATTGGATGGTGGCCACAGATCATGGTGGGCCGAATCACAGCAAGCTGAGCTTGGAGATGACTTACCCATCGCTCGAGGCCTCTCGAGCGGCCGTGCCGGAGGTGATTCAGTTTCTTGGACTCGAGCTGAACACGCCCGGTGCCGACCACTCATCGATCATCATGCCCAAGACCGAGCGCGAAGCGGAAAACGTGGCAGCTTATGAGCATCGATTTGATGCGAAAGAAGCCTGGCCGGTGGATGGCGCACGCAATGAAGAGGCGAAGATGCTCGATGCTTTGACCTTCGCACAATCAATACACCCGCCGCCGGTGATCATCGCGCACCACCCAAGCCGCAGCGCGAAAGAAGCGGGCGTTTTCGGCTTGACCTCGCCAGCAGAGCTGAGGCGATGGAATGATGCGGCGCCGACGATTGCTGTGGGTATGGAGGGTGCGCCAGGGCATCAGGCTGCGGAGCTTCGCCAAACCGATGATCGGGGGCAGTATCCGGCGTGGGTGTATGCGCGGGGTGCCTATGGTCGCGGCTTTCCCACAATGGGTGGCTTCGATCAAATGACGGCGAAGGTCGGCGGGTTTTGGGATGCCATGCTTGGCGAGGGTCGCCGCTGGTGGATTACCGCGAATTCGGACTCGCACATTCACTACTCTGAGGGCGGTATCGATTTTTGGCCAGGTGAATACTCAAAGACCTATGTCTACGCAGAAAAGAATCACAGCGCGATCCTCGAAGCACTCAGATCAGGGCGGATGTTCGTTGCGACGGGTGGTTTGCTCTCAGCCCTGGATGTGTCCTTGACAGACGGTGTCTCAACGGCATCGATCGGTGGGACGTTAAAGACAACGAGAGGTACGTCTCTCACGCTGACAGTCAAGCTGACTGAGTCTAATGAGCCCAATGCGTCAGGTGCGTATCCGAAACTGAGTCGCGTTGATTTAATTTCGGGGAAAGTGATGGGTAAGCAGGAGAATCTTGATCTCGCGCAGAACCCCACAACCCAAGTGATTGAGCGCTTTGAATGGCAAGCGTTTGAGCGCGAAGGCGACCAGCGCCTGATCAGAACCACGATCGAAGCGTCGGGCAACGCGTATCTTCGCTTGCGAGGCACCAATACTGAGGAACTAGAACCGACACCAGACCCCATAGGGGAAGATCCTTGGTCGGATCTTTGGTTTTATGCCAATCCAATTTTTATCGAGGTATCGGACTAGGCCCAGACCAAGACCTAGACCAAGGCGTTTCTTCGTCTTTCTAGTCAAGTGAAGACGCACGTCATGATTCAATTGGCGGGTCAGCGAAACGAGCGGCTACCCGCACTTGGGATATCAAGTATGAGTCGCCTCGTGCGGCTTAGCAAAAGCGATTCAAATGATCTATCAGGTTGGCCCACCTATCGGATAAAGCACAGAATCAACCTTGGATAGTGGGTCGAGAGAGCAATGGTTGATTTGAACACGGTCATCAAAACGACCGATTGAACAATCACAGATGGCGGCAGGTTATCGCCTCGGTTGGCCCGCGGCTCAAAGTTTGCGTAGAACGAGGCTGCCAATGGAGTAGCCGGCTCCAAATGAGCAAATCACGCCCAAGTCGCCGGCTTCTAAATCCTCGTGGTTTAAATTGAATGCGATCAGCGAGCCTGCGGATGCCGTGTTGGCGTATTGATCGAGCACAATCGGTGCTTCGCCCGGTGCGGGGTCTCGCCCGAGTAGACGTCGGGCGATCAGGTCATTCATGTTGATGTTCGCTTGGTGCAGCCACCAACGCTTAACATCGGCGATGGACAAACCAGCAGCGGTGACGCTCGCCTCGATGTGTGCTGCTGCCATGGGACACACTTCTTTAAATACTTTGCGGCCTTCTTGATGGAAGTAGTTGTACTCGCGGTAAGGGTCGTCATCGTTGGCGTTGACCATGTAGCCAATGTTTGACCGAATGTTATTCGAAAAGATGGTTTCCGCTTGGGTATTCAAGATCTTGTAGCGATGATTGCTTGAGCTGGTTTCCTCTCGCTCTATCACGGTCGCTGTTGCCACATCGCCGAAGATGAAATGACTGTCTCGGTCACGGAAATTATTCTGAGGTGAGGTTAGCTCAGGGTTGATAGTGAGAACCGCGCGGGCGGTGCCAGCTGCAACCATTTCGTAAGCGCGCTGAAGCGCGAAGGTGGCCGCAGAGCAGGCGACCAACATGTCGAAGCCGAAGCCGTGAATACCCAAGGCATTCTGCACTTCAATCGCGATCGCTGGGTAGTACCGTTGGGTGTAGGCGCATGAGACGATCACGGCGTCGATCTCGTCGGGCGTTTTGTTGGCTGCGGCCAGCGCCTTCTTCGCAGCAGCGATCGAAATCTCGGCTTGATCGGACAAATCGCTTTCCGCTCTGAGCGGGATCTGCGGCGTCATTCGTTTCGGGTCGAGAATGCCGTCCTTGATGTAAACGTAACGTGACTTAATGCCCGACGCCTTTTCGATGAATTCAGCCGAGGAATGGGGTTTTGCCGCGAGCTCTCCGGCTTCGATGGCTGCATGGTTCGCTTCATTGTAGAGATCTGCAAAAGCGTTATAGCTCTCAACCAGCTCTTCGTTGGTGACCTGATAGGGAGGGGTCCAAAGACCAACGCCGCTGATCACGATGTTGTGCGTGTTCATCTCGGTTCTCAAGGTGCGTGTAAGGATTCTCAGTCAGCGGCCCCAGATAAGCAAGGCGTGCCGTCTTAGCCTGTGAGCGAACCGGGCTTCAAAAATCGCCTGAGTCAGATTTGTGAAAGCCAGGCTTGGAAGGTCGCTCACAAGGCCTCCTCTGCGCTAGGCATCGGCTCGGCGAAAATCAAGCCAATGCCTACGTTGAGCAAATGGGTGATCGAGGTCAGGCCATGGCCGTCTAGCTGAATTGCGCTGAGTACGGCTTGTTCTTGCGCGAGGTATTTTGAATACTGGAGCAATCCGCGCTGCTGCTCTGGCAGCAGGCCCTGCGGATGCTAAGTGAGAGGGGTGCGCATATCACCGAGACTAACGCCTTCAGAGACGAGTACACTCACCCGCGTGGGGCTGAAATACCGGCACCCCGCGCTTGGTCTGGGCGTCTGCGTCATCTTGGCCCGGGATTAATTGTCTCGGCCAGCATTGTGGGATCGGGCGAGATCATTTTGACCGCCAGTTTGGGGGCTGCGGTCGGATTTGGCATGCTTTGGTGGGTGTTAATGTCCTGCTGGAGTAAGTCCATCGTCCAAGCAGAACTGACCCGATACATTGTGGTGAGCGGTGATACCTATATCAGAGCACTTAACCGCATTCCTGGTCGGCTGCCAGGGCCGAAGGGCCCGGTGGCTTGGCCTGTGGTGGTGGGGTTGCTTGCCTTCATCCCTGGGCTGACAGGGCTTGGTGGTTTGATGGGCGGCGCTGCACTCGCGATCGTGCTCGTTTTCCCCGAACTCTCAAGTCTTCAAGTGGTGGCGGGGCTGGCGCTCTTGATCGCACTCTTGCTGAGTACTGGGCGCTATCGACGCCTGGAACAAGTGTTAATTCCCATGGTGTTCATTTTCACGCTGACTACGTTGATCTGCTTAGGTTTGATGCAGTCCACTGAGCGAGCAGTCACCGCATCAGATCTACTCTCGGGAATGCAATTCGATTTTGATCCTACGTTTGCTGTGCTCGCGCTTGCGGTTTACGGGTATACCGGCGTGAACTCCGCAGAAATTTCGGCCTATACCTATTGGTGTGTTGAAAAGGGATATCCCGCGCGAGTGGGTCCGATCTCGGCATCAAGCGACTACGTGGCGCGTGCTCAAGGTTGGCTGAAGGTATTGCAACTCGATGTGGGTTTGACGCTACTTTTAATCACCATGGCAACGCTACCTTTTTATTGTTTGGGTGCGGGCATCTTGCATCCCCTGGGCCAAGTCCCTTCAGGAACCGAGACCATCTCGGTGTTAAGTCAGATGTTCACCGAGACCATTGGGCCTGGCGCTTTCTGGTTATTTGCGTTGGGCGCGTTTTGTATCTTGTTCTCGAGTTCGGTTTCGGGTGTCGCCGCGGGCGCTCGTTACATTCCAGATTATTTGATGGAGCTCGGATTCCTCGACCGGGAGCGAATCGACATTCGGAAAAAAATTATTCGTGGATATGGTCTGCTTGTGCCTTTTGTCGGCTTCATCTTTTACCTCGGCTTTCAACAGCCAGTGTTGATGGTGACGATTGCCGCTTGCTTTGGAGCGATGATGCTGCCGTTGCAGTGCGGTATGGCCATTTATCTGGGCGAAAAGACGTTGCCATCGCCATTGAAGCCAGGGGCGCTTGCTAGGTGGTTCTTGCGCGTGACTTTTGTTTTTCAGGTGGTGATGGCCGGCATGGTGCTTTACTTCGTCGTCTTTTGAATCAAGACCGCACGCTCGATAGATAAAAGTTATTCACCGCTTCGTTTTTGACTGAGGTAGCTCGGCGGTCAATAGTACTAATGACATTCATTAGTTAAAGCACTTAGAATGAAATAATTCGGTTCGACAAGCGCGAAATTAGAACGCCGCTTGTGTCCCAAGACCGTCAATTTGAGGTGAATGCTGTGAAAGTAATTAACCAACTCTACCCCAGTAGTCCTGAGCAGATGCAGAAGATGTTTGAGCCAGGGCCTGAGGGTCCGATTGTGATGGTGAACTTGCTGAAGTTTCGAGCGCGCGCCGTTTACAAAGATGGGCGCGAAACAGATCTCACTGGCCGTGAGGCATATGAAATCTATGGGGCTGCAGTCTCGGAATTTATCACGAAGTTTGGTGGCCGCATTTTGTTCGCTGGCGACGTCACCCATCTAACCATCGGTGAGGTGGACGACCTGTGGGATGAAGTCGCTCTGGCTGAATACCCGAATCGGGCCGCGATGTTGGCAATGAGCACGTCAGAGGAATTTGCGCCGCTTGCAGCGCACCGTGAAGCAGGTCTCGAGGGGCAGCTCAACATCGAGACCACTCACAGTGCCAGCTTTCCGGTGATCAAAGACTGATTTCCTCTGTAAAAAACCGCTGATCACGCCGCACTAAGGGGTGTCCGATGGGCGCTGATAACAGTGCCGCCACTGCAGGGTGGTTGAAGCGATCCTTAAGACGCGTCCTGTCTTTAGTGCTTAAGGCAGTCATGTGCCGCTGGAATCGCTGTGACAGCCAGACGGCATAGACTTGTGCCCGATGTGTGTGCTGGATGCCTTGAACGACAATGTCCTGTGGTGCAAGCAAGGGTTGATCGTGCGCCTCATCGATGCAGGCACTCTGCTGAATTGACCCTTCCTTGCAGGCTACTGCGTAGGCATGAAGATTCAGAACCAAAGGTTCACCAAAGGTTGCCGCGATCCAGTTGAGGATTGCCATGGCGGACTCTGGGATCTCATCACGGTCGGGGTAGACGATAGGCCGATCAAAGAATTCCGGCGATTGAACGTCGGGTGTCAGCATATGTTCGACCCATCGGAAGGTTCTGGGTCCATGCATTTGGAGTTGGCGTAAACCTGCGGGGTCCCGCCCCATGTGCGCGTGCAGTGCACCCATCACCGAGTAATCCGCCTGGGACGGGTGACCTCCGAGTAGATAGGGGTGGGTCATCAGATGGTTTTCGAAGAGACTGATGAGCGATACGTATTGACTATCGAGCTCAGCCTGAACATCGGGGGTCGTGGGCGGCAATCCATAACTGGTCATTCGATCCGCAATCAACTGGCCGTACTTCATGAGCGCCTGATCATCCCCTTGAGGCTCAAATGAGCGCCCAAAGTCGCGTTTGATAAACGTGAGATTCTCATCGAACAGCCATCTATGACGCCAGGCTAAGCCCAGCAGTCCTTCGCTCCCCAGCAGCTCCATGAGGTGAACATAAAGTCGTTGTGCAGGACTTTTCGGTAGCGCCGGGAGTTTGGGAAACTCAACTTCGAGCGCATCGACAATGGGCACACTGTCCTGAATCACCGCTTGTTGGGGTGTAAGCAATTGAGGAATGCGGTGGCTGCCCGACGCTGGGCGCACCAGACTTCGAAATAAAGGATCGCTCGGCAATCGCTCTTGAAAAGGGATACCTTTCTTGCGCAAGTAGCTTCGCACTTTGGCGGTGTAGTACGAGGCGTAGGCACCGTAAAGGATGTAAGTCTCGTGCGCCATGGGCCCTGTCTCTCGCTGAATTTAAGGCTGCTGTGGACGCCGGGCGATCGCGTAGATCGCTGTGATAAGCGTCAGGGTGATCACGACCAGTAGCCACGCGAGCAACGTGTCGCCGAGTCGATTTTTTAGGCCAAAACTGAGAATAGAAAGCTGTCGACGATAGCCATTCGGTGTGGGTCGTACCCCTTGGGACAAAGTGAATGCCTCATAATCGCGAATTAGCTCCGCCATCCGCTCGGGTTGCGCCTCGGCCAGGTCCTGAGTTTCTGCAGGGTCTTGCCGGATATTGAAGAGTCGCCACCGACCATCACCCATCGGCGGATCGCTTCGTTGGAGCTTGAAATCGCCTTTGAAGAGGGCACTGTTGCCTGCGAGGTCGTAACCGATGGGGTCGTCTTCCCTGTAAATCCTGGCCTCAGGGTCGCTGAGTAAGGGCAGTAAGCTACGCCCGGTCATCGGCAAGATTGGGCGTCCGCCGAAACGCTCCCCGGGATGAGACACCTTGGCAATGTCGAGAATGGTCGCTGCGATGTCAGTCGCCCATGCGAAAGACGGGGTGATTTTGCCGGAAGCAGGGATGTCACCGCCCGAAATAATCAACGGCACTCGCATGCCGCCCTCGCCAGAATAAAATTTATATTCAGATAGTGGGCTCACGGCGGCGCTGGCAAAGCTCGGACTGATGGCATTGAAGCTGCCCTGCGTGCCCAGGCCAGCTTGATCGACTCGATAGCCGGCGCGCTTCATGAAAAATCGGTTGAGTGCGGCGTTCTGACGGGGGTTGCCGCTCCCCTCGGCGCCATTATCGGAGGTGAAGATCAAAATGGTATTGCTCAGCACGCCTCGCGCACTGAGAAATTTAAGCAGTCGGCCAATTTCTGCATCCATGGCAGTCACCATGCCCGCGTAAACCGCCATGCGAGCGGCTTCGTACGCTCTAGCTTCAAGGGTGAGGCTTGACCATTGTTCGGTTGTGGGCATGTCGCGAACGCTCGTGCCCTCTGGAATTAATCCCAGCGAGATTGCGCGCCGATGGCGAGCTTCTCGAATCGCGTGCCAACCATCCTTATAGGTCTCGCGATATGCATCGGTGTAGGCTTCAGGCGCTTGCACTGGAATGTGAACGGCCTGAAATGGCAGGTAGGCGAAAAAAGGGTCACCATCACTCAAATTCCCATCGATGAACTCGATCATTCGATCAACCAGATAGGTCGACGAGTAAACCCCATTCGGTCGCCGTGTGATTTCCCCTTTTTCAGTCCAGGTTGCGTCATCGTAAATGGGTAGATACGACTTATGCTCCCAGTTGTCGGCGCCGGATTCCATCAGTGCCATGGTCTGTTCGAATCCTCGCCTAAAAGGACGTTGCTCCGGGGCGCTGCCTAGATGCCACTTACCGGTCATATAGGTGTGGTAGCCAGCGGCGTTCAACACACTCGCGACCGTGGCAACTTGATGGTTCAAAGTCCCCAGCTTCGGGCTCTCAGCTCGATGCTCGGGCGGCACCATTTCAGGAATGTTTGGGACCCCTGCAAGCTCGTTAGACACCCCGGTCAGCATCATGGCCCGAGAGGGTGCGCAGTTCGCTGCTGTGTGAAAATTCGAAAATCGGAGGCCCTCGCGCGCAAGATGATCCAAGACGGGTGTCTGGATTTCGCTGCCGTAGGCGTTAAGGTCTGAAAAGCCCAAGTCGTCCGCCAAGATAAAGACAATGTTGGGGGGCGATGGGGGGCGTGTCTCTTCTTGGCCAGTCGCTTGAATGCTTGCACACAATGCCAGGGTCAAAATCACTGGGATGAAACATTGTTTGACCCTGCCTGCCTGCCTGAGAGATGGCGGAGCAGAGATGACGACTCGGGTGGGGCTCATTTAGGCTGCAGAGCCGAGTCTTCGAAAGGCGATGGCGACCAATAGTGTGAAAATTATTTCAATCGCTATCTGTTGGCTTGCAAAGCTGGCATCGTGGACAAGCCAAGCCAGAGTCCGCGCTATAGCGGCGATAGAAAAGAGCATCAAAACGGGCACAAGAAACAAGCGATTCTTGGTTATGAGCGCAAAGATGGAGCAGAGCGCAGCAGTGAAGAAAAAGCTGGCTAAATCAGCAATCTGAGAGCTTCGTCCTAAACCGGAACCCAAATCGAACCCGAACTCCGGCGCGACTGTCGCTGGCTCTATAATCCAGCGAAAAGCCATCACCAAACAGATGAGTGTGGGCAACAGAAGGAGCCCGTGATTAAGATATCGCATAACGATTCCCCCTTTTCAAAACCGATGGGTAAGCCTTGGCCTCCTGCGCATATCGCGGGGTCGGCTTCCTGAGAAAGCAATGATCGAGGCCGCGGATCATCAGGTGCATTGTCCTGCGTGCATGATTAACGTTTCTGGCTCGATTGGCGTGGTTTTTTCTCTTGTGTCGAGTTTGAACTCCCCGAGCGCCTAGCCTTGGTCTTCGGCACCTTGACGCTTGCTTTAGGTGCTTTTGTATTTTCTGTCGGCCTGAGGTCGCGGCCACCTGTTCGTAACGCTCGCGTCTCTGCGGAGGGACTTTGTTGCAGCATACCCTCGACCGCATCGATCAAATGATGGACAAACGTTAGCGCCGCCTTGCCCCGAAATGCATTTCTTTGCCTTGCGTGATGACCCATCATGGTAGAGGCCATCCGGATGGCAAAATCCATACGTTGCCGATAAGTCTCTTCATCAAGGTGAGACAAAGACGTCCGGATTAAATGCCCGAGCTGTCGTCCACTAGGGCCACCCCCGCCAAACTGACCTGCGATCGTGAGGGCGTTAAATGGCGTCTTCGCTACCTGGTCGGAGAAAGTGGCAATGAATTGACGGCGAGACTTTGAAGCCTTCGCCAACTGGAAATCAGGCATGACCAGGAGTGAACACAATTCCCGCAAGGTAGGTTGGGGGTTCTTCTCAAGCAAGGCCTCTAACATCTCACCACGAGTTCGGCGAACTTCTTCAAAGCGCCGCTCGCTGATGGCCTGGATCAGTCCCTGCAGACCACCGAAGTGGTAGTGCAGCGCAGATTCATTTTTTTGGCCCGCCCGCTTAACGATTTCTCGAAAGGGCACTGCATAACTGTCGTGCTCTGCGATGAGGCTCTCAGCCGCGTCCATGAGCGCAGTTCTTGTGGCTTCACCCCGGGATCGTCTGGCGTCTGTGCTTTGATTCATGACCGCACTATAAAAAAATTGCTGTGGTTGCACTAGCGACTTCGAGGGGTGTGTTGCGCGCTTCGGTGTTTTTGCTCAACCATCTGCCCGGAAACTCGTCTTGATATAGTAATGATAATCATTAAAAATTCTCTGTCTAGAGTTGGCTTCGTCACCGCTTCTCTTGCTTTAGTTGAAACGCTGGGTCGTCTCGCGAAAGCAAATGCGTTTATCAATGGCGCTTCCAGAACCTATCGGTTGGGTCTGCAAGAAGATGCTGGAGCACTCGTTGAAGAGGCGGTTGCACAAGCCTGGCGGAAGCGTGGTTGAATGCGTCGCGACCGATGTGAAGGTGGGTAGGCGCGGCAGAGTCACCGGCATAGGCAAACAGCGGCTCAGTGGGTCTGCTTCTTAAGGATTGATATGGGTCAGAGTAACGGCTTGGTGTCCGGCATGAGCAGAAGACTGGTGTAACTCACGATTAAAAAGTTGAGGACATTCACTATGAAAAAAATCGTCATCTTGGTTGCGGTGCTGGCAGCCCTAGTACTTGCGGGCAATCTTGCTCTCAAAAGTGAGCAAGTGCAGGAGGCGGTTTTGACGCGATTTGTCACTGCGATAGCCTCAGGATCGGGCGCACCAGCAACTGAAGATGCCTTGCGGGTGTACGTCTGTGGCAGCGCATCCCCCCTTGGTCGAACGGATCAAGCCCAGGCGTGTCTTGCGGTTATCACGCCTGAACACTTCTATTTGTTTGATCTGGGCGCTGGTGCGAATCGCACCCTATCGGATGGCAACTTGCCGATGCAAAGATTGAAGGGCGTATTCCTCACGCACTTCCATTCCGACCACATTGCAGAGATCTATGAAGCTAACCTCGCGTCGTGGGTTCAAGGCAGAGCGGTGCCGCTGCGTGTTCTGGGGGGAGAGGGCGTTGAGACCTTGGTTGAGGGCTTGAATACCACTTATCAGTTTGATCGTGCGCATCGCGCCGAGCATCACGGCGAGGCGATGTTGCCACCGGCTCTTGGTATCTTGGCGGCAGTGACTGTCGCGCCTGGCATCGCTTACCAAGATGGTGATCTTAAGATCACGCCTTACCAGGCTGAGCATCCACCGATCAGCCCTGCGCTGGGCTACCGCATTGAATATAAAGGGCGAAGCGTGGTGATTTCTGGGGACAGCAATGTGAATGAGGTCACGGTGAGCGTCTCTGATGGTGCGGATTTACTGCTTCACGATGCGCTGTCTGTGCCTGCAGTTTCGTTGATGTCGCAGGTGTTTGGCGAAAATGGCCGCGAACGGGTCTCCAAAATTATGCGTGATGTTTTGGATTACCACGCATCACTTGAGTCATTGATTGAATTGAATGACAAAGCGGATGTTGACCGGGTCGCTTACTACCATCTGGTGCCAAATCCGACCAACGCGTTATTCATGGCATTTTTTGAGCGCAACCTGCCAGAGAGCTATCTCATCGCGCAAGACAGGATGTGGTTTCACCTTCCCGTCGGTTCCGACACGATTAGAGTGACTGAGCCTTAAGCGCTTACCAACGGAAGGCTTTCAGGATGGCCTTGGTGATGGGACGTGCGTTCTCGGGTGCAGATTCCTATTCCACGGACTGACCACGCTCGTTGAGTGACTCGTTGGGGTCGAGTGCGAGCGTCACCAAAACCCGCCGCTGGCGCTCGCCTGAATATGGCTTACGACCGTGCATCACACGATGATTATCGATCAGCGCAACATCATCATCTTGCCACTGAAGGTCAGTGGTGTGGCGTTTGGCGATATCGACAATCACGTCGAGATCGACGTCTGGAATGCTCGAATCATCGCCAAAGGTCAGGTTGGGTCGGCCAACACTGGCTCGCTGCCACCCCAGATGCACCGCGATGGCCTGATTAAAAAACGAGGGGTCACCGTTCGATAGCGTCTTAACCGCAGGCAGCACGGGCGTGGTTGCCTCGAGCGTCTCGTCTTGGCGCCAGTCCCAGCGATAACCGAGACGGTTTAGGCGGGCCTCTGCTTCTGACGGGGCTTGTACCCCGAGGGTGCTGCGCCAACTGCGGCCCTGGCCCGACTCGGCATTATCCGTTGAAGGCATGCGTGTCGTGTATTTGAGTCCAAGTGTCAAAAAGCGGTTAAAGAGCGCTGGGTGTTCGAGCTTGAGATCTCTCGCGACCCAGTCGCTTCGGCAGATTGGGGTTGCCCCACCAATTGCCGCGGCTGATTCACAATAGAAAAAAAGTTTCTGCGGCGGCGATGGTGTCTGAGCCATTTCGTGATGTAGATAAATCTCGACGTGGGGCGGTGCTTCGTTGGCGGTAAAAACGCGCGGCGTTAAGTTGATCCGGACTGCGTTCGAGAGAGACTCAGCGTAGGTGAAGTCGTTGTAACCAAAGGCGCTCGAGAAGCGATCGAAGCCGGGATGGCCGCCAATGTTGAGGCCTCTAAAGAGAAGGACGCCTTCCGTGTTAAGGGTTTCTTTCCACGCGCTGAGATTTAGCTGAATCCAGTCGCGCTGCTCTGATGCGGGTAGATCATATTGCGCTTGAATGATGGGAGGCCAAGACATGTTGGGATTAACGAGATTGTGCAGTAAAGGTTGCCATCTTGAGATGCTTCAGTCGGCTGATCAAGGGTGATTGCCCGTCGGGTGAACTCGAAAGTCGGCCGGAAAGCAATTAATATAGTAATGAAAACCATTAAATATTTTATTGAAGGCCACTGATGAACCGTTGGTTGAGGAGCGTGCTGCGTGCCTGCAGTCTATTGTTTGCACTCTTGGTCCTTGCGGTTTATGGATTCTTTTTCTCTGAACGGCCGCCTAACCAAACGGACCCGGAGACGTTGCAGGGTGATGGCAGTGCCATCAACTATTGCGATTTGGCAACGCTAAAAGGGGACGGCTTGCTTGCACAAGACATCAAGAAGGGCAACACGCCGGGGTGCCGCTACCATCGATTTCCAGCGCCTATTCTGGCTGCCTGCACCGAGCCTTTGGTGTCCGATGCGGTTGATATGCGAGGGTTGTGGCAGGGCGTCGATGGTGCGCACGTCGGGCACGTTGAGCGAATCGAGCAGTGTGGTGCGCGCGTCGTCGTCACCTCATCAGGGCTCATTCACGATAGCGGCCCGAATAGCACCGGCGGTTTGACGACGAACGATACCGAAGGTGCAGTGATGTTTATGCTAGGTGATCGTGAGTACTGTCCGCGAACTTCAGCGGAAATGGTTTGGAATCAAGGCGTGCTGGACTTTCATGTCTTCGGCTGGGGCCCCGTGGTGGTTCGACGTTATTTGGAAAATGACCAACTGGTCTGGGAGTATGCAGACGGCACAACCACTCGGATGACTCGGATATGTCGATTGCCGGATGATCAAAAAGTACCAAAGCCTCGAGGGCCTCGGATCAGGGTCATTTAGATTCATCAGCCACCGAACAAATGATCAAACTCAGGGTGCTCCCGGATGAATATACGGGGTTTAACAGCGCCATTTCATAGCGTAACCGCGTAAGATCGTCGGGCTCAGGACGCTTCGCGGGAATTTGTGTGAAATCTCTTTACGCGCTCAGCGCGATTTTGATGAGCGGTTATGCCGCCGTCTTTACCTTGTTAGCCGAAATGCGAACGAACTTTGGCTTTTCGGAAACGGCCATCGGCGCGATTGCGGGATCAGCGTTTGTCGCAGGATTCCTCGCGCAGCTTTTGCTTTCGAGGCGAGCCGATCGAGGGCAGGGGGGACTGATGCTGAGGCTCGGCTTAGGCGTGAGTGTGCTTGGGGCGCTCTGGATGTGTTTTGCTGAGTCTCTAGCGAGTTGGCTGGCCGCTCGGATGCTGCTGGGTTTCGGGGCGGGTGCGATTCGCCCAGCGATGCGGCGTCTTGCGTTCGTGATTGAGCCTGGGCGAGCGGGCGAGATGCTTGGGCGATTAGCCGCTTGGGATATGGTCGGGTTTTTGATTGGCCCGGTGATGGCTTCCCTGCTCTTTGAACTGGGGGGGCTTCGGCTACCGTTCATGGCGCTAACGGGTTTGCTTGTGTCGGTTTTTCCGTTCGTTGCGCGAGTGACCATTCCAGGCAGTGCCGAGCCTATGAAAAACCCCATGCGAACGCTGATTCGCAGGCCGCAAATGCAAGCGTGTTTGGCACTTGGTGCCGCGTTTTATTTGGCAGTCGGGGTGTTCGACGCGATATGGGCGCTATTCGTCACTGACCTGGGTGCGGGGGCCATGTACATCGGTGTCACCATGAGTCTTTTCACGCTGCCCATGATCCTGATCGCGCCATTGGCTGGGCGATGGGTTGCCAGTCGGGACGTGCTAAACGTTCTGTTACTGACCCTTGGCACGGCTTCGCTCATGATAGTGTCGTATGGATTTATGGGATCTTTGTATTGGATCCTGATTCCGCTCCTTGTGCATTCTGTGGTGGACGCTGTGAGCATGCCGGCGAGTCAGCTTGCTGTTGGCTATGCAAGTGGTGAGTCGGCGATTGCGGCGGGTCAGGGATTGTTTGGTGCAACCGGCCTGATTGTCGCCGCGCTTGCCAGTGTCGCGGGCGGATTCGTGTATCAAAATTGGGGAGCCATGGTGGTTTGGTTAGCGGTCAGCGCCTTAATGGGGTCGTGCCTGCTTTTCGCCCTGATTCGTGGCCGCGGGAAGCTTTGGCATGATCAGACAGAAGTTCAGGCCGAGACGCGTTAAACCGCGCTCGAGTCGGCTTCACCCAGATCGAACGGAGGCTTCGATGCCTTTGGGTTTCGGTCTTGAATTGACGATGGCGGCAACTGCATGAGTTCAAGGCACAAAGCGACAGAAGTTATTTGAGTGCCTGCTAAACGGGTGGCCAGCGAAAGGCCAGACCTCTGTGCCTCACCTTCCGGCTTTGGTCATGGCTTATGGCGTCCGTCTCTGCGCTTGTTCTAGGTGTTCGATCCAACGTCAGATGCGATCCAGCGACACCACGGCCAAGACGCGGCCGCGCGCTTAAATCATGCGAAGCCTGAGCTTACCGCAGCGCTTGCACCTCAGGCTGCTTCGATTAATGATTAGCCCATCGCGAATAATAGATGAACAAAATAGGCGCCCCTAGCTCAGAAAGAGCCGTTTGTTCGACTGTCAGGTTGCTTGACCGTCATCGGGGCGCCGAATATCCCGACCCAAGGAGCTCAGAATGTCCGTAGCAGAAAACGAACATCCATACGATTTCGATCCAGATGCGCTGAGAGAGAAATATCGACAGGAGCGTGACAAGCGTGTGCGGCCCGACGGTAATGATCAATACCTAGAAGTCGTGGGCGACTTCTCCCATTACGTGGACGATCCATATGTCGCGCCAGGGTTTGTTCGCGAGCCAGTTCTGGAAGAGGTTGAAGTAGTGGTCATTGGCGGTGGTTTCGGCGGTATGCTGGCTGCGGCACGACTAAAAGACGCCGGTATGGCCGACGTCCGCATTATTGAAAAAGGGGGTGGCTTTGGCGGTACCTGGTATTGGAATCGCTATCCGGGCGCGTCCTGTGACATCGAAGCGTATGTGTATTTTCCAATGCTAGAGAAGACCGGCTTTGTACCCCGGCAAAAATACACTAACGCGCCAGAAACACTCGAATATTGCGAAGTGCTGGCCGAGCGTTTCAAGTTGCACGACAACGCACTGATGCAGACGGAGGTCATTTCTACGGAGTGGGATGAGGACGCTCGTCGTTGGCTTGTGACCACCAATCGTCAAGATTGTTTGAAAGCGCGGTTCGTGGTGCATTCTAATGGACCATTAAATCGACCCAAGCTGCCGGCGATCAAAGGCATTTCGGCATACAAGGGGCATACCTTTCACACCAGTCGTTGGGACTATGCCTACACCGGCGGGGATTCCCACGGCAACTTGGATCGACTGCACGATAAGCGGGTCGCAATCATTGGCACGGGTGCGACCGCCGTGCAGTGTATCCCTCACCTTGGCGCTGGTGCCAAAGAACTCTTCGTATTCCAAAGGACGCCCTCCTCGATCGATGTCCGTAATAACCAAGCCACTGACCCTAATTGGTTGTCGACGCAAAAGCCGGGCTGGCAAGACGAGCGCCGCACGAATTTTGAATCGCTCATGACCGGTGTGCCCGTGAAGGAAGACTTAGTCAGTGACGGTTGGACTGAGGCCTTCCGGTTGCTCTTCGGCAACTTGCGTGAGAGAGCCCCCTCCAAGCTCAAGCTCACATCTTGGGCGCTAAGTGGGCTGTTCACCAAAGATCTGTATCAAAAAGGTCTTAAGCAATATCTGACAGACAAAGCCACCGAACATATGGATCTTACGCGTCAGATGGAGCTGGCTGATTTTGCAAAAATGGAGAAGATCCGAGCGCGGGCTGATGCGGTGGTGGATGATCAAGAGACGGCCGAATCTTTGAAGCCTTACTACCGGCAGTTTTGCAAACGACCTTGTTTTCATGATGAATACCTGCCGACCTACAACTTGCCCAATGTTCACCTTGTGGATACGAAGGGCCAGGGGGTTGATGAATTCACAGAAAAAGGCGTGATGTTTGACGGCAAAGAGTACGAAGTCGATTGCATCATCTTTGCCACGGGCTTTGAAGTCGGTACCGACTATTCTCGGCGGGCAGGGTATTCCATTGTTGGGGTGGACGGTCTAACCGTGTCACAAAAATGGGCAGGTGGGCTCTCCACTTTTCACGGGATGCATTCGAGGGGCTTTCCGAACTGCTTCTTTTTTGGCCCAGCGCAGTCGGCCTTTACTGCGACCTACACCTTCTCGTTGGACGAGAACAGCGTTCACCTCGCGCACATCATGACGGAGCTGAAAAAGCGAGAGATCACCCGCGTTGAAGCGAGCCAGTCGGCGGAAGAGGCTTGGGTACAAACCATCATCCAAAAGGCGAGACTGACCGAGGAATTCCAAAAATCGTGCACGCCAGGCTATTACAACAATGAAGGTCACGTGAACGTGAACCCGCAGAATAATACCTATGGCGGTGGCCCAATTGAGTTCTTCAAGCTTATGAAGAAGTGGCGA
>Ga0255778_10001314_pt1 | contig 22398 bp, 15 predicted proteins | sample 071ome_31_FD_179976 | JGI IMG/M metagenome (GOLD analysis project Ga0255778, IMG submission 179976) | Coastal salt marsh microbial communities from the Groves Creek Marsh, Skidaway Island, Georgia - 071405CT metaG (version 2) | ecosystem: Environmental > Aquatic > Marine > Intertidal zone >...
TTGTGACCGTAGCCGTCTTGCACATCTTCAACAACCTGGAGCTGCCCGTATCCTGGACCAAGTCCTATTCGGTCTACGCCGGGGTTCAAGATGCCTTGGTTCAGTGGTGGTACGGCCACAACGCCGTTGCCTTCTTCTTGACGACGCCGTTCTTGGGCTTGATGTACTACTTCCTTCCAAAGGCAGCGGAGCGTCCCGTGTATTCCTACCGCCTATCTATCGTGCACTTCTGGGCCCTCATCTTTATCTACATCTGGGCAGGCCCTCACCACCTCCTCTACTCTGCCCTTCCCGATTGGGCGCAAAACCTAGGCACCGTCTTCTCCATCATGCTCATCGCGCCTTCTTGGGGCGGTATGATCAACGGCCTCTTGACCCTGCGCGGGGCTTGGGATCGGGTGCGCGACTCTGCCGTATTGAAGTTCTTTGTCGTCGGGGTATCCGCCTATGGTATGGCCACCTTTGAAGGCCCCATGCTCTCCACCAAGTGGTTGAACAGCATTGCGCACTTTACGGATTGGATTCCTGCACACGTGCACGTTGGCACCTTGGGCTGGAACGGATTCATGGCCTTCGGCGTCGTCTACTGGCTTCTGCCCAAACTTTGGAAAAACGGCCGCTACAGCGAGAAATTGGCCAACTGGCACTTCTGGCTGGGCACCACCGGCTTGCTCTTCTGGGTCATCCCCATGTACGTGGCGGGCTTCACCCAAAGCTTGATGTGGAAGGATTTGGCCAATGGCATGTTGGTGAATCCCAACTTCTTGGACACCGTTACCAAAATCATCCCCATGTACCTCACGCGTGCCTTGGGGGGCACCCTCTACATCACCGGTATTGTGGTCATGATTGTCAACGTCTGGAAGACGGTCGTCAAAGGAGATCTCATCGCCGACGAAGAGGCCTCTGCGCCTGCCTTAGAAGCCCACAAAAAGCACAGCGGCGAACATTGGCACCGCTGGATCGAGCGCAAGCCTGTTCAAATGGTCATCTGGAGCACCGTGGTCATCCTGATCGGGGGCGTCATCGAGATTGTCCCCACGCTGATGGTCGACAGCAATGTGCCCACCATTTCTACCGTCAAGCCCTATACCCCACTGGAACTGGAAGGTCGAGACCTCTACATGCGCGAAGCGTGTAACGCCTGCCACACGCAGATGATTCGGCCCTTTGACAACGAAGTATTGCGCTACGACCCCACGCACAAACAGTACTCCATGCCCGGTGAATACGTCTACGAGCACCCCCACCTATGGGGTTCTAAGCGCACCGGACCTGATTTGTGGCGCGTAGGGGCCAAGGGCTACAGCAACAGTTGGCACTACAACCACATGTGGCAGCCGACCAGCATGTCTCCGGGCTCCATCATGCCGCGCTACGTTTGGATGTTTACCACCCACGATGCGGAAGGGAACCTGCTGAACGACGGTTCTTTGGACACCAGCCTCACCCAAACCAAAATGGAGACCCTCGCGAAGCTAGGCGTCCCCTATACCCCCGAGGAAATTGCCGATGCGCATCGCGCCCGCCGCGCTCAAGCCCAGGCTATTGCCGCCGACCTCAACAGCGACCCACGCATCACCGTGAATGCCAATGAGGAGATTGTGGCCTTGATTGCCTACCTGCAACGCTTGGGAACGGATGTGCACAAAGCCTCTGAAGAAGAATTAAACGCCTTGAAATAACATGAGCCGCTTACTCACCTTTTTTAAGAATGTCGATGGCTGGTCCATGTACCCCATCGTTGCCCTGGGCATGTTCCTCGCCTTTTTCGCGATGGTGACCCTTTGGGCGCTCTACACGCGCAACGCGGACATGGACCGCTACGCTAAACTTCCCTTGGACACCGACGATCAAACCCCTACGCTATGAGCTTTGTAGAATTCTTCCTATCCCTTGGAAAGCCCATTCACGTTTTGGGGCTTATTACGCTCTTCATTGGTTTCTTGACCGCATGGTCCGTCCTTCGCACCTTGAGCATCTTGCGCGAAAAGCTCGGCTTGGTGAAGCCCAAAAGAGAATCTCGTTGGGCACCCAAACGCGTGAACAAAGCCCTCTGGGATGACGTGGACGTGGCCCACGAAGACGATGTGCTCTTAGACCACGATTATGACGGCATTCACGAGTTGGACAACAACCTACCCCCGTGGTGGGTCTGGGGATTTTACCTCACCATTTTCTGGGGCGTCTTGTATTTGGGCTACTACCACTTGGTGCCATCCTCTGTGGACCAAGCGGGTGAATTCGCGGCCCAAATGGAACAGCTCGAGGTGGACCGCGCCGCTGCCCTGGCCGATGCGGCCATGCAAGTGGACGAAAGCAATGTCACCGTTTTGGTGGATGCCGCTGCCCTGGAAGCTGGCAAGAAACTCTACATGGAGAAATGCGTCAGCTGTCACCTCGCCGACGGCGGCGGCAGTGTTGGCCCCAACTTCACCGACGAATACTGGATTCACGGTGGCGACATCGCCTCTGTCTTTACGACGATTAAATACGGCGTATTGGAAAAGGGCATGCTCGCTTGGAAGGATGACCTCAATCCCCTCCAAATGCAGCAAGTCGCCAGCTTTGTTCTTGCCTTTCAAGGCACGACACCGGCCGTGGCTAAAGCGCCTCAGGGAGAGCGTTGGGTAGCTCCTACGGAAGAGGTCCCTGCGGCCGAAGCCACAGCGGAGGTTCAAGAGCCTGCGGATCCTGCCGCGCAAAGCCTCTAAGCCATGTACGACGATCAGAGCTTCCGCGATCACATTGGCACGATCACGGAAGAGGGGAAGCGCAAGTACGTGCATCCCAAAAAAGTCACGGGCCGATTTACCACCTACCGCCGCCGCGTGGCTTGGGTTCTGCTCGCTCTGCTCTTTGGCCTTCCCTGGCTGAGGTGGCAGGGCTTGCCTCTTATCCAGCTGGACGTGGTGCACCGCCGTTTTGTCCTCTTTGGCCAGGTGTTTTGGCCGCAGGACTTTTACTTGCTCATGCTCACGATGCTGCTTGGCGTCCTAGCGGTTGTGGTTTTCACTGTAGCCTATGGACGCATCTTCTGCGGCTGGATCTGCCCGCAAACCATCTTCATGGAGCATGTCTTTCGCCGAATTGAGTACTGGATTGATGGCGACCGAAACGCCCAAATCAAACTCCGCAACAGCCCCTGGACTGCGGAAAAAATCCGCAAACGCGTCGCCAAGAACAGCCTCTTTTTGGCCATTTCCTTCGGGATTTCCAACACCTTCTTGATGTACTTCATCAACACCGATGGGTGGTGGGCCATTGTCACGGACGGTCCGGCTGCACATCCGGGTGGTTTTGCGGGCATTTGGATTTTTACCGGGGTCTTCTTCTTTGTGTTCAGTTGGTTCCGCGAGCAAGTCTGTCTGATTGTCTGTCCCTATGGCCGACTGCAGGGCGTTCTTTTGGACCGAAATTCTATCGTCATCGCCTACGACCGGATTCGGGGGGAAATTCGCAGCCGATTCACCAAGCGCGAGGACCGCACCGCGGCTGGAAAAGGAGACTGCATCGACTGTGAACTCTGCGTGGCGGTGTGCCCGACGGGGATAGACATTCGGAACGGCACGCAGCTGGAATGCACCAATTGTACGGCCTGCATCGATGCCTGTGACGGCGTAATGGAGCGCTTGCACAAGCCCAAAGGCCTGATTCGCTATGCCTCTGAAACCCAAATTGTCGAGCGCAAGGGTTTTGCGTTTACGCCGCGTTTGAAGGCCTATTCGGTCATTTTGGCGGCGCTTCTCACCCTCTGGGCGAGCCTTTTGCTCTTTAGAAGCCCGGTGGAGGCCACCATCTTGCGCGCCCCCAATCAGCTCTTCCAAGAGCGCGACACGGCCGTGACGAATTTGTACACCTACAAGCTCTTTAACAAACGCCCAGATTCCGTAGTCGTCAGCCTGGCGCTTCGCGAACCCAAAGGGGCCTGGATTGAATTTGTCCAAGGGGAAACCTGGATGCTTGAACCCCAAGGTCGCACTACCGGCGCCTTCTTTGTGGCCCTTCCCTTGCCCGTGGGCCCGGAGACGGAGATTGTGGTGGATGTTCTGCTCGATGGAGAAGTCGCGGACGTGGTAAAAACGTCCTTTTTTGGCCCGCACTGATGACGGACGCATTCCTCACCGGTGCCCTGTTGGGCCTATTGGCCAGTCCCCATTGCATGACCATGTGCGGGCCCTTGTCGTGGCAAGCGCAATCGGGGATTCCCCTGCGTACCCTCCCCTACTTCACGGGCCTCTACCACGTCGGCCGAATCAGCCTCTACCTCGTGCTGGGGTCGCTTTTTTGGCTGCTGGCCGATTGGGCACAGGTACCCCTCTATGCCGGCGTGGCGGCGGGCGCCTTTTTGCTGTACAGCACCGTCGCCCAGTGGCGGGAGCAGCGTTCCTGCTGTCCGACTGCACGCCTGCTCGGGCTGCCGCTGACCAAACGCCGGTGGGGTCTGAAGGGTCCGTGGTACCTCCGCGCGTTGGGGTTGGGTGCCCTCAACGGCCTTCTCCCTTGCGGAATGGTGTATGCGGCCATTCTTGCGGCCGCGGGCTATTCTGAAGCCGCCAGTGAAAGCTACCTCATCGGGTTTGGCGTGGCCACCTTGGTTCCCTTAATCACCTTTCGCTACCTCTGGAAGCGCTTTGTGGCATGGCCAGGCTTCAAATGGCTGCAGCTCGGTTTGTTGCTCGCGGTGGGCCTATGGATCCTTGGGCAGAGCCTTTGGGGACTTTGGACCGCGGGGGAAGGGGCGGTTGTGGGTCCGCATTCGGCCTGTTTGCCCCTTTTTTAAAAGCTGACAATTGTCATTGGCGACCGCATGGCGAAGGCTCACCTTCGTAGAACTAAAACCCCAATTGCGATGAAGACCATTTACTGCCCCACCGACTTTTCTGACCTCTCGAGGTTCGCCCTGGACTATGCCCTGCGCCTGGCGGAAGCACTTGACGCCAAAGTGCATGTAGTACACGCCTACCAGCTGCCCTACACGTCTGAGGTGATGACCAATTCGTTGATGGATGCCTTGAAAGATAGTACGGCCAAAGAATTGCAGGAGTTCCTGAAGCCCTTGCAAAACGGATCGGTTCCTGTGGATGGCCACTGTGAATGGAATTCTGTCACGGGTGCATTGCGCCACTTGACCGCGGATAGTGCGGACACGATGGTCGTCATGGGCAGCCATGGCGCTTCCGGTTGGTCCGAACTCCTTTTAGGCAGCAATGCCGTGGCCGTCATGCACACGATTAAGGTGCCTATCCTCATCGTTCCCAAGGAAGCCGTTTGGCCCCACCGCGGCATGCGTTGGCTCTACGCGACGGACCTCCACGACGAACGCAACCCCGAAGCGCTTACCTGGTTGCGTGGCTTTGTCCGTGATTTACAGGCAGACCTTGACCTCGCACATATTCAACAGCCCGGAGATGCCAACGGCCATGCCGACCTGTTCCTAGACTACGCGTCGAGCGCCTTTCCGGCCTCCAAAACGCACCTGATCGCCGCTGAAAAAGTGGAATCCGGCATCTACGAAGCGGTTCGCCGCAGCGAGTCCGAAGGCCTGGTCCTCATTGAGCGCCGCCACCACTGGCTCAAAGAAGCTTTTCACAACCGAATGACCCAAGCGGTAGCGCACCACAATGCCTATCCCGTGCTCATTCTCAAAGAACACATGTAATTGTTGAGCGGTGTTTGAGGTGGTGTTTTAGGGTTCTCTTCTTCGTTCGTTCTGCCATCCAGCGCCTCCACTCAACGATGAAACCGGTCCAATTGGGCCGGTTTTTTTTTGCGTTTGAAAACCTGACCAATGTCATTTTTTCCGGTTGTGGGTTGAAGGACATTTATCCTAGCCTTCAAGCCATGGAGGCGAGAACATAAAACGAAGAAACCATGGAACCCGTACTCTTAGCCTTATTTGGGGTCGCCCTTTGGGGGGCCGAACTCTTTAAACCCGGCTTCTTTTTAGGAAGCTTGGGCATTGGTGCCTTTTTTGCCAGTATTGGCGCGTATTTGGAACTAGACCCCTACGTCCTGATGGGGCTCGTACACGTGGGCGCTATCGTCGGTTTTTACGGCATACGCCCTTTGACCAAAAAGGTCTTTGACAAGGACGACTACCTCAGCGATCCAGACGACTTGGTCGGCCATGTGGGCCGCGTGGAAAAGATGCCGCTCGGGGAACATTTGGGCCAATTGGACATCGACGGAGACACCTGGAGCTTTGTGTTCCAAGGCACAGCTGCCAAAGTCAACGAACTGGTGCGTGTCGTTCGGCACGAAGCCACGGTCCTCTACGTGGAAAAAGCCAACCCTAAAAAGTAAACGCAGGCCTCACAACCCTTTGGTTAGATCGCCCCGCCGCGCTAAAGCCGGCGGGGTTTTTCTTTGACGGAGCGCCCCAGGGGCATGCGGTGTCCGCCGGAAGACTTACTTCCAGTCGATGCTGGCAGACGTTCCAGCCGCACTGTGTGGTGCAACCCAAAAGCTAAAGGTGCCGGGCTCAAACATGCGTTCGCCTTCAGAGGTAGCCACGCTGAGTTGATCGGCCGTCACGCTGAAGGTCATCATGCGTTCTTCGCCAGGCTTCAGGGTTACGCGCTGGAAACCAATCAAACGACGCACAGGCTGCACGCCAAGGCGGCTGTGGTGATCGCGCGCATAGAGCTGTACCACTTCATCCACAGCCACTTTGCCTTCGTTTTTCACGAGAGCAGTAACAGCCATAGAATCCCCCATCTGTTTGGCCTGCGTAGCGGCATAGGTCACCGTGGAATAGGTCAAGCCATACCCAAAGGGATAAGCGGGTGTATTGGATCCGTCGCCATAGTGGGACCAGAATACGGCGTCGGAAGGACCTGGACGGCCCGTGCTGTAGGCGCCGTAGTAGAGCGGGATTTGGCCCTCCGAGCGCGGGAAGGTGACGGGAAGTCGACCGCTGGGAGAGCGCTTGCCCATAAGCAGATTGGCGATAGCGGGACCGCCCATGGTGCCGGGCTGCCAGGCAAGAAGGATGGCATCCACCTGTTCGGTGATGTCATCCGGCAGTATCATGGGACGTCCGGCGTAGAGGACCAGAACCACGTGCTCTTGTACTTTTAGCACCTCGCGGATCAGCTGTTCTTGGAGACCAGGGAGGTGGAGAGACATGCGGGACCGGGCTTCTCCCGAGTGGAATCCGTGCTCACCTACCGCTAAAATGGCGATTTCCGCTTCTCCAGCGGCTTTTACGACCGCATGCATGCCGGAGGTGTCGGTGGTATTGATTTCGGCCTCAAACGGGAAGCTAATAGGGCCTTTTAAGAAAACCGGGCCGCTTGCCACCGTCATGCGCTTTTCGCCACGCACCTGCACCAAGCCTTCATACAGCGATAAGGCAGTGAAATCGTCGCTGGAAACGCGCCAGTTGCCCAAAGGACTGTTCTTTTCCTGCGCCATGGGGCCCACGAGCGCAATGGCTTGCTTTTTCGCCAAAGGCAAAATGCCGTTGTTCTTGAGAAGTACAGCGGATTTTTCGGCCAACTCTTGGGCATCCGCAGCCCAAGGCGAGGTGCTAGGTTCCCAACTGCCCGGACGGTTGCAGTAGCGGTAGGGGTCGTCCATCAGGCCCAGGTCAAACTTCAACTTCAATACCCGACGAGCGGCGTCGTCAATTAAGGATTCGGAAACCTTTCCTTCGCGCACCAGACTCGCGAGGAACTGCACATACGCCAGGGACTCCATGTCCATGTCGCAGCGGGCATTGGCGGCTTGTTCTGCGGCCTCTTTCAAATTCCGTGCATAGCCATGGGCGATCATCTCACCGACGGACCCCCAGTCACTCACCAGAACCCCCTCAAATCCCCAATCCTCCTTGAGAAGTTCTGCCAGCGCTTGGTTGCCCGTAGCAGGGATACCATTCATGGTGTTGAAAGAATTCATGAAGGTGGCTACGCCTGCCTTTTTGGCGGCTTGGAAGGGCGGATAAATGACGTTGTAGAGGGTGTAATCACTCACATCCACCGTATTGTAGTCGCGTCCCGCTTCACTAAATCCATAGCCCGCAAAGTGTTTGGCACAAGCGGCCATAGACCGTGGATCGTTGAGCTGCTCGCCTTGGAAGCCTCGAACGCGTGCTTCCGCAATGCGGCTGCCCAAATAGGGATCCTCCCCTGCGCCTTCCATGATGCGGCCCCAACGCGGATCGCGTGAAATGTCCACCATGGGCGCAAACGTCCAGTTTAGACCATAGGAAGTGGCTTCTTCGGCCCCGTTGCGGGCGCTTTTTGCAATAGCCTCTAGATCCCATGAAGCTGCCTCCGCCAAAGGAATAGGCGAAAGGGTTTTGTAGCCGTGAATCACGTCACATCCGAAGATCAATGGAATCCCCAAGCGGGTTTCCTCGACGGCAACGCGTTGCATCGCGCGAACTTCTTCCACCCCTTGCACATTGAGTACGGAACCCACCCATCCGTTTCGCAGGTGCTGGTACTTGGTCGCGGCATCCCCGCCTTCTGGCGCGGGACCCGTTGCGTTCCAAAATCCATTGTACTGGTTCATTTGGCCGACCTTTTCTTCCAGCGTCATGAGCTGGAGCACAGAGTCTACCCGCCAAGCGGTGGGCTGCTTTTGGGCAAATGCCGAAGCAGTCACAAGAACTGCTGATAGGAGGAATACCTTTTTCATGGTAAAACTTAGAACGGTTGGTAGGTGAAATTTCGGATGACCACCTCATAGGCGCCACCGGTGCTTGGGCCGCTGTCTTGCCCTTCAAACAGCCAAAGGTTGAGCCGCGCATTGGTCGATGGGCCTGGAGCTGGAATGACAATGGGATTGCTTTGAACGCCGCCTTCGCTCTTTCGCCGCGCGGGGTTGCTGTCGTCAAAGGACCAGGATGCGATGACGGTAGTGGCCGATTTAGCCCCGAGGTAGGACGTCCACGTAATCAGGCTGTCCGTCCACGTGAATTCATGGGTGGTCCACATGGTCTTCGCTTCAACCGGCAACTGGGTCTCGTGCGTGCGCTCCGGATTAAAAGCGCCAAACCATACGGGCTGAACCGAAGTCGCCAAGGTCTTCACCTTGTTGGGATCGCCCCAGCGACTGAATTCAATGTCTACCTCGCTGTTGGCCTGCGTCATGAAGGTGTTGTTGTCCCAGGTGAAAAGCCCTAAAACCGTGTTGTCGGGAATGTCCACCATGTTGGACTGCACTTCCCAGGTGTAGGTGCCATAGCCCACTACATCGTTGCTGATAATCTCCGAGCATTGCCATTTTCCATCGATTTGGCGAATGTTCAGGTGCAGAAAGCCTTGGTCGTCCGTGTAGGCAGAGGCTATGTCCTTGCTGAAGTAGTTGGGGCCGGGTCCGAAGAGGTCCGGACCGCCTTTCACTGTCCAGGTCCGTCCCGCCCAGGCCAGCTGATCGCCGTTGCGTCCTTGGGGGGGCGTCGCCGTTTGAAGTTCACAAGAAGCTAGGGTGGCTACGGCCAGCCCCAAGAAAAGGCTCAAGCGTATCAACGATTTCATTCGTTTTCGTCCGTTAACAGAATATCTAGTTGGGGAGGGCCCACCAGGAGTTCGCCCCAAAGTCCGGTGCTTTGGTGAAAGCCTTCCGCCTCACCGGAATTCCAGCGAATCTGCTGTTTGCGCCCCTTGGCATCGCCTTGGTCACGTGCTACCTCGAGCAAATACCGCCCTTCAATGGTCCAGGGATCACGGCGCATGGCGGCCCAGGGCAAGGACCAGTGCAGGAGGTAGCCATAGCCCCCACCCAGCTCGGAGATTTGGCGTCGATGGGGAATGGATACCCCCGTGCGGAAATTCACCACTTCCGGCGTTTCACCCAGGCTCATGCCCAGGTGAACGTCGCTAAACAAGAACGTGGTGCGCGGGCGACGTGATTGTTCTGGCTGGGCGGAAAAGGCCAGCTCTAAGGCATCCCCATTCCAAAGGTCCACGCCTGTTTGGCTGTTCACGAAGGCATTCTCATCGGGGATGCGCGCGAGCACGTACAGAGAATCCGCATCCCAAGACAGCTCTAAGGTGCTGCCGTCCGTTAACTGGATGACGCTTTGAGAAAACCCTTTGCCTAAATCTGCGTCGTAGCCGACTTTGGCTTGCTTTCGGAGCGAACCTGAAAACGGCACCACGCGCATTTCTTTCAGCTCAAATTCGCCATCTCCCTCAAACTGCGTGATAAACTGCTTGATATTGGTCGGATCGCAGTCCATTTCGTTCCAGTTGAATAGGCCCAGGGGCAGATCGATGTTCGTCCATTCCTGCGTAATCGGTCCGTTGATGACATAGTTGGAACTCATTCCAATCCAGGCTTGACGGCCCGAATAGTCCTCAAATCCAAAGGCCAGCGGCAAGGTCTTCATCGCTTGCGCGCCCTGGGGGAGCCGAACGGTCAAGCGCATGGCCGCTTCGTCCACAATCGCTCCCATGTTCTTCCCGGACCACTGGTCCCAGCCCACGCCCATGCCTACCCAGTCGCAACCGCCCCCGGGTTTGTTCCAGGTGAAGGTGTAAACCCCATTTTCGGCTACGCGGTACTGAATACAGTTGGCCGCTTCTTTGCTAACCCAAAATTCATCCCCAGTCGGGCCGTCCAAAACGGTCAAGGACGCAAAGCCCTTGATGTTGGGATAGGAATTGGCGGGGTTGCCATAGTCATAGAGCTGTGTAGGCTTGAGCGAACACGCCGCGGCCAGAACGAGCAAAGACAAGGCGGCAAGCGACTTCCTCATAGCGCCAACGGGGCATTTTCCGTGAAGCAAAGCATGTCGGTATCGCATTCGGCATAGCCCGAACTGGGATTGGCCAAAAAGAGAATAGACACGCGGTGCAGCTTGTCCGGCTCGTGCAATCCATTGCCCAAGGCAGCCGAAGCTGCACCGTTCACCAACGTGACGAGGTCGCTGTACTTGTAGCTCTCGAGCTCCCATGCGGAACCGGGCCGAATTTCCACCGACCACATATCCTCATTGCCCTCACTGTAGGTGCCGTCGCCGTTGTCATCCTCGCGCAACTGCAGCAAAATGATGCCGTTGTCCAGGCCAGCTAATTGGCGGAAGACGCCATTGAAGTAGACCTTGTCCGCATCGCTGTTCAGACTGAAGCCTGCACCGCCGTTGAAGTTGTTTTTGGGCATTTCGACCATGCCGATGAGCCAGTCCCAGGCCACCGTACCGCCCATTTTGTAGTAGGATAGGCCTTCAGCGAGAGGAGCGCCGCCCTGAACGGTAAATTTCATGTTGGCACCCGATTGGATGAACTTGGTCCATTCGGGAGACATGCCGTTTTCAAAGTCGTCCAAGATGGTCGCCTCAATCACACGCGTCCCCAAGACCTGCACGTTTCCGTACAACGTGTCGGGATAGCCCGGATAGGTCAGCATAACGTCGCACATTTCCGTTTGGAAGGTGGGGAACTGCGAGGTCTCTCCTTGCCACAGGGCGTTGGTGGCATCCAAGGTGCGGGCCTTTCCTTCGATGCGCTTTACCGCACCGGAGGTTTGGCCGGTGATGGTCAGGACAAAATCGGTCGAAATAGAGGTCTCCGCCGTGAAGTACACACTCTCCCCATTGGCAAAATTGACTTGGGCCTGGGAGGCCGCCAAACCGGTCTTCACTTTGAAGGTGCCGTAGAGGTCCGTCAAGGCAGGGCCTTCGGGGGTCAGATCGCGCTCACAGCTCGCGAAGGCCAGCGACGCCAGGGCGAGAGAGGCTAGGAAATACTTAGAACGTAATGGCATAGAGCACGTAGAGATTTTGGATGGAATAGTTCGCATCGAGGGTTTTAACATAGCTGCCCAACCAACCAAGGGTGAGCGTGGAGTGTTCGCTGCTGGCATAGTTCAGGCAGAGGTTGGGAAGCAGCTCTTGGTGGGAGCGTTCACCGCCCCGAATGTCCAACACCGTATTCTCTGCATTTCGGATAATGTCATAGGCAAAACCGCCGTGGCCCAGCGTCAACAGGCCGCCTTCCACCGAGAAGGTTTGGTCCGAATTCAAATACGCCTTTGCGCTCCAGCTCGTCCATGGCAGGCGGTAGGACGTATTGGGCACATCGTCCCCCACGTTGGTTCGCCATGCCCGCTGGTCGCGAATCAAGCCGCGGAATTCCACCCCGTAGCCCATACGACTAGGCCAGCGCAGATCTAGGTCCACACGGGAAAACTGGGTCAGCACATCCGTGCCTTGGCCGCGGATTTCTTGGGCCCAAACGCCTTCCACTTTGTAGAAAACACCCAGCGCCTTGCCCGCAAAGTCGGCGGTCACGCGGCGACGGTTGGGGGTCGCTAAACCCCGAGGATCCATGATCAAATAGGTGTTGTTATCGCTTCCCAAGGTGGAGTTCCAGCGGTAGCGGTACAAGTTGCTCTCACGGAAGAGATCCAGGTAGGTCCATTCACGTACGCTTTTGCTGTTCCCAATGCGGGTGAACGCCGCTGGTGCTAGGCTTGAGATATTGGGCGTCGTTTGGGCCGTTGGGCTGTAGAAATCCGGGCCCACCTCGGTGTATCGGAGGGAAGCCGCGGTGCTTATGCCGAGTTCTTTCAGCCAATACACCCCTTTTACATCGATCATGTAATCGGCATCTTGGTCCCCGCTCACCCACTGCGTGGATGAGGAGCCCAGTTCGCCCTGGAGTCGCCACCGGCTTGGCTTGACGATGTGAAAATCCCCGGTCAGCACGTGGTTGCCATAGAGGTCGGTGGCGGCTGAGGTGCCCGCCAATTCTTGGATGCCCACGTAATTAAGTCCAACCTTTACCCATGGAGTCAAGGGCGACGGGTTGTTCAAGGTCCAAAGCGTCCGCCCTCCAAAAGCCCAGCTCTCTGTCGCCTGTCCGCTAAAACCAGCGCGCTGGCGGAAGGCAAAGGCCGAATGGTCCGCGTAGCGCGGCCCGCGGGCGAAGTCGGTTCGGAATTCCACCACGCCCCCCTGCTGGCGCCAAGAGTTATGGTTGGTAATAAAGGCATCGTATCCGGCCAGATTCTTTTGCAGCTGTGCCATGCCCGAAGGCAAGATACCCGCCATCAAGGGGCCGGGCCGGTGAAACGTAAAGGGGGTCAGTGCGTAGTCTACATCCCCCAAGGTGTAGCGAATGCGGTCTTGAATCAGGCCCTTCACTTGCAATTGGCGCAAGTCAAAGGTGACGCCAGACCCCCAAAAGCCGCCGTAGTCGTTCCGCACACGGACCATAGCCAAGACCTCCGTCGAAGGATTGGGGCGCAGTCGCATGCCCAAGTCGGCCATGACGTGGCCGCTGTTGCTGCGTGGGGAGGTCACGGTATCGCCCGCACCGCTATAGTGGTCTGCGAAGTAGACCCCGCGCGCTTTGCCTGTGAGCGAAAATTTGGGTTGGTAATCTTGCGCGGCAGTCGCGAGCGGCAAGGCCAAACAGGCGATGAGGCACAAGGGGTATTTCAATGCGTTCATTTAGAAGAGCAGTTTCAGTTCAAGTGTGGTTTCGGATCCCTGGTAGGTATCCAAGGTGAAGCTTCGGTCGGTAAAGCCAAACCATTTGTGGCGCAGGTAAAAACTCACGTCCTTGGTCGCCCAGATGTCGGCCCCAAAGCCGTAGGCATAGCCGCGCTGGTCTAAGGGACGCCCTTCTGCACTCACCATTGTTTGCAGGTTGCCCATCGTGGCATCCGCCGAGGCCATAGCGACCAGCGTGAGGTGTTCATTCCACATCAGATAGGCTTCATTTTCAAAGGAATACTGACGCAAGAGGGCATCTGCCGCCACGTGCAAGGGGCTCCAAGCCTGCTGAATGCTGTGGGCACGTAGCAAATGGTTGAAGATCCAAACCTTGTTGCCCGTGCGTTGGCGGTGCAAGGCCTGAATTTCCCATTGGCTGAAGTGCAGGGGATTCTCTTGGGTGACCGCCAAGCCGATTTTGTCGTAGGTATTTCGGAAAATCACGTTGGTGCGGTTGTAGGGACCCACACCTGCGGGGAACTGCCAGCGCCAGAAGCGGCTGCGGGTCAAGGCATTCACGGGGTGGCCAAAGGACAAGCTGCTACTCCCCCCTTCTATTTCGCGTGAAAAGCTGTAGCCCAGGTTGATGTAGAGGTTCTTGGGGTGGTAGGCCCAGTTGAGGTCCAAACCTGTTCGGTTGTTGGCCAACTGTCCAAAGCCCAACAAGGACGTGCCCGTGGGCTGCAAAACGGCTGAACTTCCCGCTTGCCCCGCAGGAATGCTATTGATGGACGCTTCGTTGATGGCTCCGTTTACAATGGCCCCCGCATTGTTGATGGCATCGGGGCTGATGTAATAGGCATGCGCTTGGGCATCCCAGTTCTTCTTGGGTTGGTACATCCAACGACCTTGTGCGGCTAGCCCTTGGACGCGACCGTAGTCTTTGGAGTAATAGCCACTCCAGCCGGACTCCGCATAGCCCATCCACGCACCGTGGCGGTAGGCCACCTTTCCGGTATGCATGAAGGAACCAAAAGGCTGTTGCAGCATAGAATCTTGGTAGGCCTGTTGGTTCATGCTTTGGGCCGAAAGCGTCCACCGCTCGCCCACCGTCTTGACGTACTGTCCCGCAAAAGCCCCATTGGGACGGGGATCAAAGCCTCCATTCTGCTCGTTCTTGCCAAGGAGCACTTTGACTTGCTGCCCGTGGGGAAGCCCGAGCATCTCCAGGATGCCACCCTGGAAGGCACGCTTGCCCCAGCGCTGTTCCTGACTCACCTGACCGCTGCTCACGTAGTTGTTGTAGCGCTCAAAAGGACTGAGGCCAATGGGGTCCCAAGGATTGCGGTCAAAGAGCATGTAGCGGTTGTAGCCGATGTAGGCGCCCATGGTGAGTTCGGTCAGCTCGTACCAATGAATGCCGCCTAGACGCACGCCCAAACCGCCCAAAGGCGTCACCACTGTGCTATATAGGTTCATTCCCAGAAGCATGTTCATCTGTCCGCCGATGCGGGGCTGATTCAATGGCGCATCGTAGTGCCCGAGTAAACTGTCTGCCACGGGGAGACTGTAGACCGAAGCCACATTGCCCTCTAAAAACTGGAAAGCAAAGAGGTCCATGCCCCAGGTGGCGCCTTTTCCGGCTTTGCCGCTGATGTTCAGCATGAACTGTGGCAACTGGCTGTCGTCCCCAATGAAGATGTCGCGTTCGGGCAAGGGGTAGCCCGCAACGGCCTCAAAACCACCCGGTAAGTAGCGGTAGTCCATGAAGTAGCGGTAGTAGCCCCCTGCATTCACGGAACGAAGCCGCGAGGGCTCCATCTTGGGGAAGGATCCGAACGGGCCACTGAAGTCGTGCCAAATGGGCGCGCGATTCCAATCCACCCTCGTGGGGTCCACGTGCGTCTTTGTGACGGAAGGCTCCGCGATCGCCTCATCGGGCTGGAGCTCCTCGGGGTCCGCAATTTGGGCCTGCGCGCTGCCTACAGAAAGCGCCAGAGCCAACAGGGGCCAAGTCCAGGTCATTTTCATGGGGCGACGGCAGTTAGTGGCAATTTGGCCAATTCTACGGGGCGACTTGGGCGCTGGTTGGCTTTGCGGGGTTCAACGAAGAAAGGCAAGTTGCCGTAGGCCACGAAGCCTTCGGCCTCGAGGTAGACAAAAATGCGGTACGCGCCGGGTTTGCTGGGCACTCGGAAGGCCAATGGCTGCCCGCGGTAGGTGCCGGGCTTGAGCCGGCCTAGTGATTTGTAGGCGATACTTGGGGGGCGGTTTTCCGCATCTCCTCCTGACTTGATGTCAGTGCTTTCCGGGAGGATTTCGTACCACACCTTGGCGCTCTTGACGCGATCGGCGACCGCTGCATCGTAGGGGATGGCCACTTTTTCACCGGCTTGGAGGATCGGGGGCGTCGAGCCCATGGCCGTGACGGAGACGGGGGCGGGTGTGCGGTCTGCTTCGGCGAAATGGCCTTGCCAAACTTGGCTCACGCCCCAAAGGGTTTCGGTGGGCTTGCCCGCTTCCATGTGAAGGCCGTACCACGTTTGGGTAGTTTCTTGCTTTTGGCCCCAGAGGAAGGCATAGGAGCCCAGGCAGGTTCGGCGCTGCGCATAAATTTTGTCCACGTAGCGACGGCTGTATCCAGCGGCTTTGCTGCCAGAAGTTTGCTCAATAGGTGCACCCCAGGTGGCCCGAGGCACTTCCCAGTGGCCGTTGGGGCCCCATTCAGTGATCATGTAGGGACCCGTCCAACCGAAGCGTTCAATTTGGTCCGGCACCTTATCCAAATCGCCGTACGTGTTAATACCGTAAAAATCTATAGACGGGCAACGCTCCTTAATCAAGAAGACTTCGGTCGAATCCAAACCCGCGGTGATCGTGGTGACTGGATGGTGGGGATCCTTTTCTTGAATCATGGCCGCAATGGCCTCCACGGCATACCACACCTTGGTGTTGCTGTAGTTCAGATCCACTTCGTTGCCCACCGACCAGGCCAACAAGGCGGGATGGTCCTTTAAATCGTCAATGACTTCGCTGAACATCTCCAGCTGCGACTGCACGCGGGCCTCGTTGTCGTAGTCAAAGCCGTGTCGCTCGTGCTGCACCCAGAGCCCCATCATGACCGTAATGCCATGCTTGTGAGCTTCGTCCAGGATTTCTTTGGCGTTGTCGTGGCTCCAAGTCCGAATGCTGTTGCCGCCAAAACGGGCCACATCCCCAATGTACTCAATACCTCCGGCGCCGCGTACGTAGTAGGGTTTTCCGTCGCGCATCAAGGTGTATGAGCCATCAGCTGTCTGTTCGACACTTGTAGGTACGGGCCCCGTCTGGGCGTGCAGCCCCAAGGCCGTCAAAAGCATGAAGGCCAAGCTTTTCCAGCCTTTTTTGTTCTGCACGTGAACCAAACGGATTTTCATGGGTAATAAGTTAGTCGGGAAATTTCTCGGCAAGTTATAGTACAAAAAACAATTTCTACGTATTATTGTCGTATTATTGTCCAAAGTACCATTATTCAAAACCAACACTTAACCCATGAAAAAAACACTTACGCTTTTGGCTATGGCGATGATGGGCTCTGCATTTGCGCAGACTCAAGTCACCTTTCAAGTGGACATGAACCAGTACAGCGGTTCCTTCACGACTCCTGAAGTAAACGGCACCTTCAACAGCTGGTGTGGCAACTGCGCGGCGATGACCGATGCAGACGGCGACAACATCTGGGAAGTAACCATCGGCTTGACCGCTGGCGACACCGTTGAGTACAAATTTTCGCACGACAACTGGACCGGTCAGGAGCAAAACGATCCCACCGCTTCGTGCACCAACGGCAACACTACGTACACCAACCGTGTCTTGGTCGTTCCCGCGACGGCTACCACCTTGTCTCCCGTATGCTGGGGTTCTTGCGACCCTTGTGCTGGAACAGGCCCCACCACGGCTAACATTGTTTTCCGTGTGGACATGAGCTTGTACACGGGCAGCTTCACGACGCCTGAGGTCAACGGCACCTTCAACGGCTGGTGTGGCAACTGCGCAGCTATGTCTGACGCAGACGGCGACAACATCTGGGAAAAGGAAATCACTTTGCCCATCGGTGACACCGTAGAGTACAAGTTCTCTCACGACAACTGGACCGGTCAGGAAATGAACGATCCCACCGCGCCTTGTACCAATGGCAACACGACCTACACCAACCGTGTATTGGTAATCACGGCCAACGATACCTTGGATGCAGTTTGCTGGGGTTCTTGCACGGAATGTTCCGGCATCGGTATGGACGAGGAAATGGCTAACGTCATGACCATCGCTCCAAACCCTGCGAACGACAACGTTACCATCGCTTTGAACGCTACGAGCGGTCATTTTGCTATCGTTACGCTTTCTGGCCAAGTAGTGGCCAGCGGCGACTTGACCGAAGGTCAGAACGAAGTTTCTACGGCTACTTTGGCCAACGGTATCTACATGGTTCGCGTCATCAGCGAGTCCGGTGAAGCAGTTGAAAAGCTTGCTATTCGTCACTAAGGTGACACTTTGTTGAGAAGGGTGGGCCCGGCGCGAAAGCCCGGGCCTTCTCTCTTTTTACCCTCCGATGGAATCGTTCCCCCTATTCATCTCTCCCATGCAACAGTTGCGTCGTTTCTCCCTACTTGCTTTCCTCCTAGGGCTCCCCTATTTGGCTTCGGCCCAAACGATTACGCTCACCGGCCAGGTGACCGATCGCTCGGATCGCAGCCCAATCCCCGCCGTTGTTTCCGTGCTTCCCACCGGAGCTTCCAAGACCAGTACGGATGTTCAAGGCCGGTTTAACCTAGAGGTGCGAATCGGTGATTCGCTGCTCATTGAAGCTTTTGGCTACGACAGCAAACGCCTCAAGGTGGCTTCCTCCCAACCCTTAATGGTAGCGTTGACTCCCAATCAAGTGGGCTTGAATGAAGTCGTCGTCACGGGCTATGGCACATCGACCAAAAAAGAAATCACGGGTGCGACCTCGGTGGTGAAGAGCGAAGAAATCTCCAAGCTCAACATCCCCCGCATGGACCAAGCCTTGCAAGGCCAGGTGGCTGGAGTGGTCATTAACACCAATTCCGGCTCGCCCGGTGGATCGACGAGCATCCGAATCCGCGGTCTAAGCACCTTTGGCGACAACGACCCCCTTATTCTGGTCGATGGCGTGGTCTATGATTCGGAAGGATTGAATGCACTGAATCCCAATGACATTGCCTCCATTAACGTCTTGAAGGATGGAACCGCTTCCATTTTTGGCGTTCGGGCAGCCAATGGGGTTATTCTCATTGAAACGAAAAAAGGCCAAAAGGGTGGCGCTCCGGTTTTTGAGTACGCTTCCTACCTCGGGGTGCAGCAGACGGCCAAGCGTTTGGGCCTCCTCAACGCCCAAGAATATGCGGTCCTGAAAAACAATGCCTTCCTCAACGGCGGCCAAGACCAACCTTTTGCCAATACCGCACTTGGCGTTGGAACAGACTGGCAGGATGCGGTCTTTCAATCCGCGATGACCTCCAGCCACAGCTTGAGCGCAACGGGCAGTTCGAACCAGACCACGTATTCGGTAGGTGGATCCTACTTCACCCAAGACGGCATTGTGGGCGGCGGTAAAAGCAATTTTACACGCTACAACGGTCGCGTGAACCTGAGCACCGATATGACGGACCGCTTGCGCTTGAATTCGGTCTTTTTGTTTACCCATGAACAGCGCAAAACCTTGCCGGAGAACGGAATTGGCTCGGTCCTCTACAACACCATTAACGCTTACCCGACCGAACCTATCGTTGAAGAAGACGGGCGTTACAGTTACCTCGCCTTGGTCAGCGATATCATCAACCCCATCGCGCAGATGGCCAATACGTACAACGACAGCCGCGTGAACAAGTTTGTGGGCAAGGAAGAGTTGAGTTACGATCTCAACGAGTCCCTCACCTGGACGACGCGTTTCAACTACAACTATGCCATCGTCGACGGCCGAGTCTTTTCTCCTTTGGTGTGGTACGGTCCCGGCAAGGCGCAGAATACGGCCGTGAATGCGGATTTGGACGCGCCCATGGTGACCCTCGCTGAGGGCTTTAGCCTGGAGCGCGGCGCCAGTGTGTACCAGCACCGCGACACGTATGGAGATTTGACGTTTGAGTCCTACCTCAACTACGACCGAACCTTTGGCGAGGGCCACAGCGTGAAGGCTACAGCCGGCACCAGTGTTTTTACACGCCAAGGAAAGGGCCTGGGGGCTTGGGCTTTCAACATCCCCAACAACAGCTGGGAGTATGCCGACATCTCCGCGAGCCAAGCAGCCGGAGGCTACCTCAATGGCGCGAGCAGCTTCTTCTTTGAGGAGCGCCTGCTTTCGGCGTTTGGCCGCGCCGAATACGCCTTCAAGAGCCGCTACCTCTTCTCCGGGGTGCTGCGCCGCGATGGCAGTTCCAAATTTGGCCCCAATGCCCGTTGGGGGGTCTTTCCCGCCTTGTCCGCCGCATGGATCCTTTCAGACGAACCTGGATACCGCTGGACCAACACGGTTGATTTTGCCAAGCTTCGCGCCAGTTTTGGCATCGCCGGCAACGACCAAATTCCCAACTTCGCCTACCGCGCTCTGCTCAACGGCGAGGGCGTTTATCCCTTCAATGACTTGCTCACCCCTGGCGTAGCCATTGGACGGGCCTCCAATCCAGACCTCAAGTGGGAAACCACGCGTCAAGCCAACCTCGGTCTTGACTTGCGTGTGCGCAACAGCGTCAATGTGACGTTGAATGCCTTTGAAAAGCGTACGAGTGATTTGCTCTTCCAGCCAGAGGTTTCAGGCGTTTTGGGCACCTACAGCGCTGGCGGCTACCCGCCCTTCATCAATGCAGGCGATGTCCGCAACCGTGGACTTGAGCTGGAGATGGGCTACGCAACCAAGCCTACGCGTACCGCCCAGTTTACAGCGAATTTCAACGTCACGTACCTACAGAACAAAGTCCTCCGTGTACCAGACGGCGTCGACTTTATCCCCGGTGCCGGGTTTGGCGTGGGCGGCAATGTGGCCACGCGCTTTGAGGCGGGCTTCCCCATCGGCTATTTCCACGGCTTTGTGACGGATGGCATTTTCCAAACCCAAGCCGAAATTGACAACAGCCCCGTGGTTCAGGCCGGCGCGCGCCCAGGCGACTTGCGCTTTGCGGACCTCAACGGCGATGGCGTCATCAACTTCAGCGACAATTCGGACAAGACCAAAATTGGCTCGCCCATTCCTGACTTCACGTTGGGCCTTAACCTCACCTACCGCTACAAGGCCTTCGATGTGAGCGCCAACCTCTATGCCGCATTGGGCCAGGAAATCATTCGCAACTATGAGCGCCAACAGCCCTATGCCAATATGCTCGATTACACCATTGGCCGTTGGACGGGAAATGGCAGCAGCAACGACATCCCGCGTTTGACGACCTCCCTCACCCGCAACACGGTATTCTCGGATTACTTCGTGGAAAAAGGAGATTTCCTTCGCGTGCGAAACCTTCAAATGGGCTACACCTTGGGCGAGTCCCTGACGGAGCGCCTTGGAGCGCGCAAATTGCGCATCTACCTCTCGGCGAACAACCTCTTCACATTGACGGGCTACCAAGGCTACGATCCCGATATAGGAAACTTTGGTGGGGTCCTCGCCGCGGGCGTCGACTACGGATTCTATCCGCAAGCACGCACCCTCATGGTTGGTTTAAGTCTTCAATTTTAAGCGATGAAAACACGTTTATTCCCCCTTCTTGTAGGCGCTGCTACCGTTTTCTCTTTGGGCAGTTGCGAAAAATTCTTGGACGTCCAGCCGCGCTATGTGCAGGATGCCGAGAACTACTTCAATCAGCCTTCGGATTACGAAATGGCGCTCACCGCGGCCTACGACTTGCTTCAGACCTCCTACCTCACCCAATGGATTGGTGAAATTGCTTCCGACAATGCCATTGCAGGGGGCGAAAGTGTGACGGACACCGAAGGCCTGCACCAAATCGAAGCGATGACGCACAACGCCGTCAACAACGAACTGCGCAGCATTTTCCGCTGGAACTATGCGGGCATTGCGCGCGTCAATTACATGATGGAGTTCAAAGACAAAATTGACTTTGTCGGCAAGGACGCCCTCTTGGGCCAAGCGCGCTTCCTTCGGGCCTACTACTACTTTGAACTCACGAAGTACTTTGGCGACGTTCCCTTGGTCATTGACGAGCGTTTAGGCGCGGATCAAGTCACCAAATTGGACCGAAGCCCTGCCTCCGAGGTCTATGCCCAAATCGAAGCAGACCTCCGCTACGCATCAGCCACCCTTCCGTGGAGCAACCCCGAAAAAGGGCGTGTCGACAAGGGAGCGGCCCTCGCCCTCCTCGGCAAGGTGCAGCTCTACCAAGGCAAGCATGCCCAGGCGGCGGTGACCTTGGATTCTGTGATCAACTTCGGTGGCTTTGCTTTAGTGGAGAACTACGCAGACCTGTGGTTAGATGCCAACGAAAACAACAGCGAAACCGTCTTTGACATTGAGTATTCCGGCCTCGAGGGTGGAAGTTATGGCTGTTTTGTCTGCTTGGAGGGCAATGCCGCGGCAGGCTTCAACGGGATTCGCCAGTACGACGGTCCCTACTACAGCGATGGCAACAGTTACAACCTTCCCACCCAAGACCTCTACGATGCCTTTGACGCCAGCGATCTTCGCCGCGACGTCACCGTCCTCGATCTAGATGCCTTTATTGCCGCTCAGCCCAACGCCAGCAGCATCAGCTATGCTATTGGCGGCGGTGGACATACGGGATACTACAACAACAAGTACATCAAGCGCCAAGCCGAATTGGGATTGCCCGACAACGACTTGACCTCCCCGCTCAACTACAAAGTAATTCGCTATGCGGATGTACTGCTCATGGCCGCCGAAGCGCATGCCCAAAACGGGAATGACGCCACAGCCCTGAGCTATGTCAACCAAGTACGCGACCGTGTAAGTATGCCTGCCCTTACTTCAGGGGGTAGCACCT
>Ga0255778_10001338_pt1 | contig 22216 bp, 20 predicted proteins | sample 071ome_31_FD_179976 | JGI IMG/M metagenome (GOLD analysis project Ga0255778, IMG submission 179976) | Coastal salt marsh microbial communities from the Groves Creek Marsh, Skidaway Island, Georgia - 071405CT metaG (version 2) | ecosystem: Environmental > Aquatic > Marine > Intertidal zone >...
CAGGATCGTCTTTTCGAGACGAATTCGGTGTACACACGAAGCTCGAAAACATGCTTAGGAACCCTTGCTTCGATACAAATCGGTTCCGTACAACTCATCATTAGATGGAGCTCATAACCGGATTTGAACCGGTGACCTCTTCCTTACCAAGGAAGTGCTCTACCTACTGAGCTATATGAGCCGCAAACCCTGCCTACATCCCTTCGCGCCACTTTTAGGCGTTTTTAACTTGGAGCGGGTAGCGAGAATCGAACTCGCGTCAACAGCTTGGAAGGCTGAGGTTCTGCCACTGAACTATACCCGCGCGATTTTGGTTCTGCGCTTGCCTTCGCCTCGATATAAATCCTTTTCTAAACCCGCGTCACACTGTACTCATTGGCTTTTTATTTGGCTCTGAAGCTAGCCACATCAAGACGCTGTGAACTCTCTCTAACGTGGCCTCGGTTCCTAAGCTCTTTTGGGGCTTAGCCTAACCCGTCTCCAGCGCTTCTTACCCTCAACAGACCCAACTAAAACTCTGTTGACGACCCATCCGATGTCAACCGAATCGGCTTCGCAACACCAACCCAGCCATTCAACTTCTAACCGAGCAGATCGTGTAATCTTTGGGGGCCTACACTTCCTTTCTTGACCACCTCATCTTGGCCACCTAACCGATGTAACAATCTTGGCGTTACTGTCCCTTAAAAATGGTGGAGGGGGGCGGATTCGAACCACCGAAGCTTTCGCGTCAGATTTACAGTCTGATCCCTTTGACCGCTCGGGAACCCCTCCAATTTTGCGGCGCTAAATTCTGCCAGCGGCCCTGGTCAATGTCAACGGATTCGATAGCACAAATACGATACGCCCACATACCTCTGGCGCGTGATCAAGCTGGGGTTTGGCGCTCGCTTCTCTTTGGCTTTCCTGTGAACAGAATTCCCCCATGCGCCGATGTGATTGGCGAGAGGCAGCGAGAGAAAAGTGGTGCCGCCACCAAGAATCGAACTCGGGACCTACTGATTACAAATCAGTTGCTCTACCTGCTGAGCTATAGCGGCACGACGCGGATTTTAGGCCAAGAGACGCTTAGAGACAAACCTCTCCGATCTAAAAAAATTCGAGTTGCTCGCAAGGCACGACCGATCGACTGGAATGCCCGCTCGCCCAGCTCGCATCCCCTGGCACCACAGACGAAAAGGCATCCCAGTTCTCGCTCGAGACCCACCACTCGGGCCAATGAGACACATCTGGGACGATCTCAATCGGCAGATTCCTAAATTCTTGTAGCTTGATTCTGCTCAGTCGCAGGTCGTCCGCTGTCTTTCGTGCTTGAAAAATGCCCAAAGAAATTCGATTGGTAAAGGGCCCCTGGGTCACGAAAAAACTATCGACCCCCTTGGATCTAAGGCGCTTGACTAACGATTTTGCCGCTTCTTTATCTTTAAGGACTTGAGTGACCAACCGATAAGAGTAATCGCCTTTGCGAACCGCCAGCGACAACAGAGATTCAACAGCTTCTGTGATGATATTCGCTCCCGTGAAATCTAAAGGTCCATGAAAGGCACAGGCGGATGTCGGCTCGAGAGGCTCTTTAACAACTGATACTCGGCCCCCGTCTGGATCACGGGCTTCAACCTTAGCCAATGATCCAACTTCGCCTCCCATCTGACTCTTATTTTCTCGCTTTCCCTCTGGGCGGATCTGCGCTGGCTCGCTCTTTGTCGAACTTTCCGGATCAGGCTGTGTGGAATGCTCGGGCCTTGATTCCCCACTCGATTGTGAACCGAGCGCAACCACTTTCAGTTGATGCACCTCATTGGCATGCCACTTCTTGACCACTCCGTACAGCAGCCCAAGATTTAGAATCACCAGCATCAAGACCCACTTTTGCGATTGCATATCAGCTCGTTGCTCCAGCGTTCGATCTGAGACTAACATCTCCAACAGAGAATGCCCTAAGGCCATCGGCTGTTTGAAGCAATAGATTGCCACGCTCATCGATGCCTACATTCTTGCCAAATACTGACTCTTCGTTTTGTACAACACGAACTGATTGGCCGATAAAGCCATCCACTTGAAACCAGTTCTTTACAATTGGCTCTAGACCTCGGTCTTCGAAATCCGCTAACGCGTCGCTGAGTTCGTTAATCACGATCACGGCGAGCTCATCCCTCGAAAGTTCCGTAGCTGTTCTCAGTTTTGCTGCGGTCTGACCAATGTCTCCAGCTTCGGGGCAAGCCTCCACATTAAGTCCAATGCCCACCACAACACACACTTTAAAGGGCGAAACAACGTCGATTTCGATCAGTATCCCTGCCGTCTTGTGTCCATTGACAAGCAAGTCATTCGGCCACTTCAGCGCCAGTCCGCTTATACCTTTTGATCTCAAGCAACTCACCAATCGGGAGCCAATGGCTAACGAGAGTCCGGAAAGGGCTGTCACACCCAGATCCAATATGCGCACAAAGCTCAGCATTAAATTAGCGCCAAACGGACTGATCCATCGACGATTACTCCGTCCTCGACCTAACGCCTGAAATTCTGCCAGATAGACCGCAGGCTCTACGCCTCCATGCGCAAGCGCTAACCGGTTGGTCGATTCGACCGCAAAGTCATATTGCACCTCGATCGAGGTCGTCAATCGACTACGAATCCAATCGATGTCAAGTAAGGTGGGTGGCGTCAGGAGGGAACATCGCTGCTGTTGCACAAGAACGCTCAAGCCCAGCTGATCGAGACGGTGAAGCAACTCATCAGAGACAGGCCAACTGCCACCCCGTAGCAAGGATTCAAATACATCGCTGGCTACAAAGGCTTGAAGCTCTTTCGATTCACTGTCCAACGCTTTAATCCTTGTGAACGACCTTCTTAAAGATTGATCGGAGGCTCGACCTCAGCGAACTAAATCTTTGTCTGCCCCAACTGCGTCAAATGACCCGCCAGCGAGATCGGTTTGAAGCGCCTATCTGAAGACGAGTTGCCAAAACAACCGACGCAACGTCTTACTCTATTAAGCCGAACATTCACCGGGATTCAGCCCCCTGGCCGCATTGTAAAACGACTTGACCTGCGTATAATACGCCGCCTCGGACGCATGTCTGCAACTTGAGGGTCTGTAGCTCAGTTGGTTAGAGCGCATCCCTGATAAGGATGAGGTCGGTGGTTCAAATCCACCCAGACCCACCACTTCAAGTACTGCGTTCGGACTCTGCGTCGTGATACGATCTCGATTCTGACGTGACTTGGGGCCATAGCTCAGCTGGGAGAGCGCCTGCCTTGCACGCAGGAGGTCGGCGGTTCGATCCCGCCTGGCTCCACCAAGTCTCTGCCTATTTTTTAATCCAAGGTCCGTTAATGACCACTCTTTGCGAAGGCGTCGTTTCTTAACCACCCCAGACTATGACGCTCCTCACTTCCGCTGCGGTTAGCCCTGACATCTTTCCAACGATTCAGTTGTTCAAGGCAAGCTCGTTCGGCTCGCCAATCTCGACACTCCTCTTGAAAAGGGCTTATTCACCCGCGCTCTTAGTGATTGAATACAGGTTGGACTGTGGCTGAGCCGCGCAAACCAAACCATTTCGGATACGGCGCTGTAATCACCGCAGTCTGTCCGCTCACTCCGAAAACAGGTTGCGGGTTCAAGCGCATGATGTTCCAGATGTGTGTACGTATCGCTCAAAAGGAATAAGGCTGATCGCTGCGCCCGAGCCAAGCCGTTAGGTTGTCCAAGACATATCCATGACTCAGGGGCCAACAAAGAGGTGATGCTGCTTTTTGCCCTTCTTCACTAAAAAGTAACGACCATGCCGAGCAAGACCTGGTGACAAAGTTGCGTGCTCGTCGGTTTGCTTTTCGCCATTGATTGAGATGGCATTGGACATGACGAGTTTTCTAGCCTGACCTCGAGTCACCTCGCCTCGTGGGGTGACTGCCAACTCGGAGGCCACCAGCGCGTCGAGAAGTAGATTCTCTTCTGATTCCAGTTTCGTGACGGACAACCCATCCAAGGCCAATTGTTCAAAATCAGACTTGGTTAGGGATTCAATCTCGTTCGAGAACAACGCTCGGCTGATGCGCTTCGCGCCCACCAGGCGAGCCTCTCCATGGACAAGCTGCGTCACTTCGTCCGCCAGCACCTGTTGGGCCTCGCGTCGCTCGGGCGCCTCAACAAGGCGCTCTGCCAACGCCTTGATGGACTCATCACTCAGAAAGGTGAAGGTTCTCAAAAAACGAATGGCATCAGCATCAGCGACATTTAGCCAAAATTGATAGAAGGCATAGGGTGATGTCTTGTCGGGGTCGAGCCATATCGCACCGCTCGCGCTCTTGCCGAACTTGGTTCCATCAGATTTTGTGATTAGAGGATAGGTGAGTGCATGCGCCGCACCACCCCCACGACGTCTAATCAGATCAATACCGCTCGTGATGTTACCCCATTGATCCGAACCACCAATCTGGAGGGTGCAATCAAATTTTTCATTTAATACGGAGTAATCGTAAGCCTGCAAGATCATATAGCTGAATTCGGTATAACTGATGCCCGTTGATTCATCTTCAAGTCTTCGCCGGACGGTTTCTTTTTGAATCATGGTATTCACGCTGAAGTGCTTACCGATATCTCTTAGGAAGGTGATAACGTCGATGGGCTCGATCCAGTCCGCGTTATCGACCACAATCGCCGACTGGTCTCCGCAATCGAAATCTAAAAAACGACTGGCCTGCTCTCGTATTTTTTTGACGAACTGCGTCACCTGATCGCGCGGCTTGAGCTCTCTTTCTGCGCTGCGACCGCCTGGATCTCCAATCATGCCTGTCGCTCCGCCTACGAGGAGAATCGGTCGATGACCGGCGAGTTGAAATCGCCGAAGGGCCAGAAGGGGCACCAGGTTTCCCACATGAAGACTATCCGCGGTTGGGTCGAACCCGCAGTAAAGGCTGCGAGCGCTGGTGAGGTGGGTTCTTAACTCATCCTCATTGCTGGTCTGCGCAACCAAACCATGTGCTCTTAGCTCATCCAGTAGATTTCGATTAGTTGCCATACCCATTACATTGTTATCCCGGCTTATTCGCTATGCGCCCAAACGAACGAAATGTTTTTCCTCATCGTTCTCGTGAATAAGTGCGGCGTATGTTGTCGCCCCAACGGCACTCATTATAACTTTAATGCGCACTCACGTTGGGAACAGCAGCACTTTTGCTTCTTTCCTAGTACTTCCTTACTTTTCCTTCTTTACTTTTGCTTCTTTTCAAGGGCACGATACGGCAAACTTCGCATTTTCTAGCGCGCATTCAACGCTCGCATACTAACCACTTCGCAGATCACCCTGAACTAACACTGCACTATGCGACGTCTTATCCCATCCCTGCACTTGAAGACTATCCTCGCGCTGTCGTTCATCGCTCTTTTAATCGCCGTTTTCCTACCCGGTCGATCGGTCGAATCCACCAACACTGTTTTAACGCTCGATTTACCTGCAAGCGAGACACCCAAGGCCTCCGGCTCAGATGAAAACGCCGTTAATGGGACGCCAGTGACTTCAGGGGAAAACTGGCACCCGGAAACTGTCCAAGAAGGTGACAATCTCTCCTTGATTTTCAAGCGCGCCGGAATCTCAGCGACAACGCTCCACCATATCCTTGAGGCTGCACGGGACAATGACCTAAAGCGGCTGGACCCTGGGCAAGTCATCGAGTTGGGCTATGATCAAAACAATCAATTAATTGGCATCAGGCTGCGACGCGACGCCTTAACAACGGTAGAAATCCTGAGGGCAGTTGGGGATCGATTTGAATCGAGCATTCATAGGGTTGAGCCAACGATCAAGCCCATCGTGAAGTTCGCAACCATCACTAAGACCAATTCCTCCCTCTATCTTTCGGGACAATCGATTGCTATGAGCGATCGATTGATCATGGAAATGGCTGCCCTCTTCCAATGGGATATCAGCTTTGCGCTGGACCTTAGAGAGGGCGATCACTTTGTCGTTCTTTATGAAGGACTCTACGTCGACGACTCGCTCATCCGAGAGGGTGAGATTTTGGCTGCTCATTTCACCAATATGGGACAATCCTTTGATGCTTATCGTTATAAAGACCCGAGCGGAAAAGTTGGCTACTTCAACCAAGCGGGCGTCAGCCTCAAAAAGGCTTTTATCCGGGATCCAGTCCATTTTTCTTATGTGAGTTCGAGCTTCAACTTGAACCGGATGCATCCCATCCACAAACGAAAGATGCCGCATCGAGGGATTGATTATGCTGCCGCCAGGGGCACGCCTGTTCTAGCGGCTGGCGATGGGAAGGTGATTTCTGCAACGCGCAATGAGGCTTCTGGAAAATTCATTGTGCTACAGCACGGTGAACAATACACCACGAAATATCTTCACCTATCCAACTTTGCAAAAGATATTAAACGTGGCGCGTCGGTCAAACAGGGGCAAATTATTGGTTACGTTGGATCGACGGGCTGGGCCACCGGGCCCCATCTTCATTATGAATTTCTTGTGTCTGGGAGTCATCGCAACCCAAGAACCGTCACCTTGCCAGATGCTGATCCGGTGGCGCGAATTTATATGGACGACTTCAAGCGAGCAACCGAACCTTTGCACACTCAATTGCAAATGCAACTCGCCTTAATCGACACCCCGATTTCGAGTAAAAAACCACAGGGAACGCGCTAAACCAACCTCAACTAGGCAATTGAAAAAGAATTCCCACAGCCACAGGTTACGCTGGCATTAGGGTTGTTGACTACGAATCTGGACCCTTGCAGATCCTCTTTAAAATCAACTTGTGCGCCATTCAAATATTGAAAACTCAGGGGGTCAATTAACAGGGTGACGCCTTGATTTTCAATTAACGTATCGTCCTCCTCGACGTCTTCATCAAACGTAAACCCATACTCGAAACCTGAGCAGCCACCACCAGTAACAAACACCCTCAATCGAAGATCCGGATTTGCCTCCTCTTCAATCAATCGCCCCGCCTTACGAGCCGCTGCATCGGAAAAGGTTAGTGATAGGGTTGCTTCAACTGATTCACTCATCATTATTCTTCCTGGCCCTCAGCCCAGCGACTTCTTCAATATCGCCGGATCCTGGCCTGCACATGGCTTCTACTTAGCCCATTATTATCGTGTCTTTTAACGCTAACGGTTACCGCTTCCTGCAGGATTCCGGCGACCACACGTGCTTGCCCCAAGCGTGGCCATCGCTCGACTTAGGGCACGCTATTGCCCATCTTCACCTCAAGAGTTCCACCTCAAGGTTTGGGTTTCAAACTGGTCACAGTCGCCGCGCGCTGTGCCATGCGTACATCCGCTTGCTCCATTACCATGGCGGATTCCAATTGACGGATACTGCCCGTAAATTGACAGCCTTTGACCATATCCATTGCAGCGTAATAGATGTTGCCTGTCACTCGTGCGGTCGCTTGGAGCGAGACATGCTCGCTTGCATAAACCTCCCCATCGACCCGACCACTGATGAGTACGGTGGGCACCTTAATATCGCCCACCACCTGACCACTCGGTCCAATCTGGATCTTAGATCGCGCATCTTTTCCAACCAGGTCGCCCCTCACCACGCCATTCACGATGAGCTCACCCGAGAAGACCAAACGGCCTTCAACGTCAAGATTTTCTGCAATTAGAGAGACCCGAGTAGAACCGAAATCTGGTTTACGCATCTTCATTCCCCGAATTTTCCCCGATTATTCACCTGGCGCACCGGCGTCGATTGCTCGCGACGGTTCGCGTACTCTCTTTCCTTAACTTAAATATCGCGTTCCCAGAGCTTCAATTCAAGGATGGACGCCTCTATTTGCTGTCAAAAAATGGGCATTCAGTGCAGCGAAGCCTTCTACTGAATCCGACGTCGTTTCGTCCCAACCCCTATAGATCCGGCCTCTCTGGATCCGGCCTCTATGTTCACGCAAATCACCCTAATTGACGCGACCCTTTGTCTCGCTATTTTTATCTGACAGCTTTTTAGCCCCATGCCTTTTGTTGCTGCGCATCTTATTGCTTACAGCAACTTTCCAAAGCGCCTTTTGCGAAAACTTTTACGGCAGCCTTTTACTGTAGGTCACTCGACGCGCTTTTGAACTCTGCGGACTTAGGATATCCATGGGCTGACCGAGTCTAAGCTCTCAATTGGACCGATTCCTTATAGACCTGAAACAATCGCACCGCTATTTTTTTCTCTCACTCGACGTATTCTCTCTCGCTCGGTTTCAATCACCGCTGCGACCAGCGCCTGAGTCGGATCTGCTCCGTTAGGGCGGCCTATGCTAGCGCAATCCATGGCGGTGTATGCAAACCGACTTATGCTCAAATTAAGGAGATCCGCCATCCGCATTTGGCTCCGAACTAGAGACTCTCTCCACCATTGCGTTTTCTGCAATCAATAACCCATCGACTTCTACCCTAATCCCAGCAGATTGTATGACAGCGCCCTCAGGTATGCTCATTGAGCCCTCATATCGCTTAAAGTATTTCAGGTTGAAAGGCTGTTGAACTTGCTGGCGAATAGGCTCATCCGAACTGTTCTCCACTCTCATGGGCGCCACGACGAGGTCGATCTTCAGCACGCCAGAGATCGTCCTTGTGCTAGGGTCTGTACGCGTCAGCAAAACCCAAAAATCAAGTGTCCCCTGACCTCGATTGGCCCACTGTGCGAGCTCGATGACCACTGGCGCCTCTTGATCTGGATGCTTGATCAGATTCCGGTAATAGGCCGCCTGGTCTTCTAGTTCTTGAACTGTCTCAGTTAGCGTGCTCAGTTCAGGCCTTAGGGTGAGCAAACGCTCATTGAGCATCACTCGCTTAAGTTCCGATGCCGCAACCTCTTGCCTTGCCTCCTTTAGAGCCAAGCTCAAACGATCATGTTCACTGATCAGCCACCGATTCTCCGCTTCGATCTCTTCAAACGTGCGCTCCCCTGAACCTTGGCCATAGCGAAACCCTATGAAGCAGGCGATCAAAAACAAAACGGCCAGGATCAGAAGCAGCAGATAGGGTACATAAGGGCGGTGCTGCCTGACGACGGTCTCTTTCTTCAAAAAGCTCCGCAATGTTCACTCCCTATCCTTATCGTTACCGCGTGGTTAAGATCCGCTGTGGCCAATTGCATTGTGATCCCCTCGATGATCGCCAAGTTGAAATTCAGTTAGACTGGATGCAAATCAGGATCGCAACGGTTTTATGCGACGACCCCTACTCCACAAGCTGCGACAATTTTACGATGTTCGCGCTTTTCGTTCCTCTCTAGCCTCACTCGAGTCCCTCCCTCAATTTGCCATTCTAGGTGTTCTCTCCGGGCTCGTGACCGGGCTGACCATTTTGGCTTTTCGAGGGCTGATCGAATTTACCCTGCAATTAATGTTGCCAGAGGGGCCCGATGCCTTCGAGTCAATGTCTCTTCTCGAACGAGGCCTAACGCCCATAGCAGGTGCCTCATGTATCGCGCTCTACTTTCATTTGATGAAAGGTCGGGACTTAGGGATGGGTGTTGCCCATGTGCTTGAGCGCTTGAGTCACCATCAGGGGTATATGTCGCTGCGAAATTTTATCGTTCAATTCGTGGCCGGTGCGCTCGCGCTCATCTCGGGTCAAACCGGCGGTCGGGAAGGCCCTGCCATTCATCTTGGCGCGGCTGCCAGCAGTTTACTGGGGCAGCGTCTTTCTCTGCCCAATAACTCTATCCGTGTCCTTGTTGGCTGTGGCGCCGCAGCAGCCATTGGCTCCTCTTTTAATACACCCATTGCAGGCGTCATCTTTGCAATGGAAGTGATTCTCATGGAGTACACCATCGCTGGATTTATGCCAGTGATCCTCGCATCGGTTACGGGCACCCTGGTCGTGCAATTTGCCCTTGGGAGTGAGAGTTTATTTATGGTCCCCAGCGTGGGGCTTAGCGACTGGACTGAGATTCCCTTTATCGTGCTCGCAGGCTTGATGATCGGTTGCATTGCCGCTGTTTTTGTCCGTGGCGTTGAGGCCCTCCATCGACGTCTGCCCGGAACGCAAAGTTTGAAACTGATTCTCGCTGGCGCCGTTACAGGCGTGCTTGGCTTGGGGATCCCTGAAGTCCTAGGCATTGGCTATGACACGGTTAATCTCGCACTGGCAGGCGGAATCGGCTTTTTTTTGTTGTTGGGCATTCTCGTCGCCAAACTTGTGGCCACAACGCTCAGCGTCTCGCTGGGCTTGCCGATCGGCGTGGTCGGCCCGGCCTTGTTCATCGGTGCGGTCTGCGGCGCGATGTTATGGCACCTCAGTCAAAGCCTTGGATTATCGGGAACGCATCCAGCATTCTTCGTGCTGCTGGGTATGGGCGCCATGATGGGCGCCACCCTGAACGCGCCACTTGCCGCGCTGATGGCATTGATGGAACTCACTCAAAATTCGGAAATCATCCTTCCAGCCATGCTCTGTATTGTGGTTGCCACCATCACTGCTGCGCACGGGTTTAAGATGAAATCTTTATTCGAGACTCAACTCAAACTGCAGGGAATTCAGCTCGAGCACACGCCGATGCGGCAGGTGTTGCGCAGAGTGAGTGTCGAGACACTCATGAGCACCCGTTTCGTTCGTGTAAAAGCTCACATTTCTCGCGCTGAGGCAGAAGCTGCCATCATGCGAAACCCAATTTGGTTATTGGTCGAAGGCTCCGAAAACCCTACTTTTATTGTGCTTGCTGAGGACGTTACTCGTTTTTTAGAAGAACAAACCCATGAGGACATCAACCTTCTCGGGATTCCAGCGATCAGACGTGACACCACCGCTATTTCTTGGCGGGCCACGTTGGATGAAGCATTTGATACAATCGCGCAACACAGCGTTGGCGCACTCATCGTAACCCGCATGCCCGCGCCAGGAGTCACAACCCCTGTCGGCATCCTTCTTGAAGAGGATATCGAGGCCTACTCTTGGCGACGACGCGACTAGCGCGCGAGCCTAAACCACAAACGCCCACTGCCATTTTTGTCGGATCAATTTATGAGTAAGACATCGGAAATCCTTTTTCATCGCGCCTGTGAGATCCTTCCCGGAGGTGTTAACTCTCCTGTACGAGCATTCAAGCGCGTCGGCGGTGCGCCCGTTTTCTTTGAGAGAGGAGAAGGGCCTTATCTCTTCGATCATGACGGCAAGCGCTATATTGATTACATCGGGTCTTGGGGGCCAATGATTCTTGGCCACGCTCACCCTGAGGTGGTTGAGGCCGTCGTCAAAGCAGCTGAAAAGGGATTGGGGTTCGGCGCTCCCACAGAAATAGAGACCCTCCTCGCTGAGAAAGTTCGCATGCACGTCCCCAGCATGGAACGACTTCGCATGGTGAGTTCCGGTACTGAGGCAACTATGAGTGCCATCCGCGTCGCCAGAGGGTTTACCGGCCGAGACCGAATACTCAAGTTTGAAGGGTGCTACCACGGTCACGCAGACTCGCTACTCGTGAAGGCAGGATCAGGAGCGCTGACGCTAGGTGAACCCGATTCGGCAGGGGTACCAAACAGCTTGGCGGAATTGACATTAACCTTGCCCTTTAACGATGAAGAAACGCTGGAAGAGGTCTTTCACGCACAAGGGCACACGATCGCCGCGGTGATTGTCGAACCCATCGCAGGCAATATGGGCATGGTAGAGCCCCTCCCTGGGTTCTTACCCACTTTGCGGCGCCTTTGCGATGAAGCAGGTACGCTCCTTATTTTCGACGAAGTGATGACGGGCTTCAGAGTTGCTTTGGGCGGTGCTCAAGCTGAATTTGATGTTCGCCCTGATCTCACCACACTCGGTAAGGTCATCGGAGGCGGTCTGCCGGTTGGCGCATTCGGCGGTCGACGTGACATTCTGGAAGCCGTTGCGCCCATGGGGCCGGTCTATCAAGCGGGAACTCTCTCTGGGAACCCAGTTGCGATGGCCTCGGGTCTGAAAACCCTTGAGTTAATTTCTCAGCCTGGATTTTTCGAAACGCTCGCAACGTCAACTCGTGAACTCGCAGATGGCCTTCAAGCAGGCGCCACCGGACACGGCATCCCCCTGTCCACCGTGTCTCGGGGTGGCATGTTTGGCTTCTTTTTCTCGGACGCCCACCCTGTGACCGATTTTTCTGCAGTCATGGCAAGCAATGCTGAAAGATTTACAGCCTTTTTTCAGTTCATGCTAGATCGAGGCATTTACCTTGCGCCCTCGCCGTTCGAAAGCGGATTTGTTTCAGCCGCTCACAGCGATCATGACATCCAAGACACTCTGGCCGCAGCAAATGATGCGTTCGCGGAACTTGCCGGTCAGTAATCATTCGCACAAAAAAAGGATTCGCAATGTACGACGTTTATGGTGTGGGTAATGCGCTGGTTGATTCAGAGTACCGCGTTTCCGAAACGCTTCTTACCGAGTCGAACTTTCCCAAAAGTGGTATGTCGCTCGTTGACGAAGTGGCCCGAGCAGAGTTGCTCCAGTTGATTGAAATGACCCATGGCGTCTCCCGAGAAAAACTTGCCAGCGGCGGTTCGGCGGCCAACACGATTGCAACGGTTGCGGGATTGGGCGGACGAACCTTTTATAGCTGCAAAGTAGCCAATGATGACACAGGCGATTTTTTTCTGGACGACCTTGAGCGCCAAAAAATAGATCATAACTATATTGGCTTACGGCCCCCATCAGGCGTGACGGGCGAATGTGTCTCAATGATTACCCCAGATGGTGAGCGCACCTTGGTCACTCACTTGGGGATTACTCAGAGTTACTCTCCTAAAGAGTTGGTTGAGTCGGCTCTGACACAATCTAAATACCTCTATATCGAAGGTTATCTGGTCAGCTCAGAATCCGGATTCGAAGCTGCTCTCCGTGCGCAGGCCATAGGGAAATCGGCAGGTGTTCAAATTGCGTTGACCCTATCTGACATAGGGATGGTTGAGGGTTTCCGCGATCACTTCGAGACGTTATTCGAGGCAGGCGTCGACTTAATCTTTGCCAATGAAGACGAGGCCTTGGCTTGGACAGGCGCGCCCAATCGCGAGTCAGCAGCTCAAGCATTGGCATCATCTCAGTCAGCCTTCGCGATGACCATGAGCGGCGAGGGTGCTCTGATTGGTGATGGCCGGGGCCCTGCCGTTTTTGTGCCTACGACCCGAGTTGTCCCTGTGGACACGACAGGGGCAGGCGATACGTTCGCTGGTGGCGTGCTTCATTTCTTAGCGCAGGGCGTGCCCCTTGACGAAGCAACCCGACGAGCGCATCCCCTCGCCTCAGCGGTGGTATCTCAATTCGGCGCAAGGTTAAGCGCAATGGAGCTTAAAACCTTAGGCGCGCTCTAAAGGTTGAGCGCTCATCAAGTTCAAACGCGTTCTGAATCAGTTCTGGGGTAATAGTCAGGCTAGGTTTTCCGATCGCTAATGCTTCACCTCTTGGGCTAAGCACCAGCACCTGATCATCATGGGAAGGCATCAAAAGAAACTGGTGTGTTGCATCAACCACTGTTAGGCCCTGATTGACCAATTGGCCGAGGAGCACAAGCAAGTGTTCCTGGTGCTTCCAATCCAGCGAGGCCAGAGGTTCATCCAAAATCAGCACACTCGCTTCTCGATTGAGCCATATTTGAAGGAGGGAGCGAGCCAATCGAACTCGCTGAAATTCACCCCCCGACAACTGAACCACCGAGCGCTCCAACAATCCTTCCAGGCTCATTGACTTCGTCACATCGCATAACGCCCTGCGTCTGGTCTCACTGGACCACTGATGAGGTAAGGCGCCCAACAAGACGTATTCTCGAACCGTGAAAGGGAATTGAGTAGGTGCCGCCTGGGCCAGATAGGCAAAAAGCTTAGCTCGCTCAGCATTCCGCAGCTCGGAGATACGTCGACCCTGGAACTGGTAGGTTCCATCAGACACAGCCTCCGCACCCGCAAGGATACGTAGCAATGTTGACTTGCCCGCGCCATTCGCGCCCACGATGCTGAGCCAAGTTCCTTGCTCCAAATTCATGCAGATTGGACCCAGAACTCTCACGCCTTGATGCTTCGCAATAATGTCTTCTAGGCGAAGGCTCATCTACGGTTTAACCTGTGCACGAAGCAGAAGCACAAAAATGGGCGCACCCAGCAGTGCAGTGATAATTCCGACCGGGATTTCCATCGGTTGGATCAGGGTCCGACTCAAGAGATCCGCGAGCACGATCAGTATTGCTCCGCCAGCGAAAGAATAGGGCAAGAGCGTTCTATGGGTTGCGCCCATCGACAACCGAATCATGTGCGGTACGATCAAACCCACAAACGCGATGACCCCCGTGAGGCTAACCGCGATGCCTGTGATGGCGGCGACGAGCACGATCACCTCTCTGCGCGATTGCGTCACCGTAATACCAAGAGACTGCGCCTCTGCATCTGGAAGGACCAAGCCGTCGAGCGCTGAGGCACGGCGCAGAAGGAGAATGACGCAAGGCAAGATCAGCGACGCCACCCCTACGTCAATCCAGGTGGCCTGATTCAAGCTACCCATGGTCCAGAACGAAATACTTCTGAACGTGGTTTCCATGCTCAGAACGCCAATCAAGCCGACTAAGGCAAGCGCGGCCGCATTTACGGCCAACCCTGCCAAGAGAATCGTGTATAGGTCGGTTTTTCGCCCACCAAAACTCAATACGATCAAGGTCGCGAGCAAGCCGCCCACGAAAGCGACCCCAGCCAGAAGCCATGGTGACGCAGCCACGGCGGGCGCGAAGGCAATACCCAAAGCGGCTGCGAACGCTGCGCCACCGGCCACGCCTAACAAACTGGGATCAGCGAGCGGATTGCGAAAAATCCCCTGTATACACGCGCCTGACAATGCCAGACCGCCACCGACAAGGGCGGCAAGCAACACCCGTGGCAATCTAAGTTGCCAAACCACAGTGTGAGCCTCGAGATTCCCAGAAAGTAGCTGCGTCAAACTCAGTGATGTTGGACCCAGACGCAACGCCAACAACACGACAGCAAGCGCCAGCATAGTGATCAGCGCGTTTCTCATTGGTGCGATCCTAGCACTTCAAGGGATCTCAACCTTAACTTCGCGAGTGATCCAGCCATAGGGCGGACGAAATGTGGCTTTGAAAGCACGACAACTGACACCCAAAAACACCGCGCGTTTCAGTGCATTCGCATACTCAGGATGAATGAATTCGGCGGGCCGAACGACCTGGATGCCTCCATGCTGAACACAAAAAAGAAGTGTTGCCTTAGCGCCCCTATCAACGCAGGACACTAGGTGATTAAGGTGTTTGACTGCCCGATCTGACTTGGCATCCGGAAACCACCCAATGCCTTGATCAGTCATCAAGGTCACGCTTTTCACCTCTATGTAATGCGGCCGCTCAAAACCACCTAACTTAAAGTCTAAGCGCCCGCCCTCGAAGGCCACTTCACGTTCGATTTCGTCATCGTGAAGGTCAGCGCCTAACTTCTTTGTTCTAATCGCATCTTCTATCAAACGATTTGCATTATGGGTGTTCAGGCCAATCATGTGCTTACCGAGACGGGTCAGCTCCAATGTAAATTGCGTTCGACGAGCAGGATCATCGCTATGTGAAAGCCAAACATCAGCCCCAACCTCTATACATCCCGTCATCGCTCCCGTATTCGGACAGTGGGCCGTGATGAGTCGACCGGTATTGGCTAGTCGAACGTCAGCAAGGAAGCGCTTGTATCGCCTAATTAAGAAGCCTTTCTCCCATTGACCTCGGAGTACTCTCACTCAACTAATACCCGCAACCGTTCAATCGCCTCCAACAATAACGCTTCGGGCTGAGCACAACTCAGCCGCACATACCGCTCGGTTCCGTATTGACCGAAATCAGTGCCTGGCGTCATAGCGACGCCAACCTCTTCCAGTGCCCGCTGACAAAATAACTCAGCATCAGGCATCGTCTCGGGTAAACGAGCGAAAACATAGAAGGCGCCTTCAGGACGCGCAGGGACATCAAACCCTAAATCAAGAAGGCCATCGATCATGAGCGCTCGCTTAACGTTCAATTCGGTGGATCTCGCGTCAGCCTCCGCAATGGCTTCAGGACTGAATGCCGCCACCGCAGCCGCCTGAGCAACGACCGAAGGGCAAATAAAAAGATTCTGAGCTAAGCAAATCAACGGCTCCACCGCGGGCTCGGGCACAACCATCCAACCAAGTCGCCAGCCGGTCATCCCGAAGTACTTGGAGAAGCTGTTAACGATGAACGCATCATTCGTTTGTGAAAGCAGGGTGGGTAAAGGTTCGCCACCTGAATTCACGCCTTGATAAATCTCATCGGCAACCACGTGCCCACCCCGATGATGTACAGCCTCGATGAGGTCTCGAGCAAGCGATTCTTCAATTTGGGTACCTGCAGGGTTTGAGGGAGATGCCAAAACCAATGCGCGCGTGTTGGACTGCCAGTGCTGCTCGATCTGGCAAGATGAAGGCTGAAACTGATGTTCCGCTCTAAGCCTCAATGCTTGTGGCTCACAGCCATAAGCGGAAACAAAGTGACGATAGGAGGGGTACCCTGGATCTGGCAACAGCCAGCCCTCGCCTGGATCAGTGAGCAAGGGAATCAACAGTGCCAATGCGCCCGATGCCCCCGCCGTAATTAGGACCCGCCGAGAGGGAATCTCAATACCAAACCGTTGCTGGTAGAAACCTGCAATCACCTCTCTCAGCTCAGGCAAACCTTCGGCATTGCTGTAACCCATCCGGCCAGCCTGAATGACCTCTAACGCTTTACTTTGCACACACCCAGGTGCGGAAAAATCCGGCTGTCCTACTTCGAGGTGGATCACCCGCGTGCCAGCTGCTTCAAGCGCATTGGCAGCGGCCATCATTTGCATAGCCTTAAAGGGCAACACAGAACGGCTACGATTTGAGAATGACATGCGCGAGACCCACCTCTTCTAGCTCTTGCGGGGGCCATGCTAACACGCAAGATTTAAATTGCGGTTGAGCTTAATTCTGCGAAGAATGCGCTTGGCGTGCTGGTTTCATTCTGTTAATGTTCGCCGCTTGATTTTTGGGACATTGCAATTCAACGGCCCTAAGGAGTCCGCACTATGGCGGCAAAAAAGTCAGCTAAACCAACAACATCGAGCAAGGCTAAGCCCAAAGCGCTCAAGAAATCCGCGCCCAAGAAACAGCCTCCAAAGCCCAAAACCTCGGCCAATAAAAAGGCAACCGTGAAATCTGGAGTCAAAAAGCCCGTGACAGCGAAAGCCAGCGCGAAAACCACCCCCGCAAAGAAGAAATCCCCTGCGGCCAAGGCCGTGGCCAAAAAGGCTGCTGTTAAAAAGACACCCGTAAAAAAAGCACCGGCCAAGGGCACTGTTGCCAAAAAAGCAGCCTCGGCCAAGCCAAAGGCAGCAGCTAAGAAAACGCCTATAAAGAAAGCACCTGCAAAAAAAGCCACAGCAAGTAAAAAGCCTGCGGCAGCGAAAGCAGCACCCAAAAAATCTGTCTCCCAAAAGAAAGTCACTAAAGCCAACGTTTCCGGTTCGATTACCACCAGCGGAATCGCAGGATCTTCATTCCAGCCTTATCAACCCAAACGCAACGAAGAGTACATGAGCGAAGGCCAACGCGCCCATTTCAAAGGCATTCTGCTCGAGTGGCGCAGAGAATTAATGGAGGAGGTCGACCGCACGGTCACCCATCTCAAGGATGAAGCAGCCAACTATCCGGACCCCTCCGACCGTGCGAGTCAAGAAGAAGAATTTAGCCTCGAGCTTAGAACTCGGGATCGCGAGCGTAAGCTCATACGAAAAATTGAGAAAACCATCGAGCTGATTGATTACGACGATTACGGTTTTTGCGAGACGTGCGGCGTCGAAATTGGGATTCGAAGGCTGGAAGCACGCCCTACCGCAACAGAATGCATCGACTGCAAAACATTAGCGGAACTCAAGGAGCGCCAGCTACACGGGTAGTGGCGCGCGTCATGCGATGACCGCCATCACAAGGCAACCCATCGGGCGGTTCGCGCCTTCACCCACGGGTCCCCTTCACTTTGGCTCCCTGGTGACGGCGCTCGCGAGCTTCCTGAGCATTAAGGCCCGTGGCGGCCTATGGCTAGTGCGTATGGAGGACCTCGATCCTCCCAGAGAATTGCCTGGCGCTCAGTCGGAAATTCTTACTCAGCTCGCGGCTCACGGCCTTCTCTCTGACCGAGCCGTGCTACGGCAGAGTGCATCTATCGAGCGATACGAAGCAGCCCTCCAACGTCTGATTGATCAAGCGCAAATCTACCCATGCGATTGCCCTCGCAAACGATTCGCCTTTCATTACCCAGGCTACTGTCGTGATCGGGACCTGGCGCTTGAAAGCGTCCATCAGCACGCCCTTCGATTTCGGATTCAAGCGCCTGAGATCACGCTAGAGGACGGTCATCTTGGCAAGCACGTGTGGCACCCAGGCGAAAACTTAGGCGATTTCATTGTCAAGCGACGAGACCAACTGATCGCTTACCAATTAGCCGTGGTCGTCGACGATATATACCAGGGCGTGACCGAGGTTGTCCGAGGCGCTGACCTGTTGGACTCAACTCCTTATCAGCTGACCCTCTATCAAGCGCTCTCAGAGCCATCACCTCAATTCTGGCACTTCCCGGTGGTGCTTGGATCCGACGGCTCGAAGCTCAGCAAGCAAACGGGCGCAACGCCCGTAGAAAAACATCAAGCCATACAGAATCTCAATCGAGCGCTTGAATTCCTAGGTCAAGCGACTTTGAGTAGCCAGGATATTCCTTCATTTCTAGAAAGCGCCATCGCGGCGTGGGATCCAAGACGTGTACCACGCCTTCTAGGGCGAACATGAATGCAACGCCGAGCGAGATTCCCTTCCTTAAAACCACAGACAGCACTTGCGAACCGAACCCAGCACCCTTCTGCTACACTGCATCCTTCGAGCCTCAGTTCTGAAACAGGCCATTATCGTTGTCTTTTAACCTTGAGCCATCGCAGATCAGCGCCGGCGCGCGCAGCATAGTTGAGACGCTGCAACGCGCAGGCTATACCGCCTATGTCGTTGGGGGTTGCGTTAGAGACCTTCTACTGAATCTCCGACCGAAAGATTTCGATGTCGCCACCGATGCAACGCCCGAAGAAGTTCACGCCCTGTTTCGAGGCTCAAGGATTATTGGTCGCCGATTTCGGTTAGTCCATGTGCGTAAAGGACGCGAAATAATCGAAGTGTCCACTTTCAGAGGGGTGAGTGGCGACCAGGAGTTAACACACAATGAGAACGTGTTTGGCTCTTTTGAGGAAGATGCTTTTCGCCGAGACTTCACCATCAACGCGCTCTATTTTGATCCGATAAGGAATGCGTTACTCGACCCGACGGAGAGGGGTCTTGTAGACATTGCCGATCGCTCTCTCACCATCATCGGAGATCCCACAACGAGATTTATCGAGGATCCTGTTCGGATGATTCGCGCTGCCAGATTTGCGGCCAAGCTCAACTTTCACATCGATGACTCAATGCAAAAGGCAATCAAACACAACGCCTCGCTGCTGCAGGTCGTTCCGCCAGCAAGGCTGTTTGAAGAGTTCCTGAAGCTCGCTCTCGCTGGCTACTCAGCGGAAACGTTTAGGGTCTTGGAGCGCTTTGGTCTGTATCCACAGCTCTTTCCCGCGCCGAATGGCGTTCATGCGTTGAGTGAATTCGAACTCAGGGCACTCGAGGCGACGGACGAACGAATAAGAAATGAACAATCGGTCACGCCGGCCTTTCTGCTGGCTGCGCTCCTGTGGATTGCCTATGACCAAAACAAACAGGATCACGAAGCGCAAGGACTGAACTCACTCGAGGCGGCCGAAGAGGCGAGTGAACAAACGCTTGTCCATCAACTTCGAGCCATCGCAATTCCACGCCGTTTCACCCAAGCAATGAAGGAGATCTGGTTGCTGCAAGACCGGTTGACGTTCAAGGTCGGACGCCGCCCCCTGAGGTTGCTTGAAAACAAGCGATTCCGAGCAGCCTATGACTTCTTACTGCTGCGCGCTGAGGATGCTGAAGCGCTTAAGCACCCAGCAGATTGGTGGACTCGCGTTCAGACTGTGCCAATCGAAGAACAACGAGACATGCTCAAAGAAATAACCCGCCGGCCGGGTAAAAGTCGCCGTCGTAAAAAATCGAAGTCGGTCAGCACCACCGATTAAAGCGCAGCATCTCTCGGGTGCCGAACTGCTTGCCCCTTAATGGCGACAGTAACCCATTGGCGGTATCCCTCTTATCTGAAGATTAATTTGAGCATCCCCTGCGCATTCCACTTCAACACGCAGGCCCTGTTTCCTGACCCATCAGGATATGGCAACCTTCCGACATTGTGAAAAGGAGCGATGGACGATGTCCGAAGACAAAATTTACCCTGTTCAAGCTGATGTTGCCGTCCGTGCTCACCTGGATCGTGACGGGTATGAGGCTATGTATCGTTCATCCGTCACTGATCCTGCTTCATTCTGGGCGGATCAGGCGACCAAATTCCTCACTTGGTCCAAGCCCTTTTCAGAAATCGTCAATGCGGATCTAACCGCTGGCCGTGCAGCGTGGTTTGCGGATGGCGAATTGAACGTGACCGTTAATTGCATAGACCGCCACTTGACAGAGAAATCCGAGCAGACAGCAATCATCTGGGAGGGTGATGATCCAGAAGATTCGCTGGTTATTACTTACCGGGAATTGGCTGATCACGTTGGTCAATTCGCGAATGTCCTGAAATCTCGCGGTGTAAAAAAAGGGGATCGAGTGTGTATCTATATGCCTATGATTCCCGAGGCGGCCTACGCCATGCTCGCCTGTGCTCGCATTGGTGCCATTCACAGCGTCGTTTTTGGTGGTTTTTCACCTCAAGCATTACGGGACCGAATCCTCGATGCCAATTGCGAGACCATCATTACTGCCGATGAAGGTGTTCGAGGCGGCAAGGCTATTGCCTTGAAGGCTAACGTGGACGAAGCACTCACCGAATGTCCCGAGGTCCATACTGTTTTAGTGATTCAGCGGACCTACGCCCAAATCGAGATGACATTACCTCGCGACGTTAATTATGCTGAGGCAGCTGCATCCGCAAGCACGGTATGTGATCCCGAGCCTATGAACGCTGAGGATCCGCTGTTCATTTTGTATACCTCAGGGAGCACAGGAAAACCCAAAGGCGTCCTGCACACCACTGCGGGCTATCTTTTAGGCGCCGCCATGACCCACAAGTACGTCTTCGATTACCACGAGGGGGATATCTATTGGTGCACCGCCGACGTGGGGTGGGTTACTGGCCATTCCTACATCGTCTATGGACCACTCGCTAATGGCGCGGTGACTTTGATGTTTGAGGGTGTACCCACTTATCCAGACGCGGGCCGCTTTTGGCAAGTCATTGATAAGCATCGAGTGAACATTTTTTACACAGCACCAACCGCACTTCGATCCCTCATGGGTCTTGGAAATGAATTCGTTCAAAGGAGTACAAGGTCTTCGCTTCGGCTGCTCGGATCGGTAGGTGAACCTATTAACCCGGAGGCTTGGGAGTGGTACTACCAAGTTGTGGGTGAGGGCCGCTGCCCAATCGTTGACACATGGTGGCAGACTGAAACAGGGGCGATCATGATTTCCCCTTTGCCCGGCGCAGTAGATCTTAAGCCAGGCTCCGCAACTCTGCCCTTTTTCGGCGTCGAGCCTGTGCTACTAGATGCCGAGGGTCAGGTACTCGAGGGTGAAGGATCTGGAAATCTCGCCATCCGATCATCCTGGCCTAGCCAAATAAGAACCGTTTACGGCGATCATCAGCGCTGTAAGGATACCTACTTTACGACCTACCCCGGCTATTACTTCACAGGTGACGGCGCTCGGCGAGATGCGGATGGCTATTATTGGATCACTGGTCGGGTTGACGATGTTTTGAACGTCTCGGGGCATCGAATGGGCACCGCTGAGATTGAAAGCGCGCTCGTGTTGCATCCGGCGGTAGCCGAGGCCGCTGTTGTCGGCTACCCCCACGACGTGAAGGGACAGGGCATTTATTGTTTTGTGACCCTCATGCAAGACATCGAGGGCACATCCGAACTCAAAAACGAATTAGAGCAAATGATTCGGAAGGAAATTGGTGCGATCGCAAAACCAGACATCTTGCAGTGGGCGCCCGCCCTTCCCAAAACCAGATCTGGAAAAATTATGAGGCGCATTCTGCGCAAGATCGCTGAAAATGCGCTCGATCAATTAGGCGACACCAGCACTTTGGCAGATCCTAGC
>Ga0255778_10001347_pt1 | contig 22141 bp, 17 predicted proteins | sample 071ome_31_FD_179976 | JGI IMG/M metagenome (GOLD analysis project Ga0255778, IMG submission 179976) | Coastal salt marsh microbial communities from the Groves Creek Marsh, Skidaway Island, Georgia - 071405CT metaG (version 2) | ecosystem: Environmental > Aquatic > Marine > Intertidal zone >...
AAATCGCTCGTCGGTTCCTTCCTTTCCTCGCGCTCACGCGTCCTCGACTGAATGCATTGAAAATTTGGAAACGCGTCTTCGTTCGCACCGCGTCGTCAGATCCCGCCGCACCGCACCGTCAGATCCCGCGCCGAACGATCATGTTTCGACGGATCCGGGACCCGACGGCTCTCGAGCGCGACGCGCGGTGCGAGCACGACTTTTATCGCTCGCTCACGCAGCGGTTGGAACGCGACCTCGAGGATGCGCAAAGAGAAATCGAAACGCTTCGGGACGCGGTCGCACGCGGTGGGAGCGGCGGGACGGGGCGCGCGGCGACGACGACGACGACGACGGCGGGACGGAGCGACGGCGCGGGCGATGCGGACGCGGCGGGGATGGTGGGCGCGCGCGGGGAGGACGAAGCGCGAAGCGCGGGCGCGGGCGCGGGCGCGGGCGAGCGCCTCGAAGCGTCGAATTCGGGCGGAGAAGCGACGGCGGTGAACGCGAACGCGGTCGTGGCAGAGTTGAAGATGGCGAGAGATGCGCTCGCGGTGAAGAACGCAGAGTTGGAGGAGCTGAGGAGGCAGGCGGAGGAGCGGGAGAAGGAGACGGGGAGAGCGGAGGAGGAAAACGCGACGGAGAAGCGGCGGTTGTTGGAGGAACTGGAGGAGATGCGTGATCACATGCGCACGGCGACGGCGAGCGCGCACAAGGCGAACGCAGAGGTGAATGCGGTGGCGCATCAGAACCGAACGTTGATGGAGAAGGAGAAGCGTCGAGCGGAGGCGGCGGAGGCGAACGCGAGACGGTTGGCAAAGGAGCTCGAGGCGGCGCGGAGCGGCGCGGAACGGAACGATAGGTTGGAGACGGTGCGCGAAGACGGTGCCGAGGGATTGAGTGAGAATAATGAGCGCGATGTCGCATCGTCGAAGAGTTTGATGGAGTCGAATGCGCGCGCGGAGGAGCTTGAAGACGAGTTGCGAGTCGCCCGGGCCGAATCGGAAATGTTGCGCGAAGCCAACTCGGCGCTAGAGGTTCGCTTGCAAGCCGTGTTGGAGCGCATAGATGCGTTGGAGAGTGATATGAAGGAGGATTTGTCCCTTCAGGCGATCGTTGAAGAGAAAGAGCGCGCCATCATGGGACGTAATTACGCCGACGAAGCGGCTGTCATGTTGAGAAGGACGGCGCTCGAAACTCAAGCCATGGCGAACGCCTTCCACGCCAGGCTCTATCCCGACGGCGATCCAGAGCGCGATAAGATTGCTCGAAAACTAGTCATCGTTCACGCGGTCTTGACTGGACATCCGTTCGAGGACGCGTGCAGAGATGTCACGCGCGCCGTCCGCGCGAGGCTTCAAGTGGACGACGGCAAGCGACTCGTCATTCTCGTCAGCGAAAATCTGAGCGATTTGATCCCCGATCCCGAAGCAAAGTCGTTGGACACGAGATTGACTCTCAGAGAAACCGTGAATGGCGCGGATCTCTCACCTCGGCCGACGCACGAGAGTGCGCTGGCTTTGGAGAAGAACGCCTCTCTTCGCATCGTGTACGCGTTCGACAACGTTGACGAGGCGGGTAACGAGACGCGGGGAGATGAAAAGGCAATCACAATTCCCATTGGAGCAGCCGGAACTGCGCACGCGTTCGCCATGCAGAGTCTCTGGATCGAGGCTCAGCCGACAGGCATAGAGGGCGCTTTGAAAGCAGCGTACGCGCGACTGCGAGACGCCGAGGCGACGGCGAGCTCCGCTAAATCCCGCGCCATCACCCTTCACAGCGAGCTCATCAGGGCGAGACACCACGCCGGAAGCACCGAGCGCGCGCGCCAGCTCACGCAGCGCGAATTGGTTTTGGAGAAGCGCGAGGCGGACCTCAACGCCGAAATCATCGAATTGGAATCCGCCGCCGCGCGAGCCCGAACCGAATCCGAATCGATTCGTCTCGACGCCGCCCGCGCTGTTTCAGACATTTCCGAGCGATTACAAGTTGCGGAAGAAGAGATAGCCCGCCTTCGCGCCGTCGAGTCCGCCGTCACTCGCGCGCAATCCCGATCCAAATCCTGGCGACGCGAAACCGTCGCCCTCTCCGCCGCGGACGAAGACGTCGCGGCGCGAAGACGAGCAGCCATCGGCGCCCACCGAAACGCCGCGTCGACGTTAGAATTAGCCGAAGCTAGATTAGCGAGACTCACCGCGGCGACAATCAAGCCTCACGCACGTCCGTAGTCGTTGTGTAAGCGTTTTCAAAGAGTCTCTTCACTTTATGAACAGTTACCGGCGTCGGCGCTCCCCACTCTTCGACGAACGAACGCGCGCACCCATGAAGTCGCAATACTACCCCGACGTCAACGCCCCCGGGTACGCCGCGCAACCGCAGCAGCAACAACCGACCGTGATCGTGTTGCCCCCGCAACAGCAACAACCGCAGCGACAGTTCGTTCCGCAACAGCAACACCAACCCGTCGTTGATTCGGTGCCCACCGGCTTACCCGTCGGAACGGGCCGACCGACGTACCTCGGCGCGACGACGGGACACCACGCGCAAGTGATGACGTGTGAACACTGCGGATACAGCGGACCGGCGGACGTGGCCAAGGTGAACGGGGCGGCGTCGTGTTTCGCGGCGATTTTGACATTTGGTCTGAGTAGCGTTTGTTGCCGCGACGCATTCGCGGATACGTATCATCACTGTGCGAATTGCGATGCGGTTCTGGCGTACGCGAAGCTCGCGTGAAGAAAAACGGATTTGTGTGGATGGTTGATTAGTAGAGACGCGACGGGCGTAGAGATAGAGAAGTGTATGGATGATGTAAAAATGTACCAGTACCGGCGTTGGATTTACAAAACCGCGGCCGCGGTTAAAAGCCGAAAAATGAACCGAGCGTTGACGCCGGCGTCGCTGCGGCGTGTTTTCGCTTCAATTCCTCGTGTTCCGCGATGACAGTTTGTAGCTTTGCTTCGAGCTCGGATTTGGTGGCTAAATCGGACGTCAACGCGTCGATGTGCGCCTCGAGATCTTTGATTTTTTGCTTGGAAGCCGAAGCGGCGCCGCCGCCGAGGAGCGCTCCGAAAAAGCCTTCATCCTGCGATTCCAGCTCTTGGAGCGCCTTCGAAACGCGTTCAAGCTCGCGTTTGAGTTTTGAATTTTGCTGATGGAGCTGCGCGACTTCGGCATCCGTAGAGGAGCCGCCGCCGCCGCCGGACGAGAGTCTGAGTTCTTCGTTCTCCTTCGTAACTTTTTCTATGAGCTTTTGATACTCCGCCTCGTTGCGTTCGTAGAGTTCCGCAGACGTTTTCAGCTCATTTTCCAGTTCGGCGAGACGGTTCTCGAGCGTTTCGATGCGTGTGGCGCTCTCTCGGCTCGAGTTGGCGGAGGATTTCGTCGCGGCGTCTCTCACGCGCTCCATCTCAACCTTGACTTCCTTGAGCTCAAACTCGAGCGCCGCCACCTTTGCCGTCGATTCGCGCTCCGCCTTCGCAGAGACGCCGAGCGCCTCCGTTGCTTGCGCGAGTTCCTGGCGTAGACTGTGAATCTTACCCTCGTCTTCCTTCGCCGCGTTCTCTAATCGCTCGATGCGAGATTGTAACTCTGCCTCGCGGCGCTCGTGGTCTCGTCTCGCCTCGGCGACTCGGGTGTCAAAGTTGGAATTCATCGACTGCTCCTTCATCATCACGGCGTCGTTCTGATCCTTCGCGGCGCTAGACATTTCCTTTTTCGCGATATCCAACGCGTGCGTCACCTCTCGCACGCGAGCTTCGAGTTGTTTCACTTGCGCCTTTGCGATTTGCTCGGCGCTCTTCGCCTCTGTGAGCTCTTGAACCAAGTTGTGTTGAATCGTCGTTTGCTGCGCAATCTGTGATGAAAGCGTGCTCTCTTCCGCGTTCTTATGCGCCTCAAACTCTGCCTTGGTTGACGCGAGCTCTGATTTGAGAGTTTCGATTTCCTGCGCGCGTCGTTGTGCGGCGTTTCGCAACTCTTCTCGCTCGGCGGCAAACTTTGATTCGCATTCCGCGCGCGTCCTCCCTATCGCCTCATCCATGAGTGCCCTTCTCGCGCCCTCCTCGCCGTTCACGGCGGATGCGAGGCGTTCTGATTGCACTCGCTCCACTCGGAGCGCTTCAACGGCTGCCGCGAGCTCTTTCTTCGCCGTCTCCGACTCTTCCTTGGCCTCCACCGCCTCGCGCCTGTACGCCTCACACTTGACGGATGCCTCGCGACGCGCCTCAGCCAGCTCTCTCTCAAAGTTTTCGCGCATCGTTTCCCTCGCCCGGTTGCTCGTCTCTGTCTCCATACCAGTCGCCAGTGGTCTCTCAGCCTTCATCGGCGACGCGTTCGCGCTTCCCGAATGGCTTCCCCCGACGCTCGCTCGATCCAACTTTTGTCTCAAATCGTCCAATTTCCCATTTAAATCCGTCGTCTCACGTCTCAACCGTTCCGTTTTCGCCTTGTGCGCCGATCGTTCTTCCTCCAACGCTCGTCCAATCTTCGTCGGCGACGCCGTCGGCGTCGTACGCGTCGACGCGAACGACGTCGATCCTCTCCGGACGCCGCCCGCGTCGACGCCCTCGTACGCGCGCCTTCGGCTCAGTTCCTCGCTCAACAACCTTCTACTCGCCAAAACCTTGGCCCGAAGCGCCTCCGCCCGTCGCAGCGCCTCCCTTCGTTCATCCTCGAGCCACGTCAGCGCGTTTCGTTCCCGTCCGCGATCCGCACCGAACACATCCGCCGCTCGCATCGCGGACGAGCGAACGAATGGAAACCGAACCGAATCAAAAAGATGTGTGTTTAGTGTCCAACACTACCCGACGTCCACGCCCGCGCCCGACGAATTGCACCGCACCGAACGACGTCCGGGTCCAACGTATTCGTCTCCTTCGTCTCCGCGCGCGGAATCGTGCGCGCGTCGACGTGTGCGGCGCCGCGGAAAGGTGCGCGCGCGCATCGTGTGGAGGCTTTCGTGCGCGTTTGTTCCCCCAGAGAAAACGGGAGTTTCAGTACCCTCACCCCATTTGACGGTTTATAAATCGTCATTTGAACCGACTTGACGGTTCGTGTCCTATTTTTAACAGAAAGGGCACACCCGTCGCGCGCGCTCGTCGAGAGTGTTCGACGCGCGTCGTCGATCGATCGAACGAACGAACGGTCGTCGCGGGAGAGACGGACGAGAGGTTGCGCGCGCGCGGTAAAACGGACGAGACGAGACGAGACGGACGCGAAGGATGGTGGATCGAAGGCAAAGCGTCGCGGGTACAAAATTTAGAAAATTGTGCGACGCCGGGAGTCTCCCGGTGCGCTTGAATCACGGCGGCGGTGGTGGAAGCGGCGTGGCGTGGAAGACGGATCCGAGACACGTCGACGTCGAGGCGTACCTCCCGCTCTTCTTCGAAGGGGTGATGGAGACGGAACATCCGTACAGGACGCTCGCGGTGCGCGGGGCGGAGGAGCTCGTGCGCGCGTGCGAAGAGGAGGATCTTCTCGCGGCGATTCCTCGGTTGGTGATGCCGATGAAGCGTACGCTCGACGGCGGCGCTCCCGCCGCGGTCGCTGCGACGCTCGATCTTCTTCGAAAGCTCACGCACGCGGGTCCGAACGTCGGGCGCGCCCTCGTGCCGTATTACCGCCAGCTCTTGCCCGCGTTTAACGCGTACAGAAACCGCGGCGACGTCTTCGTCTCTCTCTCTGATCTTCGCGACGGCGATCACTGGCGCGAACAGCGCGTTGGCGACCAATCCCTCGTCGTCGAGGGCGCCGAGGTCATCGGTCGAGGTCGATCCAAGCGGTGTCTCGCTGCTCTCGTGTTGAGGACGCTTCGCGCGCTCGAAGCCACCGGCGGACTAGATTCGCTCGCGAACATAAAGTACATGGTACCGTCCTACCAATCCATCTCTGCGTGAATAAAACAGTTAAATAAATAGAGGATAAAAGCTGGCAAACGCGTTCGGCGACTCGCACCGGCGCGACCCGTGGACCCGCGTCGTTTGGCTGTTCGTTCGTTCGTCAACCGACATGCATTATCAGTCCCTCGTGATTTTAAGGTTTATAAACCTTCAAAATGACGCAAGAAGAACATCCTTCACACAAAAGTAACCGCAATCCGATCGATGCCCCCTGTTCCCCACAACCCGTCGACGACGCGCGCGGTCGCGAGGCGCATCGACGAAGACGACAAAGATGGTCGCGACGACGGTCGCGACGACGATATTTTACCCGCGCGCGGCGGCGGCGGCGGCGACGCAACGCGCGGTGAAGAGACGACGCGACCGAGCGCGCGGATTACCGTTGCCGAAGGGTCGAGTCAGCATTATCGGTTCCTCCTGGACACTCGACCGACGCGGACGCGCGTGTAAAGCGACGAAGACGCCGGAGGAGGGGTCAGACGCGGCGACCGCGGCGGCGTTGGTGGTGATTGAACACGACGCGAGGATGCGGGAGCGGGTGTCGAACGCGGCGCGAGTGCAAAGCGCGACGCCCAACCGAGTGGATGAGTTTGTGTTGCACGAAGAGCTGACGGAGAGGAAGATTGCTTGGGCGGTGCGAGCGAATGATTTTGAGTTGGCCAAGGCGCTGAAGGAGGAGGGGGCGAGGAGAGAACAGGAGCTGTCGCCGTCGGCGCAGTTGGCGGCGGCGCTGGCGAGACGACTGAGAGACCCAAACTCGGCTGAGACAGAGGTCATATGCGCGGATATCGTGCAGTTGGGCGATCGGAGGTTGGTGCCTTCGCTTTTGAGAGCGTTGTGCACGGTGGATGCTGATAACGAGGCGGTATCTCAGGCTATAGAGCACGCGATATGGATGTTGTGGCAAAAGTCAGGCAACTTGCACTACGACGCCAGACTGCTCGACGGCATTCGCGCCATGTCCATCGTACCGGATGGTTTGCCGATGGCTCGAGACATCTTTACAGAAATCATGGATGCGGATCCTGGGTTTGCAGAGGCGCACAACAAGCGCGCGACTGTCAACTATTTGATGCAGCTTTACGACTTGAGCATCAAGGATTGTGAAAACGTCCTCATACTCAACCCGCAGCACTTTGGCGCACACTCTGGCAAGGGTTTGTGTCACTTAGCTCTGCATCAGTATCAAGATGCTCTAAATAGTTTTGAAAACGCTCTATTGGTGAACCCGAGAATGGAACACGTCCAGAGGTATAAGGAATCTCTTCAAAGTATGCTCGAAAAATCGCAGCGTAAACACTTGCGAGGAGATTAATTTTGTACTGTATTTTACAAATGTAAACGAAGCACTTAATGTTTTACAACTTACCGCTACTAGTTCTAACTATCGCTACATCGACTCAATCTCTCAACGCCGCGTATACTCTCGATCTATGCGCTCGAAGAGGCTCCAACTCTTTGGCAAACGCCATGCTGTATTCGCGTTTGTCCTTTGCGCTCCTTGTTGAATCGCTCATAAACGCTCGTCTCTTTGCCTGCATCTCCTTAATCTTCGATTCGATGGAATCGAAAATCGCGTGGGAAGCCGTCTCCCCTTCTCTCAGCGCCAAGTCGACGTACTCCGTATCCAAAAGTGGTAGTCCATCGATTTGCGCTGGAGCCTCGCCGAGACAGAGCGCCTTGTCAATTGGCTTATCCTCTGGTGAAGGCCCCAAGTACAGACCCATGGCATCCATTTTCGGCGTCACTTCGGCTACGTTTTCACTGGCATCCCACCAAGTTTTTACGTCGGATGCCGTGAAGATCCCATTCGTTTTCGGAACATCTCGTGCCTCAAGATAACAATCTCCTTCTTCATCATCGTCGTCGTCGTCGTCGTCGTCGCCTCGTGCAACTTTCCACATTGAAACTGAGCCTTTGTCGTCAGCCGTGACCACGACCCACGGCGTCGTCTTACAAAGTTTTTCATCTGGGTGAATCGCGATCGGCACCGGGGCCCACACGACTCCGGTGGCTGGTGCGTCGCTCGATCGCCATTGGCCGACCACTTCGAGCGTTTCGCTATCGTGGATGCGGATATGCCCATCCCATGTGGTGAGCGCCACGAGTCCACCCATGGGAGAGTGCGAGACACAAAGCACCGCTCCGGACATGCGAACATCACAAGTGTTAGCGTCTTGAATCTCACCGACGTGGTCGCCATTCTCCAATTGAGGCTTACCCGCTCCGCTGGGCGACGCTCTGATGGACCAGACTCGAACGACTCCGTCATCGCAACCCGTGACAATGATGTTCCTCGATCCTGGATGAGGATGCCATGATAACGAATTTATCCTACTAGTGTGAGCGTCGTACCACTTACAAAGACGGCCAGTGACGGAGCTCCACACCAAAAGCCTATGGCATGCTCGTCCGCCGGACGTTGCTGTGATAATTAGACGTCCGCACTGAGTGTATTCGACAGAAGTAATTGATTTTGATTGCCATCGGAGCGTGTGTAGACACTCACCCGGTATCTCTGTCGCTTCGGCAGCCAGATCCCAGACCCTACCGTCGCCATCGAGGGATCCACTCGCGAGCTGAGCGTGTCCGCGTACTGGATGAAACGCCAAACTCGTAACGCCTTTCTTATGCGCATTTAGACCCGAAGGTATCGCGTGTTCCAGCGTCTCATTCACCGTATCCCAAACGCATATCGAGCCATCTGACGTCCCGACGGCGACATAGCCTCCAGTGTAATCGAACGCCAACGCGCTCACGTCCATGGACTCGTGTAATCCGGAGAGCTTTGTCGCTCGAATAGACACTGCTTTCGGAGCACCACTCAAGGAAAGATCGAAATGCCAAACGCCAACAAAACCGGAGTCGCCGCAAACGGCGAGCGTACCATCGCCATCTGGTGACCATTCGAGCTGGTTCACGCACCCACAGTCCACCTTGATTGAATACACGCAATCTCCGCGCGGAACGCTAAACACTTTGAGATAACCATCTCTTCCAATCGTGGCCACGTACGCGTTCAAAGGGTCGAATTTTTCGCCCTCGTCATCCACCGTAATATTTGGTTTCATGGCAAGTCTGATTATCGCTCCTTTGTGCGCGGCAACGGTCGTGATTCTACATTCTGTGAGCAACACTTGTTCCGTCCGCCTAAATCCATCCGTGAAGACGCTCAGAAATTTCTCGTCATCTTTCGCCCGCGCAACGCACGCGCGATAGAGATCCACAGCCCTCGACCACGCACACATGGCTTCTAACGCACGACCTTTGAGTACCCAAGGCGGAAACCATAAACTCCGAGTCGCGATGGCTCTATCTGCGTCGTCCGCGGCAGCACTCCATTGCCCGAGCGCCGCGTACGCCTCTCCTCGCGCATGATACAATTCCGCGTACTCAGCCGTTCCATCCACCTTGGCGTACGCCGCAGCCGCGGTATAATATTCAATCGCCCGTTCGTACTCCTCATTTGCGTAACTTTGGTCACCCAACGTCTTCAAATCCCCTCCCAACGCTAACGTTGATCCATCCTCGCCCATTCTAATTTCCAACACGCGCTTCTCTTCCCTCTCTTCATCACCCTTTTTCAACGGTGTCGGCACCGACGCCCGCATCTTCAAAACCCTCGACGACGATGATTTCATCGTCTCGCGAGCCGTCTTGTCTTTTTCAATCTTCTCTCGCGCCGTCTCGTACGCGCGTTGAATCTTTCGAAACGTTTCGTCATCGCCTCCAGTCTTGTCTGGATGGTGCGCCCGAGCGAGCGCTCTGTACGCCGCGCGAACCTCGGATTCGGTCGCGCCGACGTCGAGACCGAGCGTCGAGAAGGCTCGGGCGACGTCGCGGCGGCGGTGGGTGGTTTTACCCGGCATTTTCCTCGCGGTTTCGTCGATATCGAGCGTCGGCGTTTACGGAACAACTCAACGAAAAGGCGTTACTTTGAGCGTTTCGTTCACTGTTTGTGTGTGTTGTTTATTGACAAGTCGTGTGCTGTAGTAAGTACTGCGATGGATGGTGTGGAATTTTAAGCGTACATTTCCTTTCGCGGGTTTTCTTTTCTTCCTCGTCACCTATGTCGTTTCCTGATTGCTTCTCAGCCGAGGAGTGGCGTCGCGCGCGAGAATCCCGTCTCTAAGACGCTCATCAGAGAGAAACGCGACGTTGCAAAAATGTTTCAAACGTGGCCTGAGGAAAACCTGCTCACTTGAAGTGCATGTTAGCCGTCTCGTAGCCGAGGGTGGAGACAAGGAATGCCTTCGGATCGTAGTTGGCGTTTTTGTGGTTGTCGATGAAGTTCTTGAAGGCTTCGTTCACCTTCTCCGGCGTCTTGGAGTGGACGTCGAGGACGGCGTACCAAGCCGCTTCGGTAGCCACTTCGCTGACGGCGCGCTTCATTCTATCCATGTTGCCCGCAGTGCTCTTCTTCGTCTTCGGGAGAGACTTAGTGCTACCCTTGGTCGACTTTTCCTTATCCTTGCGTTCCTTCTCGGCAGCCTTGTGCTTCTTGCGTTCAATGCGGAGCTGAGCGGCGGCTTCCTTGGCAGCTTCCCAAGCGCGCTTCTCGTCGAGCAAACGTTGACGCTTCGCTTCGCGAGCAGCCAAGCTAAGGTTCTTCTTCTCGGTCAAGTAAGCATCACGCTTGATGACGTACTCTTGCGCTTCAAGCTTAGCGGCGGCTTCGTACTTGGCCTTTTCCTTGGCAGAGAGCTTCTTCCACTGTTCGCCGAGCTCGGCGGCTTGCTGGCGGAAGGGCACGGCATCCTTGGTACCAGCCTTCGGGCGGAACTTGCTGTCGCGGTATTCCTTGGCCCAGATGATGTACGCGGAGCGGTTCTTACGCGGAGCGTTCTTGTCCTTCTTGCGGCGCTTGCGGTTACCATCCTTGTCGTAGCGAACCGGCGGCTCGTCCTCCTTTTCATCCGGAAGCGGCACGTAGTTGCGCATTTCTGCGTAGTAGCGCGCCTTGTCCTCGTCCGCCTTGCGTTGGCACTCAGCACGCTCCGCGGCGGAGACATTCTTCCACTTGAGCGCGAGCGTCTTGGTGATGTCCGTCACCGACGCGTTCGGGTTCTTCTTTTGAAGCGCATCGCGGTGGTTGTTCAAAAACACCAAGTACGCGCTCATCGCGCGCTTTGGCTTTTCCTTATCCCGTCTCTTACGGCGCTTTCTTTCCGGTTGGCCCGGCGGCGGGGCGGTCGCGGCAACTTTCGGTGCCATCTTTAAACGTTCTTCTGTGTCGTCGTCACGAAAATACTCCGTCAGTCACCGTAAATTATAGCTTGATCGATTGATGATTCTGATGATTCGAGCGCGCGCGCGCGTTCAAATTTTTTTCAAAAAAAAAAAACAGCCAACCGCGCGCGCGCGGAATCGAATCGAAACGCCCTCTTCCGAACGAACCGAACCGAACGACCGCGTCGACGCCGACGACGAACCCTCCCGCACGCGCGCGTCGTCGTCGTCGTCCATCGCGTCGTCCATCGCGACGCGCGCCGACCGAAACGACCGGCGCATTTTTTCGACCGTTCACCCAATCGCTCTGAACCGACGCGTCCCGTCCGTTGGGACGAACGCGCACGACGGCACGAACGGGACACGCCCGACGACCCCGTCGCCCGCGCGTTCGCCCTCGCGTTCGCCCACGCGTCCGTCCGTCCGTCCGTCGCGCGCATCCGTCGTCCGTCCGTCCGTCCGTCCGTCGCGCGCGTCGGGAAACCGAACCGTCGTCCGTTCGTTGGTTCAAAATCCGCGTCGTCCGTCTTCCGTCGTCGTCGTCCCTTCCGTCGTCCGTCGTCCCGGGCATGCGACGAATGCCCAACCGAGAGTCGGGGCTATCGAATCCCCCGCGCGCGTCCCTTCCGTCGTCGTCGTCCGTCGTCCGTCGCGTCGTCGTCGTCGTCGTCGTCGCCAGAACACGCACCGCGTCGTATTAAACCCACTCAAACGCCCGTGCGCGCGCGAATGCGGACGACGACGTCCCGCGCGGGGTGGACGAATCGATGAATTCCCCCGATCCCCTCAACGGGTCGCGTGGAGTACGGCGTCCGAACGCGTAGTGGCGACCTTTTGGTCCGTGTGTAACGGCTCGTCCGTGGTGTCGTTTCGCGGGTCACGACTCGTCGATCGGGATGTCACCCGATCCCCTCAACGGGTGCGCGATCGAGCGCGACCGCGGTGGGTGGGGTAGGGGGCTTTTTTCGCGATTCGTGACTCGTGGTTCGTGGTTCGTGAAATGCGAAATGCGACATACACGGGCGGTTCGGTATCATAATGGGTTTCACGATATGTTTTGTATCGTTTTATGATTAATACACAGGTAGGTAATATTGCGATGTGTGTTCGAGATCGAGTCGAGTCGAGCCGAGTCGAGTCGAGTCGAGTCGAGTCGGGCGCACACGCCGACGCGTCCATCGAGTCGTCATCGAATCGAACATGTCTGGGCACCACCAGGATTGGAAGGAGATCACGATCGGGAAACGACCGAGCTCGAGCGGGGGCGGGTCGGCGAAAGCGGCGAAGGACCCGAAAGCGGTCGCGGCGGTGCGTGCGCGACGACGACGACGACGACGATGCCGGGCGAGTGACGATTGGAGATTCTTCGTCCGCAGAGTCGCGGGGTGTCGACGGACGGACGGACGGACGACGACAAGTGGTGGGTGATGGGTGAGTGCGTGCGTGACTGACGATGAAAACGATGTTTGATGCGTTCGCAGGCGCTTCGGGCTGGTATGGCGGTGCAAACGGTGAAGAAGGGTACGAGAGACGACGAAAGAAGGAGGGAGAGGCGACTAGGGAAAGCGGAACGCGAAACTAGACGGACGACGGTGGTTTAAAAAACGAGGCAACCCCGACCGAAGGCATCGACAGAGAGATTGACTGACACTCGAACTTTTCTTGTTCACCGCGCGCGCGTAGACTCTGGGGCGGGACGTAACGCGCTCAAGCTCGAGCTCGACGACGAAAACTTGACGCACAAGACGGTGAGCGCCGACGTGAAGAAGGCGATTCTTCAAGGTCGATTGGCGAAGAAGCTCACGCAAGCGCAGTTGGCGCAACAAATCAACGAAAAGCCGCAGGTTATTCAGGAGTACGAGCAAGGCAAGGCTATCCCGAACCAACAAATTCTCGGCAAGCTCGAGCGCGTTTTGGGCGTCAAGCTTCGCGGCAAGGGCATCGGTAAGTAAGAGGTGAGCCAATGAAACGGACGGATGCGTCGATGGGGTACAATACAATATTTTTAACACACAAAACAACACCATAAATTCATCGATCCGCACGCACGCTTCGAAATCCCGTCGAGCGCGCTCGTTTTGATTCGTTCCATTTGCGCGAAAAGGTGAAAACCAAGGCACGAGTCAACGCACGAGTGCGCGTCGTCACACTCGAACGCACCTAGCGAACGTCCGCAGGTCGAATGTCCGCGCGCGGTGGACGCGTCGCCGCGCACGTCTTTGATGGCAAATTTTACGCCAAGGTGGCTGCGGTATCCTTCGTCGTCGGTGCCGCGTTCGAGAGCGTGATGCTCGCCACTGACTTTTACCCAAAGGTACTGGCGATCGAAGCTGAGCGACGGTACAACGCGCGAAAGGGCGACGACGGGTGATTTGTGCGATTCCAACGCGTGTTGTTTGCTGTAGTGTTACATTACTAGGATTAGCCCCGCTAAGAGTTTGACTACGAGACGCGCGAGCGGCCAGCGCGTCTCTCTGTCTAAAAACCAACCAAGACGCGCGCACTGCGTCGACTCAACTCAATCTCAATCCTCGTCGTTGAGATCCATTTCCGAACACACGCGTTTGGGCGTTCGTCCGACGGCGAGTTCGCGCGCGAACTCGCGCGAGAGTCCGATGACTTCCGGGTCCGGTTCGGAGAGTCGACGCTTCCTCGTCGACGTGTCTGTTTCCATCGAATCCATAATATCCATGTCTCCCGAGACGCCGATCCCTCCCGCCGCGAGCGCCCTGGCGAAATTCCCGACGAAATCCCCGGCAGTATCTGTGCGTTGATGATAGCCTCCGGAAACGCCGCCGCCGGCGTGTTGTTGTAGCTCGATGGACGGTGTGTTTGCTCGACTCGCCGCTCTACAAAATTCCACATACTCGTCAAAGAGCGTAGGCCATGCCTCTGCATCGTCGTACCAATTTAAATCCTCCCCGCGTTCGTTCAAACAATCAATAAATACACACGTCTGCGTCCACACGTCCGCGGTGATGCCCCGAACGTCATCTCTCGTACGTACGTACGCAAAGAAATCCCGCGCTCGCGCGTCCGCCGACGCCCGCCCCGTCGTCAGCGCTCCCTCCCACGCCTCGCACGCCCGCTCTCTCGGCGCCGTCCTCGCCCCGGGATCCCGTATGAGAAGAAACACAAAATTATACGCCAAATTCGGAGCGTCCCCGGACCTCACCGCGGGGTTTGCCGACGTCGTCACCTCTCTAAACAGCGCGCTCGCGCACTCCAACCGTTCGCTCCCACTCAGCGTCGTCAGCGCTTGGAGCGCTTCGGACGCCCACCGCGACGCCCCTCGGAGCGTCTCGGACGTGTGTCCGCGCGAAGTCGACGGAGACGCGCGACATCGAGCGACGTACTCGATGAAAATCTCGCGCACGCGGTCCATTAGCCGCGGCAACGTCTGAGGTTGTGCCAACTGTCACTCTCGCTGCGAGTGAAAGATTTCAAAGTCGACTTCAGAGACGGACGCGAACGACCCGGAGGAATGCCGAACGACCCGCGACCGATGACGACGCACGGTCCGGTGACGACGACGACGACGACGACGCACGGTCCGGCGACGCGATGGACGGAAAACTCGCTCGTCGAGGCGTTTCGATTCGCGGCGATCTGTCCAGTGTTTGCGCTGTCGTTTCAGTTGTCGCTCTTCTTCGGTAAGGAGGCGCTTCGGTTGGACAAGCGGACGAGACTCAGCCCCGGGTTTGAGTGGGCGAGATTCATGTCCAAGACGGTGATGCGGTCGAGGCTCAAGCTCGCGCCCGGGTCGTCGACGATTTGCAGAGATAGACGAACGGTGTACTTGTCGAATCATCGGGCGTGGAGTGATTTTTTCCTCGACATGTACGCGACAGAGGGAAAGGCGTTCACGATGAGCCGGATGCTCGTGGCGTACGCGTTTCCGCTCTTCATGGTGCCGGCGATGTATTGCGGCGCCGTGTTCGGGTTCAAGAGAGACTCGGGAGATAAGGAAAAGTTGAACTCTTCGCTCGACGCGCACTTTGAAACTTTTGGCGATTACAACGGGATCGTCATTTATCCGGAGGGTACCCGGAACGTGCGCGAGCACTCCCTTCCGTTGAAGCGAGGGATGTTGAGGTACGCGCACTCGAGGAAATTGGCGGTGCAAGTGATGATGACGGCGAGAAAGGAAAAGGTATTCTCTTCGCATTTGGTTTGTGCCAATCGAAACGTCGCGCTACCGATTCACTTTGGCGAGGTGATTCGCGCCGAAGACTATCCAGACTTTGAGGACTTTTATAATGAAATTCGCGCGCGATGGGACGACGGCTGGTGCGCCGTGAACGCCGTGTCCGAGGCGGAGGCGGAAAAGTTGCTCGATTACGTGCCGCAAGAGCGTCCGGTCCGAAGCGACACCAGAAACGACATCGCAACCATTGGCGGCGTCCTAGTCACCGTCTTTGCCGTCGCCCTGACTTATAGAGTATTAACTCGCGCATACGAGTAGTAGCGTTCGCGTTTGTAGAGAATTTGTGATTCATTGCATGCATGTTTACATTAAGCAACGCACTCGAACGACTTGAGCGCAGCACTCGCACACTTCACAAAGCGACGTTCGCGACGATCACGTGGCGAGAGACTCTCCGCGAATCGAAAAGAGGTGACGAGTCACATCGTTGTGGAGCCGTTGGACATGGAATCGTACGAGCACCTACCCACGAATGAGCTCATGACGCGACGAGAAGCGATGGAAGCAGAGATGCAAGCAATCGGGTCTCGGTTGAGCGCGCCGAACGCCCCCGGTCTGCGTGGGTCTCTCGTCGATCGAGAGGGGTTTCCCATCGCTGGGTGTGATCTCTACGCTGTCCGCGCGGATCGTGGTCGGTATAACGGTGCGTGCAAGGCTGAATGAGACTCGCTCTCGCGCAAGATGAAGTTCGCGTTCCTCGCAGCGCTGGACAACCGAAAACGAGTCGACTGACTGAACGCGCATTTGATTTTCGTACACGATTTGCAGCGCTTCGCAACGATTACGAAAGGATTACGGATGAAATCCAGAAACGAGTGATAGAGCAAATGTCTGGCGAAGGGCGGGTGGAGCGCGTGACGACAAAGTTGGCGGCGACGACTACGAAACAGTCAACCGAGGAGGCAAAAACCGACGCTCGCGGCGACGTCCTAGACGAGGACGCTGGTCGCGCGTTTGCTGTGATTGATGAAGTCATCGAAGGTTCGCCGGGGTATACAGATGGATTGCAAGTCGGCGACCGTGTGTGCGCCGTCGGAGAGGTGAGATGGGCGTTTAGCGATCCGAGCGCAGAGCCGCCAGCTGAGCTCATACCGAATGCGGCGAGAACGTTTGGGGTAAATGAAAATTCAGCTGTGCGCGTCGTCGTGCTCCGAAGAGGCGATCACGTGACGCTTAGCGTGACTCCGAGGGCGTGGTCGGGAAGGGGACTAGTGGGATGCCACATGCGTTCGGTTTAAACAGTAAATGGCTTGTATAACACACACACATATATCTGAGATGATTCATTAATAGCCACGCTTTCGCTGCAGACGAAGATGCTCTTTACGCTCTTCCGGAGTCATATCGCGCAAGTCCTTCTTTTTCTTTGCAGGAGTTTGTGTTTTCTTCTTCTTTGCGGGCGCATCGTCGTCATCGTCCCACGTTCCAGCGTTCAATCCCGATCCGGCGTCATTGGCGGACAAGAGCGCTTTGAACGCCGCGCTGCCGCACGGACCTTTACGTTTGAGCTCCTTGTTTTCAAAAACTCCAATCACGCCCGATCGTTTGTTTTCGTCTTTCTGTTCATCTGCACCTTCTTGCGCACCGCTACCGCCCATCGATTGCCCGCTATTCTTCGAGATGAAAAGATCGACAAACGACTGGTCACCTTCGGTACCTCCATCCTTGTCCTTTTGTTTCTTCTCCTTCTTCTCCTTCTTCTCTTTTTTTGCCTTCTTTTCCTTTCTAACTACCTCTTCTGCTCTGATGGCATCCCTCTCCTCGTTGCCGTCGGAATCCCCCTCCTCAGTCTGTGCTCTGGCTTGGACTTCTTCTCTGCTTCGACCGCGAGCGTCTGGCGCTTTTCTGCCGTCTAAAATTTTCAGCCCCGGGCACATTCGCATGATCTTCATCTCGTAGTCCGGGTCCTCGGCGATCGGACACCCTTTGAGATTAAGCTGCTCGAGCCTACCTAAATCTCGCAAAGCGCTAAGATCTCCCCAATCCGATATTCTATTGTGTCCCACGTCAAGTATCCTTAAATTCGGCGTCGATGCGACGCAAGCTGGAATAGTCTTCAGCATATTGTGCGCCAATCGCAACTCTCGCAATCCCCTAGAAGATTTTAACGCCTCATTTCCCAACTTTTTCAGGTGATTTTTAGACAAATTAAGCTTTCTCAGCGCCGGACTCGAGCTCAGCGCATCGCCAACGTCGTGCAGTTGGCACTCGGCGCACACGAGCGCGTTGAGTTCAGCTAGTCCCTTAATCGGTAGCAAGTCTTCGATGCCGCACTCCTTTGCGATGAGTGCCGCTAGCGCCTTCATGTGCTGCACGCCTTCAAAGGTTCTCAAACCGTCGTTTCCGCTCACGTTGAGCGTTCGTATCCTCGGACACGAAGCGCCGAGCGCCGCCAGAGCGTTCGACTCGAGCGCGTTGTTCGCCGCGCTAAACCACGTCAGAGAGGTCGAGGCGATGCCACTCAGCGAACGAAGTGAGTTGTCGCTCACATCGAGCTTTTTGACGCCGTCCGCGCCCGGTTCAGACGCGGCGAGGCAGTCAGGAGCGACCGTGGCGAGGGAACAGTCCTTCAGCACAACGGCATCGCCGATCGTTCTGGACGACACCAAGGCTGCATCGAGCTCTTTCCCGCGAGACATGGCTCGCGAAATAGCGCGCGGTGATGCTTCTTCAGCCTCGAGCCGCCTCTTCGTTTCGGAGGCGTCGCGTTGTGGAGCGTGTGCGTGGTCAGCGTGCGAGCAAAAAGTGCGCCGCGACGGCTGAGGAGCGTTGCAGGCATGCAGCCGTTGATATCAATACTAATCACACTCTATTACAAGACGAAGATACTACACTTGGATCTGACAAACTCAATGAAGAACTAATTCTGCGCCTACTGGACACACACACACATCGTTCACGCATCAGCATCCGCGTCGCTCCCGTCGGCTTCTTCATCCGCCTGGAGAGACTTTGACGTGTACATGGATGGATGCGGCGCGAGAGACGCCGAGAAGTCTCCCCAATAAGATTGCAAGTCATTATTTGAATACCAATCAATCGTCTCTTTTAGGCCGTCTTCCCACGCCACCTTTTGACTCCAACCGAGCGACAATAATTTGGTGCAATCAATGTAGTACCGTCTATCGTTGAACGCCCTGTCATCGACATACGTAATCGACTCCTCCGGGTTGCGGCTGTGTAATTTACAGATATCACCCGCTACAGACAACACAGTTCTCTCCTCTCGACCACCAATGTTATAAATTTGCGACGTCTCCCCGCGATGCAGGATGGTGTCAAAAGCAGCAGCCGCGTCGTTGACGTGCATGTACGAGCGAGTGGCGGACCCATCGCCATGAATCGGAATCATATCTCCCCTTTGCGCTAAGATTGAAAACTTTGGAACAGCCTTTTCTGGGTGCTGATTAGGCCCATATACGTTGTTCCCGCGCGTGATGACGTACGGCAGCCCGTAGGAGCGCCCATACGCGAGAACCAGCATTTCTGCGCCCGCCTTAGTAGCGGCATACGGATTCGTCGGAGTCAACAACGAGCTATGCTCCGTGTTTGATCCAGTCGAATTTTCTCCATAAACCTCATCGGTGGATACATGAAGGAAACGCTTTATTCTCTTCACGCCTCTGCACGCCTCGAGCAGACTATGCGTGCCCTCAATATTGTTCGCCGTAAACTCGCACGAGTTTCCGAACGAGTTGTCCACGTGCGTTTGCGCTGCAAAGTGCAAGATGGTATCAATCTTCTCGCTGTTTAGTATGAATTGAAGCAAATCGATCGAGCGCACGTCTCCCTTGACAAACTTGACGTTTGACCGCGTGCGGAGAGTCTCCTCTAAATTCTTCTTGCTGGAACAGTAATCCAACTTGTCGAGCACGACAATCTGCGAAACGAAAAGAGAAACTCGGTTAGTTTGATCCGTCGCTCGCAAGCATGTTCCGCGCACCTGATAGTCTGGATATTTCTCCGCGAGCGAGGCGACAACGTGTGAACCGATAAAGCCTGCTCCACCCGTGAGGAGGATTCGCATTTTCACACCACGCGCGGGCGCTCGGAATCAGCACTAGTCCGGGTAATACGCTAGTTTAAGAAGTCACCCTTGAATTCGTCTACCTCTTCAGCAGGGCATCGCCCGTTCGACTCGGCTAGACTTCGGTACGCCGTCTTCTGCGGGTCTACCAACCGAGAGAGCGTTTTACGCTTTTGCTATGGATTTTCAGTGTTTACAAGTCTAGTCTAATCATCGTACATTTGGCGTTTTCGTCAGTCCCCTGACAGTTTAAAGGTCGTCGTCATCAAAGCTGTATTCGTCATCGTCGGTACCGCTGTCGCTGTCGCTGTCATGCACCAACGGATGGTGCAGAGTCGAACTATCTGAGGCGTCGTCCGCATCTGTGTTGCGATGCTTCGGCGGTAGCTTCCGCAAAATGTACAGAACCAAGGCACTCGGAACAATCTCGACCGATGTGTAGTAAGCAATGTTCAAAGTTTTCGAGGCGTAAATGTCGACGGCATACTTTGAATCGCGAGCCGAGAAGAACAACATGACTGAGCGGGCTGCAAAAGCAGAAACGCAACACGCAGTCACCGCCGCTATTTCTCGCAGCTTTTTCGTCCTCCCGGCACTCGCTTCGGGAAAGAGTCTCAGCATTTTTATCAACTTGATCCCGTACACCGCGAACGCGAGCGCAAGGATGATGCTAGCTAACGCCAGCGTACCGCTCGAAGCACGTTCCAAGTTGACCGAAGCCTTTGGACTCTTCGACACCCCGAGCGCGATCCATATGATCAACTCCGCCGCGTATGCACCAATGTTCAACGCGTAGCACGCCATTCTCGGTTTCTTGGTCGACTCATTCCTCGCGTTGTGGTAGATTTCCGCCCAGAACAACGCCAATGTGGCGTATGTGCTCAGGAAAATCAAACCAGGTCCATCCATCAGAAGCGCCTTGACGAAAGCGCGAGTGCGTTCGCGTTCCAAAGAGCGTCGCATGAAAAACGTGATCGCCCGCGCACCGGAGGTGACGACGTTCGCCGCGTGGAACACCTTTTGCGTCGTGAAACTTATGTGCGGCACCCTCTTCGTAATTCTAACGAGTTGCACCGTTGCCACGAGCGCGACGAGCGCGTACGCCAACGCGAGCCATCTGTAGCAGTTGTTGAAGGGTGACAAAGCCTCGGTTGTCACGACACCCATGTTGAACACCGCCTTATCAAGTCGCCTGGAGGAGTTGTGGCGACGGCGAAGAGGTGAACTTTATTTTTCAGGACGCAGGTGTTGGTTGTGTGGAAGAGGGACTATTATATTATTCTTGTTAAATGAAGGAGGATGTCTAGATATTGTTTCAGATGATTGAGTATTGATGTGACGCGCACCCGCGTGATAAATGTTATGTGGTGCGATTGTTTTCGTCATCGTGTCGTTGAAGAAGTCGGTATTCTCGACTTCGTATCTAATAGAGCAACTCGTAACTAGCGTTTTGACTGCGGCAAGACGCGTGTGTAACTAAGGGCAGTTCGGTTTGTAGCTTAATCGTCACCCGATCCTGCGAGAGCAACTAGGTTGCAAGAGCTCGGCTCTTGTCCAAATGGAATCCAACAGCAGATATTGTTTCTATGAGCGATGCTTTCAGCGCCAGCGTATCCCACGATTTCATAGAACTCTTCTGATGATTTCCCGATGAATGTTTCAATCTCTTCAGAGGAATAATTTGTGATGGCACGACCGAGATCGCGCTCGTCACCAGTCTCTGGGTCAATCGTGATCAAACGGACACCGTCTTCAGGTTGGAATTCACCCCTGCAGGCGATGATTCCAGTAGAGAAGAGGGACTTGTTGTTTTCCATCGCCTTTGCAGAGTTGGCGTTGACCACCAAATCTCCCGATGGCGGCAACAACAAAATCCAACGTTTACGGCCACGCAGAGGCCTCGGCATGGCCAAGAACAGAGTACCAACCGATTTACCTTGTGTTATGATTTCAGGCATCTCTGGCAACGAGTTGGCATGCATGATGATTGTGTTGCATCCGCTTGCCGCGGCGAGACGAGCGGCGGCGAGCTTTGTCGTCATGCCCCCAGTGCCGAGACCGCTTCCACTGGAATCCGCATCCGCGGTGGACACTTCCAAGTCGTCAATATTCTCAACGACCGGAATGCGCGTCGCATCCGGATTCGTGTTAGGATTGGCGGTATACAATCCGTCGACGTCTGTGAGCAAGAAGAGGTAGTCGGCATCCACGAGAGCGGCGACGTGAGCGCTGAGCGTGTCGTTATCGCCAAACTTGGTGTGTTGAACCGCGACGGTGTCGTTTTCATTCACGATTGGAATGATGTCTTGCGCGAGCAAGGCACGGAACGTGCTCTGCGCGTTCATGTACTGCTGTCTATCCATGATGTTGTCCAACGAAATCAACACTTGCGCGATCGGTTGACCGACAGACTGGAAAAAGTCATCGTACATGCGCATCAATCGCACCATCCCCACCGCTGCGAGCGCTTGTTTACCCGCCAAATCCGTCGGCTTCTTCGTGTTGAGCACCTGACAACCGACACCAACCGCACCAGACGTGACCACCACCACGCGCATCCCGCTCCTCTGCAACTCGGCGCACGTCTCCGCGAGCATACCAAAGTTACTCAAGTGCAAGTGTCCACCGATCCCGCCTTTAAGAAGACTCGACGTGCCAACTTTTACCACCACGATCGGCGCTTGGTTCGCCCCCGCGGGCGAGTTCGGTCTCGGCACCATGCCGCTCACGCCCAGGTTCTCGAGTCCTCGCCTCAGCGCGCCGACGCCCGAGGTAAGATCCGTATCGCGCGCCGAGGCG
>Ga0255778_10001354_pt1 | contig 22079 bp, 19 predicted proteins | sample 071ome_31_FD_179976 | JGI IMG/M metagenome (GOLD analysis project Ga0255778, IMG submission 179976) | Coastal salt marsh microbial communities from the Groves Creek Marsh, Skidaway Island, Georgia - 071405CT metaG (version 2) | ecosystem: Environmental > Aquatic > Marine > Intertidal zone >...
CGGCGTCGTACGATTCCGCGTCGGCGCGCTCCACCGCCCGCGTCAGCACGCGGAGGCCCTCGGCGAAGCGACCCGTGACCCGCGCGCGCACGCGGATCTCCGGGAAGGCGTCGAACGCCGGCGCCGCGAGGAAGCACTCCGGCGGCTCGTCGGGGGACGCCTCCGCCGCGAGCATCTCGGGCGGGCGGCCCCACGTCACATGCGAGAGCTGCCAGAGCGTCGTGTCGTGCGCGAGGTCCGGCTCGGCCGGCAGGACCATGTCGAGGTCGCTCACCTTGGCGGCGCCGTCCGCGCCGACGAGGACGTTGTCCGCCTTCAGGTCGATCGGGATCAGGCCGTGCGCCGCGAGGTCAAGCGCGCCGCGGCACGCGTCGCGGACGATCGAGATCACCGCGGAAGCGCGCGCATCCGCGGAGGCGCACCCCAGTCCGCGGAGGTACTGCGAGGCCGTCACGCCCTCGTGCGCCATGATCATGCACCGGACGCGCGGCGCGTCTTGGAATAGGTACAACCTGCGGTCCCACCGGATCTCATGCGATAGGAAGACGTCGAGGAACGTGGCCTCGTGCTCGTACGCGGGGACGACCAGGTGGTCGCTCTGGAACAGCGCCGCGCGCGCCCGGAAGTACTCGCGCGGCCGGAACTCGTCCGGGCCCACCGCGACCTTCTTCACGAGCCAGTGCGCGGCCGTCGGGACGGTGAAGACGTCCGCGTACCCGCCGGAGCCGATCGGGTGCACCACGCACCCGCCGGCGTCCCCGGCCTCGGCGGGTGCGTGCGGCGGCTCGCGCGCGTACCCATCATCCATCCTCGATATCGTGGCTGCTAAAAACACCGGGCGTGCGCGCGCGCGCCATCGCCATCGCCATCACCCCGGCGTCTGCACCCCGGTATTCCCCTGCCGAGCGACGCTTCCCCTGCCGAGCGACGCTTCGACGGCCCGGAGCGCCCGCTCGATCCGGTTCTTGAGCTGGGTCTCCGCGTCACCGGCGGCGCCCTCGTCGGGATTCCCGGCGTCGGAACCCTTCGCGGGGTCGCGGCGCCCCTTCCCCGTGCGCGAGATGGTGGCCAGCATGCGCCGATAGCGCAGGAGCGCCCGCCGCGCGGCGCCGAGCTCCTCCGCACGCGCCGCCGCCTCGGAGATGTCCGCGCGGAGCATCGCCGCCTCGGCCTCGCGCGCCGGGTCGTGGCTGTACTGGGTGTTCATCACCAGCGTCCCGCGGTTCGCGTCTCCCACCGAGGTCTTGTTCCGGAACGCGCGGAGGTTGACGCTGTTGCGCGGGTCCCCGACGCGAGCATGGGTGTCGATGAAGTCGCGGAGCGCGCGGTGGAACTTCCTGGACTCCGGCGACAGCCACTCCTTCTTCGCCTCGGCCGCGTGGCAGAGCCTCTTGACCGCGGTGTACATCCGCTCTGGGCGGGTGCTGCGCACCGCCTCCGCCTCGAGGAACGGGTTCGCGATACGCAGGAAGGACTTCTGGGCAAATTTATTGAACGCCTGTTCTTCCTCCGTCACTTCACCTTCATCATCACCATCATACCTAAACATGGGGTCGATCTCTTTGATCTTTTTGATGGCGTTGGGGTGTTTGAAGGTCGCGTTCTCGGGGATCCGGACCGACTTCTCCCCGGCATGAACCGCATTCAAGAGGATGACGGCGGGGCAGTCGGAGTAATCCGCGTCAGGATCCTCTCCTTCGAGGGGATTCTCGACAGCATAGACGATCTCCTTCATCGCCTGGATGGCCGGCAGCAACTCCGACTGAATCTGGAGGATCTCCTCCGCGATTTCCGGGACGGCGCGGAACACGGTCATGATATATTGGTGGATGCCGAACGAGTGTGAGTCGTAGTGGAGCATCCGGGGGAACCGGTTGGTCAGGGAACCGACAGCGGGTTTGGGAGGTCCAGTGGGTTCTTCGGTCTCGCTCGGTGTTTCATCAGATCCACCCTTACTCCTGTGCGCGATGTACGCGTTCCGCGCTGTCCCTATCCCTACCCCGAAGCCATATAAGATCGCGGGCCAAGTTATCCCTACGTCGATCTGGAATTTATATTTCACCGCCAGTCCAACGAGCCCAAAGGCCGCCGCCACGGTATCGGTATACTCCGGACTGTGCGTGTGTGCAGCGCTTGCGAAGCCTTTTACATCGTTCCAGACCTTATTCACCCTGTCCAATACTGGAGTAACTATAGCATTGGCAGTAACGCTTACGCTTCCCGCAATGATCCGTGAAAGCGACCTAGCAAACCTCTCAGCCCGTTCCTTCCAGCTGGCATCATCCTTTTTTTCTTCTAGCCCCTGCGTGATATTGTTCACGAGGGAATCCAGTACCTCGTACTGTTTCTTTTCTCCGGGGCGGACCCACACGGTCTGGCCGACCGCCTCCGCCATGCCGATCTCGAAGATCAGGGCGAAGACCTTCGCCATGGTATCGTCGGTTCCCGGCTTGTCCCCGCGGTACCGGGACTCGAGCGACATGTCACGCCAGCGGCCCCACGACGAGTGTCCCCACAGCTGGGTATTGAGGAACGGGGTGACCGAGTACCCGGAAGACGTGTAGGCGATTTTGAGGTTCTCCCCGAGGTCGCGCGCGATCGCGCTGGCCCGCCCATCATCGGGGTCTTGCTTGACTACGATGTGGTGGCGGTCCTTGATCACCGTCCCGATCGTCTCCAGGACTTGGGCGGACAGTTCGCCGGCAGTCGTGGGGTCGAACAGGAACAGCAGAGGCCCCTGCTTCGAGAACTCGGAGGGAGGCCATATCGCGGCCACCTGGTCGGTCAGGTCGCGCATGACGTCTGCTCCAGGCATGTCGTCCGTGACGTAAAAAAATAGGCCGGAGTATAGTTAGCTCATGACCGCGACCTCGACCGCCTCGACCGCAGCGGCCGCAGCGGCCGCTGCGGCCGCGCCTTGGTACGAGGACGTGCGCGCGCTCCTGCCGTGGGCCGACCCCGCCGCGACCGCGGCGCTTCTCCCCGCCGCCGCCGACGCCACGCATCCCGGAAGCCGCGTCTCGTTCACGCGCCGCGCGAACGCCGCCGTCCGCGCGGCGCTGGCCGCCGCAGTCCTCGCGTGGGCGCTCACCGGCGACGCGCGTTTCCTCGCCGCGGGCGCCGCGGCGATGCTCGCGTCCTGGATCGCGCTCGAGCTGGCCGCGCGCCGCCGCGAGGGGTTCGCGGACTACCGCCCCGAGGACGCGCCGCGCGCCGTCCCGGGGAGCGACCTCAGCATCGACCGCGCGGGCGTGGTGCGCCGCCGCCCCACCCCGGCCAACCCGACCATGAACCGCACGCTCGGCATGGCCATGCCCGCCGGGGACGGCGTCCGCGCGGAGGACCCCGCCGACCGCGAGACCCGCCAGCGCATGGTCGACGCCATGGACGAGGCGGGGATGCTCCCGCCGCGCGACGATGACATGAACCGCCGCAAGGTCATCCGCGACTTCTACACGGTCCCCAGCATGGGCGCGGTCCCCGACCGGCGCCAGGACTTCCTCGACCTCATGTACGGAGACCTCGACCAGCACAACACCAAGGCGCGCTCCGTCGAGTGGACGATCGCCGACAGCGAGATCCGCGGCGACCCCGCCGCCGAGGTGTTCTGATAGGTGCCACCTGCTACCTACCCGTCGACAGGCGCACGACGGTCCCCACGGGGAGGCACGCCGCCGCCGCGCCGGCGGTGGGCGGGCGCTTTTTGTTCGCGTTTCCCGCCGCCTTGTGCGGCTTGCTCGCTGACGGCCCTGGCATGCCTCGCGCGCGAAATAATTCGCGCGGCGAGCGCCCGGACGCCCGCGGCGGCGCCCGCGCCCGCTCCGCCGGCGCGCCCGCGTCCGCGCCGCCGCGGACGCGCGCGCGCGCGGGCGCCGCCGTGCGCGGTCGTCTGCGAGAGGATGTCCACGAGGAACTCCAGCGTCCGCATGAAGCCCCGGTACCACTGCTTCTTCGTCTCGTCGGGTCCACTCTCTTCGCCGTCGCACCGCATGTTCGCGAGGACGTTCAGCTGCGCGCCCGCCCGGGCGACCGTGGCGCCGTCGCGCTTCTCGGGCTTGAGCCCCCCGAACACGGCCATGTTGGCCGTCGATTCCTCGTTGGTGGGGTCCCGCGCGCGCGCCTGGAACGCGTCGAGGTAGCGGTCGAAGAACAGCCCCTGCGCGAGGAGCGCGTGGAACGTGGCTCTGTTCGCGGGGAGGTTCCCGTCATTCCCGTCATTCCCGTCGGTCGTCAGGTCCACGGCCGAGTCTTTATTCGGACTTCTGATGAGGAAGAGATGTTTGGCTTTCAGTGTTACCACGTACCTGCCACCAACGATCTGGCTTACCATTGTCAGGTTTCCCGAATACGCGATGGTGGCATCCGTCCGTTGCGCCAGACTCACTCCATCGAGTTTGACATCCGTCGCGTCTAAGATTCTGATACTGCCTAGGGGGGGAAGGGGAGTGCTGGTGTCGGCGCTGGGTTCGAACATTGTTATGTTTTTCGCATTAAACCTGGAAGTGTTATTCCCGCCTTCAACAGTGAAGAAGGTCCGGTCCGCCTGACCATTCGCCTTCTCCACGGAGAAGGAGTGCGTCTCCATCTTATCGAGGGCTTCTGAGATCAGGGTGACGGAGACGGTCGTGTCCGCTTCCCGGGGGGGCGCGGTGACGAAGACGTGGTGGCCCTTCGACACGCCGTGGTACCCCGTCCGTTCCGGGACCAGGAACGTTTTCTCGATATTCTCGACCTTATCCCTTCCACGACCGTCCCGACCAGTCCTGCGGACAGGCACCTTGACGCTGAAGAGCCTCGTATTGAGCGTATCGATGCCCGTCAGGGCTTGGAAGAGTTCCTTCTTCTTCATGACATTCCGACCAATCGATTGGTTTGGTTTCTTCGCCAGGGACTTCCACATGGCGGGGAAGTCCTCGCGCCCCGGCATGTCCAGGACGGTCACCGTCTGCTGGAGCCCGCTGGCGCGCGCCTGGACGGCGATGAACGACCGCGAGCTCTCCGGGTTGTTCGGGGTCCTCGCGATCGGCTGCGTCGCGGGGTTGCTCTTGTCGTGCCGGAACGTGGTGTTGGATGCCAGGTCCCCGAACAGTTTCTGGACGTCCGCGAAGCGTTGCGTGGTGTCACCGCCCCCCAGCTCAGAGAACTCGAACCACCCGTCGCCATCGTTTTCCGAATCTCTCGAATAATCTTTCGTGACCCACGTGACGCCGACCTCGGGCTCCTCCCCCGGCCCGCCGCCCTCGGTCCGCCGGAGCCCCAAGACGTTCGCCTGCATTTCCGGATCCGCAAGTGAGTAGGAGAAGCGATTATCTTTTCCGTATTTCGACCCGGCGGAGGCGGGGACAAAGACCCGCGTCCTCACGTCCATGTTCCCCGTGTCTCCGGGGCCGGGGAGGACGTACTCCTCCAGGACCCGGAGCTCCACCTCCGCTTCCGTCGCGTCGGAGAGGGCGTCGATCACCGTCCGCAGCACGTTGTGCTCGTTCCCGTTGTCCCGCAGGGTGAAGGTCTTCCCCGAGCCGGAGAACCCGTACCCCGTGTAGAACAGGTCGGGCGAGCTCCGGCTCCCGTACAGCAGGTTCGCGATGTCCGTCCGGATGATCGTCGCGTACTGCTCGTACTGCGTCCGCGACTCCTCCGTCTGCACCCGACTCCCGCCGCTCGGGTTGGACTTGGAGCTGGTCTTCAGCCACATGTACGGCGGGCGCACGCCCTCCGCGGAGAGCGCGCCATGGACGACCCCGCCGCTGTCGAGGCCGTCCAAGGTGAACTTGGATTTGTTGAGCCCCACCTGCTCGAACAGCGGGAAGCTGGCGGCGGTCATTCGCATCGCCGCGTCGTGCAGGTAGAACACCGGCACCGCCCGCACGGACCGGGTCGCCACGTCGTCCGAGTACGCCACGGCCAGCTGCTGGGCCACGTCGAACTGCGTCCCGCCACCACTGATCGTCGCCTTGATGTCCGCGCGGCGGAGGAACTCGTTCGCCGCCTCGCGGTCGAAGTTCGCGTCGCCCAGGATCGTCTTCGCCAGGACGAGGTTGTGCGCGGACCGGAGGGGGTCCTCGCTCGACGTCGTCGGCGTCTTGAACTGCTCCAGTCCGTGTTTATCCAGGATTCTCATGGCGGCCTCCGTGCTGGCCGTCGCTTTTTCCGTCGCTTCACGGATCAGTTGCACGAGATCCTTGATCGACTTGACCTCCTGGTTGCCGACGCCCATCGCCTGCGTGTTCTGGCTCAGGGTCTTTCCGCGGCGCAGGATGACTTTCTTTCCGTCGTTACTGTGGACCTTGAACATCTCGGTCTCGTGCTTCAGCCAATCGGTGCCGGCGCCTTCGGGGCGGAGGGGGGTGCCGTAGCTGAACTGGCGCCAGCTGAGGTCGTCCAACTCCACGCCGGTCTCGTGGTGGTCGCCGAGGGCCTCGAGGATCGTCCGCATGGCGAAGTGCTCCGTGTCCTTCTTCCTGACGGCGTGGTCTTCGGGATTGCCGCTCTCGAACGCCGGGCCTAGGGCTTCCTGGGTGAACCTGCGGAGGTCGGAGCCGCCGTACGCGAAGGCGCGGACGCGGTTCGTCATGTATTCGCGCAGACCCGTTTCGTCGACGGCATCGAGGGTCTTCTTCAGGTCGTGGACCCAGGCCCACGCCGCGAGGATGTCCGGCACCTTCCGCTCGGTCGCGGCGTCGTCATCGCCATCGCCATCGCCATCGCCATCGCCCCACTCGAAGAACGCGGCGACCTCGCGCGCGGCGACCTCCGTCCAGTGGCGGTACGGAGCGACGATCTCCTCTTCGTCGTTTCGCCGTCGCGAATCCTCGATCAAGTTCCAGTTCTCCCGGAGCACGTAGCGGACCGGGTCGGAGACGGACAGGATGCACGTTTTTTCGTCCCCCATTCTGTCGTTGTCGCACGCGAAGGACTCGATGCCCGCGCCGCCGTAGGTCTCCGCCGTCCGGTCGAAGATCTCCCGTCCCAGCCGCGCGACGACTCCCTGCACGGCAGGGGCCAGGACCCCGATCTCGCGCATGAGTGCGTAGCATGTAGAGTATGCATTCGACGGCGGTACCGAGATTTCGTTGCTGGAAAGTGCTTCGAGGTTCACGTGGGAGATGTACGTTGGTGCCGATGCCGATGCCGATGCGTCGTACAGAAGGCACAGGCGATAGATCGCCCACAGGTCGGCCGCTCCGTAGGCATCGAGGGTTCCTTCGTGCGGGATGAGCAGCGACGCTTTGATCATCCGCACCCCCAGCTTATTGGTGAACGCCTTCAGCGCTTGTTCGGCGCCCCGCATTTCCAGCTTCGACGCGTCGCCGTCGTCGCCGCCGCCGTCGCCGTCGCTGTCGTCGCGCGGCGGTCCGAGTCGGAACATGTCCAGCGTGTCGGGGGACTCCTGCTCGGAGACGATGAACGTGGGGACGAGGTCGTTGTTCCCCGGCGGGGACACCGTCACCCAATTCACGCCCCATTCTGTTTTGAGCCAACTCGCCACCTTGTCGTGGTCCAGGACGATGTCGATGGCTGACGATGGCTTGGTGAGGACCGACGCGATCCCGGCGTAGTTCTTCCCCACCTTCTTGCATCGGTCGTCCAGGTGCGCGAGCACCTTGTTGTACTCTTCGCTCCCGGTCCCGTTATTCCAGATATGGGAGAGGCTCTCGTTGAGGGACCCAACGAGTTTCCCATCGAGGGAGGCGCAGACGAAATAGGCCCTCGACTTCCGACTGTCATTCGTCTCCGCGGAGATTTTGACTGTCGGTTTGTCCAGTTTCCGGCCTTGGAAGAATTTGATCCACCCGGTGCGGTACTCTTTCAGCTCATCGTTAAGTTCTGCATCAGGGATACTGTTCAGGGCTTCGGTGATGTTGATGTTGATGCCGGCTGTGCCCCCGCGCGCGTTTTGCGCTTGCGCTTGCGCGCCCACCACCTGCACCAGCACCATCGCGGGGCAGTAGTAGTAGTTGCTGAGTCGAACAAAAAAAGAACCCGCCAGTCGCGCCAATCATCATCGCGCGCTCTCGACGTAGTCCATCAGCTTGAAACGCACGATCGGCGGGACGCCCGCGGAGGCCGCGCCCGCGAGCGCCTCGCGGCACGCCTCGCGGCACGCGCACTCCACCGCCGCGCGGGCGTAGACCATCGCGAGGTTCTGGTCCCTCCCGGCCGCGAGGAGCCCCTCGCGGCAGATGCGCCCGACCTCCTCGCGAGAGGCCGCGCCCACGCGGACCGCGAACGAAGCGCGGTTGACGTAGGCGCGCGCGTCCCGGTTGTACCTGCACAGCTCGTCGTCGAAGTCGCCGTCCCCGCCCCGGCCCAGGCCCCCGCGGTACCCGCCGAGGACCTCCGCGCCCGCCTCCGCCCAGAACGCCGCGGCCTCCGCGCCCGCCGCCGAGCCGATGGCCGACGCGATGTCGGCGAGCTCCGCGCCGTACGTTTGTCCCTGCTTCGCCACCGTCTCCCACACGACGGCGAGGACCTCGGCGGGCCCCACCCCGGCCGCGGCCGCCGCCGCCGCCGCGACCTTCGCCTTCCCGACCATCTCGCGGGCGTTCACGGCGGTGATCTTGTTCAGCACGCCGCGGAAGGCCTTGACCGTCCGCTCGGGGGCCGTCAGTGTCCCGTTGTCGGGCATCCCGCGGCTCGAGAGGACGCCCGAGAAGTACTTGGGGTACCGGCGGCATAGGCTCTCCAGCGCGGGGCGGTATATCCCCGTCACCGCGCGGCCCTGCAGGGCGCGCCCAGCGAGCTCCGCCGCCCTCGAGGTCGCGAGGTGTGCACCGCCCGCGTTCGTCACGCTCTTGTGTGTGTTGTTGTTCATGTTGTTCATGTTGTTCATGCTCCCGACTGACTTGACCCCTGTGTGCGGTTTTTTTTATGTCCGAGGGCAGTCAGCTCCTCCAACTCGCCATGTCACAGTCCAAGCCCTCCAGGTCCGCCGCCGCGCCCCCCGTGGCCAAGAAGCGCACTCCGCAGGAGGAGATGGCCTTCGCCCTCAGCCTGATCGACCGCGCGAGCGGGATCCTCCGCCGGCTCGCGGGCGCCGCGCCCGCCCCCCGGGCCCGGGCGACGAGCGCGCCTGCGGGCGCGGGTGCGCCCGCCTCCAAGTCCAGGTCTGCCAGGTCTGCCAGGTCCACAGCATCGGGCATCTAGACTATAAACCCGCGCCACGACTCGGAGATCACATCTAGATGCATGCGCTGCACAAGCACATAGGAGATGTTGGGGTCCACGCCGTCTTCTGCGCCCCGCAGGGCTCGGGGAAGTGCGCGGCGGCCGCGCGCTGGGCGGCCGCCGCGCTCGGGGAGAAGCCGGACCGCTCGCGCACGCGCGCGCTCGCGGTCGCGCCCGCTGCGTTCGCACCGGCGTGGGCCGCGCACGCCCGCTTCCTCGCTGTGGCCGCGGGGACAGCCCCCGCACGCGCGGCGCTGCGCGGAGTGCTCGCGGACGGGGGCGATGACGGGGGCGATGACGGGGTCGCCGTCGTCGTCCTCCACGCGATCGGGTGGGGCGCGTTCGAGAGCGCCTGGGTCCCGCGGCTCGCGCGCGCGGGCGTCCCCGTGGCGGTCGTCACCCGCTGCCTCCTCGGGGCCCCGCGGGCCGTCACGCGCGCGCCGCGCGTGGGGCTCGATCCCACCGCAGCGCACCGCTACCCGGTCGACGTGCGGGTCGCCGTGTCGCGTATCGGCATCGTCGCTGCGCGGAGCGGGCGCGGGCGCGGGCGCGGGCACGGGCACGGGCACGGGCACGGGCACGGGCACGCGGCCGCATGGCGCGCCGCCGCCCCACGCGCCCGCGCCATCGCGGGCGCACTCGGTCCGGCGCGGGGCGGCGACGCTGAGTGTCCGGTGTGCTACGCCTCCCTGCCGGAGGGCGACGCGATCGCGCTCCCGTGCCGACACCTGATATGCGTCCTGTGCGGACTCCAGTGGCTCCCCGCGACGTGCCCCGTGTGTCGCGGGCCCGCGCCCGCGCCGAGCGTCCCCCCGCCGCCGCGTCGGCCCCGCGCTGGCGCCGGCGCCGGCCGGCCGTGGCGCGGACCCGCTGACCGCGTCACGATCGACGTCGCGGGGGACGTCTCCGCGGCCCTCGCGCGCATCGACGCCCTCATCGGGCCGGACCGGTGCGCGTTCTCGCCGTTCCCGGGGTGCTCCCTGTGGATCCGCGTCCGCGTCGATGTTGACGTCGGGGCCTAACCAACCCTTTTTTTTTCTCACAGTGACCATCCTACCCGTAGCCATGTCCATCTCCCCCAACCTCGTCCGCATCATGATCGAGCAGGCTGAGAAGCGCATCGAGGAGAAGGTGAAGACCGTCCTCGAGACCGCCGTCCCCGCCGCGATCGCCGCCGCCGGGGCGGGGGCCCCCGCCGCCGAGGACGCTGCGGCCGCTGCGGAGAAGCCCGACCTCGCCGAGCTCGCGGAGGTCATCACCGCGGACGTCACCCGCGCCGTCTCCGAGACCCTCGCTGCCCGGCTCGCCGACGCCCGCCGCGAGACCGAGGAGCTCCTGAAGTCGGCCGCCCCCGCCGTGACCCTCGCCATGTTCGAGGAGCTCCGCGCCGAGACGCAGTGGATCAAGGACATCCGCCAGCAGGTCGAGGACCTGTGGCTGCGCATCGCCCCTGAGGCCGTGGAGGCCGAGGCCGCCGCCGAGCCCGCCGCCGCCGAGACCGAGGCCGCGCCCGCCGAGCCCGCCGCCGCCGAGGCCGCGCCCGCCGAGCCCGCCGAGCCCGAGGCCGCGCCCGCCGAGCCCGAGGCCGCGCCCGCCGAGGCCGAGGAGAAGAAGTGATGTCGATGTACCTCCAGGAACCCGAACCGAAAACCGAGTTTTCCCCCGAGTTTTTCCCCGAGCCCCGGAAGATCGAGACAGTAAAAAAGGACCGCGGTAGGGGACATGCACGGTTGACTCGCTGAGCTGTGATGGTCGTCGCCATGACTACGGTCCCCTCCGCCTCCTTGCCCATGACCGCCCGCGCGCGCCTCGAGGACCCGGCGGCGTTTCTCGAGGCGCTCCTGGAACTCTACCACACGCAATCGAACGGCTGGTCCAATTTCGCGCGGGTTGTGCTCTCGTTCGGCCCCTCGGGGCGCCTGGCGGTGAACGGGAGCGAGGTCGCGACCGTCGCCGGGGTCGCGGGCGCGCCGAGCGGGGACGCCGTGCGGCACTCCGTCGAGGTGCGGACAACCGACCTGGTCCACGCCGTATCGGACGGCGCGGTCCCCTCCGACGCCGGGGAGGACCCAGTGTCCGCGGAGGGCGTGACGCTGGAGATCCGCGCCGACGTCGACCCGCGGCACGTGCGGGTCGTGGAGACGGACGTCATCGTGCCGCGGGTCGACGCCGTGTTCGTGCACCCCCACGAGCTGATCGACTTCCTGCGCGTCCTCTCGGAGGTTGAGGGGCCCGTGGTCCTCCCCGAGTCGGACATCGCCGGCACCCAGGCGGAGGCGTTGTACGACGAGGTGCAGCGCGCGTGCAACCTTGAGATGCCCATCGCCGTGTTCGCGGAAGGCGTCGCGGGCGGGCCCGAAGCGCTGATGTCATGTCTCGCGAAGGACCCGGGTTGCGTGCACTTCCACCCCGGGTCGGTGCGGTGGGCGGTCCTCCGGGGCGATAACGTAAATGAGTTCTTCCGCGCGGTCGAGCGCCTGGTCGCCGCCGGCGCGCGCCCGGCCGGGCTCGACCCGGCCGGTATGTCCGCCGTCATGCGCCGGATGATCGCCTCGCACGCGGAAGGCGATGGCGACGGCGACGGCGACGGCGACGGCGACGGCGACGGCGACGGCGACGGCGACGGCCATGGCCATGGCCATGGTCATGGTCATGGTCTCGCCATGGCGCGGATCGTCTATGGCATGGACGGCCTTGCCGAGCGCGTCGCCGCGGCGTCACACGAGGACGCGGCGGACGCGCTCGCGCGGGAGCTCGCGGCGTCCTCGTGGTCCCCGGGGGCCTAGCTACTCCCGGCCCGCCGCGGCGGTCACGAAGGCGGACGAGAGGACGGCTGCGTGGGGGACCGCGAGGCACGCGTCACGCGCGTTCCACCCCGCCCCGCGGAGCATCCTGCGTGCCGCCACGGCGAGGGCGAGTGCGGACCACATCGCCACCGCGAGCTCGCGCCATTCGCGGTCGCGCCGCCGCTCCCAGGCAGCGGCGTGCTCCGCGAGGAATGCGTCGAGGTCGGCCACGAGCGTGTCGAGCTCCTGCTGGGTGGGCACGGGCATGTGCTGTTGGTTGTTTGTGCGCTGCTTATTTCTTTTCCGGACCTCCCGCCTTAGCGGTCCGCCTCCGCGTCTCCCAGGAGGAACGCCGTGAGGGTCGCGAGGCGTTTCCCCCGGCCCAGGACCGCGGCGCAGCGCTCGCCCCCCGCGGAGGCGAGGTCCTCGATCGCCGCCTGGATAGACGCGCGCGGGAGGCACTCGGCGATCCGGGTGGCGTACGTCCGGGAGATGCCCGGCACCTGGCAGAGCTGTGCGACGAGGCACGTCGCCGGCGTCACCGCGGCCGAGCGCCGGAGCTTCTTCTCCCCAACCAGCGCGGGCCCGCGCGGGTGGTTGTCCCCGGCGGCGCGCCGGCGGCGGCGGAGGAACGCACGGAGCGTCTCCGCGGTATCCCGTGCGTCGCGCGTGGGGATCACCGCGATGCCGCGCTCGGCGAGGCTGCATACCGCCCCGCGCGTGCGCTCGTCGGCGGCGAAGGGCGCGCGGGACTCCAGCAGGTACACGGGACGCATCCCTTCGGCCGCGGCCGTCTCCATCCGGTCGCGCTGCTCGCGGAAGCGGCCGTCCGCCAGGGACGCCGCGAGGTCCCCGGGGGTCTTGCGCTCGAACACGAACGGCGCGACGCAGAAGTCGCCCACCGGCAGGGCGGAGACGTCGAACGGGACGCCGAGCGCGCGCAGCTGGTCCATCACCGCACGCTCGCGCGTGTCCACAACGAGCCGCTCGTCGGTCGTGGTTGCCGGCGCTGACGCGGATGCGGATGCGGATGCGGATGCGGATGCGGATGCGGATGATGCAGGTTGTGACGCCGACATGACTGGATGAGCGTCTTGAGCGTGCGTGGATGAGCGTGGAGTCTTTCAAAGTCCCCCGGCACTGCCATAACGGCCCGGACGAGCCCAGGCGCGCGTCGGCATTGCGCGTCGGCATTGCACGTCGGCATCGCGCGTCGGCATTGCGCGTCGGCATTGCGCGTCGGCATCGCGCGTCGGCATTGCGCGTCGGTCCCATCACCTGTGCCTTATCGTGGGCGGGGCAGGAACCTATGACAACGACGGCCTTGTGCCGGACGCCATGTCATACTTCGCATCACGTGCTCCGCAAGGAAAGGCCGTTGCGTGGTATTGCCCGGAGAGCAGGCGGAACCGTCCCTTTCTCTCCAGTTTCCTCAGGGCTTGGGGCTTGAAGGATGCGCGGGGGGTCCTCAACGGTCACGTGCCTCACGTCACGTGCTGGCGCCGAGCGGACCACGGGACTCTCGCCATCTTCAACCGAGCGAAGAACAGGTTGTGGGTCGCAATCTTCGAATGGAGCGACAATGACGGGTGGCTCTTTCTCAGGCTCCTCAAGAAGGACTCCCATGGGCCGGCCGCCCGTGTTAACGTGTCCGGAGCCCCCTTCCTGGACTTCCTCTCAGCTCTGATGGACGTCTTCTCCAACTCTGGTCATGTCAAAGGTACAAAGACGGTGCTGTCTTTCGACGGCGAAGCCTGAAGCCTGAAGGCAGGGCGTGCTGCGTCACACCAACGCAGCACGCCCTTCCGCCTGAAACATGAAAAACCGTTTTTTCGAAAGACGTCACATCTTCGTCTTTAATACTGCGCGAGGATACTAAGTGGGAACATCTCTTCCAAATCGAAGAATGGAAGTTCGGGGGGAAAAAAGGAATCGCCGCCTCGTTGCGGCGCGCGACTTCAAAGAGGGTGCCGTTCTGAATGAGGACACGGCTTCCTCACAAATACATATTCCGGCTATTTTGACTTTCGAACTCAGGATTGGAATCGCATCGGAACCGCCGAAATCGGATCAAAGGAAGGCGGGATTGCTCGAGGCGTACGCATTTTTGTCCAGGGAAGACGTTGCTAATTTCTGTGCGACGTGGGCTCCCGACTGGGATCTCCAGCCATATCTCTGGCTGAAGATGCTGTCTTATGCGACTTGTGTACTCGAAGCATCCGGGACAGAATATGGACCACGCGAGGTGGTTGTTTTCTCTCGACGCCTCGCCGTGGTGGCAAGCCACCACTGGGGGGTGGTGCTCTGTTCCACCCATGCCGCCCTCAACCATTCTTGTGACGCGAACACGAAGGGGGACGAGACAGGACGTCTGATTGCTACAAAGGACATCTTGCGGGGCGAAGAAATCACGCTCAATTACTCCGGTATGGACGTGAGGGACGATGCGAAAGCCCTATTCCAGAAGCATGGTTTCATATGCCGTTGTCCGCTTCACACGAAGTCGAAGAGGGTGGGTGAGCGGATTCACGAGCACCTCATGCGGGCATTCAACGGCTACAACGGGTGGAAACGCGTGAAGACAGGCGACGTCGTTGCCATGGGGCCGAACATCTCGGCCAGCCTCGACCTCACCGATTTTGAATTGTAACGCCTTCTGCGCTCAAAAACACTGGAATTATCACATATCACATTTTAGCACCCATATATCATCGCGTCGGCAACGCGTCAGTTGGCGCCTGTGTCGGCCTCGGGCTTGGCCTCGGGCTCCGCGGCATCGGCCTCGGGCTTGGCCTCGGGCTCCGCGGCATCGGCCTCGGGCTTGGCCTCGGGCTCCGCGGCATCGGCCTCGGGCTTGGTCTCAGGCTCCGCGGCATCGGCCTCGGGCTTGGCCTCGGGCTCGGCCTCGGGCTGGGTGTCGTCCGTGATGGACACGAGCGCCTTGGTCCACTTCGAGCAGCGCGCCTTGGTGTCGACAGCGACCTTGACGCCGGCGCCCACGAACGCGCGGCACACGCTGGCGAGGACGTCGAGCGTGAAGGTCCCCTGCTCGTTCGTAATCGCACGGCTCTTGGCGTACGACTCGGCGAACTTGGCGTCCTTGATCACCCCCGCCGCGGTCGTGAAGAAGCCCATCCCGCACATCTCCACCTCGGGGAACTGCACGTCGGGCGAGACGGAGAGGGGGGTCATCTTCTCCTTCCCCACGAGCGCGGGGTCGAACTTCTCCACGGCAGAGAGCTCGCGGCCGTTGTCGGAGACGTGGAGGGCACACGTGACCGGCGAGGGCGAGCCGAGCATCGACTCAAGGACCTCGATGCTGGGCATCACGCCCGCATCGACGACCACCAGGCGGTCAAATTCGGATGCGTCGGGGAGGCCGTTCACGATCCACTGCATGATCTCCGACCGTTCGAGGTGGGCGGGAGGGATGCGGAGGTTGACGCTCGTCTCGGGCTTCTGCACGAGCGCGGTCACCATCTTGCACCAGCCGGCGACCCAGTCGGAGCTGAACTCCGTCCCGTGGGCGGCGACGATGAACCGCTTGGCGGCGGCGGAGGAGGACGAGGGCGAGGACGAGGACATAGTTGGCTGGCTGGCTGGCTGGGGTATCGATGATATCGTTTGATATGTTTTTCTTTTAGGAGACTGCACGCACGCACGCACAGTGTGGACCGTGGGAGAAGCCCATCCCTAAGGAGTTGACGATCGTGATGTATCCACCGGGACCACGCCGACCATGCCGACCATGCCGACCACGCCGACCACGCCGACGAGCGCGATCCCCGCCACGGTGGCGGCGTTCGCCAGGGAGCTCGCCGAGGAGCACGCCCGGCGCGCGGGCGCGGGCGAAGAAGACGCCGCGGCGGAGCGGGTGGCGCGCGACGTCCTCGTGAGGCTCCGTGAGCACCCCCCCTTCCTCGCACGAGCCGTGCCCGGGCACCCGGACCTCGTGCACGTGTTCCGCGAGTACCTCCCGACGTCCAAGCGCCGCGCCTCCACGACCGCGCTGGCACGCGATGCGCGGTTCGTGGTCGTCGACCGCCGGAGCGGCGCCGTCGTCGCACACGCGCCGGCCACACCGGACCACGTCGAGATCGACGCAGTGGACCGCTCGGGTAGCGTTCTCTCGACGTTCCTCCGCAAGGGCGGGGTCCGATTCACCCGGGCGTACCCGGGAGCGGTCCTGACCGCGTACCGGCACGACGGGGCGTGGATCCTCGCGAGCGCGACCTGTCCGGACCTCCTCTCGCGGGAGCGCTCTAAGGTCCGGGACCGCGCGCTGGAGGCGGTGGAGAGGACAGTCGGCAAGACCTTCGCGGAGATGACGGACGGCTTGAGGGACGGCACGGATGCGGGCGAGGGCGCGAGCATCATCCGCTTTCTCGCGGGGGACGACGGGGTCGCACGCGCGATGACCGCCGAAAGCGCCGCCGCCACGGGGATGCCGCTCGTCGAGGAGTTCGCGGACCTCGACGCCGCGATCCGGGACGCGAGCGACCCAGCCTCCTTCGGCTTCGTCGCGCGTGGGGAGTGCGGGAGGAGCTTCCTCGTCCAGCACCGCGCGGTGCACAGCGAGACCGAAGCGCCGTCGCAGCGCCGTCGCCGCTACGGGGACGAGCTCGGCGAGCTCGTGGAGTTCCAGGCGACGGCGACCCGTGACGCGGTGGCGCTTTCCGCGGAGGCCGGCGGGCCCGCGGCGCGCATCCGGGAGATGTCCGCCGACCTCGTCGCGCGGGTCGTCGCGACGACCGAGGTCCTGGGCCGCGGCAACGAGGAGGGCGTAGCGGTGCCGCGCGGGAAGAAGGCGTTCGTCCGCGTCCGCGTGGAGGCCGAACGCGGGCTCCCCGCGGCGCTCCGCTTCCACATGTGCCAGCTCCGCGAGGTCAGCAAGCGGACCGGGACGTTCCCCACCGCGGACCAGGCCATCGACTACGTATGCCGCCTCGACGAGCGCTCCTTCGTGTCGCTAGTCCGCGCGCTGGCGCCCGGGCCCGAGCGCGCCCCGAGCGCGCCCCCCCGCACTGGTTAGGAATTCATGGATTTCGCGGAGAGCGTCGCGTTCGTGTGCGCGCCCAGGCCGAAGACGAAGTCCGGGTTGTTGATGCCGTTGGCCTTGATGGCGTCCTTGGCGACACGGATGCACTCGTTCTCCTGCATGTAGCGGTTCCGATACACGAGGGAGGACATGGTCAAGTTGGTCATGGCGGTAGATTCCGACTGCGGCTTCATGAGCGTAAGGGCCCCGTTGTTCGGGAAGAGGTGCGTTCCCAGAGAGGAGACGACGGGGTCATCGAGGTGGTGCCGGCAGAAGACGTCGATCACCCCGACGCCGTTGACGTATACCGTACACCGGACCATGTTGCGGAGGCTCGGCGACTCGGGGAGGTCCCAGTTGGCGTCGCGCATCGTGACGATCACGTGCGCGTACCTGTGTTGGTCGGACGCATCCTTGCTACCTGTCAGGTATTTGTTGATGTCCGCACGGAGGACCTTGTGAACGTTCTCACCTGTGAGGCGGGCGCCATGGTTAGACTCATCGCCGAACCGCACGGGGGACAGTAGTCCGGTGTATACGTAGTCGAACGTGATCTCCAGCTGGTTCGAAGGGTTCGAAAGGTCCGAATGGTCCCGGTGCATGATGATCTTCGGGCAGGCGCGGACGTCGTTCCCGCGGTGGAGGAGCACGACCTGGTCGGTGCCCGGGTTATCCTGTGTGGAACCGAACTCTAGGAAGAACTCCCAGGTGAACTCGGTGCCTCCCCGCTGGTTGTGGCTCTGGGGGAGGTATGCGCCAGCGATGACCGAGGACCGCGCGGCCGTCTCGCGCGGCGCGAGGAGCGACCGGATGGTCAGTCCGTCACGAGAGATACCCAGCTTGTCGGGCCCGGTGATTTCCACGCGGTAGTCCTCGTCCACGGACCGCGAAGGGGCAGACTCGCGGCCGTAGACGTACTCCACCGCGATGTACGCCGCCACGACGATCGACGCCCCGACGGCGATCTGGACGGCCGTTCCGCTGTCCGCGCCGGTGATGCTCATCATGCCCCCACGAGACAAACTATTTTTCACGATACGTGGACATGAACGCGAGCAGGAGGAAGACGCCGCCGCCGGCGGCGGCGCCCCCCGCCGCGTGCGGCCCGGAGGGAACGTGGGTCCGCATCGGCGGGAAGTGGCGAGGCGTCGACGCCGCCCTACCCGAGGCGGTCCTGCGCGAGCACCGCATCCCTCTTCCGCCCGCGTACGACCCCGCCTGGGTGTGCCGCTCGCCCGGGAGGGTCGTCGCGGTCGGAGTCGATGCCAAGGGCCGGCGCCAGGTGCTGTATTCGGACGCCGCCGTCCGCGAGCGCGAGGAGCGGAAGCGGGAGCACCTCGCACGGAACCTCGCGTGCGTCCCCGCCGCCGTGGAGAAGCTCCGTGCGCACCTCCGGAAAGCGGACCCCGCGCACCCGAAGCCGGAGGACGTGATGACCCTCGCCGCGGTGATCCTGCACGATACGGGTATCCGCCTCGGGAAGCAGGACCACCTCGTCGCCGGGGAGTCCCACGGGCTGAGCACACTGCAGTGTCGGCATGTACATGTTGAGCAGCAACGGCAACGCCCGCGGGTGCGGTTATCGTTCGCGGGGAAGCACCGCGTCCTGAACGAGGTCGCGATCGAGGACCCCGATGCCGTGCGCTGGGTGGCGGCGCTTGCCTCGGGACAGTGCGGCGCGAAGGGCGACGGCACGCGGGCGTTCTTCGGGGCGGGCGGGGAGTGGGTCATGCACCACCGGACGTTCTCCCGGTGGCTCGCGAAAAAGCTCGGCCCGCGGTGTGCTGTCACGCCGAAGGAGTTCCGCACTGTCGTCGCGAACCGCATTTTCCTGGAGGCGGTGCGCGACGGCGCGACCGCGCCGCAGGCCGTCGCGGAGACCGCTCGCCGGCTGAACAATACGCCCGCGGTCGTGCGGAAGTCCTACGTGGTCGAGGATGTCATGGTCGCGGTAGAGACCGCGCCGTCCCTCCCGGTGCTGGCGGGCGAGATTCGTCGCGCGGGGGTGGACGCGTTCCTCGCTACTATCGTGGGTTCTAGAGGTCGCCTTCCTGACGAACGACGGAAGCCTCACGCGGGAGCGTCTGATGGATCGCAGAGAGAACCGCAGAGACGAGGCGGTCGGCGTTCTTCTCAGCGGACTGCCGCAACTCGTTGTCGCGAGTGATCCTATCCCTGACGACTTTGACATCCGGCGAAACGGATATTTCCTCCAACCTTTCGTAAATCCACCGGCCCATGTTCGTGGTGGCGTCGTCGCGTGTGGCGTCGAGACTCCCTCATCTTCCGGATTCATGGCGCGTTTCCACGCGATCATCCAATAGATGATCGCGGCGTTTTGATTGGTAGCGTCCGCCCTATCGTCCGCCGCAGCACTACCATCGCCTCCTTTCCAGAAGCGCTCTTTGTTAGCATCTAGGAGTTTGGCCCCACGCACAGTGAGATCTTCCAGATTCTCATCCTGCCGAGTAATCCCAGGCACCGCAGTCGCGGAGCCGGACGCCGCGGCGGAGACGGCGGGCATGGATCCGGGCGCCGCAGCCGCGGAGCCGGACGCCGCAGCGGCGTCAGCGGGCACCGCAGCCGCGGAGCCGGACGCCACGGCGGAGACGGAGGGCGCCGCAGCCGCGGAGCCGGACGCCACGGCGGAGACGGCGGGCGCCGCAGCCGCGGAGCCGGACGCCACGGCGGAGACGGCAGGCACCGCCGCCGCGGAGCCGGACGCCGCAGCGGCGTCGGTTGGTATGGGCGCCGCAGCCGCGGAGCCGGACGCCGCGGCGGAGACGGCGGGCACCGCCGCCGCGGAGCCGGACGCCGCAGCCGCGGAGCCGGACGCCGCAGCGGCGTCGGTGGGTATGGGCGCCGCAGCCGCGGAGCCGGACGCCGCGGCGGAGACGGCGGGCACCGCCGCCGCGGATCCGGACGCCGCAGCGGAGACAGCGGGCACCGCAGCCGCGGATCCGGACGCCGCGGCGGAGACGGCGGGCACCGCAGTCACGGAGCCGGACGCCGCGGCGGAGACGGCGGGCACCGCAGTCACGGAGCCGGACGCCGCAGCCGCTGAGCCGGGCGCCGCGGCGGGCACCGCAGTCGCGGAGCCGGGCGCCGCAGCCGCGGAGCCGGACGCCGCAGCCGCGGAGCCGGGCGCCGCGGCGGGCACCGCAGTCGCGGATCCGGGCACCGCAGCCGCGGAGCCGGACGCCGCAGCCGCGGAGCCGGGCGCCGCGGCGGGCACCGCAGTCGCGGAGCCGGGCGCCGCAGCCGCGGAGCCGGACGCCGCGGCGGAGACGGTGGGCGCCGCAGCCGCGGAGCCGGACGCCGCGGCGGAGACGGTGGGCGCCGCAGCCGCGGAGCCGGACGCCGCGGCGGAGACGGCGGGCACCGCAGTCACGGAGCCGGACGCCGCGGCGGAGACGGCGGGCACCGCAGTCACGGAGCCGGACGCCGCGGCGGAGACGGCGGGCACCGCAGTCGCGGAGCCGGTCGCTTCCGCCGCCCCGGCCGCGGGCATCGCAATCGCGGATCCGGACGCTTCCGCCTGGGCGCTGGTCAAGTTCCCGTTGTGGGGGGGAGCCCCCCTTGGGACGGGAGGGGCCCCGCGCTGACCGCTCGTCAGGGCTGGGGAGATGCGGGTGGGGTCGACAGCCGTCTTCCTCGCGTGGGAGAGGTACGCGAACATTTCCGCGTCGTACGTCAGCTCCCGGAGGAGCGGGACCTTCCCCTCGCGCCTATCCTCTATCGCGGCCACGAGAGCCACGCGGCCGGTCCTCCCGCGCCACTGCGGCTTACGGGAGAGCATCGCGCGGAGCTTCTTCATGATGGCATTCGCGGATCCCCCTCCGGACTGTCCCGCAGCCTTTGTGTCGGCAATCAAACCAAGTACGGCTCGGGAGACGCCAGAGCGGAATTCTTTGTTATCCGACACCGTGTAGGCGATGTCGGCGATGTCGGAGAACCACCACTTGACCAGGATACCGTACAGGTGGGAGGCCTCCACGCGGTCCACCGCCGCCTTGTACCGGTCTATCAGGGTCTGGGCCAGCTTCTGCGTCCTGGACACGTTCCACAGGAAGTAGTACATCATGACGAGATCGCTTCCGCTGAGAGATTTCACTGACGTCTCCAACTCCAATGTATTCCAGTGACTGTTGAATACCGACTCCCCCAACATCTTCACCGCGACCAGGAGGGTGGCTCTCGGGTTTTTCTTGATGTTATTTTCAACAACTTCTTGATCGAAACCTACCGTCGATACTACCGCCTTATATACGAACTTCTGCGTCCGTTCCCACCATCCTTCATCTTGTTCCGGTTTCTTGCACAAGGCATTGGCTTGGCCGAACCTGTGATCGTTTACGCCGGACACTTGTGCGATGCGACGGACGCGGAACGCGAGGAACCGCTGCGAGACGTCCGGGTCGTGCGCCCACTGCTTGGGGTCATCGGCGTACGGGTCCGCCACGACGGACCCGCCCGCCGCGACGGACCCGCCCGTCGAGGTGCGATTCATGTGGTTCACATACGTGAACGCCATTTCCACGAAGGAGGAATCTCCCGGGCTGGACATCGCCTGGAGAGCGGGGAGGACCGTGGTCAGCATCGCGGTCGTGTGATTTTCAAGGTCGCCCCATATCTGTGGCCTATCGTCCGTCTGCTGCCGCTGCCGCTGCCACTCGGAGAAGCTGTGACTGTTGAAGTTACGCAGCAGGTCGAGCTCGCCTTTATTGGTCTCATCCAGTCGGCCGTCGACAATCGAAGTCTCGTCGATCCCGTCCGCCTCGCCGTCGTCGTCGTCGTCGTCGTCGTCGTCCCATCTGTACACGAAGTACCGACGCAGCTCGGCGTCGGGGATCCTTCCCTGGATTTTACTGACATGGACGCACATGTCGATGACGGCTTCGATTCCGGAAACGTTACTGTCAACTCGGGAGGCGTCCAGTTTAACCTCTTCTTTATTCCCACCAAGAAAGGCGAGTTTGGAGTCGGCGTCGACCTTGCTCGGTCCCGGGAGCTTCGTATTCGCATCGCGGAGGGCCAAGGCCACCTCTTCCGTGACATTGCACTTCACGATCGGCGTGATTACGTCC
>Ga0255778_10001366_pt1 | contig 21994 bp, 27 predicted proteins | sample 071ome_31_FD_179976 | JGI IMG/M metagenome (GOLD analysis project Ga0255778, IMG submission 179976) | Coastal salt marsh microbial communities from the Groves Creek Marsh, Skidaway Island, Georgia - 071405CT metaG (version 2) | ecosystem: Environmental > Aquatic > Marine > Intertidal zone >...
CCTTCACCCTCAGTGCTTGGTAATTGACCTGCCTGCTGCAGTTTCTTCTCAATCAACTCTTCGACCTGTTCGACTGGAGTTTGGGTTGGCATAAAAAGAAATGCACCAATACCTAGTCCGACACCAACCAATACAATTGGACCCAAACCAAATAATGCAATCTTTTTGAAATTAAATTTGCGTTTTGCTTCTTCTTCTTCAGCCATGTGTCTTCCTAAGCAATCAAATTAAGTAAGTGATTTTCTGATACATGCTTCGCATTATCTGTATCAATCTCATCGACTTCTGGGTTGATGTGTGTACTGGCGTTAGAGCCATGCTCCTCATTGTTGTTGGATTGATGATTTCCATTCCCACCATTTCCAATATCAACGCTGTACTGCGACAGTTTAAGTCCATATTGTTCAGTGATGTTATTCAACAAATGTTCTGAACCACGTAAAATTGAAATTGTTGCTGAGTTTTCTGCCACCAATTTCACGTCTAGACCCGCAGCTTCTAGTGTTGCATTTACTTGCAATTTACCAAATGATTTTGGCTCAAGATTTAGCTCTATAACCTCACCACCTTTGAGTGCTTGTTCAATTGAAATTGCGGCAAGACGCGATGCAAATTGAGCATCTAATAAAGAGAGTTGATTTGCTGTACTGATACCTGTTGACAAAGACTGCGGCATTAAGGTTTTTGGGTCATTCGAAGAAGTAAACCCATCCAAATTTAATGAGGGAGAAAGCTCACGTTGGAACGAAGTCCCACTATTCCTCAGAGCCTGGGTATTTACGTCAGAGTTTTGCTTGAACTGGCTTTCTTTGAACACGCTAAGGTCTTCACTGTTCGGAATATCAGATAGAAGTACTTCATTGAAACTAAATTTCTGACTTTGTCCAAAATCACGATTTGCCAGAGCATAAGCGGTTGAAACAAACAGCGACGCCTTAGTGCTGTTCTCTCCAGGGTTCCGCAAACTGCCTTTAATTATATCTCTGACAGATTGCTTGACCAATTCTCCAACACGCAGATTCTGAGAAGATTTTTGAATTTCATCAATTAAGTTTTTAAGTCCTCGTTCCTTATTTTGAAGGATATTTTGCTTATTCAGGAGATTCTGCAATGTGTCTTTGAAACCAACGAGATCCGCCATTTCAATATCTGAAGTAATTGGGGCAAGCTTTGAGGTTGGCTCTTTATCAGTTCGCACTTCTCGATAGACACCCTCAATCGTCTTCAAGTCAGGATTAACTTCTTTCATTGAGACGTTTGTTATTTCGGCCATTACCATGTCATCCATGGAAATACTTTGACCAATGTTTTCAATCTTTACGTTGATCGGTTTTTCACTCACTTTGCCTGCGTCAAGTTGGGTCGGCTCTATCGCAACAATTAGTAGATTTGGTACATTTTTTGGTATTTCAACACTTATCACATTTTCATTGTCAGTTTGTGCAAAATTTGCTGAAACCATCTGCTTCACTGGAAAGCTAAATTGATCTTCGTCGATATAAAGAGTTGCCTCAGGAGAATCAATCTCGCTAGCATCGACTTTCAAAACGCCGATAAGATCGGTCTTTTCTTGTCCAGCAAAAATTTTGATTTGTTTTTGAATTTCTAGGAAGTCAGGCGATGTATCATTTACAATATCTAATTTGAAACTCGCCACTTCGTCTTTGAGCTGACCATCTTTTTGCTTTATGGCTGTTGTCATATCAAAGCCGACCTGTTCACTAACCCGTTTCTGCTCTAGGACTTCGAGCTCGCCGATCATATCGGAGGAAGCAATTTCTTGATCCTTTAGCATAGTTAGTCGGTCCGATTTATTTATAATAGAAACTGCTTGGAGCAACTCACTCGCAATACTGTGAAGTTCATTTAGTAGAATAGACGCTTCATCAGACCCATTTACCTCTGTGACTTGAACATTATCAAATCCTTCGATAGAGAGCTTGGCACTTAATATGTCGGCTGTAGCACTATCAGCTTCCACAGACTGTTCAGCCTTCAACTTGATGTCATTTAATGCTGTTGGAAGTAGGTGTGCAATTGATGGCATATCATCGAGTGCGTTTATAGCCTCACTGTTCATAGTCACTAATTTATCAACTTCAGTAGAATCTAGATCGCCAACATTTGCGATTTGTAAATTACTCAAGATCTGAAATAAGCTCGCGAAAGCATCTGTCCTCGGTGCCGCACCATTAGAATTATCGCCCCCAGCAATATTCGTAATTTTATTCATTGCATTGTTCGAAATTAAATTACTCATAACATTTCCTTGGTAGATCCGAGCATTTGTTTCGAGCAATTATTATGCCAATTAACGTTTCTTGGTAATTTGAAGCTCTTCCTCTTCAAGGTTAGATCGATTGGCGTGAGCTTTTCTTAATTCATTCGACTTCGCATCTTCCAAAAAATCTATTTTTGCTTGAATGGCACTAACACCCTTGGATGCAGAGCTTATTTCATCGACTAAAAAATCTTGCCGATTCAGAAGTATTTGCTTTTGCGCCAACAATTTCATTACAAGTTGCCTTTCAGCTTGAAAGGAATAACTGTTTACAGGACCGAGCGACTTAGATTTCTCATTGGCTAGTTCTTCAAGGTCATTTGTAATTTTTTTACAATTTGTCAGTTCACTATCTAATTTGCTTACGACTTCTGAAGCACGTTGCCGCGATAAAAGTTGTTTTTTACCCATCAAATCTAAAACTCTTAGTTTTTTCATCAAAGGCTACCAACTATTGCGTTCAACGAAGTTTGAGTATCTTCAACATTTACAGTCTCTTTATAATCCTGCCTTAAAAAGGCCAAGATATCTGGCCAAATTGATATTGCAGTATCAAGTTCTGGATCTTGTCCTTGAGCGTATCCCCCCATCATAATCAAATCTCGGTTTTCCTGATACTTAGATATGAGTGCTCTCAGTTTTTGAGCGTTTTTCAAATGTCCCTCAGTGACAATATCATTCATAAGTCGGCTGATTGACTTAACAACATCAATTGCTGGATAAACGCCCTGCTGTGCAAGTTCTCTGGTCAGTACAATGTGGCCATCCAGTATAGCGCGCGCAGAATCGACAATTGGATCTGAGTTAATGTCATCTCCATCTGCCAAGACTGTATATATCGACGTGATCGAACCAGCTGACCCGGAACTTGTACCGGTCCGTTCAATCAAACTTGGTAATAATGATATTACAGAAGGGGGATATCCTCGCGATGTCGGCTGCTCGCCTAGAGCTAAACCCAATTCTCGCTGAGCATGTGCCACTCGCGTTAAAGAATCCATGATCAGCAGGACTTTTTTTCCTTCATCACGAAAATATTCTGCGATGGCTGTCGCGCGTTTAGCACCCTGGATGCGCAGCAATGGTGAGCGGTCCGCGGGAACGGCAACGATTACAACTTTATGACGAGAGTGTGAATTGATTATATCCCGCGTAAATGAAGCAACTTCTCTTCCACGTTCTCCAATCAATGCAATTACAATCACATCCGCTGAAGTACTCTTGGTAATCATCGACAAAAGCACCGACTTACCAACGCCAGACCCAGCCATAATACCAATGCGTTGGCCAGACCCAATAGATAACAAGCCATTTATACTTCGTATGCCAACATCAAGCACATCCGTTATGGGAAGGCGGTCAAAAGGGTTGATTGGAGTTCCGTCTAGAGGATACTTTTGATTGCAGGCAGGCAGCGTTAACTGATCAAGAGGCTCGCCTAAACCGTCAATTACTCTTCCGAGTAAATTCAAGCCAACATCAACTTTCTGTTGGGTTTGCAATAAGGTAACAGTATCACCAATTTGAACCGGAAATTTCGTATCATGAGGGATAATTTCCAGAGAATTCTTGTTAATTCGTACCACTTCTCCTGTCGACACTAAACCTGCCGCGGTAGAGATTGAACAAAGTGACCCAACAATACACGGTATTCCGCTCGCTTTTATTATTGAACCATCAAAACTAATCACTGATGCGCAATATTTTTTTTGAACGAGCTTTAATTGCTCAGATTTCTCAAGCGCTAACACATAAAAGCTTTTTGGGTCCATGTGCATATTATTTTCAACGGTCGTAGTCATCAGCTGAATATTACAAATGCTGCTTTGAGTAATAGGTATCACTATCTGTGATTTTAAATTCACCACGTTCTAGCAACTGATTTGTTTTGAATTTGATTGTAAAAGCGTCTGCATCATTTTTGCTAACCTGCAATGCTAATGCATCCAGTTCATTGAGCTCGACTGTTATATCATTCAAATATTTCGAGATATCCCCAACAGCGTCATGTATTTTTTTCAAAAATTTATCTGGCAATTCATCAATTTTCTCTCCCAAAAATTCAATTGCAATATCTGAAATTTTTCTTTTGATCATCTCTGAGGTTAAGTCAGCAACATCGTTTTGAATAGAAAATAAAACTTGCGACAAATTCTGAATATTTGATTTTTCATGATCTATAGACTTTTCTAATTGCACTACGGCTTCAGAGTAACCTCTTTCAAATTCAGCTTTAAGTCTATCATCATCAAGATCTATATTTGACGTGTTGTTGTCGACTTCAAACTCCTCAGGGTCAACGGCGACAATTGGCTCAGAAATAAATTCAGAGTCTTCCAGAAGTTCAACTTCGGGCAAGTTTTGTTCTTTGGAGCTAAGTTCTTCTTGATCTCCCGAAATTAACACATCGCTACCATCAGGGCTTGCAACTTTGTTATGTTCATCTTCAGTAACAATGGATTTTTCGTCCAACAAAAGAGAGGACTCATCCACGTCCGACGGGCTCTCGAAGGTTGGATATTCATTCTCAACTTCATCTGAAGTTTTGGGATTGTCAGAATTTTCTCGATCTCCAGTCCTGACTAAATCAAAGAAGTTTCCGATTTTTTCAAATTCTTCCTTAACATGCAGAACACCCTCGTCATCATCAAACTTAGAATTCCGTGAGGCTTCGAGCAGCCCTGCAATCTCGTCGATAGATGAGTCCGTTTTCGCATCCAATAATTCAGAACCTGAATTTGACATTAGACCATTTCCTCTCCACCGCGTCCGGCGAGTACAATCGTACCATCATCGGAAAGTTTACGCGCCACGTTGATGATTTGTTTTTGCGCCTCTTGAACCTCAGTTAGTCGGACTGGACCGAGCGCTTCCATTTCATCCCGAATATTTGCAGCGGCTCGAGTTGACATACATCCCAACAATTTATCTTGAAGGGCTTGATCAGCTCCCTTCATAGCAATGACAAGCACGTCTTGATCAACTGATCTCAACAAAGTTTGTAGAGATCTATCATCGGATCCCCCAAGATTTTCAAATACAAACATATTATCTTGTATCTCAACCATCAGGTCTCGGTCTTCCTTCTTAATCGCATTTAGGATCCGAGTTTCCATATCAGTTTTTGTAAAATTCATTATTTTTGCAGCAGCTTTTACTCCACCAATTTGTGATGCACGTAGTGATGTGTTCGCTGCAAACTTAGCTTTCATAACTCTTTCAAGTTCCTTAATTGCACCCGGTTCAACTGTTTCAAGAGTCGCAATTCTACGTACGATATCAGCTTGAATATCATCTGGCAGTAGGGTTAAAACATCTGCACCTAAGCCAAAATCCAAATACGAAATTATCAGTGCTTTAATCTGTGGGTGCTCATCAATAATAAGCTCCGATATCGAACGTGCATCCATCCAATCTAAAATATCGATTTGTGATTCAGAGCTTGCTGGCGTGATACGACCAAGCACAGACTGAGCTTTGTCATCACCGAGCGCTTTAGTCAAAACATTCTCAATATATTTACCGGCTCCCAGACCCAGACCAGTTTGCTTTTTAATGGTTTCTAAAAACTCATCTAAAACAGCATTTACAGTATTTTGGTCAACACCCGTTACTGAATACATCGCAGTACCCAAGTGCTGCACTTCTCTGGGCGTCAAGTTTTGAAGAACCGCCGCGGCCTCATCTTCACCCAACAGCATCATAAGGATAGCAGACTTTTCGGTCCCAGTCAGATTTTCTGTGATATCTTGATCTTCAGCCATTTGGGTTTCCTCAGCTCATAAACTCTAGATCTTCGCGCATCAAACCTTTGAATACGTTCGCCACACGCCCTGGCTCATCATTAACGATTATCCTCACCAAAGCTACTTTGTCATCATAGGTGTTCGCAGTATCCAACATGTCAGCAGAAATTCCTGCCCGTTTTTGTGGTTTTAGTTTAGCTTTAATGTCATCAAGGCTTTCACCCTCATCCACTTCGACTGCTTCTGTCTCTTGTGCCCGTTTCGTGGCAAGCTCTGCCATGCTTTCAGCTTCCGCATAGAGTTCCATTACTGAATTTGTGCTTGCAGTCGGAACTAAGATCTTATTCAGCATTGGACGGACGACGCCAAGCGCGACTACACCGATAAGTAAAACTAAAAGCGAATTTTCAACTGTAGATCTGAACCACGGTGTCTCAAACCACTTGATCTCAAATCCTTCAAAGTCTTCTACAAATGGCTGGGATGTAATGGTTAATGTATCACCCCGATCAACTTGAATACCGATTGCACTCTTCACAAGATTTTCAATTTGTTCCAGAACTTCCTGTGAAATTGGCTCATGCACGACTGCCTGTGTATCTGGGTCGAGAGTTTTCTTGTCACGCACTAAGAGCGCAGCATCAATTCTCGTAATTACATTCGAACGATTTTTTACAGTCTCATAGGTTTTACTATTTTCATAGTTTTTCAATTCAGTCGAAGATTTTGTTTGAAATTGTTCTTGCTCTCCATTGTTTGCGTTCGTCGCAACACCAGCCTGGTTTTGTTGTTGAATTACTGGCTCTTGGGGCGGCTCATTAGCGATTGCTCCGGGGATCCCGATAGCATCTTTTTTTGCAGTAATATTAAGTGAACTTTGCTCACTCACTGGCGCAGATGTTTTTGGGTCCACAATCTCTTGCGAAATTTCTCGTCTTGTGAAGTCAATATCTATATTAACTTGCGCTGTGACATTACCTGCGCCAACAATTGGGGCGACCAGACTAGTAATCCGGTTTTTATAAATATGCTCTAATCGCATTCTGTATTCCAATTGACTATCAGCTAATTGCTGATCAGGATCATCTGGAGAATTTGATAAAAGATTACCGAATTGATCAATAATCGAAACATTATTAGGGTTCATATTTGGAATAGACGAGGACACTAAATTTGTGATCGCCAAAACCTGGGTTTTATCCAACTTTCGACCGTTCTTTAAATTTATAAATACTGATGCGGTTGGATCAGCTTGATCGCGGACGAAAACTGACTTTTCAGGTATCGCTAGATGAACTCGAGCAGCCTGAACACTGCTAATTTCAGCAATTGACTTAGCTAGCTCTAGTTCTTGTACTTGTTTCAGCTTTAAACCTTCTACAGATCTCGAAACACCAAGCGGCAAATCGTCCACAGCATCAGATGGCGACCCAGCAAATTCAGGCAATCCTTGCGCTGCCAGAGAAATACGGGATTGGTGATATGCATCGGTTGGAACAAGAATATCGCCGGTCACTGGATCTAGCTCTACCTCAACGCCCATGTTGCGCAGTGAATCCAACACTTTTGACTTTTCAGCCTCTGGGAGCGAACTGTACAGCGTTGTCATATCAGGTTGTTGCATTCCCCAATATAGTACAATTGCCGCGACTGCCGTAATAGACGCAAGTAACGTGGGAAAAGCTCTCCGAAATCCAGGCTGATCTATTCCCTCGCGAATTTTTTCAATCGCATTGGAAGAGGATGCTATGAGACCAGATCTGGTGGCTGTCAGAGCATTATCAGCTTCTATGTTCTCTACGTTCGCCATAACTCACCTATCAAACCGGCATATTCATAATATCTTTGTACGCACTCAATGCTTTATTCCTGACATTGAGTGTCAATTGGAAGGCCAATGAACTTACCTGCTGCCCCACCATTACCTTAGCTAAGTCGTTTTCTAATCCTAATTCATAATTTTTAGCTAAGTTTGCTGCATCATTTTGTGTTTGCGCGACTTGCTCAAGTCCGTCCTCCAAACGTTGCATGAAACTTGGTTGTGAATTTTCAACTTTTTGCGAGTGCTTGACCAATCCAGTCTGTGAACTGTTGGCAGCTTGTTGCAGAAGTTGTGAATTTGATACCCCTACTTTCATGACGCAAACCTATTTTCAATTTCAGACTGAAATTTAGCGGCTAATGCATCTGCTGTGCTCATCGAATCGTCAGCAGCATCAAAAATCAAATCTTCTGGTTTAATGATATTATTTGTCGACAAAATATGTGCACGGTGAATGACATTACCAAGTTCTCGCACATTTCCAGGCCAGTCATACTCCGATAGCATCTCACATGCATTTCGGCTCAACATCGTTAAACTATCATTTTGCGCGTCAAGCTTGCGCAGCATACTCGCCGCAATAGGGGGAATGTCGTTTATGCGATCTTTTAATGCAACGGTTTTGACTGGGAAAACATTAAGACGATAGAATAAGTCTTCTCTGAAACGACCAGACTTAACCTCGACATGCATATCACGATTAGTTGTAGCTATTATACGAGCGTCGATTTCTGTTTCCGAAGAACCACCAACTGCCATTACCTTTTTTTCTTGGATCACGCGCAATAATTTTGATTGCAAATTCAAGGGCATTTCCGAAATTTCGTCAAGTAAGATTGTACCTCCAGTAGCAGCACGAAATAACCCAACGTTTTGCTGTACCGCTCCGGTAAACGAACCTTTTTCGTGTCCAAACAGAGTCGACTCCAACATTTGCTCAGGTATGGCCGCGCAATTTATTGCTACAAACGGTCCATCGCGCCTGCCAGAGAGATGATGTATTAATTGAGACAATACTTCTTTCCCCGTTCCAGTCGGGCCATTGACAAGAATACTTACGTCTCTTGGAGAGATTTTTTGAAGGAGCTTAACGATATTTTCAGATGCAGGGTCCGCGCACGGAAAATTCTGTTCTCCAAGCGACGCCAACTCAATTATATAATGGGCAAGATACTCTAACTCAACGTTGTCTACATCAAACGATGTCGGCAAGCATACTTCTAGCAGCGCTCCATTCAGATAGGCGTTAACGATAAATTTCTCGCAATTAAATTTGAATAAAACTGCTTTTTTGAAGCCATATTTTCTCAAAAAGTCTACGATAGGCGCATTCCCGGATATCTCACTTGATTTCTCTGCAGCACCGAGAAAACAGTTATGCTCTTTTCGACAAAGCGTAATACCCTCTTGGTCAAATCGCGAAAAAGGTAGTCCACGTGCTGATAACAGCTTCGCGAAATAATTCGCATATTCCGTATTTATTCCGTCGAGATAAATCATAATAAGCCTCCGCGAATTGGAGAGCAATCATAGTGCCAAAATACTATTATCTTTTAAAATCAATATATTAGTTAATATCTCTTTTGGGTTGAATATATCTTAAATTCTCGCATCACGCACATAGCCAATTTTTTGACAATTCTACTAAACAATTTGGTTGTGTGACGTTTGTATTGGCAACGGAGGAGTTAACATGAATTTATCACTAGCGCGCCAACATTACTCTATGGCGAAAGAAAACCAAGTCGACAGCGCAAGTCAAAATGCATTTGCAATTAAATTAGCGATGGAGCAGCTTATTGAAGCGATGGAGTGTTTGACATCGGCTAAAAGCGTAGAAAGCAAAGAACTCCATTTTGAAACCGCTTTGACGCGAATTTACCTCCTTCAAAAATGTTTGGATTTTGAAAAAGGTGGAGACCTTGCAAGAAATCTTTTCCGAATTTACGAGCACGCTCGACAATCGACTATAAAAATTACCCACAAAAAAATGTCTGATACTGAATTCCAAAAGACTATTGAATTTATAAAAATAATCCACGAAGGTTGGGACGAGATGTTGCGAAAAGAATAGGTTAATGAACAGATATTGCCCCGTATTCCTTTTAGAGTGTTGCGCGGCAATTGCGGCGGATAAATATCTTACGGCCACAACTCTTCCGCTAGAGGTATTTTCCAAAAAGCTTAGCGACCACATCAATAAATTTTATATTGAGACTTCACATGAACTGATCGTAAAGCTGGCTGATAGTTACCTCCGTGTCCTAGTAGAAAGTGACTCAGATTCCGCAAATGAAGTACTATACTCATATTTGTATAATCGCTTGAACTTTCGTCGAGGAGGTAAAAAACGAAACTGGGCGTCCGCCCTATCTAACCCAGCGAAAGGCACTAAAGAGCTAGCGTTTGATTTTGGATTATCGAGACGCAACTTTAGAGCATTTGTATTCGCTCATAAAAACCATGCGGCCAATACTCGGGCAAATAATTGGCGGCTCGAGACATTCGAACATGAAGAATTTATAAAGGACATCGCCTCGTTCGAATACAGTGGTTTTGACTTCTTGAATTAAACGAACAAATTCAGTCGGTAGTGCTCATTTGGTTTTTCCGCACGCGATATCATTTCATATTTTGTTCGAGCAACGTTGTGCATGTATGTGGGTTGAAAAGCACCTGATCGACTGCGCTGTTCAACCATTAAATGAGACGGCGCCAAGTATGGGCTATAGATTAATTTGTTGCCGTAAGTTTCATCGTCACTCTTAGCAGTTCGATTTACTTCTCGAGGATAACGGTGGTGAAGCGCGCTTCTAACACGCATTTCACCAGAAACTGGCATAGTGGTTTGGGTATCTGATAAAGCGGTTACAGAAGACTGCGTTTGGTACGGAACTTGCATCTCGCAAGGTTAGCCAATAAAGAACTTAATGGCAACTCCGAGGGCTATGATGGGACATAAATGTCAAAGATGTATCAAATTGCGGAAGCAGTTTTCTTTGATTTTACTTGGGGCAATCGTCTTAAATGTATCGTTTCGCTACTTATTTTCATATCCTGTAGTGTCAATTAAAGACATTTTGCTTTTGCCAAGCATCGTAGTCCTGTCATTAGCATCGTTTTCTTTTTTGCGACAACTAAGAAGTAATAAGTGAGTTTCGCAATTCTAACAGCTGGACTGTAGCTGAATTTTCTTCAATAAATTTAGAGAATGTGGACGTTTCTACTTGGTCTCCATTCGAGCCGAACGTTTTCAGTTCGAAATCACACTTCAAGATCTTGGAAGATTTGTCTTTATCAATAATTGCGTACTTCATCTAAACACCTTCTTATCAGCTGATATGATATCAGCAATAAACATACCAATCAGACAATATTTAAATTTATTATAAATACTTCTGTTATAGCTGGACGCATGTCCTTCTCTGTCTCAAGCCAAGTATTGACCGTTTCACGAATTCTATCGCTTAGCATTGCGCGCCCTTCCGGAGTGACTAAATCGTTCTTATTCACTTCTAAAACGCTCGGTGTTATCGCCGCTACAACTTCTGCCTCGATTTCAAATAATGCTGCAATAAACAAATCTGAAGAAACAGAGGGTTGTTTAGTCAACAACGCTAGCTCTAGGCTGAAAAGCGCATCAGCATCCATAAGTTGGCCAGAGAACACATTCTCTATTTTGAGATAATTATACTTATCTGGCAGTATTTGCCCTGTCTCTGGATCAATATCTCTCTCATCAACATCAGCATCCAGTTCAACGTTTTCTGTGAGCGGAATTTCTACTTCAATTTCTGGCAAATAAATACCGGAACCAGTGGATGGAAAAATAAAATGTCCAGCAACAAAAATAGCCGAAACAAGAAAAAAAGGTGCTATAATTTGAAATATGCTCATTTAATTTCCTCTTTTTGGTAATGAGCAAATTTTATACCACCTCACATCATAATTCAGAGCAATGTGGTGACCACACCTAACCTTTTTTCATTCATCACGATTTCTTCTGTACCACTTAATGCAGTAAGTCCATCCATATCAGTCACTTCAAAATCAACTTCAGCTTCTTGATCATTTATCTTTAATATTTTTTCATTTTTTACATATTTAGAACGCTCGTCACCGTAACTCTTGAAAAAGTTTTCCCAATCTTCAAACGTCCCGTTTTCAATTTTTATATGTGCTCTTAGATGCATATTCGGCATACCTCTGTGTATCCTATATCTTACTATGAATAGTTATAACATCGGTATTCTGTCTGAAAACCAAAATCTGGTATGGAATTTGCTATCACCTAACTAGGCTGAGATACCTGAGAACAATTGTTTGGAGCTTTGAATCTAATATGCTGAGGCCAATTATAAAGTTCACGGTCTTTTTGCATTTCACCATAAATGCGTTCGCTTTATCTGTGTGGGCTGACGATCGCATTGATTGCGATACGAATTTGAAACATAGTTTATGCGAAACTAGCCAAATACTGAACGCTCCGCATAGAAACGAAGAAAAGATATTCTCTACTGGTGGGATACTAGCCCAAATTCGCAAAAGCCAGGAAGCTCCAATCAGTTTCCAAGATGAAGAAAAAAGACAATTTGGTCAAATTTTGAGTAAAGACTACGTTGCTAACATGGTGCATTACTTGGACGAACAGGGAAAATTTGACCTGCAACAATGTCTGAGCAATTACTCATATAGTATTAATGAAAACTATGGTTCTGATTTCTCTGAAATTTTAACAGCCACCTTTCCTCATCCATTAAGCGCAAAAAATCAACTGGATAGTTACTCAGAACGCTCATGCAATGAATTGTTCATATTGCTTTTTGAATGAAAATTATTTGGCAATTAACAAAATTTGTTTAATAATTCCGTCGAATAGAGCGGTTTTAAATAGTTGGGAATAATACATGTCGGAAGAACAGAAAGAAGAAGAATCCAAATCCGGATTACGAAACGTCGTTCGCCTATTAGAAGAAGAAAATTCCTACATAGCGAGCGCTAAGGAACGAATGAATGACGTGATAGAGATGTTTATCACGAATTCTGAAGGCTCGATCACTCTTAATGACTTCTCCCAAATATTTAAAACAGTTACAGTTTGGATAAAATTTAGGCCGCGAAAACTTGGACAATATGTCGAAGTCATGAAAGAACGCACAACTGCAGAAAATGTATGTGTAAGATACGGTGATGAAATTTATGTGCCACACATTAAAGAAGTTTTAAAAGAACATCGTCTCAAAATAACATCGACTGAACCTAACATAATTAACTGCAAGCCACCCCGACCGAGTGACCAAGACATTGAGATTGCAATTCAGAAAATAAAGGTTTTAGCGAATACAGCTCGAAACTCACTTGCTCAAGTAAAAGCCGACTCCATTCAACGTTTGCAGGCAGCACTCAAAAACGAGTACCTGGAAGCTAAAGACGTTAAGCATGCAATTTCAAATATCGAAAAAGTAGAAGAAAAGTTTTCTGCTATATTGACCTTCTCGAGATTGGAGGCTGAGAAAAAACTCGGGGGTAAGCTTTTTAGATACGACTCTCAAGAAGCGAAAGACGTCCATATGGGAGTCCTAAGACGTGTGAAGAAAAATTCTTATGTGGAAATTTAAGAAACTATTTTTTTACACATTCCTCATTTCTTTACACCTTGTCAGTTCCGGTGGTCAAACTTTCGCTGATGGTTTTTTAAAGAAGTCAGACATAGAAGATGTCAAAACGATATGCAAAATCGAAAACTATGAAGTAGTATTTTGTTCGAGTGCGCAATTAGAAGGCAATGTGATAATTGTAAACTTATCATCGATTAATTCGATTTTGTTGGCAAATGGCTCACACGCATTTCGAGTTTCGGCAACCTTAGAGAACTTGAGCAAACGAGTTGTTCTAAATTCTAAGGTAAAGATAAGTTTTGGCAACGAACCAGAAGAAGCTTTAACCGTTATTTTACCCGAAAAAGTAATCTACAAAGCATCTTCGACATCAAAATTGTCTCATCTAGTGAGGTCGGACATTAAAAGCATGAGGCGGCTATATGAGAAAATAAACTTTGCATATTACAATGCTGACACTAGTGAGATAAGTCTAGAAATAGCTGAAATCAATTTTATCACAAATTAGTAAGAAAATCCTAAGACCTCACAATATTGTACTGAATTATATTTTTTTAATTGCGAGTTAACAATTTCTGTCCACTTTTCTATTCCAAACGCATTAATGTAAGTACCGTCGACTTTTTGCAGTATTCTAGAACACTCGCCGTAACTACCCGGTTTTATGCCGTTTAGATCGTTCATGCATTCGAGATGCGTGTTACCGACGACGTTCATAGCTCCGTCTTTGTATATTATTGATGCTCCTGAAACATTTCTACCGGTAGGATTTTTAATTTGTAGTGTGATAATATAGTTTGCAACCGAGCCAGTGGATGTGCTGTCAAAAATTAAATCTACTCCGCACCGCCAACTATTTTCATTCGCCTGCACCGAAAAAGCAAGTAAGAGTAAAGAGAAACCAAAAGTTCCCCAAAAACGCAAAATTCTTAAAAATGCAGTAATGACTATTTCCGAAAATTGCTTACTAAACTGGACAATCATTTTTTCTCCATTTCTAGCACTTTCTGTTGCTCGTTTAGATAAGCTTCAAATAGCGCATTTTCTGATATAACGCCGATCACGAAACCGCTATTTGCATCTACGATCGGTATAAGCTCGCCAACAAAATCAGACGCAATTTCCATTGCGGCTTTCAGCGATGCATCATGATAGATCACTGTACATGCCTTATCCACATATGGTTCAAGACTCATCTCAGAATTTATACCGATGAGCGCTGCTGCATCAACTTTACCAACGAAGCGTTTATCTTCATCAACAACAACGAGTTCTGTAGTTTGATTTTTTGACATCAATGTTTGTGCTTCACCAACATTTCCTAATAGCGCGACTTTTTCGAAATTTTGCTTGGCAAAAGAAATTACTGCTGTTTCCTGTAAATACAAACCCATACGACCTTCAGCGATATCAATACCTCGTTTTAACAACTGTAAATCAAAGTAAGAAGCTCCATATCGAGTGTGTGTGAAACCGATCGCTACTGCGAGACCTACTAAGGAAGACAAACCGTAAACATAAGATCCAGTCAGCTCTATAACCAAAATAATCATGGTTATTGGAGCCCCAATAACTGGGCCAGCAACAGCTGCCATGCCACAAATGACTAATGCATATTCAAAATTGAATATCGTTCCGATATCTACTAGCAAAGAAGAAACGATCGCACCTGCACTAGCACCTACTAAAAGTGCGGGAGAAAATATTCCTCCAAAAAAGCCAAAATTTAATGATATTGAGGTTGCAATTATTTTAACAAGTAAAATTAGGATTAAAAACAGGGTTCCATAGCTGTTATTAAAAATATCAATAACAGTCTGCGTTCCTAAGCCCATTGCACTTGGGAAATAAACACCTATCAGACTTAGTGATAAAATGCCGATAATCGTTTTGTTTACAGTTTCGAGCTTGATTTTTTGAGCAAGCTTCGAAAACGTGAATAATGATCCCATATAACTAATTGCTACAATTCCATAAAATGGGCCTGCAATTAAACTGATCGATATTATTTCGATTAACTGAAATTGGTAATCCGGGAATCCAAATACCATTGGATTATTCCAAATATGTTCAGACATCGCATAAGCGACACCCGCAGCTGTAGCGATTGCTAATAGCGACTTATGAGAATAGTGACGTAATATCACTTCATGTGCGAAAAGTAAGCCAGCAACTGGGGCGCCAAACCCTGCAGATATCGACGCCGCGACACCTGCACCAATATATAAATCAGAATTAAATTTAAATGGGAGTGTTTTTTTTAATAAAGCTCCAAAAGTGGCCCCAAAATGAACTAACGGGCCGTATTGCCCAACGCTCGCTCCACCACTAGCGGAGACAAATGCAGCCAATGTACTTAAAAACCCTGCTCGAATATCTGTATTATCGCCAGATTTATGAGCAAAGTAAATACTATCTGCGACGCCATGGAACGGTTCAGAGTTTAGATTTTTTCTGATTATGTGTACCAAAAAAGCTGAAATTGATAACGTAATAATGTAAAAATAAAATGGGGGTAGATTTCCTAGAACACTAACTTCCAATGAATTAATCCAGCTGATCCCATGTCTAAATAGGTTCGCCGTAATCGCCCCGATAAGTCCCAAGATTATGCCGGTTACAATTGAAGCAACAATATACTTTGACGTTTCGAATAGACTGTAATTAGACATTCGCAAGATCCGATTTTGTACATCGATGCCACAATAACACAGAATTCTGAGTTTTAATCATAAAGTTACTGAACAGAAAAATCTCACTCAGCTTCGTTTATGTCTGTCATAATTACATTATCCATTGTCTTCGTGGACCAGTATCTATGTGTATGAAATTACGATAGATCCCAAGACCACCAATAGCGTGCTTTTTTGCACTTATCTTCATCTGATCGTCATCCACACCTACCAACCTAAAATCCAATGCTTGCCCCTTTATATGAAAAGAGTTCTGTGCAACCAAATTACTTTTACGCCTCAGCATTTCATTTGTACTTTCCGTTCTAAAACCTGAGAGTATTTCAACGTTAATTGGTGCATTAATCGAATGAAAGTCATGGCAAATTCTGCTAAGAGTTTTTAATAGTTCTGGGTCCATAGATGTTTCTTCATCGCGTCGCCAATCACGACAGAAGTGATTAAACTGCTTAAGTTCTTTTACTGAAAACTGAAGTGATCCAGGCACATTTAATGAAAATTCTTCCTGCGTATGCACATTCTTTAGCGCTAATAGGATGGTCTCTCTGTTTGACTTAGAGTAAATTCTTGGTGAAAAAGGCTGATCTATGATTGGGTTGAATTTAGGTTCTATATCAAAATATTGAGGAAAATCTGCAAAGCCTTTTTTCTTGTTTTGCAGGTCAATGATCGGACTTTGCGTCTTAGTGATATCTATAATGGGCTGCGACGCTTCAACCGCACCAGATGCTAAAATACCTAAACAGAAAGTACGCCGATTTATGACTAAGTTGTTTTTCATCCAAGAAAATTGCAATCATTGTGCCAAGGGTCCTGAAATTGATTGCTGAAATTGAATTATTTTTATGGTACTGATTTTTCAACGTGGGCAGAAGAACTGAGCGATTCATGGAAAATCAGGAAAAAGTTTGCGAAAAATGTAAATATGTCATTTCTGAGACTGACCGCCATGGGGACGTAACATATAACTGTGGCAGATATCCACCCGTGATAATTAGTAGTTCAAGCCCTGCCATGTTTCCACGAGTAAAACCGACTTGGTGCTGTGGTGAATTTGCACACTAATTTTAGTAAGCTCAATCTCCATTTATCAATTGATACTGGTAATAAATATGGTTCTATTTATTTTCCTGTATAACTAACATTACTCAAATATGGTCGTTCGATGAATTATGGATAAGTTTTTAATTGTTCTTTTATCTTCATGGCTCTTCACCTTGCCGGTACATTCTCAAACAATGTTTGGGGAAGCAAACACTCGCTGTATTGATTTGTTGGAAGAGAATAAGCAAAGTGGTAAGGTGACCAGGGTAGAAAATTGGCTGCAAGGATACTTCAGCGGCCGCATTAGAGAAACACAGCGAAACTTAATTATTATTAATGACCTCAATATACCAATTTATGATCTTTTAATTAAGGCGTGTCAAAAAGAACCCATGCTAGTTTTGCACAATGCTGCTGACGTGGTGTATTTTGAAATTCCCTAATTGGCATTAATTGGTTGCTAAAATGACCGCATCTTGCGCCGTTATGCTATGTTAACGTCACAATTGTTCGGAGATGTCCTATGATAAAGATGCTAAAACTCAGCGGTGTTGTTTTTTTCATTTCGTTGATAGCAGCGTGCCAACCTATCTTGGTCACAACACCCAGTGAGGCTAACGCTTTACAAACCAACGCAACCACATTGACAGTAAATGAAGCATACCCAATCAAAGGTTCAGAAAAAGTAACCGTGCATGCATATTCTTATCTTCGAGTAAGTCAATATTGCTCTCGCACAGTTGCAATTCAGTTCCGGAGCTTATTAGCTTATCCTCAAACTTTGATCGCACTTCGTAATCGCGCAATGATAACTGGCGCAAATGCTCTCGCCATCACCGACTGGAATGAGCAATCCGGATATACTACACTATCAGCCCATTTCTTCGACTGCCATTCAAAGCGTGGTCTTTGATTTCAACGTCATATATACGAGCATTTGGGTGGCGCATAAACATGGCGCCACTCCAAAAAATCTATTTCTAAGCTCTTTAATTTCTTACAGTGACTGCAGAGCAATTGCGATGATTTATACTTGCACTAAAGCTCGAACTTCTGAAATAATCTCATCGAGTACTTGACGCTTATTCGATTCTTCGAACATGAATACTTTATTATTAGTGAGCCATGGGATTTTTATGAAGCGCTCTTCAAAAATATTCCCTAAAGCTTTGTCAAAAACATATGATGTATAGGAGATATTCTTAACGTCGCACGCATCAGCGTGGGACATTATTGCTGAGGTTGGAGATACAACGACATCCAAGTTTTTCAGGAGCGCTGATAGATTTTCAAAGTCGTTTTTTAAATCAAATTCAGGATCAAAAACTTTGTCAAAAAGACTTTGTTCTTTTACGGTAAACTCTTTTTCATTTATCCCGTATTGTAAGTTTATAACTCTTATTTTCTCATCCAAAATTAACGATTCCCAGTCATTCAATTTAGTATAATTAAGATTTCGCCTGAGCGTGCGAAAACCGCTCTCCCAAGCCAAACCGACATTAAGTTTGTCAGTCGTTATAACATCTGACCAGTAATTTTTTAAATCTGTTTCTGTTTTGATATAGGGTGCTGCCAAATTACTTTTTGTCTTATCGAACATTAGTAATGGTCCAAAGTCTCCTAACGGAAGATGAAAATCCGCCTGCACACTACACTTCTCATCAGCATCATCTTCCAAAAACTCAATTTCTGAAAATGAGCGTTGTAATATTGTGAGTAAGCGAGGATCACACATACATACAAGGTTTGCCTCACTTACTTTATGAAAATACGCAAGAAGACCATATGAAGTGAGTTGATCACCAACACCTTGCTCTGGCCAAATAAGTACCGTTTTACCCTTGGCTTGATCTAGGCGCAGAAGACGAGGAATTTTATAATTTCTCCATTCAGACGTAAATCCTGGTGCGTCAAATCTTCTTTGATAACGTTCCCATCCGCTCTTACAATCTCCCTCTGAAAGCAACACAAGACTATAGTTAAAATTTTGTTGCGCTAGGTTCGATTCCCCAATGTTTTGAGAGTTATGTTCTTCTAGAATTGAAATTGTTCTGCTGGCATCTTTCAGCCTATTCGCCATTCGATATGCCAATATTAAATTATTGCCAATTTCAGCATCAATTTCATTCTGTTCGAAAAGTGCTTCAAGAAACTTGATAGCATCTTGATACTGACCAAGTTCTATAAAAAGCCGTCCAAGGCTCTTCAGAACCTTTGGGTCGTTTGGGCTTAATTCTTTGGCGATATTAAACGATGTTTCAGCTCGTTCATAGTCCTGGAGTGTCAGAAATATTTGCCCAACCAAGCAAAAACCCTGTGCTGATTGCGGATCAATTTCAGTATATTTTATTGCACATTTTAGGGACTTTTCTAGTTGTCCAGTTTCCTTGAAAAAGGCCGACAAATCACTTAGCAAATTCAAATTTTTAGGATCTAGCTTCAGGGCTTTCGAGTAAAAACTCTCTGCTAGTTTGTATCTACTTAACTGTTTTGCAGTTTGTGCGCGTAAGTACCAAAAAAAATAGTTATTTACGTAGTTTTTTTCATATTTAGATAGTTTTGTAGATAACTTTTTATAGTCCCCGGCATCATACAGTGTGTACCAATTCTGTAATGCTTGTAGGGAACCCTCAGCCACGTTAGTGCGCTGCTTTTCTAATTTCATCTTGCGCATTGTCTTTCTGGTAAATTTAAAAAGAGTAGTAAGCACCATTAACAAAACTACTCTGAGCAAAATCTATGCCAATGCTTTGAGATCAAACCTCAATATTTTTTTATATAAATCAGTAAACAAAAGTAGATTTTCGGCGTTTATTTTCAGAGGAGCTAAAATGCCGTTTTAATATGTCGTTTCTTACTTTGAGGTGAGAAATGGCAAAAATTGGCATTAATAATGCTGTGTACAGAGTTGAAACAGCATTAACACGTTCAAACCAGAACGTGAGTAAAAATATGTCACGAATAGCAACAGGTAGTAACACTGCTATCCCGTCTGACCGCGCCTCCTTTTCCACCCTTGCTCATACGTTGGCGCTGGACATTGCTGGGGTGAAATCAGCAATAAAGAATAGTGCTTTGATGAAAGGATTCTTATCCACTGCTATTGCAAACATCGACACCCTAACAGTATTGAATTCGCAACTTCATGAGCTGGCTATATTAGGAGCAAATGCTTCTAATTCTGATGAAGACAGAGCTGCCATAGATCTCGAGGCAGAAGCCATTGCTGATGAGTTATGGCGAGTTGCGGCGAATGCTAATTTTAAGGGTAAAGACATTTTTGATACTGTTGATAGAACAGAGCATCTCTCACTTGGCGGCAGAGATGCTGAATACACCGTTACATTTAGAACTATAATAGCCACCGTGAACAATTTGTATAACGTTTACCCCCCAACACCTACATATGACTTAGTGCAAACGCCAAGTGACGGGATATCAGACACTGACGTAATGGCCAGTCTTACAGAAAGTTTGCAGCAGGATTTAAACCAACTGCGCGTCGAATTATCGTCACACTATTCTGCTTTGGAGGAAGCAGATATGCTGATGACAGATTTACGAGTTCAATACAGTTTAGCTTATGATTCAATTGAGCAAGTTAACTTTTCAGCAGAAACTGCAACACTGGTAAAAAACCAAATTCTACAAAATGCAGCGATGGCAATGCTTGCTCAGGCAAATCAATCTCAAACTGGTTTACTAAAATTAGTAAGCTGAATAAAAGGTCGATACAATTTTACAGAGAAATGCCTAATCGGCATCACCAATTCAATTAGTATCTGGTGAAACTATTAATCCATAGGAATGAAATTACCGCTATCGTGCACTGAAGATAGGCAGTCGCAGTTATAGAAAGTACTAATGTAGCTCGTGTTAGATGTATCAAAAATACTTGCAGTTGAAGCCTCGTCATTCCTGCACATTGGATCAGTGATGATAACACTTTTTGTTTGGATGTTAGCATCAGACTTATTTTCATATCTCACTACAAGATCCAACGGATCAGTGATATTTTTGTTCATTGCACTCTGCCGAAATAATGTGCTTTCGCTTTCTGCACTATCAGACAATTTTATGAAACCTGAATCAAACTTTATAGAAAGATTTGGCAAACTCTCGTTACTTTCGAGGATCTCTGTTGAATTTGTCTCATGATTATACGCTAATGAAACTTTTAGTATTGAATTACACTGCACCATCGTGGCAGCCGAAACATTTGTTGCGGCCATCAGTGCCATTAAACCATAAAGTCGCAGCATTTTACCTCCAAAAGCGCAGATTCTTATTAAAATCTAAGTTCAACTTTTAACTGTTTCAAAGATTATCTCAATCAGTTTAAATAATTCAATTCATAGATTTATGATGCCATCCTGGCATAATTTTTAGCCAATATATTACAAGCTTTGATGCATGAATACGGTAGATCAATATTAGCTTAGTTACTACTACTATCGAAAATATTGGTAGCGGAGGAGGGACTTGAACCCCCGACACACGGACTATAAGATTGCCGTTTTCAACACACGTTAATTATTTCCCTGCTAAACTCAAAACGCAAATAAATATGCTGTAGTTCAGTTACCCATAGCCTTAAATTGTGTACGCTAAATTGGCAGTATCCTCGACTGAGCACGCATCACGCGCGCGTCCCTTCGATGAGCTGCGTGAGTTCATCTATCTTTTTTTGCAATAAATCGGGCGCGCCGCGCGTCTCTACATTGAGGCGCACGAGTGGCTCCGTATTTGACTTGCGCAAGTTCATACGCCAATCCTCATGCGCAATACTG
>Ga0255778_10001381_pt1 | contig 21921 bp, 15 predicted proteins | sample 071ome_31_FD_179976 | JGI IMG/M metagenome (GOLD analysis project Ga0255778, IMG submission 179976) | Coastal salt marsh microbial communities from the Groves Creek Marsh, Skidaway Island, Georgia - 071405CT metaG (version 2) | ecosystem: Environmental > Aquatic > Marine > Intertidal zone >...
ACATCAAAGACCTCAGGAAGGGCATTCAACTCCTTCTCAAATTTCTTCGCCACCGCTCCATTCGCCTTCATCATATACGGCACGAAGTCTTGCTTCTCAACGGTGTAATTCAAATCAAAAATCCCCCCGCGCATGATGTTGAACATCGTATTCGCGAAGTGACGGTTATTGAGAATGCTATCTGCGGTGAGTTGGAGGCCATCAGATGCCGCAACCAATTCTATCAAGTGCTTCGTCCCCGCCTCTACATCTTCACGAACGGCAGCGAAGAATTCATCACGGTCTTGCAAACGCGCCTTCGTCGCCGCCACGTCCGAAGGTCCCTGGTGCACATCCGCTACCAATGCCCAAGTCGCTTCACTATTCGCAGCAATAGTCAATTCTGATTGTACCAAGAAGGCACCCTTCTCAGCTTTTACATCTACCTCTTCTACCACTTGCTGTCCACTTCTGAACACATCCAGCTGACGAGAAGATAGAAGCACCTTGGTTTGAGGCAATCCATACGACCAAACGGTATTTGCTTTCAAAGCCTCAGAGGGCTCCGCACGGTCTACGATAATGGCACTCAATGAGAAAATACCCAGTCCCGTATCTGTTTCCAGCTCACATTTCTTATAGGCATCCACCAAATTACTCGACGCATTTTGCAAGGCATCCTCAACGCCGTAGGGTAGAATATTTTGAATCCCGTCCAACAAGGAAACCGCAACCTCACTATCATTCAAGTTCTTCAGCACTGACTTTCTAACAAAGCCAAATTGATCACTAGAATTCCACTCGTACGAGAAGCCCACGCCTAAATCGTGATTGATTTCTTCGAAGATGAGCTTATTGCCGTAAGAGTTCTTGTAAAGGTTACGAGTTATTCGGTAAATGCCTTTAAGTCTATTTGAAAACGGCTCCCACAAACAGCGCTTCCCACCTTTAGTAACAATGAAGATGGATTTGCTCCCTGTCGTTTCGAAAGACTCACTGATTTTGTCGTCTGTGTAATAGGGGAACAATGAATAGTTGCTATTCTTTCTACCTGCAGTCAATCCTCCCGTGCTAGAGATGAACATCCAATGGTTCGAGGAGCTAACTACGCTCATAAAGAACGGACGCATCTGGTCGTAGTTCGCGATTTTATAGAACGATTCGCCGGCAATGCTTACCGCCTCTCCTTCTACGGCCGGTTGTCTTTGCTGTGCAGGGATGGATCCCAAATAAATATGATCGTGTTCAGTCATCTGTAAAAAATCGCAGGGTTAGGGTCCTGCGTATTTTAAAGTTGTGTCAATTATACATTTGTTTTGTTCCGGGAGCCTTATTGCGAAGGAAATCCCAATTGTCGGGCCATCTTGACCAAAAAATCAAAGCCATTTATAATCCTTTGATTTTCAACTGTATTCCGCATTTTTATTGGGCTTAACTAGCCTTTTTTAATGCGGCATGACAATATTAACAAACCTTTACCTGAGTCCAGCCGGACAATTGCAGGACATTATAGCTTTTCCGGGGGTTAAAGGGTTATAATGCCTCTTTTTAGATCAAAAAAATCAGAGTATATTCAAGCCTACAAAACTGACTTCCGATGCGTCGTAGCCACCTTCATTTTGCCACAGTTCTATTCCTGTTTTCGAATATTGCTTTCGGGCAATGCGGTCAAAACTATGATCGAGACGTACGTAGGATTGTAAAGGCATCCGAGAAGCTGCCTCACGAGAAAACAAGGATTGTTTTCGCCGGAAGTTCCACCTTTCGACTCTGGGACAACATGGCTGAAAGTTTCCCGGAATACGAAGTGGTCAATGCCGGCATCGGAGGCTCGTGTTTCGACGATCTTTACCGTTACAAGGAGCAAATCATTTCGGGCACAAAGCCGGATATCCTTGTCATTTATGAGGGGGACAACGATATAGTGCATGTAGAGGAAGATGGAAACTTAAGGCCTGTAAATGATATTCATATCAGATGCTTGGCACTTCTTAATTGGATCCAGAATACGCACCCTGAGCTTCCTGTATTTCTTCTTTCACCAAAACCTTCGCCTTCGCGATGGGAACACCTAGCGAGGTACAAGGCAGTAAACAGCCGTCTGGAAGAATTAGCCCAGGCATATAACTACTACTTCATGGATTGCTGGCCTTGGCTCACCGACAACAACGGCCAGGTTGACTCGGGGCTGTTCATATCTGATAAGCTCCACTTAAATGATCAAGGGAACCAAATTCTTGGCCGTTTTATGGCGGAGACCATTCGTAATTCTTGTCTCGACGTACGAACACTTGATGCATTCGTAGACCAATGGCACCTAGCTGCCGCTACTGCTGATTCTGCTGCTTATTTCGGAGCCTTTTACAATGAACAAAGCATCTTCCAAGGCACCGACGGCGGTGAGTATTGGACCGCCGGAGAATTCCAGGCTTGGGCCGCACCCTATTTCCGAAGGGAAAGCGCTTGGACCTTCGAGGCCGTCGAACGCCATTGGTACAGAAAGGGAAACACACTATGGTTCAATGAACGGCTAGATTCACCGCACATGGGCAAATGCCGGGGTATTGGTGTTGTGCGCGCCACAAGTGATGGCTTAAAAATAGACCACTATAGCTTGAGCTTTGAGGTTCCGAATGAAGTTGTAGGAGAATTAGTTCCATTGGCCACACCAGAACGCATAGAGGTATTGAAGTACCAACAAGAATTGGACGATTTTTATACCGATTCCACAACAAGTCCTTTAACCCCTGAAGAACGGGCCGCTTTCCACGGACATGAATTCTTCAACTATAATCCGGAGATGGCCGTTGAGGCGAACATTGAAGTGTTCGAAAATGAACCGTGGTTCAACATGGCCACTAGCTCAGGCATGAGTAGAGAGTACCGCCGCTATGCCAAGGCCACCTTCGAACTGCGCGGACAAACTTTGGAATTGTTCCTCTACCAAAGCAAAAGGTTGATGGCCATGGAAGAATATCAGGACCACCTATTCCTTCCTTTCATGGATAAAACTACCGGAGTAAGCACCTACGGCACAGGGCGATTCATGGACATCACCAAACCCCTGGGAAGCACCATGGTCTTGGATTTCAACTACGCATACAACCCGTATTGTGCCTACACCGACGGGTACTCCTGTCCCATTACTCCACAAGAAAATTACATTGATATTGAAGTAAACGCGGGAATCAAAGGACCGGCGGGACATTAATCTAGCTGCCCGCTATCGGACTGCCGAACACGCCAACGGCTACTTCTACCCAAACCAACGCTAAGGCAAGTACTACAACTATGCCCCAAGCCCATCGACTTTGCTTGTTTTTGGCCTTAGTAAGCACAAAGTCAAGCACGAAGCTGGCACTACCAAGAAGAATGGCCGCGACCAAATAATCAAAGCCTGACCAATTGACTTCGTCAGAGAATAGATTTCCCATTAACGGCACAAGTAAAAAGACACTTGATCCTAGCAATAAGAGTATAAGTCGCTTAGACATTCTGAGAGTTTTTATCATTCCTAAATAGGTAGTAATTCACGTTCACCTTCGAGCAAGGCATTTCCTTGTTTGGTTGTTTACTCTTCATCTAACAATAAGCTTCGTGAAATTTCTAGTAATCTAGCCTCGGCAGGATGCAACTCCTTATTGGCCATAGCCATGTCAGTACACAGTTGTACTACAGATTCAAAGAAACCCATTGATTTCTTCTGAATAACGTTTTGGCAGGAGTTTAGGAAGTGCTGTTCGCCCTCCTTTCGAGTGCGTTTCATTGCCTTTTCTAATTCTTCCTCAATTCTTGCAGTAACCACCTTTCTCGATAAATTCAATGAATGTGAAATAGCAATACCCGCCTCAGTTAAATCATGGATTTCATATTCATCTATCACTCCGTCGGCCGCTGCCATAGTCAAGAGAATTCCTATGATATCTAGACTCACTTTATCTGGATCATCTTCTTCTTGATGGACGTCCTCTGAATATTCAGGCTCAGGTACATCTTCCAATAGTTTACTGAAAGCACTTGTTTTATCGAACAAAGAATGCTCCAGTTCCTTCTCGATAGCCGCCTTTTCCATGATAATCATGTGCTCGTAGAGTTCCTCTTTAGCATTAGTATAATCCTTTAAATCATCCAATTTCTTCCCGTTTCTTAGGAGGCCTTCGAGCGGATATAGGAAATCTTCGATTTTACGACTTGACCGAACTAAATGTTCAAAGTATTTACAATAGATTTTTTGGGACTCCTCGAACTTCTGAAGTTGATGCAAGGCAGCACCTTCAAAACTATACGATTGAGTAATTCCTTTTTGGTGACTCACCTTTTTGGAAAGTTCCATGGTAATCTCTGAAAGAGACAAGACAAAATTAAAATCTTTTAATTCCCAGAAGTACTCTCTGAATCGCTCCAACAAATAATTAAAATCTGCAGCTTCCCGAGAAGTAAGATTTTTCGCTTTTATAAGCTTCTCTACTGTGCGCTCAACATTAGCTTTATCTACTACATATTCATCAATACGCTCTAACGAAACATTGCTGCCTGCAAGAATTTCAAGTGATGCAAACAAGAACTTTACCTTGGTTGATTTATCGAATTCGGAATTCAAATAAATCTCTCTAGCGACTTCACCAGCTAAGATGCTGTAACCATTAGTTAAAGCGTTTTTAAATAGATTTGGAAGAGCCGCATAATCGCTGTTTTTCGCGATATGAATATAAAAGCTTATTCTACTTATGGCTCTTTCGCATTCGATTTGCGAGTTGGCCAACAACCCTAAAATTCTATTATATCTGTTCTGTAATCGCAAACCGTACTGATTCTCTCTTTGTGTTAAATCAATAAAATCAGCATAATTTGAAATAGTGATTCCTTCAAACTCCTTGGACTTTGATCTGATTTCATCCATTACACCACCCATGATTACCACCGAAATCATTGCAAATGCATTTTCTTCAAATGCGCTGGAGTGATTAGAGTTTTGACGTGACCTTACAAAGACATAGTCTATAAACATAGAATTTACATCTTCTTTATCCTTCAGGAATTCGAACCGCTCAATACTTCGATCGGTTTTGGTCAATTCTAAAAGGATTTTAGCGATGATGATTAATTCATTGCTTGTGAATTCAGAGTACTCCTTAAAGAGCCTCTTTAAATACTGTAGACTTTGATCGTTCTTACCTTTAACCGCGAGTTGCTTACAAGCGTTAAGGACAATGACAGCAGCGTTATCCTTGATGTACTTCACGTGAGAATACTTAAAGCATCGCTCTGAAGCACTGATTAATAAATCTAAATCTAACCGGTCAACATAACTAGTGTCCGAGTATTCTATGATGGACTTGATAATTCTTTTTTGGTATTCAATAATGAGCTGACGTGATTGTACCTCGTCTTTCTTTTTATTGGCAGATTCGAGGACTACCCGATACATCGTTTTACTCACGAATGAATATATATTATCCTCCTGACTGAGATCTATGACGAATTTTCCTTCCATCTTTTCTAGATCATTCAAAACTTCAAGTAGGTCTCTATTCCAAATTTTAGCCAAAAGCTCTGCGTCAAACTTATAACCAATGATAGCGGCAGATTCTAAGAAAGTTCTTTCTGTAGGTAATAAAGATTCAAAATCCGCTCTTAATACCGAACGCCTTGAATCTTGGAGCCCTATTTCGTCTTCATTTGGTTCCTTCACCAGTCGAATAACGTCCCCATCGAATTTTATAAACTCTCTTTGTTGCAAGGCTTCGAGGTAACCAAAGAAATCACCTGGCATAAAGGAAACGTTCGGCCTATTCACCAAATACTGCATATGCCCTTTAATTAATGGACCAAATCTGAAATCAATATCCACAGTATCCGAAAGTCTAAAGCTACTATCTGAAAGTACTTCTTCCATGAATGAAGTGCCTCCTGAAACCTCTATAGTCTGGGTTGTAAGCGAGTTCGAAACCGCATTTGAATTCTCATTAGTAAGTAAGGTCAAGAGACGGTCCTCTGCAGGAATTTCTCCCGAATCCTGATCTGGAGAAATGGTGAAAATGAACTTGAAATATTGTGAGTATTTAGAGCGATCTCTCGTCGATTGAATAAGTGCCTTAGTCAACTCGTAGGAGGAATCATCAATCCAGTGGAAATCATCGATGACTATTACAACTTTGCAATGATCATCATCAATATACCTTGAAATCAATGAGTCAATGAGCTCGGAAACAATCTCCGACACCGATCTACTGGTCTCATCTTCTACACTAAGTAGCCCCGCTAAATCAACGGGCGCCACTGAACCCGCTTGATTAAGCACCTTACCGAAGGCCTTTGATAATTGTGATCTATCCGTAAAGAACCCTTGAGGTAGTTTTCGATCTTCTTCCGGTTTATGAATCTCAATTCTTTCTCCGTTCAAACTAAAGGCTTCAAAGAACGGTTCATACATCGGTGCTGATCCTTCTAGAACTTGATTACAATCTCCTTGGAACCAACGTACATCACCAGCTTCGTCTATTACTTTTTTTATAGTCTCTTCTAACAATCTTGTCTTTCCCGTTCCGGAATTACCCTTGATTAAAAACGCTCGCTTATTTAAATCATTGGATTTAATGAAGTGTAGCACTTCATCTTGAACACTTGAAATATTCAGGCCGTCGGTATACCACTTCAATGGATTTGATAGTCCATGACCAGAGTTAGACTGTAATTCTTGGTTGAATTTAAGGTTGGATCCAAGCAAATTTGGTCGATACAGTAATATCAATGAAGGGATTGCCAGTCCAAAGTATGTGTAATTAACTACGCTTTGAGACTCCTTCAGCTCAAACCAAAAACAAATCACGGTCAATACTAATGCCGTACTTGAAAGTAAATACCCCGCATAACTGACCTTTTCCCCTTTGAATATTCTATTTAAAACACGTCCAATGAAACTACTAATGAGCACCAAGCTTAATAACGGTACAAACTCTATGTATGAGGTTATGGCATCTGGAGAAATGTCCGCATGATATTTATAGAAGCTCAGTGAACTTAACTGGGCCATCCATGATGCGAAGAGAATTCTTGAGTATCCTACGGAGTTGTTGACTATGAAATTTGGCAATTTAAACATCACCAAATAGGTCAATAATACCGAACCTATAAAAGGAACAATTGATTGGAAGACTACCCAAATCTTTACAGATGTCTCCTGATAGAAAGCATTTACCTCAGGGGCTAATTGGTTTCCTAAATATTGAATTCCTATTACCGTAGCAAATGATACTAGGCCAATGATGAGAGTCTCTTTAAGCACATCCCAATTCGCAAAAAGGTATACGTTGTAGCGGCCAATTCTTACTCCTCTTCCTTTCTTAGAACTGAATTTCAAGGCAAGCATTAAGAAGAGGACAAAAAGAGTGAACAATACATTCAACACTACTACTAGAGCTCCGTTTGAATAGGACGATACCTTATCGAACTTGAAACCTTCATAATAGCTTACATATTTTGGGAACTCGCCTTTAACACCCAAATTCAAGTAGATGCCCTTGTAGAACAACCCAGGAATAAAAGCTTCTTGATCAACTACCCTGAAATGAAGGAGTTTATCAATGTTGTAGGCTTCATAAATCTTGTCCCAATCTTCAATGGTCAATTCATCCTTTTTAAATCGCTCGAAACCGCTTTCGCCTAAAATTTCAGCGTACTCATGGAGACGAATGACATAATGCCCCGTACTTCCTAAAAAGTCGTTCGCAACCGTAAAATGAGTTTCATCAAATGGAAGAATTTGGAATACAATAAAATCCATATTGTCCACAATTTTCCCTTTGTTCATAGGATCATTCTGGGTAATAACTTTTTCCAATAAAGATTCAATGAGCAACTCTTCAGCATCATCCTTAACGATAAAATCATCTCTACCGCCAACCATCACAGACAAGGATGGGTATCGGTAGTTAATATTATCACTGGCGATGGATTCTGAAATTTCAAGCTCTGTTTTCAACGACCGAATCAAGGGCAATTTTTCTACGTATGCAGAGTCTTTTGCAATGAGACTTTGCAATAATGACTCCGCCGAATCCGTATACGCATGTGCAAATTGTAATTCTTCCCATCCATTGGCATAGGTAGCACTATAAAAGGTGGCAACTTTTGCCCTTTGATACGCTCTTTCCCATTGAGCATCTAGCTCTGCGTTCTGAGATTGCCCCTGATTTGGAAGTAAAAACAATAAAGAAAAGAGAAAAACTATTTTTTTCATGTCGTAAAGTATTCGCCCAGTTAACTAATCCATGTTTGGACTTGATTTGTTATAATAATCTTACCGTCTTGAATCGACGCCTCTATCATATGTCCTCTACCTACTAGTGAGGCGACTTGGATATTAGAAAAGAAAATTAGTCTTTTCGGCGTAGAATTCCGCGCCAAACTGAAATGATATTGCCCCCTGTTCAATGCACTTCGAACTGAAACGGAACGCTCTATCTTTTCCACCTCACCTTCTCGATATTCGTAAAAATAAGAGCATCTGTATTTATGTGGGGAAGGAATTTTGGAAGTAATCTGACTAAAATCTGCATTCACCTCAGTCATTATTTGATCCACTATTTTGGAGATATTCTTGTTTTTTCGAGAAATAGAATTCAATGTTGATTTAAGCGCATATAAGTCATCAATTCCGTCTCGAGAAATTGATTCGGAATCTACCTTAAGGCTTTCTAAGCTCTTTAGAATGGCAGAAATCGAATCCTCGTATCGATCCAGTTTTTTTGGGAGCCAATTCACCTCAGGCACATCTTCAAGAGCAACTAAAGGCATATCAAAAAATGACAACTGGAAGACTTTTTGTTCAGCAAACAGCCTCAATAATGGCTCGACAATAACATCATCAATTCTTTCAAATTCAAGAATTTCAGCGAGTCTGTGATGGATCATTGCTAGAGTGTGAGGTTCATTTTGGTTTTTAGTAAATTACGATGAAAATCAAAGCAAACCATGATACTTCGTAAATATCTACCTTACACCGCAGCCATCCTTCTAATGAGCTGCTTCAGCCCTAGTCAAGATCCCCAAGCCGAAAGCGACATTTCAGTGTTGCAAGATGACGTTCAACAGGAAGCAACAGTGCAAGAAGAAATTCAAGAAGATGAAGAAGAATCGAACACCTACAAACTGCCAGATGATTGTTATGTCAATCCATTTATTAATTGTCAAGGAGCCAGCTTAGGAAACTTTCTCAATGCCTATTATTTAGTGGGCGATTTTGACACTTTCTATGCCTTCGTAAATAATTCCTCAAAGAAAAAGTATGGTTACAACAAGATAGAATCTTGGTTCAACACCATTACTTTCGGCTACGAAATAGATGCGATAAACATCGTTGATAGATCTGATAATTTCGGGGTGCTAGTATATCAAACCACTATCAACAACACAAGAGGTAGACTAATGCTGCCATATCTGATTGAAAATGATTCCGCAAAATTGTATCTAACCAATATAGATGTTGGCATAGAAGAGCAATTCTATAAAGGCTTGCCGAAGGAAATTGGGGAATTTTATGATGTCGCAAAAAAATTAGGGGATATAGAAGATATTACCACTTCAGCACAATCAAATACAGTTGTGCTCAACTTTGGCAACATTTTATTATTTGATTCTGGCGAACACCAGCTCAATAATCAGGGGAAAAGTATGCTAGAAAAAGTCATTGCGGAATTATCCTTGTTAAACGCAAATGATTTAAAAATTGAGTGTATTGGTTATGCAGATCCTGACAATTTCCGTGAAACTGAAGGAAAAGACATTAGAAATAACTTGGATCTATCCGTAATGCGGGCTTCAACAGTCGCCCAGCATCTTATAAAAAGCGGAGTGGTTCAAGATAAAAATTGTGTAGCTTCAGGAGTTGGAGCTGCAAAAGAGAGGAATCTAGAAAAGGCCAAAGAGGCCAAACGTAGAGTTGAAATCATCCTTAGCTATTAATTTATGAGAATTACCATTACTATTGCCCTATTATGTCTAGGAAGTTCATTATTTGGGCAATCCATTTACAGCGCTAAATATGAGTCACAGGCTGACTTTTCAGTCTATGTAGTGAATTACGAATCACAAGCCGACCTTGTCGTATATAAGGTAGATTATAGGTCTCAAGCCGATGGTAATGAGGGGGCCTGGTATTTTGAAGAGTATCAATCACAAGCAGATAAGGTCATTTACTTTGCCAAATACGAAAGTCAAGCCGATCTTAAAATCTACTTTACCAAGTATCGCAGCGCAGCCGGATGGAAATCTGCTGAATTAAAGCATTTACTCTATTAAACAAATCGAACCATTTCATGAAACGTATTATTCTTATGTTGACCTTCATGGTCTCTTTTGCTTCAAAAGGTCAAACCATAGTCAATACATATGACCTCATCACTCCTATCGACAGTATTTGGTCTGCAACCACAGAGCTTCAAGGCACATTTGCCGCCGGAAACGGAGTGTTCACCGCATTGAATAGCGGGCTTGGTTTAGGTCGAAGTATAAATAAGAATATTGATGCCTGGTTTTTGGGCGGATACAATTTTGCATCTGAAACGGGAAACACAATTTACTCCACTGGTTTTGTAAATACACGTGTACACTTTAAATTAGGAGAAGACTTGAAACTTCAAGTCTTTTATCAAAGTCAATTCAATTCCGCACTGGAATTAGATCAACGCAATTTGTTCGGCGCAAACTTTGGCAAAACCATTCATACCGAAGAGTACTTATATAAACTTACTGTAGGGTCATTTTCGGAACATGAAACCTACTCTGATTTGTCAAAGAAGCAAGTTTATCGTGCAAATGCAGCTACGAGCATAACCACAGAGGTAAGTGATGTAGATATCAACCTTACCGTTTACTACCAACCGGATATTTTTGCACCTAAAGATTACCGCTTGCTTGGAGAGTTAGCATTGCAATTTCCCATTAGTGAACAACTGGTTTTTGAGGTTGAGTCTGCTTTGCGTTTTGACTCCGACCCTCATATGGATTTGCTTCCTTTAGACTTCTCCACAGTCATTGGTATGGTGTATTCAATTTCTAACTAGATCGCATTGATCAACTCATGTTTCGAAGTCTTGGTATAAGCCTGGCCTTATTATTAGGCATCAAAGCATCAGGTCAAGCATTGTTGCCTTCTGTCAATAAAGGAACCCTGTATTTTCATGCGGCCTATTGCTTTTCTTATGTCGAAGAGTATGAACAACCTGAATGGACCTTTCACATGGTTTGCCGGGAATGTTATGGAGAACACAAGAGAAAGAACGACTTCCGGCCGGACCCAATTGTAAAAACGAGTTCTGCAGAATTAATTGATTATAAGGGATCTGGATACGACAGGGGGCATTTAGTTCCAGCTGGCGACATGACACAAAGCGCCTACATCATGTCAGAATCGTTTTTTATGTCAAATATGTCTCCCCAAGCACCTTCTTTTAATAGAGGAATCTGGAGAAAACTAGAATCTCAAATAAGAGAGTGGAGCATGATTGAAGACACCATTTTTGTCGTCACAGGCCCTGTTTTTGACACTCATGGGTCGTCAATTGGGCAGAATAACGTAGCCATTCCCAAAGCTTACTTCAAAGCTTTATACTTTAAATCATCTAATAAAATGGGCGCCTTTTTATTGGCAAATGAAGGCTCCAGCGAAGCACTTTCTACCTTTCAAATAAGTGTTGATGAACTCGAAGTCATGGTTGGAATTGACTTTTTCCAAAGTCTCCCAGACCACATTGAAAACTCCCTCGAAAAAAACATAGAACCACTCAATTTTTAGTCTGAAAAGTAGCCCAATACCCAAGACTAAAGAGCGTTAAGTGCTTCATTCAACTTTGAGTAATTTCGTTTGTAATCTGAAATTTCATGATAACCGTTGGAATGAGCAAGTTTGTGAATTTGACGCAACTGCTCCATGCCAATGACACTTAAAAAGTGATCGAAATCCTGATAAGGAGATATAAGTATTCGCTTAATAACCCTAGTATTGAATGTGAAATCATCTTTAGACATTAAAGAAGATATAGACTCTAAACCTCTAATGGCCCTTTCATTGATTTCGTGTTCGAAGTGTGCAGGTAAATCGGCATCTACTATGGCATAATAACCTAATATACAGTCGTTTTCTATGGAAAAGGTTTTCAATGAATTCCTTAGGACGTGTTCATGAGACCCCGTTACCTTAACATCGTCAAGGAAGATTAAAGCGTAACCGGGTTCCGGTGCTTTTACAAATGAAAACACATCATTCCCAATTAATTTTAACCTTTCCTCCTTATTCAAGGTTCCATAATCCACGGTATACGTGGGATCACGAAAAAGCTTTTCAAACTTCACGCTCTTTCCGAAATCACTCATTCGGTGCTTCAAGAGCTTGTAAAATTCAAACGCCATGGAATAGGTTGCAGTCGGTATAGATTGATATGGACTAGAATAAACGATGTAATCAGTCTCAATATCCATTAGTTCCGTCTCAAAAACTTGAAATAATTCAGCTGCAAAACGCAATCCATGAGCAGCCAAGCCATATTTAAACTCACTGTAACTCGTCGCGTCGAACTCAGTATAATTTGATGAATTAATGTTCTTAGCTGTAAAAGTTACTAGTTTGCTCATCTACTGAATATTGTATTAGTTGTTCGTTTTTATAATGAAGCGCAGGAATTCCAGAGGATACGGCCCCATATACATCCGCATACAAATCGTCTCCTACGTGCACCACATCTCTAGAGCCTACTCTTTTTCGGACCGCCCTGAAAAAATCTACCTGCGGCTTACTGGCTCCAATCTCGTCGCTGAAGACGAAAAAGTTAAATTCAATCTTATCTAACGAGCTCTCCAGGAATGCCTGAATAAGTTCTCCTTTGATATAACCCGTATTCGACGATAGGTTGAAACTCCCATACTCATCGATAGCTATTAACTCAAATAGAGGTTCATTGATTATTGGCGGATATTGCAAAAAGAGTGCGTCTATTTCGGACCTGGCCTGGGCTGGACTCAACCTGCTCATTAGTCCCTTTTTTTGAGTTTTGTTTTCGATACTAGCAAAAAGCATTAGGTACATGCCCTCAATTGTCATATGGCCAGAACTGTTTCGATAATCCGCAAATCTCCCGATTTCGACTAAAGACTCATGTAATATTTCGCGACTTACGCCTAAAGTGCTTTGTAGAAAATCCAACCTTCTTTCAGAGTATTCCGGGTTTGAGAAACACAGGGTCCTCCAAAAGTCCAAGGATAAATGCATATCTTACTTTTTTCTAAAGCCAAAAATAAGAACCAATATGAAGACTACCCTAAAACTACTAGGTTTAATCCTTTTGCTCAACAGCTGTTCTACCATCGAATCAGAGCAATACCCGTCTAACTTAGATACGGTCGCTTACAGCTTTACTGTCTTGTATGATACCAGTTACTTCGATTATTATCAAGATTTCCCTAGAGATATTACACCAAGCTCTAATGCGACGCAACAACAGGCAACGCTTGACTTCTATGAGATGTTTCTAGAAGATACTAATGATAAGGATATGATTGATCAAATTAAGGACAGCATTCAATCAATCACAACCATCCCCGCTGAGCAAATTCAACTCGCAGTAACACTAGTTCAAAAAAGTATTGCCTATGACCATAAAAAACTTGATAGGGTAGGTAACTGGGATGTGTATTATCCCATGGAAACGCTCATATGGAAAAAAGGAGTTTGCTCTGATCAAAGTTTACTCCTAGCAAAAATTCTCGTCTATTTAGATTACAAGATTTGCTTCTTCATGTTCCCGGAAAACAATCACATGGCTCTCGGAATTAAAACAAATACTCCTGGCTTCGCCGGCAGTGGGTATGAATACATTGAGACCACGGGATCTTTTGATATTGGAGAGGTGCCAACGGGCGCTCCTGGGCAAACTTTGAACTTATTGTCAGAAGAGCCTTGGGTAGCTGTACCAAAATACAATGGTTCATTAACCTTTAATGGGTTTGAGGAGTTACAAAACGACTATCAACGTTTGAATGACAGATATGGAAATGGCTACACTACTGCTTCAATCGAGGATAAAATTTGTCTAATTTCTCTCAAACAAATGGCAGATGATCTCATGGTACTGAAGAAGGACATAGACGAGATGACTCTATCTATTCAAAATGGGAATCAACAGCTAATTGGTTCTTATAATGATTCCATTGATAGCTACAATGATAGGGTTAGGGAATACAACAATCTACAAGAAGAATGCTCATCTCTTTAGATTACACATTCAAACATTGATGGTGAACAATTTATTTTTATATTCAACCCTCAAAACCAATTATGCTCAAGATGCACGCTACCTCTTCACGAGTTAATCTATCGTTTGTTGTCAAACCCCTTGTGCTAGGGATAATACTGGCATTTTCAAGTTGCACATCTGAAGTTCAGCAGAAAATTAAATCCATTCGAACGGAACTTGCTGATTTCAAAGCAATTCTGAGCGATTCTGCTACTATTGAAAAAGGAAGAATTCATGATGTCGAGATTTCACTGAACGAACTGGGGTCCATGGCGAAGACTAGCGATGAGAACGGCATTTATCTGAGGTTAAATGACAGTTTGATTGAATTTAAAGCTCACAATTCTTATCGCGCCATGATGAATGAGCTTGATATTTGGGAACAAGAACTTGAAGAATACCTTTCGAACCCTTCATTAGAAGCACCCGCTAAAGATTCCCTGAAAAAAAGATTATCTTCTACCTCTGAACATTACCAAGAAATTCTCAGCACACAGAGAGAGCGTTTATCTCAAGAGGAAATTGACCGGATCAATGACTTAGTAGGTAGATACTCTGCCACGGAGGCTAAAGAGTGGATGGAAGATATAGGAAACAATATATCAGATGCATTTCGCCGTGCGGGAAGCCTGATTAATGAAATGAGTAAAACAGAGGCAAATTCAAAATGAAAATGAAGAGTATCAAATTAATCGCGGTTCTAGCTGTTTTGTCTACGGCATTTGTATCATGCGATTCGGATCCATTTGAAGCGGCCCTTGAGGAGGCACATGAAAATCAATTTACAGCCGAGAATGTAGAGGACTATCACTCGAAAACCTACACAAGCCTGGAGGTTATAGAATTAGATGGCGCTAAGGTTGATATTTATGTTGACCTATCTGATGGTATTGCTCCGGCATGGGATGACGATAGCAATAGAAGTTTATTCAAAACTATCATTAACAGAATGACCAATAGTTCAACAATAATTCCCATGGGTCGACGTAGTAAAAATGCGCCAAAAGAGGATATTGGACTTTCTGAAGGGATGTCTCAAGGGGCTCAAATTGAATTATTGATGAACCCTGAGTCTGCCTCGCAATTGATATACGCTCAGATTCAAGACAATCTGGATAGTATTAATACAAAAAATAGAGAAGCAATATTTATTTCAGATTTCGAGGAGTATAAGGATTCTAAGTCGCTCACTGTAGCGAAAGCTGCTATTTACAGTGGGGCCTTTCAGAAATGGCTAGACAAAGGGCATAACCTACACCTTTATAGACTGCCTTATTCGGATGGAGAAAAATCAAAAAATTTAGTCATAGCTATGTTTTCTTCGTCTGAATCTACAAATTCAATTGTCAACAGTCTAATGCAGACAATTAAAGAGGAGAGCGGTGTATTGCCAGATGTGTCTTTTACACACAACCCGTTTAAAATTGATTATCAAGAATCCATTTTGCAAGATTTAGAGGGAACTATTCTTTACGACCCTAATTTAATCGACTATGAAACCGTTGGGCACGACAATTGGAAAAATTGGAATTCTTCTTTAGGATATGAGGTTCATTCAATGCCCGCGGACTTTGACTACTATTTAGATCCTGGTTTTTATGACATATCTAACGGTAAGTTTACCGAAGGCTTATTACTCAACTCGGTTGCTAGCAACTTTTTAACCATTAAAAAGTTGGATATTTCAGTACTTGATATCACATCAGCTTTAGCACTCAATAGTGAGGTCAATTATTTTAGCAATGTTCAAAGTGAGATTGAATTAGCAAAAGATGAAGGCGGAAATATTGTTTGGAGCGAAACAGACACCATGAATTATCCATATTTATCCGAAGTGTTTGAAGAGAACACTAAGAATTTAAAAGACATTTATGATAATCCATCTTTCTCTAATAATGTCAAAGATCTTCAACTAGCAATTGAGTTAGATCAAGATTTATTTGATGATTGGATGAAAAATGACCCCTCGAAAGTTAAAGTTCATCTAGATCTAAATAAGGATAAGATTCCTAACTACAGAGCCAACGGCGACCCATTCGGCTGGGCCATATTACTTGATGTGGATGATATAGAACTGAATTTAAATCACTTTGAGTCATACATTTTTACTGATCCAAAGGGCAACGTCAACAAGAGCTTGTCTGAGTCACTGAAGAACGTGGCTTTGTATTGGGAAAAGCAGTTACTTGAAAACGAATCTAGAATTTACACTTACTATTTAACAAAAGAATAAATTAATCTAAAGAATCATGAATAACTATATTTTACTTCCAATCATTGGACTCGGTGTTTTACTTGTTGCTGCTCTTATCTCCAACATGATTAAATACGAAGGTGGTGCGAATCCAAAAGATCCTAGAAAAAGAAAAATTGTTTTCTGGTTGTTTTTCGTGTTAAATCCACTGATTGCCTATTCTGTTGGACTCGCGATGAGTCCTGATGCAGGTATCGCAAAAACCCAACACATGCAATCGCTTCCGGTAGGTTTGGGTATAGGCGTTGCAGTATACTTTTTATTAGGATTTGCGATGAGTAAAGCTATGAAAACCTCGAAAGTGGGTAACTGGTTCTAATTCTAATGCAACCAAATTAAAACAAGGAATTATTATGGATGATCAGCTTTATGTTATTGGTGTCGGTGGAACAGGAATGCGCTGTTTAGAATCATTTGTACACCTATGTGCTATTGGCATGCTTGATGGCAAGGAGATAAATGTATTGACTCTCGATACGGACGCAAATAATGGTAATCTTAAACGAGTTAAAGACTTGATTACTTCATATCGTCGAATTAAATCAGGCACTGTAAATGATGGAGGAACTCCTAATCGCAACACCTTTTTCTCTTCAAAACTCAACTATTATCATTACCACACGAATTATATGAAGCAAGGTAAGCGTGATAATTACAGAAACCTGTCGAATCTGAGTGGTCAGTCAAGTGTAGAGGATGAAAATCAAATGCTCGCTGATTTATTCCTCGACAAGGATACTGTTCAGGTATTTGATCTAAAGCATGGCTACAGGGCACAGACTCATTTAGGGTCTCAACTTATGTTTCATGGCTTGGTGGAAGCTGCCAAAAAACTTGCAAAAGGGACGAACATTACAGATGAAGAAAAAAGTCTTGGCGAGTTCATAGACAAACTAGAACAGTCAGGAAAAAACTCTCGAGTATTTGTTTTTGGTAGTGTCTTCGGAGGAACTGGCGCAAGTTCTATTCCAGTATTACCAAGTGCCCTAAAAGAGGCAATTAAAATTAAAAATGAAGGAAGTAATTTAGACATAAGTGATGTAAAATTTGGAAGCACTCTATTAACTTCCTATTTTGATTTTAACAGGCCAAACTCCACTCAGAAAGAGAACTCAAAAGAGTCTGTAATTGCTTCTGCTACGTTTTTTCCATTGAACTCTCAGGCTGCACTCCAATTTTATCAAGGAGATCCAACTGTCCAAAGTGTTTACAATAAACTTTACCACATCGGATGGCCACTTCCGGCTAAAAAGTTAGACGATTCTAAAAAAACTGAGACCATCACTGGAGGAGCGGATCAAAAAAATAAATGCCATTTTGTTGAATTAATAGCTGCTTGTGCAGCACTAGACTTTTTCACCGCTTCAAGCGTAGAAACAACCGGGACGGCTAAATATGTTTTCCGTACTGGTCAATACGAAAACGGAGCATTTAATTTCAGTGCCTCAGATTTGGTAGGGGTCGAACAAAACAAAGATCAAAAGCTAATCAGTAAATTAGGTGGCTTTTTAAGTCTTGCGCACATATCATTATCAAAGAATCATGCTGGTTTTGGCGAAAAAGGGTTTCTTGGATTGAAAAGACATTTAGAAAACCAGAATATCGATTCATTCAAAACCAGTATTACTGAAGCAGATCTTGATGAATTGGACAAGTATATGAGGAGTTTTGGTTATTCCTTTACAGATGATGGAGCATTCAAGAGTGGCTGGATTTATCAAATTCGGAACTCTATTGCACCTGGTAAATTCATCTTTACTAACGAAGCTTTTGCAATGTCAATTAAAGAATTAAAAGGCCTCGATGTCGGTAAGCTTTTTGAAGATCCCAACTATCATTGGGAATCAGCGTTGACGTTAAGTGGCAGAGACACTTATCAGCCTTGGTTAAAACGCTTGGTTAATATCGAAGTAAATACTGAAGAGCATCAATTAACACATGATAAAGAAAAATTCATTGCACTCTTGCATGATGGTATTATGATTTCGCAACAGCAGCAGAATTAAAAACTATAAAAATTTTAGTGATGTCAGATATTCAAAATAAACCACTAATTATTTCGGTTGAGGATAGATCTATTCCTTCTGGTACCCCTGGACAATGGACAGACTTTTCCAGCCAAATGGAAACTTTTACGGCTGCGATAGAGATTCCTCCCTTTGATTTAAATGCAAATATCGGTCAAATTGTTTCAGGGATGCCAAGCGTTTTCTCAAGGGCAAATCTTTTTAACCTTGCAATGAAATATGCTGTTGATGATTCTACTGAAGCAGATGGATTGTTGCGCTTTTATCAAATGCTGATTGATGAATGGCGTGGACTGATAGCTTGTATTGCATTAGAACCAAATCATATCGATATAAAAAGAATAAAGTTACAATACTCAGATGGTGACATCAGAACTACAGAGAATATTTATGAGCCCAAAGGGGCTTTCGGTAACGTGTTATTCGAACGTAAAAGCCTTTGGAGCGAACAAGGCCTCAGCCATAATGAAAAAGAGGATCCAACGCCGTTCTTAGATATTATTTTATACAAGAAACAAGTAGTAGGTGCTACTTCTCCAGAGAGTTTATTCTTTACTTCAGCCTCCTACAGATTAGATAATGAAAATCAGCCATTCTTTAAGGAAGGTCGATTTACTGATCCTTTAAAATCTGATATCAAACCAGAAGATTTACGAAACCTATATGGATACTTAAAGGTCATTGAGAGCGGTTTAGGTAATTTTGTTGATTATTATCATGAATTACCTAACGATTTACGCCCAAGTAAAACTTTACTTAATTCAACGCTATCTAAATGGATTAATTCCATAAAGAGTAAAGCGCAGGAAAAAGGTATTGATCTGGAGAATGCAGGCGCACAGCCAATAGAATTCTTCAAAGAACCATTTTCAAGAGCCTTTAACTGTTCCGATAAACTTTACGGGGTTGAGGGGAAAATTTCTAATGAAAATAATCTTGGCCCAGGTTCAATAGCTTTTAACTCAAAAGATTTACTCCTACCAAGGGAATCGGAAATCACGAGGTTCAATTTCGGAAACAAAGCGGCGCAGAACAACAGTTTCCTCAACACTCAACCGGTTCACGTTTTGAAAGCAGAGACGAAAGGAATGCCTGGGGTCTTTAATTATTTTGCACTTCCACTCAGTATTCAAGGTCTCAATGTTTTCGGTGATACTATAGATGAATTGTTAAAAGACAATAAGTCAGGCACTGAATCTAGTTTGACAGCCGTGTATGATTCAAATAAGTTGAAGGATAATCTGGATGTGACTCTCAAGGTGATTTCTGCTCAGGGTCAACAATTGGCACCAATTACTGAAACATACACAGTTAGTAAATCTGTCGTTTTAGGTGAAGACATCCTAATTTGGCCTGATTTTATTTCCAAGCAATGGAATAGATATTTTTTATACTCTGAAATTCCTCATAATCAAACCACTATATCTGCAACACCGTTTCTCATTGATGTAGACGATATATATTATCGTGCACTTGTGGATGCGAAAGGAAGTCTCGTGCTAGCCACTTCTGTTCCAGATGAATATAAAGACAGAATTAGCACTAAAATTCAAGTCTTGAGTGATAATCGTGTTGCAGGAAATCAATATCAATACGAAATCTTTGAGAGCTCGATACCGTTCAAAGGTCTCCAATTTAAATCAGGCGGAAAACCTTCGGGGTATGTTTTGATTAGGTATTCAGGGCAAAACTTGCCAAATATACCTAGTAATGATCTTGCTCGACAAAAAAATCTAGTTGATGCAGATCTAGGTGTTGATTTTGGTAGTACGAACACTTCAATAGCCTTTTCTTCGATTCATACTGACCCTAGAGGTGATCTCATAAAGTTTAAAAATAGACGAGTCTCATTACTCGGAAACGACAATCGTGATAATAGTTTTGATGTGGCTTGTGAAAACGAGATTTTCTTTTTCCAAAACGATGAAATTAACAGTAACCAAATAAAGAGTATACTAACACTTCACGATCAATTGAGAATTCCTCCCTATGAATCAGGAATTGAAATTCATCGAATTATTAATAACGCGATTGTTGGTGGATTTCCGAATTTTGAGAGAAATCTTCCTATTAATTCGGCTACATCTAATCGTTACAATCTAGTCTATCCGAAAGCTGGTGCTGTTGACGTGGTTTATAATTTGAAATGGGCCGATAACGATATTGAACAAGCGCACAAGGCAGCTTTTATTTCTTCATTATTGTTGCAGGTATATGCTGAACTTTTCAGCAATGATCACATTCCAGTTAAACTAAAGTGGTCCCTTCCCTCAGCAATGGGGAACGGTATTAGGATTAAGTATAATGATATGTGGAGGGAGATCCAAAATATCAATCCTGTAGCTGGAAGTAAAACTTTGGTAGTTCGCGAAATGCCTCTCGACAACCAAACAAGCGACGATGAAGGATGGAATGTAGAATTGAACCAAACAGATAGTTTGAGTGATGTTGGTGCTTCAGGCTGGGGCAGTTCAAGCTCTAATGATGATTCTTGGGGTTCATCAACTGGAGGAAATTCTGGCTGGGGCAACCCATCAAAGAAGGATAGTTTGGAATCAAGTAATCTAAATATAGAGGTTCCTTCAGGAGTGAAAGAATATAATTTCATACCTGTTGACCCAGATAAATGTTTAACTGAATCTACTGCCGTTGCCAATTATTGGGCGAACCATCCAGACTCTGATATAAAAAAAGAGACCCTTACACTTAGCTTTGATATCGGGGGTAGCACGTCAGACATTTCGGCATTGATTTTATCAAATCAAAACTTTTGTCTGGTTAAGCAACATTCTATAAGGTTTGCTGCGCAGAGAATATCACAAGCAATTAGACATTCAAAAAACTTTGAATCTGTCTTGTTAACTACCTGCCAAAGAAATAGTATATCTATTCAGGGACTCAATATTGAGCCGAAGAAATATTCTGCGGCTACATCCGCTTATTACTTTGAACAAATAATTGACCGATTAGATCCTTCTGGACTAGAGGAATTTTATAAGCTTTTAGCCACTAAGTGCCCTGAGTTGATGTCGGTCAATCTCTATGTAACAGGGTTAATAGCTTATTATTCTGGGCAGTTGGCGGTTAAGATGATAGATGAGATTCGATCCTCACCGGAACTTAAATTTAAGGGGTCAGATTGGTTCCCTACTGTCCAAGTTGTATTTGCAGGTAAAGGAGCCAGAATATTTGATTGGTTTGGAAGTATTTCCGAATCAGATGCTAATAAATATTATATGGAGTTGTTCCTAAGTGGAATGGGTGGTGTGCAAAATGCCCAAAAGTATTTAACTGGTCCTGAGAGAATTAAGTTTAACCATGCTAAAACGAAAGCTCATGCCGCCGAAGTTAAATGTGAAGTGGCTAAAGGGCT
>Ga0255778_10001391_pt1 | contig 21853 bp, 23 predicted proteins | sample 071ome_31_FD_179976 | JGI IMG/M metagenome (GOLD analysis project Ga0255778, IMG submission 179976) | Coastal salt marsh microbial communities from the Groves Creek Marsh, Skidaway Island, Georgia - 071405CT metaG (version 2) | ecosystem: Environmental > Aquatic > Marine > Intertidal zone >...
ATGCGGGATATCCGAGGCCAGCAAAGGATGGTCGGCCGGTGGCGGCTCCTCGGTGAGCACGTCAATCCCGGCGCCAGCTATTTCGCCCGCCCGCAGCGCATCGGCGAGATCGTGCTCGTTGACGATTCCCCCTCGCGCTGTATTGATCAGCAATGCAGTTGATTTCATCGCACGCAGTTGGGGTGTGGAGATCAGGTCTTTGGTGTGTTCGTTAAGCGGGCAGTGCAGTGAAATGACATCGGATTGTTCAATGAGCGCTTCCAGCGGTACGCGATCTGATGGGACCTCAGAACTTCCCGGGCGGGCGCTGATCAGGACCTGCATACCAAAGCCTCGCGCAATGGTGGCTACGCGCTGACCCAGATTGCCGAAGCCGACGATACCGAGCGTTAATCCTTCAAGTTCCTGAATCGGATAATCCAAAAGACAGAAAACTTCGCTTTCGCTCCATCGTCCTGCTTGAACCGCCGCTGCGTAGTCCGGAAGCCGGGTGGTCAAGGACAGAATCAGCGAAAAGACGTGCTGGCTCACCGCTCCCGAGGCATAGTCTCTCACGTTGCATACAGCCACATCCTGCTTTTGCGCAGCGATGAGGTCGATATTGTTGGTTCCCGTCGCAGCGACGACGATGAGCTTGAGGCTGGGGCTTGCCATAGCCTCTGCGTTAATCGCCACTTTATTGGTGACCACGATATCGAAGTTCGCGATGCGGCTCAGTGTATGTTGGGGCGTCGTCGCACGATGGATTTCCCATGCATCCACGCTATTTTCTAAAGCGGTGAGATCGAGATCACCTCGATCAAAACTATCCGCATCGAGCATAACGCCGCGCATCGTTTTAGCTCTCCTCGCGACCATAACGCATGCGCTCGATAAGGCGACGCTCTTTTTTATCCGGTCGCCCGCGATGCGCCCGCACCGGGCGGGGCTGTAGGCGAAGCGACATCACCAGCGCGTTTCTTCTTTCGACACTCATGGGGTCCTCAACATAGGCTTGGCTCGCAAGCGTGGGAGCCACTCTTTTTTCGATCAGCTTCAGTATCGTGATTTTATGGGTGAAGCCACCCTTTTTTATCCTCAGTGTGTCGCTAATCCGAAGCGCCTTCGCAGGTCGCGCCCGCCGCTCGTTCACCAGCACATGCCCTGCGCGAACGGCGAGCGCTGCATCGGTACGGGTCTTAAAAAACCGCGCGGCCCATAGCCATCGGTCGAGTCGAGCGGAGTCAACCTGGTCCATGACGATAACGTGCCATGTTCGCTCCGATCTGTAAATCCTTAGGCATAACCGGTCGCAATGTTAAAATTCGCGAACAACTTCTTTGGGGGTAGCGCTTTGAAAATGCTTCGGCAAGCGGGGCTGTGTCTCGGTCTTTTGATGGCTGCTCCGGCTCAGGCTCTTGGACCCGTTGACGGTGAAGTCGGGCTCACGGTTTGGGGTGTTGGGGATTACTCAAACTCTTCGTTCAATACCCCGCTGCTTGGCGCCTATGGGGAGCTCTGGCTCAATGAGCGTTGGGGCCTGCGCGGTTCGTTGTATCGAATCAACGAGGAGACCGTGAGTCAGGCGTCCGATGAGCAAACATTTATCGACTTGAAGTACCGGCTTCTGAGCGCCAGTTCGAATACCTTCCTTGCTCTGGGGCTTGGCTGGGATTACGAGCGATTTGGTGGGGAAGGCAGTCTTTCAGCGCCACGACTCATGGCGGAGGGCCGCTTGGATCCGCTCGGCTTTTTGAGGCCCTACGTTGAGGCAGGCTGGACGCCATCGCTGGGCGACTTGGGCGCTCGTCGTGATCTATCCACTGTTGCGGTAGAGGTGGGGCTGGTGTTGGATCCATTCCCATTCGTGGATTTACGTCTTGCATGGCGATATCACATCACCGAATACGTCGGCACGGTGACTGGATCGAAAGCGAGTGAGTCGCACTACGGGGTTTTGGTGGGCGCAGGATTCCACTGGTGATCGCGGTTCAGAGGATCAAAGCACTTTTTGATAATCATCGACCGACGTTGGTGACGGACCCATCTTTGAAGCGAGCCGAAGTCGCGCTTGTTTTAAACCCGGCCATCGATCGGGAGGATCCGAACATCCTTTTCATTCAGCGTGCCGAGCATAAGGATGATCCCTGGTCGGGCCAAATGGCGTTCCCGGGCGGGCGCCGCGAGCCCGAGGATGCGCTCGACGGTGCCGCAGCGCGACGCGAGACGTTTGAGGAAATTGGTCTGGCGTTAAGTGCTTCGCAGCTGGTGGGGCGCCTCGACGACATGCGCGGTCGGCACGGGGGCCGCTCCGCTGATCTCGTGATTTCATGTTTTGTGTTCATCGTCGAGAGTGTTTCTGCTCTAAGACCAAACCATGAAGTTTCGGATGTGGTGAGCCTGCCTATCTCGCGCCTGCTCGACCCCAGCCTTCGCACCACGGTGCGTTATGACGCAGCAGCCGGTCTCGAGTTTCCCGGTGTTTTTCTAGATCCCGACGATCCGCGGGTGGTTTGGGGTCTGACGTATCGTTTCCTGACCGGTTTCTTTTCGTTGTTTGATCAGCACTTGCCCGCCATGCCGCAATGAGTGTGTATCCCGAGAGATTTTTAATGGAGGAGGAATTCTTATGACGCGATCTGAAGATCGATCATCCGACGAGTTACGGCCCGTACGCTTCACTCGCGCATTCACACGCCACGCGGAGGGCTCGGTCTTGGTTGAATTCGGCCATACCCGGGTGTTGTGCACTGCAAGTGTGGAAGAGCGCGTGCCGCGTTTTCTTCACGGCGCACAACAGGGATGGATCACTGCGGAATACGGCATGCTGCCACGGGCAACAGGCGAGCGCACGGCGCGAGAAGCGGCCCGAGGCAAGCAGGGCGGTCGAACGCTTGAGATCCAGCGGCTGATTGGTCGTTCTTTGCGCGCAGCCGTTGATCTGAAAAGCATAGGCGAACGGACCATCACGCTTGATTGCGATGTGCTGCAGGCCGATGGTGGCACGCGGACCGCCTCCATTACGGGTGCCTGGGTGGCCCTGGCAGATGCCCTGGAGACGCTGCATCGGCAGGGGCGCCTGGAACGGATGCCTGAGCTTCGGCAAATTGCATCGGTTTCGGTGGGCATTAAAAATGGCGAGGCCCTGCTGGATCTTGATTACGCCGAGGACAGTACCGCCGACACCGATATGAATTTTGTGATGAATGATCAGGGGGGTTTTATTGAGGTGCAGGGTACAGCCGAGCACGCCGCTTTCTCTCAGAGCGAGATGCAAGCCATGACCGCTCTGGCGGTTACCGGTATTGCGCAGCTCATGGCGCTGCAAAGCGCTGCGCGAGCCGAGAGCGAGCTGTCATGAGCGATGTGGTGCTGGCATCCGATAATCAGGGAAAAATCCGGGAAATCAATAGTTTATTGCGCAACACGCCGCTCGAAGTTGTCGGTCAGGGTAGCTTGGGGGTGGAGCCCATCGAGGAAACGGGGACAACATTTATCGAGAACGCGCTCCTCAAGGCGCGCAATGCGGCGCGGCAAACGGGACTTGCAGCGATTGCCGATGACTCAGGGCTTGAGGTCGATGCACTAGGGGGCCGGCCGGGCGTGTACTCGGCACGTTTTGCCGGTCCGCAGGCGACAGACACCAAGAATGTCGAGAAACTTCTCGCCGCACTTGATGGTATCTCGCCTGAGAAAAGAAGCGCCCGGTTTCGATGCGCGATGGTTTATGTGACCCATGCGGACGACCCTGATCCTTTGATCTGCGAAGGCGCCTGGGAAGGGAAAATAATCACCGAGCCGAAAGGAGACAACGGCTTTGGTTATGACCCAATTTTTTGGATCGAAGGCGAAAAAGCGACTGCTGCTGAGCTCGCTCCTGAGCGGAAAAATATCTTGAGTCACCGCGGCCAGGCGCTGCGCATGCTGGTAGCGCAACTCGCTGAGCGATCGCAAAAACGCCCAAATAATTTAAACCCATAGGGGAATCGAATGAAGGAGTTGGTGTTGGTGCGGCACGGCCAAAGTATTTGGAATTTAGAGAACCGTTTTACGGGATGGGTCGATGTTGATCTCTCTGAGCGCGGAACGGGCGAGGCCCGCGCCGCGGGCAAGGCGTTGGCTGAGCGCGGGTTTACTTTTGATTGCGCCATGGCGTCGATGCTGAAACGCGCGGTGCGAACCCTGTGGCTGATTCTTGATGAGATGGATCAGATGTATGTGCCGGTGCAGACCGATTGGCGACTCAATGAGCGCCATTACGGGGCGCTGCAGGGTCTCGACAAGAAGGAAACAACCACCCAACACGGCGAAGAGCAGGTGCTTAAGTGGCGTCGCGGCTACGCGATTCAACCGCCCCCTCTCGATGCGAGTGACCCCCAGCACCCGGCTAACGACGCACGCTACGAAGGCATCTCGGGACTGCCGGCTACCGAGTCACTGGCCGATACGCTCGTACGGGTGAAAAATTGGTGGGAGGAGCAAGCCCTCCCAGCCCTGCGTGCCGATAAGAAATTATTGGTGGTTGCGCACGGAAACAGCCTTCGCGCCCTCGTCAAACACCTGGACGGACTCAGCGAAGAGGACATCATGCAGTACAACATACCCACGGGCATCCCCCTGATTTATCGATTCCACGACGATCTGACTGTGGCCGCCAGCGAGTATCTTGCAGACGCAGACGCGCTCGAAGCGGCGGTGAGTGAGGTCAAGAATCAGGCCGCTTCAAAAAACTAACGACCTAATCCCTGCGCAACCGCTCTGAAAGCGCAATCGGCGTTGGATAGCGCACCACGACAAAAGCGGATGACAGCACGAAGGTAATCAACGTGGCCACTTGCACGAGCGTGGCGGCTTGAGTGCTGATCGCGCTGGTCTGCACCGCGACGGCTACGATCAGCAGTGAAAATTCGCTCATTTGTCCGAGCCGGATTCCAGCCTCATCCGCGAGCAGTCTGCTTTCTCCAAAACTTCGAAACAAAAGTCCGTAGGTGATCGGTTTGACGACCAGCACGGCGAGCGCCAGTACGAGTGCACCCAGCCAGACGTCAGAGGCGCTGGCTACGTTGAAGCCTGCGCCTAACGCAAAGAAAAACATAACCAGAAAGAAATCGCGCAGCGGTCGAAGACTCTCTGCGATGAAAGGGGCAATAGGGCTGTTGGCAAGCGTAATGCCTCCAATAAAAGCGCCGATTTCGTAAGACAGCCCGAGCGATTGTGCCAGTTGCGCAAACCCAAGGCACCACCCGAGTGTGAGGAGGAAAACGTATTCGCCGATCTTGTCAAAGCGCAAGAAAAGCGGTCGCAACACGTAACGCTCAATCAGAAGGCCTGTGCCCACGAGCACAGGTAAGCCCACCAGTTCGGTCAGCGCCCGCCCCCACGGCACCGAATCACCGGTTAGGGTGTTGAGGACCAGCAGGATCGCAATCGCAATAAGATCCTGAAGCAGCAGAATGCTGATAATGACTTCGCCCGTATGACGGTGATGCAGGACGGTGGTCGGCAGCAGTTTCAGACCGATGATCGTGCTTGATAACGTGGTCGCCATCCCGATCAACAGACAGTCGGTTTTGGAGAGCCCGAAGGCAACGCCCACGCCATACCCCAGGACCGCAAAAATAATGGAGCTCGCGAGCGTGACACCGGTCGCCTCGCGCATTTGTTCCAGTAATTTTCGTGGCGAGAGATCGACGCCCAGCAGAAAGAGTAAAAAGATGATGCCGATCTGAGCCAGATCGGCAATGAGGCGCGGGTCGCTCACGAGGCCCGTGGTGCTCGGGCCAACCAAAATTCCGAGGCCGATATAGGCAACCAGAAGCGATTGGCGCGCGTAAAGCGCAATCGTGGCAAGCACCGCTGCGCCTGTGAACACCAGAAACACCGAGAACAGTATCGATTCACCCATCACAACTCACCCGAGCTTGGCGTCGGTTGTTAGTTAGGGAAATAATCGGGCGCCTGACCGGTCTTCCACTTGATGTTACAGCCTATGCTCGGCACCTGTTGATCGGAAACAGGTAGCCCGGCAAGCGTTGCCTCTACAGCGCCCCGCAGATCAGACCCCGTAACCGCCTCGTCATTCTTCGGCCGTGAGGCGTCGAACTGGCCGCGGTAGACCAATTGCCGCGCCGCATCAAACAGAAAAAAATCCGGCGTACAGGCCGCGCGATAGGCTTTAGCCACGGATTGATCTGCATCGTGCAGGTAGGGAAAGCCAAATCCATGTCGATCCGCTTCTGCGGCCATCTTGTCAGGGGCGTCATCAGGGTATTGATCAGCATCATTGGCGCTGATTGCAATAACGCCAAGCCCTTTGGGTTCAAGCTCCCGCGCAAACTGTACCAAGGCGTCTCGGATATGAACGACGTACGGACAGTGATTGCAGATGAAGGCCACCAGCAGCGCCGGGTGCTCATCAAAATCGCTTAGCGAAACAATTGGACCGCCTTGCGCCGGGTGAGTGTTCGCGAGCGTAAAGTCGGGCGCGACCGACCCAAGAGACTGCATCGTTGATGCGGTGCTGACCATAATTACCTGAAAAAAATAGTAAAACCTTAAAAAAATTGTAGCATGGCGGGAAGTTGGCTCCTCGCTGTCAATCGCTGCTCGGTCCATTCCTCGCTAAAATAGCGAGCCCGCTTCTTACACAGCGAACCTAATTTTGAGCGCGAAAGAGAAAGTACTAACGCACCTCAACCCCAAAGGCGAGGTGCATATGGTCGACGTTGGGGAAAAAGACGTGACCGCCCGCCGTGCACTCGCAAAAGGTCGCATCCTGATGCAACCCGACACGCTGGCGCTGATAAACGAAGGCGGTCACCCGAAGGGCGATGTCCTGGCGGTGGCGCGCGTCGCTGCGATCATGGCCGCGAAGCGTACCGCGGATATTATTCCTCTTTGCCATCCGCTTTCGCTGACTCGCGTCGAAGTGGAATTTACGCTGGACCTCGAGCAGCAATGCGTGCACTGTGCCGTTGTTGCCGAAACGCGTGAACGCACCGGGGTTGAGATGGAAGCGCTGGTAGCGGTCAACGCAGGACTGCTCACGATTTACGATATGTGTAAGGCTGTCGATCGAGGCATGATCATTTCGGATGTCTGTCTTTTCGAAAAGTCAGGTGGCCGTTCCGGCGAGTGGAAGCGAGACGCATGACACCTAGCGAGCCGGTGACTCGGCTGCCCAGCTGTGACGACGAATACGACCCGGGGCTTTTGTCTGTTGAGGAGTCGCTAAGACGGATTGCTGACGCCATCAGTCCGATCGAGGACAGCGAAGTTGTGCCTCTGCGAAACGCGCTCGATCGCGTGTTGAGCGTGGATGTTCGCTCCCCGTTAAACGTGCCGAATCACACCAACTCGGCCATGGACGGTTATGCGCTTCGATTCGAAGATCTCACTCTGGACGGCCTAAAGGTGATCGGTACCGCGTGGGCCGGCAAGGCCTTCGATGGCAATGTTCAAGAGGGTCAGTGCGTGCGAATTATGACAGGCGCGGTGATGCCCCAAGGGGCAAATACGGTGGTCATGCAGGAACATGTGGATCGTGCCGACGACGTCATACGCGTAGCGCCAGGACAGCGCGAAGGGCAACACGTCCGAAAAGCGGGTGAGGATCTCGCTGTCGGCGACACCGCGTTACGGGCGGGTCGACGGTTACTTGCCTCGGACCTTGGCATGATCGCATCGCTCGGGATCGGCGAGCTCGCAGTAAAAAGACGCCCTCATGTGGCTTTTTTCTCTAATGGCGATGAGCTTCGTTCCATTGGGCAGCCGCTCGAAATTGGCGACGTGTACGATTCAAATCGCTACACCCTCCACGGCATGCTATCGCGCGCCGGTATGCAATTTACCGATCTCGGCGTCGTGAAAGATGAGCGAGAACAGATCAAGCAGGCGTTTCTTCGCGCTTCGCGTATTGCCGATGTGGTGATTACCTCCGCGGGTGCGTCAGTGGGCGATGCGGATTTCGTAAAAGATGTGCTTGATGAGATCGGCGAGGTGAATTTCTGGAAGATCGCCATGAAACCAGGCCGGCCGCTGTCGTTCGGGCGCATCGGCGAGAGCCTCTTCTTTGGATTGCCCGGCAATCCTGTCTCCGTGATGGTGACTTTTTACCAATTTGTGCTCCCCGCGCTGAAGCGACTGTCCGGGGAGCACGACTGGGCACCGCTTCGCCTTCGTGCCCGCACGCTTGACCGGTTAAAGAAACGCCCGGGAAGAACGGAATTCCAGCGCGCGTTTCTGTCCCAGGACGACAACGGTGATCTGGTGGTCTCCACCACCGGCGATCAGGGCTCGGGAATTCTGAGTTCCATGAGTCAGGCCAACTGCTTTGTCATCCTGCCCATCGATAGCGCAGGCGCCCAAGCGGGCGATCAGGTGATCGTGGAGCCGTTTGCCGGACTGGTCTGATTTTCTTTAGCTCGCGCCGCGATCATGGAAAGTGATGCCCATCGGTGGGATGAGAAGTATCGCGCGTCAACCGTCGATGCCCTGAGGACCGAGCCTCTGCTAAGTCGACACATCGCTCGAATCCGTCATCTTTCCGGATCGCGGACCGCTCTGGACCTAGCGGCAGGACGCTGCCACGTGAGCGTTTATCTCGCGACCGAGGGCCTGTCGGTCACGGCCGTGGATTGCAGCGCCGTCGGCCTTGATCTGGGTCAGGCACTCGCCGCCCAGGAGGGTGTTCAAATAAAAACGAGTGTTGCCGACCTTGAAACCGACCCTCTGCCGGTCGGTCCATGGTCATTGATCGCGTGCTTTCGATATCTCAATCGTGAGTTGTTCGAGCCTATGAAAGCGGGTCTTGAGCCGGGGGGGTTACTTTTTTTCAGTACCTTCAATCGCCATCATTTGGAAAACGCACCACGCTTTAATCCGTCTTATGTGCTGGCGCCGGGCGAGCTGGAAGAAACCTTCGGCTCGCTTGAAATTCTGGAGCTGTCGGATGGCCATGATCCGTCAGAGTCCGCCTCGTGGGTGGTGGCTCGACGTTAGATCCCGCAAAACATGCGGCGCGGTCTATCCCGCCGTGTTCTTCTCAACCCAGCGCTCGCCGGATTTAAGCGTTTCTTTTTTCCAGAATGGTGCGGTCGATTTAAGCGTTTCCATCATGGCGCGACAGGCATCAAACGCGGCCTTCCGATGCGCAGAAAACGCGGCGACAAGAACGATATCATCCCCCGGCAAGATCTCCCCCACGCGATGAATCACGAGGGCATCTTCCAGTTCATGCGTGGCGATGGCGTCGCGGGTCATCGTTTCGAGCTGCTGCTCAGTCATGCCCGGATAGTGCTCCAGCACCATCGCGGTGACATCATCGCCCTCGTTGAAGTCGCGCATGGTCCCAACGAAGACCGCACTCGCACCGGCTTTTCCGGTGGCGAGATGGGTTCGACGAAATTCGGATACCTCCGCCCACGGGTCGAAGGCACGGTCACGGACTTCAACCCGCATGGGTATTACCCGCCGGTCACCGGAGGGAAAAACGCCACCTCATCCCCGTCTTGGACGGCGCGGTCGAGTTCGGCATAGGCTTTATTGATCGCTACCAGCATCTCTTCATCCGGCGCGCTGTCGCTTACGGCATGCCATACGTCACGCGCCGACCCAATACCGGTGCCATCAATGGACAGGCTGGTGTGGCCAACGCGCTCGCGCAGGCTGGCGAAAAAACGAATGTGGATTGCCATCGAATCTCTTTTGGGCAACAAATACTGGTTCGGCCTCAACTCTATAATAGGGCGGGAGTTACTCCTTCACAAGCAATAGGCAACGTCATGAGCCAAAGCCCACGCGAGTTGATCCCGGTCCCGATCGCGGTCATGACCGTGTCTGATTCCCGAACCGAGGCGGACGACAAGTCCGGCAAACTGCTGGTCGATCGCCTGACATCGGCCGGGCATTCGCTGGTCGAAAAAGTGATCGTACCGGACGATGTATTTCAGATCCGAGCGGTCGCCTCGCGCTGGATTGCGGATCCCGCTGTGCAGGTTGTGTTGATGACGGGCGGCACGGGCGTTACCGGATTTGACGGAACTCCGGAGGCTGTACGCCCCCTGTTTGAAAAAGTCCTCGACGGATTCGGGGAGATTTTTCGTGCGATCTCCTTTGAGGAGATCGCTACATCGTCCCTACAGTCGCGCGCTTTAGGCGGGGTCGCCAACGGCACCTATCTCTTCTCTCTGCCGGGCTCTTCCGGGGCTTGCGCAACCGCGTGGGATAAGCTGCTTGTCCATCAGTTGGATTACCGCACCCGGCCATGTAACCTGGTTGAGTTAATGCCACGGCTGCTGGAGCATCGGCGTTAAGGCTCGACGCCTAGTCTTTTTCTCAGCAAGGCGGGCGTGGATCGAAAGCCGCGCTGCTGTGATATCCGCGATGATGTCTTTGGTGTGACAGGAACCGTCGTTTGCGCACAATACGATAGGCGCTCAGCAGTTTGAAACTAAACGAATTAAATATTGTCGAGTGTTTTTATGACTGAATCCGATTCATTGCCCAGCCAAAAACCGGTTCGTCGCGGTCGCCGACGTGAGGCGCGCCAGTCCGAGGCTTCGAACAAGTCGCTGCAGCAGTTGCCGTGGGGTCAGCCAAGATACCTTGACCCTCCCTTCGAACCCGTGGGAGCGGAGGGCGTGCAGCGGATACACGAAGCGGCGATGCGTATTCTTGAAGAGATTGGCATCGACTTTCTTCATGAAGGCGCCCGGGACATTTTGGCCGTGGCCGGTTGTGAAGTGAAAAGCGGGTCGGTCACGGTGCGCATGGACCGGGCGATGGTAATGGAGCAGATCGCCAAAGCGCCTTCGCGTATCGTGCTGACGCCCCGTAATGAAGACCGCGCGCTGGTGTTTGGTGAAGATTACGTGGCGTTCGGTCAGGTCGCGAGCCCGCCGAATGTCTCGGATCTTGACCGAGGCCGGCGGGTCGGTAATCGGCTTGATTATCAGAACCTACTGCGGCTCGCACAGAGTTTCGATTGCATTCATTTCACCGGGGGTTATCCGGTTGAGCCGATCGATATCCATCCATCAATCCGACATCTGGACTGCCTGTTCGACCTTTTAACCCTGACCGACAAACTGGTTCACGCCTACTCGCTTGGTGTCGAGCGTGTGGAGGATGCGATGGAGATGGTGCGCATTGCTGCGGGACTTACGCCCGAGGCGTTCGAAGCAGCACCGCGTATGTTTACAAATATCAATTCGTCGTCACCTTTAAAGCACGACTGGCCGATGCTCGATGGCGCGATGCGCCTCGCTCGACGAAATCAGCTGGTGATCGTGACACCGTTTACGCTGTCCGGCGCTATGGCTCCGGTTACGCTGGCAGGCGCTATTGCGCAGCAGACGGCAGAGTGCCTCGCCGCACTGGTGTTGCTTCAACTGGTGCGCCCCGGCGCGCCGGTGGCCTACGGCTCTTTTACCTCCAACGTGGACATGAAATCCGGCGCGCCTGCATTCGGCACCCCGGAGTATGTGCGGGCAACGCAGATGTCGGGTCAGATGGCCCGCTTCTACAGACTGCCATGGCGCGCTTCAAATGCCAACGCGACGAACTGCCTTGACGCGCAGGCCACCTGGGAAAGCGCTGCCTCCCTGTGGGCCTGTTCAACCGCCAATGCCAATATCATTTACCACGCGGCTGGTTGGATGGAGGGCGGCCTGTGTGCGAGCTTTGAAAAATTCATCATCGACTGTGAATTGCTCCAACAGTACGCCCACTATCACCAGCCGATTGGCCTGACAGAAGCTGATCTTGCGGTGGACGCCATTCGCGCAGTGGGTCCGACCGGCCATTTTCTAGGGGCGGATCACACCCAAGAGCGCTACAAGACGGCTTTTTACAGCCCCTTTCTCTCGGACTGGAGTAATTTTGAGAGCTGGGAGGAGGCCGGTGCCATTCAAACGCCCGAGCGTGCGAACCGATTATTTAAAGAAGTGCTGGCGCAGTACAGCGAGCCACCGATGGATCCCGCTGCCCGCGAGGAGCTGGTCGCTTTTGTCGACAGACGAAAAAAAGAAGGCGGCGCGCCAACGGATTTTTAGTCCGCCGTAATACGTACTACCGAGAGTCCAGGCCTCGGCGATCGTCCTAGAGATAGCCTTCCTGTTGATACCATCGCGCGGTGGCACGAAGACCTTCATCCAATCCGACGCTGGGGTTGTACCCGATTTCGGATAGCGCGCGCGAGATATCAAACGCGCGGTTCTGACGGTACCAATCCACTCGACGTGGAAATATTGGCGGCGTGATGCGTAACGGCTTGCAGGTTTTTTCGAAAAAATGCCCGGCAAGCCACAAGGGCCAGAATGGGAAATGCGGCGTTCTCACGGAGCGATCCATCGCAGCGGCTACCCGCTTGACCAGATCCTCTGTCGTAACGTATTCGCGGTCGGCAATAAGATACGTACGCCCGTCGCCCACGCCATCGTGCGAGACTTTTTCGAGGGCATCCACAAAGTTATCAATGTACAGCGGGTGGTAGAACGCCTTCCCCGATCCAAAAATAGGGAAGCTGCCCTTGGCCACACGGCGGAAAATCATGCCGAAACGTTCCGGATCGCCTGGCCCATAAATGGCGGCCGGCCGCAGAATCACAGTCTTCAGGCCCTTTTCTTGGTAGCGCGTGACCAGTGGCTCGGCTTGATACTTGGTTTGCTGGTAATAGTCCGCGGCGGCGATCGGGGCGTCCTCGTTTGCCGGAGGGTTTTTGACGTTCCCATGAACCCCACAGGTACTGCAGTAAATGAAGCGTTTTACCCCCGCAGCCACGGCTGCGTCCAAGACAGTTCGCGTACCTCCGACGTTGACCTCGTCGTAATACGTATTGGGAACATCCAGCTCACGAAAAGCCGCGGCGAGATGATGGACGACATCGACACCGGAAATGGCATCCTCAACCACCGCGCGATCAGTCACGGTGCCGATCACAACCCGCACACCCCACGCACGAATCTCGTCGGTTTTAACACCTTCTTTGTAGTCGAGCGCGATGACTTCGTGACCGCCTTCATGCAGCCTCTTGACGAGTGCTTTTCCGGTGAAGCCGGTCCCCCCGGTAACTAAAATCCGCATGCAAGAGTCTCCTTGATTAAGACGACAACGTCGGCGTTGTGATTCCCAGCTGCTCGTAAACTTGGGTAATCACGCGACCGCCCGATTGTAGCGAGTAGGGCGCTATTTTTTCTCTATTTTCTTGCCCGATGCGAACGCACCGCAGAGGATCATCAGCGAGCGTTTCGATGTGCGCCGCCAGAGCCTCGGGCGTATCGTCGCGCGCGAGCGCTTGTTCTCCAGCAAACTCCCGGTTATGCGGGGTTGGGAATGCTGCAAGTGCTAGACCCGCCGCCATGTAGTGCAATAGTTTGCCGCTACCCTCTCCAGAGGCAGATCGCTTGGGTTCAACACCGACATTGGCAAGCAGCAGATAGCTTGGCAACTGCTCGAAGGCGACTCTTCCAACTATTCGAACGCGGTCTGTGAGCGCATGTTCCTCAATGAATGTGCTGATTAAATCTGTGGGATAACCGATCAGCAAGAAAATAATATCGGTTCGTCGTTTACTGACCGACAGAATGATGCGTTGAAGAACGTCCAGACCCTTGATGGGCAGAAGCGAGCCGCTGTATGCCACAACAAATGTGTTACCCGGAATGTCCACATCCGCGGTATGCACGTTTTTCGGATCGTAGGCATCCAGATTGACGCGATCATCGAGTCGCGTGAGGCGACGGTTAGAGAGTCCGTAATCCTCTCGAAAGATCTTTTCGCTATTTCCAGACGAACAAAAACTATGCGCCGGTAATTTGAGTATGAGTGCCTCAACGGCGGTAAACGCAAGTCGCAGCATGCGGGAAAAAAATCCACCCCGCGCAAAAAAGCCGTGGTCGGCCAGCTCACCAACCAACCCGCCTTGCAGATCTGCGACCAGCGGGATCCGACGCCAGAACAGCAACATCCTGATGAGCCAGCCAATCAGAACGCCCTCATGCAGATGCGCATGAAGCACATCAGGTCTTTCCTTGAATGCAACCTGAAGTCCGAGGAACAACAGCTTCAGGTCGGCAATAATTTTGCCTTTTTGTGGACCGGCTTCCGTTTTTTCGTAACCGATCACGGCGCCGATCCGCCGTATGTCGATCCCCAGTAAATCGCGACCGAGGGGATATGTGCACAGAATATTTTGGCCGCCGCTATGCTGGATGGCGTCGAGAATACTGAGGATACGAATGTGGCAGCCGCGATCCGAGAAGAACGGCGTGGGCGCGAGGTGAAGGACTTTCACTGCAGGATCCCCTTGGCTGAAAAGCCAGTCGTGCTGCTGTCGAGTTCTGCCCGCACAAGCGCCACTTCCTCCGCCTGTCGGTCGGGCGTCCAACCAAGCACCTGACCGGCTAGGCGAGCGCATTCCTGCAGGACAACATTCCCAGGATCACCAAGCAGACAAAGATCGGTACGTCGAAAAACAATATCGGAAAGATGAACAACAGACTCGTATTTCGCGGCCCAGATAATTTGCGCTCGGACCGTATCATGATTTGGGGATAGGGTCTGGGCGAGATCTGCTTCTTCCCGACAAAGCGTGGCCAGATCGTCGATCCGTGTGCCATAGCAATCGACCAGATGCAGGCACGTCTTCTCTGGCCAGAGCGGCGCGTAAGTCCTAACTGCTTGCTCGCGAAAGACGCCGATGTTTTTGATCGCCCCACCGGCTAGTTTTATTCCGCGGGTGGATGTCCACCTACGCTTGTCTGGCGCCCCAAGTTTTTGCTGCGCCATCTCGGCGGTCATCTCGGCGAGGCGACGGCCCGTCGTGAACTTGGCGCCGAGCGCCGTAATCAAACCGCCCAATCCGTCAATGCGCTCATGATCCACCAGCCGATATTCGCCTGTGCCCTGATATATCCCCGACTTTATGGCGTCGCTCTGAAGCGGATAGTAGCCGGCGAAAGCGTGGAGCACATCGTCATGATTCAATTGTGCTGAGGGTATGGTGGCGTTTACGGTGTCGATTAACTGAGAAATCTCTGAGCCTTCCGGAATAAGATCGGCAGAAGGGGAATCGGCCTCCATGTAGCTTGTCCCAATGAGCGATCGGCCACGCCATGGGATGATAAAAATATGACGGTTTCCGCGGGTGGCAACACCGTCGCCGCGAAACGCCGAAGGTAAAGCCACTGCATAGTGGCTGAGTAGTTTGCGCGTCACAATGTGAGCGCCTCTGGCAAAGCCTGTATTCAGCTGATGCAGGGAGCCCTTGGCGTTGAGCTGGTCGCACCAAGGACCTGCCGCATTAATAACGAGGCGCGCTCGGAGCTCTTCGGTTTTTTGGGTCTGTCGATCTTTCGCGACTACGCCAACGACTTTTTTTGCTTCGTATGCGTAGGATTCTGCAGAGAGGTAATTCATGGCAACCGTGCCATGTTGCCGCGCGAGATCGATAACGCTGAAGGTCATTCGCTCCGAGCTCTGAAGTTGTGCTTCGTACAGCACCCGCCCTCCGGTGAGTCCGTTTGAGTCTATGCCTCCCTGCTCCAGTATTTCCGAACGACTGATCTTTCGGTCAACGGGCAGGCGGTTGCTTGGGTCTGCGAGCGCCTTGTCGATTTGGCGCGTGAGGAGTCGATACGCCAACATTCCGGCGCGAAGAAATAACCCCCCGCGTCGAAAGCCTGAATAGGTCGGAACGATAAAGGGAACCTGGGCCACCATGTGTGGCGCGCTCTCGATGAGGAAGTTACGCTCCTCGGCGGATTCTCGGACTTTCTGAAACTGCAGTTGTTGCAGGTAACGGATGCCGCCGTGTAAGAGGCGCGAAGACCGCATTGAAGTCGCACCACCGAAGTCGCCCTTCTCCAAAAGCAGGGTCGACCAGCCTCTGAGACTGCATTCCAGAGCCGTCCAGGCTCCGGTTATCCCACCGCCAATGACGATGACGTCGAATGTTTTCTTCTGAATCTGGCGATCAGGGTCAGTCACGGGAGCACGTTCGGAGGTGATGCCATTCCATTTAGCTTTCTGAGCATGCCGTCCCTGCCTTTTGGCAAGATCAGCAGAACGCAAGAAACGATGACGGTATTGACAAAAAGAATCCGGCGATTCGAGGTTCAAAACCATCACGCCCAGCCCGGTAATTCCCGAGGGGCATGCATTACGGATTATAGTTCTGACGGAAAAAGAAGGTTTTCTGTGATTGATATCAGCGCTTGCGATGCTCGCGAGCCAACGATCTCATCGCGCATCCGATTTGCCGACTCAGCAACCTGTCAGGCAGGGGGACGAGCTCCTGCTAGAATTCACGCCAGTTTATGCACGGGAGGCCTAATGAAAAAATTAATTCTGACTAACCTGCTCCGGCTGGGCGCATTATTGGCGCTCACGATCCCGCTCTCTGGATGCTCCGAGTTTTGGTGTTGGCCGTTTGATTGTTCGTCGGGTGATTCCTCGTCAGGCACCGCAACCACCGGGACGGCAATAGCCCCATCTAACGAAACCGCGCCGATTACCCCCGGCGGCCCGCAGGACTTTGACCTGAATAAAGCGGTCTACTTGCACATGGATGTCTCGAAATGGCCTGAGACCCACAAGTTAACGGTAGAGCTCGGCGGCGGCGTGATCTGTTTGAACGGTGGATTCACCACCGATTGGCCCGCGGCACAGATTGACCACACCTCGGGCGAATATAAGATCCAGGTCAACGCCAATCCCTGGGTGTTCGCCTTCCGGGATGGAAAATGGTACGGCGGTACCTGGGAATGGTTTGCCGTCGGCAACACCTGTAAGCCTGCCCGTAACGTGGAAGGTGGCCATATTAAGGTTCCGCCGCTGGCCGACTGGACACCGGTCTCCGGTGAAACGGTCTACCTGATGGTGGCCTCGCTGTCGCGCAGCAAGAACCTCAATAACTATCAGGCACGAACCAATGCCGTAAAGGTCGTTTGGCCTTGATGATGGGGAGTGTGGGCCAAAATAATTCTTAATCCATTCGAGAATCCGTTTCGTGGCAGGCTGCCCTTCGGCGCGTTAGGAGGGTGGTTTGGATAGCGTCTTTATGGGCTGCGGATATGTAGGTCGGCAGGTCGCTGCGCGGGAGGTGATGGACGGCGGTTCGGTGGAAGCCATCGTGCGGACAGACGAGAGTGCAAGCCGCCTCAACGCGACGGGTATTCATGCGTCGGTGGGAGACCTCGAAGCTGGAATACCGCGCCACCTGAAGTTGGGGCATAAGGTGGTTTACTGGTTTGCACCGCCTCAGCCCGACGGCGTTCAGGATCGGAGAATCCGAAACTTTCTCGGCTCAATGGATGATCGGCATGGACTTCCGCATCGGGTGGTACTCATCAGCACAACCGGTGTATATGGCGACTGTCAGGGTGACTGGGTAACCGAAGATCGTGAGCGCCGGCCGCAAACGGGGCGGGCTCATCGGCGAGTCGATGCCGAAGATGTCGTACGCAACTGGTGTGGCGCGAACAACATTACACTTGCCGTGCTGCGGGTGCCGGGCATCTACGGGGAGGGAAAGCTTCCGCTTGAGCGAATCCGCCAGCAGCGGCCTGTGCTTGCGCCGGAGTTCTGCCCCTGGAGCAATCGGGTGCATGTTGAGGACCTTATTTCGGCATGCCTGTTGGCAGCTCGTATACCGACGCCGGCTGCCGCCTATAACATCAGCGATGGCCATCCATCGACAATGACCGACTTTTTTTTCAAGGTGGCAGACGCGGCTGGCCTGAAGAGGCCACCCTCATTGGATCTCGAAGAAGCGAAGAAATTCTTGAGCGCAGAGATGCAGTCGTATCTCGACGAATCCAAGCGCATTGATAATCGTCTGATGCGAGATCATTTGGGCGTTCGGGTGCAGTTCCCGACTCTAGACGCTGGCCTCAGGGAAATTTTTCCAGGTCATCGCGGAGGCGAATCATGACGAGCGTTGCCAGAAGATGCGAAACAGGAGCGGCGCTGAAAGTACGATGAGGAAAATTCGCCAGATATGCATCGCGCCCACAAACGCGGTGTCGGCGTGGATGCTGATGGCAATCAGACTCATTTCGACTAACCCGCCGGGCACGAGTGCAAGCAAAAGCGACATCGGATCTGCGCCGAAAATCGGTCCGACCCATTGGGAGAGCAGTACCGCACCCGTGAGCATAAGTGCGGTGGAGATAACCGATGCCAAGATCGTTTGCAGGAGATTGCCCCGCCGTAAATTTGAGAACTGAGCACCGATCGACGTACCGATGACCACTTGCGCCGCAACGGTGACCAAGCTTGGAATGGGAATGGTGATCCACTCAAGTGAATAGACTACCGCCGATAACAGCATAGGTCCCAGTACCTCAGCGAATGGGAGACGAATGCTGCGAGCTGTTAAAAATCCAAGCCCCGCACAGCCCAACCACATGAGCCAGTCGCGCAGGGCAGGGTTTAGGATATCGATCGGGATACTCCCAGTACGAGTCACGAGATCCATCTTCAGCACAAACGTGAGGTATGCGGGTACCGCAATGACCACGCAGAAGATACGGATCATGTGGGCGATGGGGATCAGCTGATTGTCTCCACCCGCCTCCTCTCCCGCGACCGTCATGGCGCCTAGACCTCCAGGCGTGCTCGAGAAATAAGCGGTAGGAAGACTCATGTCGCCGATACGCCGATAGAGGCCCAAGGAGCTGATGGTCATGGCGATGACATACAAACTCACAACGATGGCGAGCACGCTCCACGCGCTTAAATGAGAAATCGTTTCGCTGTTGAAGAAACTGCCCAGCAGTAAACCCATCACGACAAGCATTACGCGGCGCAGCGTCATGGACCGCTTGAAAGGCGCACCGCCGGCCGCACCAACGGCAACCACGACCATCGAGCCCAGCATCCAGGGAAGCGGGATCGAGAGCACCTGAAATATGGCGCCGCCGATCGCTCCCGCGACAAGCGCATTCAAGACGTGTGATGAAAGAGGCGGGATGATTTGACTGCGTGTCAAGGAATTAGCGCTGATCCAGTAGAGGGTTCATGAGACTCCTCCACCATGCTGGAAAGAGCGCTGGCCAGAACATGGCGTAATAACCTGCGGGCAAGGAGGGTGCGCCGGCGTATGGGCGAAGCTCCCAGAAGGGCAGACCGGCGTGGATGTGGTGGGAAGGGTGTCGCGTCAACTCCAGCAGAGTCCAACGTGACCACCGTGATTCAGATTGCCATGCGTGTTGTTCGTTCACACGCTGTGAGGAATCTCGGCGGAGACCATAATGACGAATGTAATTTACATATTCGAGGAGGAAGATGCTGAAGAGCGCTTGCGCGACTAATGCAACAGAGGCGCTGATCGAGAACATTAGGCCGATGATGAAAATAAGCAGGACCTGTGTCGATAGACCCCAGGTCACGGTGTTGAGCCCGAGAGGCGCCCGTCGTTTGGTGGCGATACGCCAAGCGCTCTTGAATTGTTGGGGAATCGTAAAAACCAGCTGCTGCCAGAGATTGCGCTCGCGAGGCGCGCTGGCAGGATCGTCCACTGTGGCGACAGCGGGGTGATGGTGCCTGTTGTGCTCCAGGGTGAAATGACTGTACAGCACGAGGAGCAAATTCCATCGCGCCAGCCAGGGATCAATCCAGTGGGCGCGGCTGTGGCCCAGCTCGTGGGCGACGATAATGCCGCTGATGCCGCTCGATACACCGGCGCTTAGAACTGCTCCGGCCGTTGCCCAGGAAAGAGCGTGTCTATCCGCATACTGGCAGAGCGTGAACACGACCGCCGTGTGGGCTATGACATGTAAATAGAGCAGCAGGCGAGGGAAGGGAAGGCGGGTCGTTGCGCTCTTTTCCCCCGTCACGCCCAGGAGAAGATCGAGCAGGGGATAAACAACCAACACCAGGAAGGCGCCCAAAAGCGGCCTCTCCGAGAGATACCCGAAGACTGTAGCGAGGGGCGCGACCAGGCTAAACAGGTGGCATAGCGAGGCACCGCTCGTTGCATCAAGCCGTTTGATCACAAGCCAATCGGGGATCGATCTTATCGGTCGTAGGATTCTTTGCGCGCTGACTCAGAGAGCGGCACCAAGAAAGCCAATGGATCTTCGAGGATAGTGTCTCGCGCGTCTGATAATGAAGCGCACCCGGCATAGCTAACAGCGGATCGCAGATGCCCGCGGATTCGGTGCAGGATGTCCACAACGCTACCCCGATAGGGCACCTGAATTTCCTGGCCTTCCGGCGGCGTTGCAAGGGCTGCCTCGAGCGCGTCGGTGTCGGCGCTTTCGTAAAGCGATTCCATGACGGCTTCGGGGGAGGTCATGCCTCGGTATATTTTCTTTTTGCTGTGGGTTGCCGGATCTTCTATCACGCGACCGGGCGCCTCGTCTGTTCCGGAAAGCGCGCTGCCCAGCATCACGGTGTCAGCGCCGCAGGCCAACGCAAGAAAAATATCCTTATCAAAACGAACGCCACCGTCCGCCATGATTGAAATTTCGCCGCCGACCTCGCACCACGCTTCCCGAATCGCCTGCAGTTGGGGAACGCCTGCTGCTGTCTCGAGCCGTGTTCGACATCCGCGCCCTGGTCCCACACCAACCTTCACGGCATCGGCGCCGATGTCGCGCATAAAACGTGCGCCCGCTCCGGTGGCGACATTGCCGCAAACCAACGGGATATCGGTAAATTCGGCTCGAAGGCGTTCTATGCCTTTACGCATGACCTCCGAGTGGCCATGGGCAATATCCACAAAAAGACAATCCGCACCGGCGGCGAGTAGCGCATGGGCGCGCTCCATGTAGTCTCCGGCGCATCCCACAGCAGCGCCAGCCAGAAGTCGCCCTTTGAGATCCTTGCTCGCAAACGGACGCTCTCGGAGAAATCGAACATCCTTGCGTGTGATCAAGCCGCGAATTCGACGCTCCTCATCAACCAAGGGTAATCGCTCAATGCGGCCTTCAAACATCATGCGCTCAGCGTCATCGGTAGCGACATCGGGTTGGCCGGTTTTCAGCTTTTCGAAGGGCGTCATGAACCGTGCGATTTTTTCTACATCCAGCGTGCGATCCCAGGGGATGTCCCTTCGGGTCAGGACGCCCGCCAGAATTCCGCTCCCTGATGCGGTCTCAATCAATATGCCGTTGATTTTATGGCGCCGCGCAAAGACCCTCGCCTGCCCAATCGTTGAGTCCAGCGGTAAGGTTCGCGGCTGCTCGATGACCGCACTGTGGCTACGTTTGACCTCGGTCACGGTTGCACATTGGCGCTCGATGGTCTGGCCGCGGTGAATAACGCCAAGTCCGCCTTCCAGTGCCATGGTCTCTGCCATATCGCCACCGGTGACGCTGTCCATATTGGAAGAAACAATAGGCAGCTCCAGCGCCAGGCGCGATGTCAGCTGAGACCGCAGGGGAATCCCGGATCGGGTTTCAGTGATCCCCTTTTGCGGCCTGAAGAGGAAGTCGTCGAAGGTCTTGCCAATCCACAGTGGATCGAGGGGCGAAGAAGGCATGGCTCGGCTCGGTCGTGTCGCGACCTGCTAGGGGCGCGAGGGCACTAGGGGAACCGCAAATACTAAGTCCGCGGCCCCCAAGTCTCAAGAGAGTGTGCCTAGGCGGCCGCGGGGTGCCACCCGGCGTCAGCCCAAAGCTGACCGCTAACCGCTGAGTTGCGAATCATGAAGCAGATGGCATCGGCAATCTCGTCCGGTCGAATCAGTCGCCCCAGTTGCGTATCGGGAAGAATATTCTGTTCGACATAGCCGTCGGGCATTCCCTGCAGTAGAGGCGTGTCAACAAAGCCAGGATGAATCACACCAGTGCGCACGCCGTGGAACATGGCTTCCTTCATCAAGGTGGATGCAGCGCCCTCAAGACCCGCCTTGGTGCTGGCATAAGAC
>Ga0255778_10001410_pt1 | contig 21704 bp, 18 predicted proteins | sample 071ome_31_FD_179976 | JGI IMG/M metagenome (GOLD analysis project Ga0255778, IMG submission 179976) | Coastal salt marsh microbial communities from the Groves Creek Marsh, Skidaway Island, Georgia - 071405CT metaG (version 2) | ecosystem: Environmental > Aquatic > Marine > Intertidal zone >...
CTATGACACCCAGCGCATCAAATCCATGTATATGGTGACCGACAGCTATGCTGACGCCCAGCGGAAATCAATCCATGGGGCGCTGTCGCTGTACCTTGATTTCATCAACATGTTCCTGATGCTCCTGCGTCTTTTCGGCAATCGCGAATAGTCGGGAGATCATCTGACAGATTATGGCGCCCGGGAATTTCCCGGGCGTTTTTTTAATGGCTCCACAGTTTATCGAGCTGTCGTCCCAGCACGGCATGGCCGATGCCGTGAAGCCCGATATTCCGTATGCGCGCAAGGGGCCCTTTAAGCGAGAAGAGATCACCCGCACGTCGCGCATCAAGGGTAATCTCACGCAAATGCCGGATACGTTGTGCCGACCATGCGCTGAAGACAGGCTGGAGATCATCTCCCGGAGCTTGCTCATTCAGTCTCGCTGATAAAACGGCGGCATCAATCAGCGACTGGCCGGCGCCTTGCGCCAGATGTGGCGGCATCGGATGGGCGGCATCGCCTGCCAGAATAACACGTCCGCGCTGCCAGGTATCAAGAAGGGGCCGGTCCAGAAGAGGCTGGGCAAAAGCGGTCTTCAGCCCTTCTGCCGCCGGAGCCAGCCGGTCCTGCTGCCTTAGCATCGCGGCGGCCTTATCTTCTGCCCTTGATGATGGCGTTGTCATGACCACCAAATTGATCTGATCCTGATCAAGGGGGTAATGCACGATATGCCCGCCGTCGCCCAGCCATACGGTTGTGGCCCGTCCGGTAAGGCCCGGCATGGCGGCCTTTTCCAGCACCATCCGAAAAGCTATACGTTTGTGTTGCGGATCAGGTGCGCTACCAGCTTCAACATACCGGCGGCTTATCCCTGTCGCTCCGTCTGCCCCGATCAGCCATTCCGCCCTGATGGTGTTCCCGTCGGTCAGGATTGCTTCGGCGTGACCGGTGCTTTGCGTGATCTCCTGCACTTCACCTGTCGCAATTTCAACGCGGCCGGTGGCAAGCGCCGCTTTGGCCAGCGTATCGATCAGTGTTGCCCGCCGCATACTGGCATAGAAGTGACGTTCCGGGCGGTCATTGAGCGGCAGGGAGACCAGCGTCATCCCGGTGTCGAGAGATAAAAGACGCATCATCATGAGCGGGGTTGCCGCGGCCTCAAGGTCTCCCCGTACGTCAAGATCAGCAAGGGCAGCCCAGGTGTTTGGTGCCATCTGGACACCGCCGGGAACTACCCTGCTGCCGGAAGAAACCAGCCGCACGTCATGACCATTCCGGGCAAAGGCAAGCGCCATGGCATATCCGGCAATGCCGTCACCGATAATGGCGAGGGGAATGGTCGGTGTTTTGTGGTTGCCGGGCATGTCCATCCAATCTCTGTCTGATCACCAAAACTAACGAAATCCATGTGACAGGCAAAGCCTTTATGCCATAATAATGCGTTTAATGAATTGTTTTCACGGAAACCCCGGATGCCGACATATTTTTTCCCGTCCATCTTTGTTGTGCTTTGGGCGAGCGCTTTTGTTTCTGCCAAATACGGGCTGACCGATGCCGGGCCGTTCAGTTATCTTTTTACCCGGTTTGTGATCGTCGCCGCGTTATTCGTGATCATGGCTGTGGTGATGCGGTCGGCCTGGCCTGACCGCAAAACACTCATTCCGACGGCGATCGCCGGTTGCCTGATGCACGGAGTCTATCTGGGGGGCGTATTCTTTGCCATATCCATCGGCACGCCCGCAGGTATTTCAGCGCTTGTCGTATCTGTTCAGCCTGCCATCACCTGCATCATCGCGCTTGCCGTGCTGAAGGAAGATATTCGCGCCATTCAATGGCTGGGGATTGTCCTCGGGATGATCGGGGTGCTGATCGTGGTCTGGCCCCGGTTGGGCGGGGAAGTGCCGGGATGGGGGTTTGTCAGCTGTTTTGTCGGTGTGGCCGCCATGTCCGTCGGCACCATCATGCAGAAAAGATACGCCCAGGATGTCGATCTGATTTCCAGCAACTTTATCCATGCCACCGCTGCAGCCGTGTTTTACGGGGCGCTGCTGCTGACGGTCGAAACCTATTATCTTGAATGGACACTGCCCGTCACCCTCTCGATGATCTGGATCATCAGTATGGTGTCTGTCGGGGCCGTTTCGATACTGATGTATCTTATCCGGACTGGAAAAATGGCCGCCACCTCAAGCCTGTTCTTTCTGGTGCCGCCGGTATCCGCCATCATGGGCTATTTCGCTTTCGGGGAAACACTCGGCCTTGTCGGTATTGCCGGTGTCTGCACCGCCTGCGCCGGGGTCTGGCTGGTCAACCGCCCGCAAACCGGTTAGAATCGGTTTCATGACTGATCCGGATAACGCCGCCCCTGATACTCATCGCAAAGGTGATGCCCCGCCGCAGGATATCGCGCGTTGTCTTTTCTGCGGCCAGCCCGAACAGCTGGTATGGGTGCATGGTCACGGTCAGTGTGCGTTCTGCGGTGTCAATGCCATGCCCTGCTGTGATGGCGCCACCTGTGAGCCTGACGCACCGGAATAAGAAGTGTTATCCCCCGGAATGTGCGAATCACACCCTGCCGACAGGTTGCGGTATCGCCCCGGCTTTCCTGGCCATGACAGCCAGCCAGTCATGGGCGATGTTCGCCGCCGCCATGGCGGTGACATCAGCGTGATCATATGCAGGAGAGACCTCAACAAGATCAAAGCCGATCATGTTCAGCGGCTCCAGCCCGCGGATCAGCTCAAGCGCCTGCCAGCTCGCAAGCCCGCCCGGGACAGGTGTACCTGTTCCCGGGGCAAAAGCCGGATCAAGGCAGTCGATATCAAAACTGATATAGCAGGGCGTATCGCCAATACGTTCCCGGATGACGTCGAGGGTTGCGTCGATGCCGTTGCGGTGAACCCACGGGCTGGTCAGAATCTCAAACCCATGATCGCTGTCGTTATAAGACCTGAGCCCGACCTGTATGGATTTATCAACCCGGAGCAGGCCGTCTTCCTTGGCTTGAAGGAACATGGAACCATGGTTGAGAGGCGAGCCGCCATCCTCCCATGTGTCGCAATGGGCGTCAAATTGCAGGAGAGCAACCGGACCATGTTTTTCCGCATGGGCGCGGATCAGAGGGTTTGACACAAAGTGATCGCCACCGAAGGTCAACATCCTTACATCGGATTTGAGGATATGCCGCGCATGGTTGGTGATAGTCTCCGGTATCGAGGCCGGGTTATGGGGGTCGAGGGCACAGTCGCCGTAATCAACCACGGCCAGGGTATCGAAAATATCAAAACCGAAGGGAAAGGCCTTAAGGCTCGCAAGTTCGGTGGATGCGCTGCGGATGGCGCGGGGGCCGAACCGGCATCCGGGCCGGTTGGTGACCGCCCCGTCAAAGGGAATGCCGCTCACCACAATATCCACGCCGTCAAGGTTGCGGGTGTATTTCCGGCGCAGAAAGCTGAGCGCGCCGGCATAGGTCATTTCATGTGACGTTCCCTTGATATCCTCACGCAGAAACGCGGCGTCGCTGTTGAAGTAATCAATGGTCATCACGATCTCCCCAGAGTTTGGAGCGTATCATCAAGGGCGCCGCGGGTGATGGTGATCACGCGGTCGATATCATCTCTGGTAAAGGTGAGCGGCGGCGACAGGATCATGCCGTCCCGGACCGCCCGCATCATCATGCCCCGGGCAATGGCGTGGTCACGGCAGATCACGCCTGTCTCGCCTTCGTTTTCGAACATCTCCGGCCCGGTCTTGTCGGCAACGAGTTCAATCGCGCCGAGCAGGCCAAAGCTCCGGGTTTCACCGACAAGCGGATGATCATCAAGGGTTTTCAGTGCCTCGGCCAGATAGGGGCCTGTATCCTCACGCACACGGGTGATGAGGTCTTCACGTTCGATCAGCGCAAGATTGGCGAGCGCAACGGCGGCGGCAACAGGATGCCCTGAATACGTGAAACCATGATAAAACTCGCCCCCGTCACTGATCAGCTTTCCGGCCACCCGGTCACCCACCAGCACCGCAGACATGGGCATATAGCCTGAAGTCAGCCCTTTGGCGGTCGCCATCAGATCCGGCTCCAGTCCCATGGTCTGGCTGGCAAACCACTGGCCGGTGCGGCCATATCCGGTGATGACTTCATCGGCCACGAACAGGATGTCATGTTTCCGGCAGATGGCCTGGATGTGGTTGAAATACCCGGCCGGAGGAATGATCACGCCGCCCGCGCCCTGAATGGGTTCGGCAATGAACGCGGCGATATTATCGGCGCCCGCGTCGAGAATTTCCGCCTCAAGCCAGGAGGCCGCGGTTTCAGCAAACGTGGCGTCATCCATATTGCCCTGATAAAGAAAGCCATAGGGCGGTTTGATGTGCCTGAAATCAGGAAGACGTGCGGCCTGTTCATGCATGCCGCTCATCCCGCCCATGCTGGCGGCAACGGTGGTGGAGCCGTGGTAGCCGTATTCCCGGCTGATGATCACCTGTTTTTCCGGCCGGCCTTCGAGGGCCCAGTAGTGTCGGATCATCCGGACAATCGTATCGTTGGCCTCGGATCCCGAATTGGCAAAGAAGACATGATTGAGTCCGGCAGGCGAGATCGATGCCAGCCGTTCCGCAAGTTCAGCCGCAGGAGCGTTGCTGGTCTTGAAAAAGGTGTTGTAGTAGGGAAGCTTCCGGAGCTGTTCGGCTGCCGCGTCAATCAACTCAGCCCGTCCATAGCCGACATTGACGCACCACAGACCGGCCATGGCATCCAGAATGCGATTGCCATCACTGTCGATGATATCATGACCTTCGGCATGGGTGATGATACGGGTGCCTTCTTTTTTCATCGACTTGTAATCGGTGAAAGGATGAAGATGGTGGTTGATATCAATATCAGACAAGGATGAGCTAATGTTGTTCATGATGAAACCGTTTATCTTGTTGTTTTCACCAATCACTATAAGATGAAACGCGTGCGACGCCTAGAGATTGTGAGGAAATGATTATGTTGCCGACCTCGGACACCCCACGTGATATTCGTGGCCGCTACCCCGACCTTGAAACAATCACGGCCATGTTTGCCGACAGCAACGGGATCATGCGCGGCAAAATCCTCCCGGCATCCGGGCTTGAAAAACTCTTTGCCGAGGGCGTGTATCTGCCCGCCAGTGTCTTCGGAACAGATGCAACAGGCGAATCGGTCGCCACGACAGGTCTTGTCTGGGAGACAGGAGACAAGGATTTCCCCTGGCGCGTCATCCCCGATACGTTCCATATTCTGCCCGGAACCGATGGCCGGGAAGCCGGGGTGATGATCCAGATGATGACCGATGAAGGGGAGCCGCATCCCCTTGATCCGCGGAGCATTCTGGAAAATGCGCTGAAGATGCTTTCAGATATGGATATTTACCCGGTCATCGCCCCTGAACTTGAATTCTATCTCATCGATCCGGCACCGGATGAGATGGGAATGGGACGGGCGGCTATTGTCCCTGCCCAGGGACAGGGCCAGCCAACCAACCAGATCTATGGCATCGATGCCTATGATGAATTCAAGCCCGTGATTGAGGCGATCAAGACCGCGTGTCAGGAGATCGCGGTTGGTGCCGATACGGCGATTGCCGAATATGGCCGCGGCCAGTTTGAAATCAATCTCACCCATCGTGATGATGCCCTGAGGGCATGTGATGAGGCCGCGCTTCTGCGGCGGCTCGCCCGGCTGGTGGCCCGCCAGCACGGGCTTGATGTGACCTTCATGGGTAAGCCATTTGCCGATGATACCGGTTCAGGTTTTCATCTCCATGCCAGCCTGTGGGATAAGGAGGGCCGCAATATTCTGCGTGAAGAGGAGGGTGAAAGCGCCGACAGCAACCCGAACCTTCGTCATGCAGCCGGGGGAATGGGGCATTTTCTCGCCGACAGCATGGCGGTTTTCTCGCCCAATGCGAATGCCTGGCGGCGTATCCAGCCCGGGCATTACGCGCCGATAGACCGGAGCTGGGGCGAAAACAACCGAACCGTCAGTTTCCGGATACCTCCCGGCAGTCCTGCGCACCGGAGGCTTGAGCACCGGTGCGGCAGTGCGGATGTCAATCCCTACCTTGCCACCACACTGATACTTGGCGCGATGGCCGAAGGCATGGCAGGAAAAATCACGCCGCCTCAGATTACAACAGGTAATGCGTATGCCTCACCGGACCGTGAAGGTCTGCCGGCCACATGGGCGGAGGCCAATGCCTGTTTTCGTGAAAGTGCGTTCATCGGACGCTGGCTCGGCGAAGAATATCGGCATGTCTATGCAGAGACAAAGGAATACGAACGCCTGACATTCAACAGCACGATCACCCCGCTTGAATGGGCATGGTACCGATAATGCCGGACACACCAACTTCGATCTATGCCGATCAGATTGACTGGGCAGACCCTTACCCTGCACCGGATGGTGATCAGCAGGTGGATATCGCGGTTGTGGGGGGCGGTTTTACCGGCGTATCCACCGCGCTCAACCTTGCTGAAAAAGGATACAGCGTTCATCTCTATGAAGCGGAACGGATAGGATACGGGGCTTCAGGCCGGAATGGCGGGCAGGTCTGTCAGGGCTGGACCACCGATTTTTCCAAGATCGCAAAACGTATCCCGCCGGAACAGCGGCGCATGGCTTGGGATGTCGGGATGCTGGGCCGGGAGATAATTATTGATCGCTGCCGGCGTCACGGGATCAATGCGGATCTCAAATTCGGCTATCTTCATGCCGCGTTGCATCGTCGCCAGCTGGACGAACTCAAGGCGATGCAGGAGGAATGGGAAGCCGAGGGGGGCGATGGGCTGACCTTTCTGCCCGATAAAGCCTCTCTTGCACCACATATCAAAAGCGATGCTTATATAGGCGGGCTTTATGACGCAACGTCAGGTCATCTTCACCCGCTGAAATATCTCCTCGGGCTTGCCCGGGCTGCGGCGGATGCCGGAGTGCGTATTCACGAAGGCTGCCGCATCACCCGCATCATCCCGGCAGAAAGAGGGGATGACGCCAGGCTTGAACATGCCCATGGTGTGGTCAGGGCCAGAAAGCTGGTGCTCGCCGGTAATGCCTATCTGGGCAAGATAGCCCCACGTCTTATGGATCAGCGGATAGCCCCGGTAACGTCGGCCATTATCGCGACACGGCCGCTCGGCTCAAACACGGCCCTGACGCTTCTTCCCGGGCAGATCGCCGTCGCCGATTGCAATACCGCGCTCAATTATTTCAGGATCGATGCCGAAGGCCGGATGCTTTTTGGCGGCAGGGCATCTTATCTGGCACAGGAAAGCGGCGCTATCCGGAATGATCTGTCCCGGCGCATGGCCTCGGTGTTTCCTGATCTGGCCGGGGTGGACATTGAACACGCCTGGTCAGGGAGGATAGGCATCACCGTGGACCGGATACCACATTTCGGCAAGATCGGTACGAATATCTGGTTTGTGCAGGGGTTTTCTGGTCATGGTGTCGCCCTTACCGGGGTAGCAGGGCTGATCATCGCCGAAGCCATCGACGGAGATACGGAGAGGTTCGATACCTTTGCCTCAATCCGTCATCTGCCGTTTCCCGGCGGGATTTTCAGGACACCTGCACTGGCGCTGGGCATGTCCTGGTATAAACTCAGGGACAGGCTTCGTATCTAACCCGAAAGGCCAAGCAGGTTTTCGAGCTTGCGGCGGGCCACGGTTTCATCCTCCCCCCAGGCGATGGTGCCGTCAAGGCGCCCCCGGCTGTCATAGAGAAACACCGTTGCGGTATGATCCATGGTATAATCGCCGTCATCCAGCGGCACTTTTTCGGCATAGATCCCGAAGCTTTTCACCATCGCACTGATCGCCTCAACGGACCCGGTAAGCCCGACAGCACCTGGATTGATGGCATCGATATATTCCTTCAGCACCGATGCGGTATCGCGTTCCGGGTCAACCGTCACGAAAATCACCTGAAGCGGAGCGGCCCCGGTGCCGATGGCACGGATCTGCTGGTTGAGGCTGTAGAGCGTGGTGGGGCATACTTCGGGGCAATGGGTAAAGCCGAAAAAGAGCGCCGCGGGCCGGCCGAGAAAATCTGTATTTTTCCGCGAAACCCCTGACGTCGCCTCAAGATCAAAACGGACCGTATCAAGCCCGGGAAAGACAGCAGGGACAGTGCGGCGGGCCAGCTGATCCGAAAGAAACCCGATCAGCAAGGCGGCAACAAGAAAGGCACCAACCCCGGCACTGATGCTGATGGCGGTTCGGGTTCTCGGGGATAATGGCATGGCTGGTCTCCTCCTTGGGGATGTACTTACACGTTCACCTGCCCTCCTATCAAGCGGGGATTTGCCGCGGGGTTACCTGCCAAAACCGGTCTTGCCTCGGAAGGGGAAGGTGCTAGTCTTGGGGCATGAAAAAAACAGCTTTTATTTTCGGGCTCGGCTTTTCGGGGCGTGTGCTGGCGCGGCAGCTGCTGAAGCTCGGCTATGACGTGCGCGGGACCAGACGCACCGCCGGTGAAGAAATGCCCGGGGTGACACTCTTTCCATTTGCCGATGACACCCCGTTGCAAGATACAGATGCGGCCTTTGACGGCGTTACCCATGTGATCTCGACCATTGCTGTCATCGGCGGCAGTGATCCTGTGTTGCGGCACCATGGCGAGGTGATCCGCAGGCTGGATTGCTGGACAGGATATGTTTCCGCCACCAGCGTTTATACCGAAGCGGATGGCGGGTGGGTCACCGAAGACAGCCCGGCCGATCCCGTGACCAGACGCGGGCAACTCCGGCGTGAAGCCGAAATGGCCTGGCAGGGCAAGCTCAGCGCAGAGGTGTTTCGTGCCGCCGGCATTTACGGGCCCGGCCGGTCCCCTTTCCGGGACCTTTTGCAGGGAAAGGGGCGCATCATCCTGAAACCCGGTCACCAGTTCAACCGGATACATGTCGAAGATATGGGGCGGATCATCGCCGCCGCGATGGAAACACCGGTGGCGGGCCGGATACTCAATCTCGCGGACGGCTCCCCTTGCGAGGCAGGTGATGTCATCCGTTATGCGGCTGATCTGCTTGGCGTTGCGGCGCCGGTGCCCGTTCCTTTTGAAGACGCTGAGCTGAGCCCCATGGCCCGCAGTTTCTATGCAACATCCCGGCGGGTCGACAGCAGCAAGGTGGGCCGGGAGCTCGGCATTGAATTCATCTATCCTGACTATCGCCATGGCATGCGTGCCGTCCTTGCCGAAGAACGTCATCAGGGTATCCTGCCGCATCAGGACGAAATCTGAGGAGATATTACCCCATGCCGATTGATCGTATGCGCCGCGCCCATGAGCCTGACCACAGCCCTTGTGTCGGGCATTGCACCTATGATGAGGGCAGGCATTGCCTCTCCTGCCGCCGGCATGAAGACGAAGTCGGGATCTGGCGTGATGCGTCTGAAGCAAGCCGGCTTGAGGTCTGGTCCAGATTGCCTCAGGAGATCGATGCCGCCGGACGTCATCTGATGCGTCTTCCCCTTGATAATGAGGATATAACATCTCTCGCTCTTGAGACTTTGGCCCAGGGGGGCTCCTGGGTTGTCGGGGTTGAGGGGTGCTGGCTTGCCGCCGACAGACCTCTGCCCGGGACGAATGCGGAGAGACTTGAAGCCGAAAGTCATTGCAGCTCAACACAGGTCAGCCTTGATCTCACCGGCAAGATCCGTGCCCTCGCCTGGGCGCGCGGAGGGCGAAAACTCGCCGATGGTGTGGAGGGTTTGCCGATAGTGCTGGTGACGCCGCGGGGTCGGGTGGGGCTCACCTGCTGCGAGGAAGAAACGGTGCTTGATGACGGCCGCGTTGATCTCGGGCTTGGGCTTGCTTCGGCGCGTGCGCTCAGGGCCAATGGCAGAACTGAGATCGAAACCGGTTTTGCCCGCGCGGTGACGTCACTGGAGCCGACCACGGGCTTTGGCCGGTCTGCCCTGCCCGGGGATCTGGTGATCAATGAAAGCTACGCCCTCGGCGCGATACTCCTGCCACGTGGTGAGCGTCCCTTATAAACCGGGATCGGCCCATAAGTTACACGCAGGTTCAGACCTTGCCTTCGGTGATCATTTGCCTGAGCTCAAATTTCTGCAATTTCCCGGTGGCTGTCTTGGGGATGGTGCAGAAGACAATCTGTTTCGGCCGCTTGAATCCGGCCAGATGCTCACGGGCGAAGGCAATCAGTTCGTCTTCGGTGATGCTGGCCCCGTCTTTGATCTCGACAAAGGCGCAAGGCACCTCACCCCATTTCTCATCCGGCTTGGCAACAACAGCGGCAATGGCAACGGCCGGATGCCGGTGCAGCACGCCTTCAATTTCCACCGAAGAGATATTCTCCCCGCCGGAGATGATGATATCCTTCAAGCGGTCCTTGATTTCGATATATCCGTCGGGATGCATCACCGCCAGATCACCTGAATGGAAATATCCGCCGTCAAAAGCGTCTTTGGTGGCGTCGGGATTTTTCAGATAACCTTTCATGACCGTGTTGCTCCTGAGCCCGATTTCCCCGATAGTCTCACCATCGCAGGGGACAGGCTTGCCGGTCTCTTGATCAACCACGATGGCGTCTTCGGTCAGCATCATGGCCACACCCTGCCGCGCCTTGATGCGGGCACGATCAGAAAAAGAGACCTCATCCCAGTCTTCGTTCCAGACGCACATGACGGTATGACCATAGGTTTCGGTCAGCCCGTAGACCTGCGTTACGTTGAAGCCGAGGGATTCAATCGCCTCCAGAATGGCGGCGGGTGGCGGGGCACCTGCTGTCATGACCTCAACCGTATGATTAAAGGGGCGCCGGTCCGCGTCGGCGGCGTTGACCACCATTCCCAGAACGATGGGCGCCCCCCCGAAATGGCTGACCCCGTGATCGGCTATTGCATCGTAAATCGTTTTGGCGGTGACGGCCCTTGTGCAGACGATCGTTCCCGCCATCGCGGTCACCCCCCAGACATGGCCCCAGCCGTTGCAATGAAAAAGCGGTACGATATAGAGATATTTGAGGTGCTGCCGCATGCCCCAGTCGGCTATGGTGCCCATGGTCATGAGATGCGAGCCGCGGTGATGATAGACAACACCCTTGGGCCGGCCGCTGGTACCGGAAGTATAATTCAGCGCCATTGCATCCCATTCATCGCGTGGCAGACGCCATTCGTATCCGGGGTCACCGCTTTCAAGCAGGTCTTCATAGGTCATCTTGCCGAGGCATCTGCCGTCCCCGTCATTTTCGCTGTCGTCGATATCAATGACGGTTATGCCGTGATCCGGCCCCAGGATTTCAAGAGCTTTCGCGGCGGTATCGGCAAAGGCTGTGTCAGTGATCAGGCAACGGGCCTCGCCATGGTCAAGGATATAGGCGATCGTCTCCGGATCAAGACGGACATTGATCGTGTTGAGCACCCCGCCTGTTGCGGCGACACCGAAATGGCATTCCACCATTTCAGGGGTGTTGAAGGCCATTACCGCAACAGTATCGCCATGTCCCACCCCGAGTTTTTCAAGCCCGGATGCCAGCCTGCGGCACCTTTCGAAAACCCCGGCCCAGGTGTAGCGGCGGCGACCGTGAATCACCGCCGTCCGGTCAGGGAAAATCCCGGCAGTCCGGCGGATGAAAGTAAGCGGGGAGAGAGGAACAAAATTCGCATCAACTTTATCAAAAGCATCGTACTTGTCGGTCATTTCATATCCTCCCTTGTCGTTTGTCCCGAAGTCTAGTTCCGCAGCATGGTTCCGGTTTCCAGCATGGCCACGATACGGGCTTCGGTTTCCGCTGTCCGGGCAAGGCGGATGAACGCATCCCTTTCCCGGGCGAAAAGATCATCTTCACTGGCCGGAAGACCGCCGCTTTCCTCATGGGCAACGATGCTGCCGACCGCCATCGCCACGGTCTTGTCATGGGGGAAAAACAACCCGTCGCTGATCCCCTTGTCCATGAAAGAGGCCATTTCATCAATGAGGCCATCACCCGGAAGCTCGAATTGCGGCACCGCAGGCGGGGTATATCCCTCTGATCGCATGTTTTCAATTTCAGCCATGGCAGCGGTCAGCAGTTTGTCGCGGTTCATGACGCTCAGATCCCGGTCTTTGAGGAAATACATCATCGAGGCGCTGATCTCAGGGCTGGTACCGGTGCGGGCATAGCCGATCTGCATCCAGGTGTTCCACGCCGCCTTGCGCCAGTCGCCGGTTGCATGATGCCAGCGGCTGAGCGTTTCCTTGACGCCGCCACCACCCGGCACAACCCCGACCGCCGCCTCAACCAGACCCATGACGATATTGCCATGGGCGATTACCTTATCGGCGTGAACAACGACTTCATAGCCGCCGCCAAGCGTGAGGCCCGACGGGGCCGCCACCACCGGCACCGGCGCATAGCGCAGGGCCTTGACGGCATCCTGAAAACGGATCAGGAACCGGTCGATACCGGTCCAGTCCTGCGCCCGTATCAGTGCCAGCACCCCGTTGAGGTCGACACCGGCTGAAAAATGCTGGGCATCGTTATGGATGATGATACCCTTGCCATGGTTGCGCGCGGCTTCGGCGACGATTTCCATGGAAGCATCCGTGAGCGCGTTTGCCTTGGAATGAAATTCCACCAGCCTGAGATCACCATCAAGGGCAAAAAGACTTGCCGCCGCATTGCTGGCAACAGGCTCAAGGCCCTGGCGCATCATATGAAAGCGGATGGTTCCTTCTGGCAGGCTGACCGGTTTGAGGGTGCCGGGCTTGCCGGTATCTTCAAAAACGCGGACCTGAAGTGCATCGGGGCCTGCTTCGTAAAAGGTCTTGCCATGCTTGAGCACGGGCGGGATGTCACTTCCCGTCTCCCTGATCATCTCCATCAGCGTTTCCGCGCCGATAGCATCCATCATCTCAAAAGGGCCACGGACCCAGTTGAAGCCGAGTTTCATGGCATCATCGATATCCTGCGGTGAGGTGGTGACATCAGGAATGAGGCTGGCGGCATACCCGAGCACCCGGGCCAGCACATGACGGCAGAACCGTGTCTGCGCGGCATCGCCGTCATCTGTTTCTTCAATCAGGACATGAAGCGCCTCGCCATGGTCGGCAAGCGTTCTTGCGGCACGTTCCGCCTTGGCCGGCAGACCGGGGGTGCGTGGCCTGATCTCTCCGCTCAGGATATCAACGGCCATTTCGCGTTCTTTTTCCGTGCGATAGAAACCGCCCTTTCCCTTGTCGCCGGTGAATCCGCTGTCGATCATCCGGCTGATCAGCCCATTGAGGGGGTTATTGCCGCCAACGGCGTGAAAGGCGTCACCATCAGGCAGGATCACCCCCAGTGTCTTTACCACATCAGCCATCAGATCAATGCCGATCAGGTCATAAAGCCCGAAGACACCGGTTTTGGGAATGCCCATTGGCCGGCCCATAAGTGCATCGGCTTCTACGATGGTAAGCCCTTGGCGATGGGCTTCGTCCATCCCGACCTGAAGCGCATAGACGCCAACGCGGTTGCCCAGAAAGCCCGGGGTATCGCGGCAGGCAACAACACCTTTGCCGAGAATACGGTCATTGTAATCGGCAAGTTTTGCCATGATGGCCAGATCCGTATCCTCACCTTCCACCAGTTCCAGAAGCCGCATATAGCGGACCGGGTTGAAATAATGGGTAATGGCAAAACGTCGGCGGAACGATTGCGGCATATCCTCCACCAGAAGACGGATCGGGATGGTTGAGGTGTTGGAGGTCACCACGCAGTCATCACGGATCACGCTGTCCAGCCGCGCATAAAGGTCTTTCTTGATATCAAGCCGTTCGACCACGGCCTCGATGATCCAGTCGCATTCCGCCAGTTTTCCGAAATCATCACGGATATTTCCGATGGTGATTTTATCTGCCCTCGATTTATGCATGAGCGCCGGAGGATCAGATCTGAGCAGCCGGTCCACCGCAGCGCTGGCGGCGCCGTTCGGATCATCATCCCGGGGCAGGTCCAGCAGCATCACCTCATGACCGGCATTGGCGATCTGACCGGCGATGCCGCTACCCATCGTACCGGCACCGATAACAGCTATGCGTGAGAAAGGAACGTCATGTACCATGGCAAACCACCAAAATTTAATTCTGCCTATTCAAGAAAAAATGGGCGCAAAGCGGCATTGGTTTCAACCGATTTCTCGCTTTGCAGAAAATGGCCGGCGTCGGGGATGACCACAACACGGCTGTCGGTCAGCATTTCACTGAGCTCAAGGCCGAATTTCTTCGGCACCATCCGGTCACGATCAGCGAGGATCAGCAATGCCGGGCAACTGATGGCGGCGGCGGCATCCTTGCCTGCCTTGTAGGAATTGCAGGCCAGAAGATCGGTGAGCAGCACGCCGGGCTTGTTCCGGCCCATGACCTTGTTGCCGAAAAGCAGATGGCTCTGCCCCGGCACGGTATGATCGTGACGATGGCCTTCGGTGCCGTGACTCCACGAGACCATGAAACGGAAGGCTTTGCCTTCGGCATCACGCGCCATATCAAGCAGAGGATCAGCAACAGGAATGGCATGGGCACTGCCGATAACGGCCAGTTTACGGGTCCGGTCAGGATGACGCCGCGCCGTTTCAAGCGCGATCAATCCGCCCTGGGAATGGCCGATGACCACCGCCTTTTTAACGCCAAGGGCATCAAGGAGTGCGGCGCACCAATCGGCCATCTCTTCGATGCTCTTAAGCGGCTCACCACCGGAAAGATTATGCCCGGGCAGATCCGGCGCCAGCACCGACCAGCCGCGATTGGCAAAAAAGCGGGCCTGAAGAAGCCAGGAGAGATGACTCTGCCCGCTGCCGTGAATAAAAAGAAGAACATCCCCCGCAGGATCGAAATCACGACCACCGGTTGAAACGAAAATATCCTGATCATCCATCCTGATATGCATCAGCGTGATCCTGTTGCCCGGGCGGCCGCTTTGAGGCCTGTGTTCATATCGGCAATGATGTCGTCAATGTCTTCAAGCCCGACGGAGATCCGGACGAGATCATCAGTCAGCCCGGCCGCACGCATTGCTTTTTCGTCAAGATGGGAATGGGTGGTGCTGCCCGGATGGATGACCAGTGTCTTGGCATCACCCACATTGGCAAGATGGGAGGCCAGTTCAACATTCTCAATAAAGGCGCGCCCGCCCTCACGTCCGCCTTTGACGCCAATGGCAATGATCGATCCCGCCCCCTTCGGCATCAGACGTGCGGCGACGTCGTGATCTGGATGATCGGCAAGAAGCGGATGCCTGACCCAGGAGACCTGTTCGTGTGAGGTCAGAAACTCAAGCAATCTGGAGGTGTTCTCCATGTGACGCTGCATCCTGAGCGGCAGGGTTTCTATCCCCTGAAGAAGGTGGAACGCGTTCATCGGGGCAAGGCAGGGGCCGATATTGTACATGCCTTCCGTCCGCACCCGGGTTGAAAACGCAAGCGGGCCGAATTCCTCCCAGAGATTGACATTCTGGAAGGCGAAATGAGGTTCGGTCAGGGTGGGGAATTTATCGTTCTGGCCCCAGTCGAAATTGCCGCCGTCAATGATACCGCCACCCAGCGCCACGCCATGCCCTCCCATCCATTTTGTCAGGGAATGAATGACAATATTGGCCCCGTGTTCGATAGGTTTGAACAGCCACGGGGTGTTGAACGTGCCGTCGATCACCAAGGGGATACCGGCTTTGCGGGTGATTTCCGCCACCGCAGGAACATCCATGACGTCCATGCCGGGATTGCCGATAACTTCACCGAAAACCATTTTTGTGTTGGGCTGAATAGCATTCCTGATGGCGGCAGGATCGTTCGGCGCAACAAAACTGGCGGTGATACCATAGCGCCCCAGCGTATGCTGGAAGAGATTGATATTCGCGCCATACATCTGGGATGATGCCACGATGTGATCACCCTGGGATGTCAGCGACAATACGGTGAGAAACAGGGCCGCCATCCCGGAAGACACGGCGACTGCCGCCACGCCGCCATCGAGCGCGGCCAGACGCTGTTCGAGCACTGCCACGGTCGGGTTGGTCAGGCGTGAGTAGATATGCCCCCCCACTTCCATATTGAAGAGCGCCGACGCCTGTTCGGTGCTGTCAAAAAGGTAGGACGTCGTCTGGTGAATGGGCACAGCCCTTGAGCCGTGCCGGTCATCCGGAGACTGTCCGGCGTGGAGACTTAATGTGTCGAATTTATAGTCTGTCATGGGTTTCCCTTGATCCTGTCTGGCCGGCCTCAGGTTCCTTTACGGAAGGGCAGGCTGGTGGGACGGGCATGGCGTTCGCCATCGTCACTGAGGACCACAAGCCCGCCATCGGCATCAGCTGCCTCTACCGCAATCAGCGCGGTTGCTATATTCCATTCCAGCCGTGGTGAATAGGCCGCCGCCGAAGCGAAGCCGACATCAACGCCGTTATGCATGATCCGCCAGGGATGACTGTTGGTCGATGCCAGCGGCGCGCCATCCATAATAACCCCGCAGAAACGACGCTTTACGCCCTCGGCCCTGATCTTTCTGAGCGCGTCTTTGCCGATGAAGTCCACGTCCTGTTCGAGGTCAACAAATTTGCCGAGCCCCATCTCAAACGGGTTCGAGTGATCATCCGTGTCGGCGCCGACGGAAATCAACCCGCTTTCCACGCGTTCAATATAATTGGGTGCGCCGGGCCCGATACCATAAGGCTGGCCCGCCTCAGCCACTTTTTGCCAGAGCGTATCCCCCCTGCTGCCATCGAGAAGGTAGAGTTCAAACCCGCCCTGTTTGCTCCAGCCGGAGCGCGCCACCAGCAGGGGTATCCCGTCAAGTACAGCGTCTCTGAAACCGAAATATTTGATATCACGGACCCAGTCACCAAAGAGGCTGGCGACCACGTCTTCGGCCTTCGGGCCCTGGATGGCAAGTGGTGATGCATCAGGTTCGGTGACCCGGACATCAAGGCCCAGCCCGATGGCGACGCCTTCGGCCCAGTATTTCATATCGGTATCGGCTATGGACAGCCAGACTTCATCCTCATCGATCCTGAGCAGGACAGGATCATTGATCAACGTGCCGATGGAATTGCAGATCGGCACGTATTTTCCCACGCCCCAGGTAAGCGAAGAGAGGTTGCGGGGGGTCAGCAATCTGGCAAGGGTCAGTGCATCAGGGCCTTTGAGCGAGACCTGTCTTTCCGCTGCCACATCCCACATGGAAACACCATGGATCAGCCGGTCATATTCCGCCGCCAGATCACCATAGGTCACCGGCATATACATGTGATTATAGGTGGTGAAATGCGTCACCCCTGTTGTTACGGTACTGTTGAAAAAGGGGGATTTGCGGATCCTTGGTCCGAGAGCAATACCAAAACTCATCTGTTGTGTCCTGTCACGAAAATAGTTGAATTTCCCTCGCTGGCCGACCGGTTCAGGCGGAAGGGTTGACCAGCACCCGCCCCCGGACTCCGCCTTTGAGTATCGACCGGCCCAGATCCATCATGTCTTCCAGTCTGGCTTCGGTCACCATCGCGGAAAGTTTGTCCTTCGGGATCCAGGCGGCGGCATTCTTCCAGCCTTCCACCCGGCTGTCGTAAGGCTGGGCGACGCTGTCAATCCCCAGCAGATTAACCCCGCGCAGAATAAAGGGTAGCACATTGGTATTGATTTCAATACCGCTGGCATTGCCGATGGCAGCAACCGACGCGCCATACGCCATCTGCCCCAGAACGCGGGACAGCGTCGCGCCGCCGACATTATCGATGCACCCCGCCCAGGTGGCGCTTTCCATCGGTTTTGTCGTGGGTTCCGACAATTCTTCGCGGGCAACGATCCGGCTGGCCCCTAGACCGGTGAGGTAATCGGCTGTTTCAGGTCTGCCGGTGACCGCCGCAACACTGTAGCCGCGATGCGCCAGCATCGCGACCGCAAGCGACCCGACCCCGCCGGCCGCACCGGTGACCAGCACGTCACCTTTTTCAGGGGTTAGCCCGTGCCTTTCCAGTGCCATCAGGGCAAGGACGGCCGAAAATCCGGCCGTGCCGACAGACATCGCCTCCCGGGTTGTCAGGCCATCGGGAAGGGGAACACACCAATCCGCTTTCACCCGGGCACGTTCGGCATAGCCGCCCCACCAGATCTCACCAAAGCGCCAACCGGTGACCAGCACCTTGTCGCCTTCCTTATAGCGGGGATCGCCGGAGGAAAGGACAACACCCGCAACATCGACGCCGGGGACATGGGGATAGTCGCGGACAAGACGGCCGCCGCCGGTCATGCACAACCCGTCCTTGAAATTCAGGTTTGAATATTCGACGGCGATAAGCACATCTCCATCTGCAGGCAAATCCGCATCGGTAATCATCTGCACAGATCCGTCTACCTTGCCATCCTCATCCTGGGTGACCACGAGCGCGCGATAGCTCATCTCTTTCTCCTTATTCGTATCCCTTAAGGCGTCATTTTATACATGCACCGAAGGTGAGTTAAAGTCCAATTTAAATCAAACCGAACATTCGTCCACCCAAGCTGATACCTATGAGCATCAATCCGCATCCGATGACCATCTCGATGCGGTGCTGATGGGTCTCAAGGCGCGCAAGCAAGGGCGGAAACGCAATGATGACGGCCACGAGCAGATACCATCCCGTATCGATCAGCCAGGCGAATATGGTCATGCCGGCACGTGTTGCGATACCTTGCCCATCGCTCAGGAACTGGCTGAAGATCGCAAGGAAAAAGGCAGCTATCTTGGGGTTGAGAAAAACGATCATGAAACCGTCCATCCCGTGCCGCAATAAAGGACGTGATGTCTGTGTCCTGAGATTGTCTTCATCAGGGGCAACCGGCGCCGTCAGGCCAGCGCGGATCATCTGGCCCGCAATCCACAGAAGAAAGATCGCACCTGCGCCCTGCAAGGCAATCAGAATAGCGGGCGACACCAGCAAGGCCGCGCCAAGACCTAAAGTCACAGCCCCGGCATAGAACAAAATTCCAGCTCCATGGGCGATGCCGAACATCATCCCGGCAATCCGGCCGTCACGAACGACGCTCCGGATCAGCAGGGCGAGGCTCGGGCCGGGGCTTGCCGCACCGGCAAGGCAGGTCAGGGCAAGCAGTCCCCAGTCAGCTAAAGTCATCTTCACCTCCGGCCGGGCAAGTCTTTCGGATGCCGGCATGTTACGGTCGTCTATCTCCTGCCATATTTTCACGCTGTCAACAAAGCATATTACAAATCAGTCTTGAGATTTCTCGCGCGCTGTTGATATGCAAAACGTGAAAGGGTTTTTCTCTGGTGCCTTAACAAGAGGTTGCTCATCCGGTGAGATACAAGCCCTCTGAGGTTGACAGCCCGTCATTCAGCCTTCAGCCTTGTCGGGATATTCCGGGATTAACCCAGAGGAGAGAAGGGGATGTTTGAAGGGTTTGCCTCCGAACGAGTCGAGGTCAGCGATGGAAAGATGTTTTGCCGTATCAGGGGAGATGGCCCGCCGCTGCTGCTGATACACGGCCATCCCCAGACGCATGTGATGTGGCACAAGACAGCCCCGGCACTGGCGGAACATTTTACCGTGATCGCCGCTGATATCCGCGGTTGTGGTGACAGCATGGTGCCGCCAAGCGATGAAACCCATTATCCCTATTCCAAACGCCAGATGGCCGTTGATATGGTGGAGATGATGGAGGCCTTGGGCCATCCCCGCTTTTTTGTGGCAGGGCATGACCGCGGCGGCCGGGTGGCGCACCGGCTCATCCGTGATCACCGGGATCGTGTGCCTGCCTGCTCGGTTCTTGATATCTGCCCGACGCTCGATATGTATGAGGATACGGATCAGGATTTTGCCACCGCGTATTTCCACTGGTTCTTTCTGATCCAGCCCTATGATCTGCCGGAGCGCATGATTCTTGCCGACCCGAGGGCATGGATGGATGCCTGTCTGCAGAAATGGTCAGGAGGCTTTGTCTTTGGTGAGGCGGAAGAAGCCTATCTTGCGGCTTTTGCCCCACCGGAAAAAGTCCATGCCACCTGCGAAGATTACCGTGCCGCCAGCACTATTGATCTGGTTCACGACCGGGAAGACCGGGGCACGCCGGTGGATATTCCGCTTCATGTTCTCTGGGGTGAGCGGGGTGTCGTGGGCCGGAAATGGGACCCGGTCTCTGTCTGGCAGCGCTACACCACGGCGGAAGTGACAGGCAAAGCCATGCCCACCGGGCATTTCATTCCCGAAGAAGATCCCGATGGCACGATTGCTGAGTTGCTTGATTTTTTCACCCGCCATCCGGAGCCGTAACGAAAAGATCAAAAAAATCTGGCAAGGCAGGCAAGTCCATGCCATTTTAATAAAAACGAAAATTCGGGGAGATGAATGATGAAAACTCGCGCCGCTGTCGCCTTTGAGGCAGGAAAGCCACTGGAAATTGTTGAGGTTGACCTTGAAGGCCCGAAAGCCGGAGAAGTGCTGGTGGAAATCAAGGCAACCGGTATCTGCCATACCGATGAATTCACCCTTTCCGGTGCTGATCCTGAAGGCATTTTCCCGGCCATACTGGGGCATGAAGGCGCCGGAGTTGTGGTGGATGTCGGCCCCGGGGTCACGTCTCTTGCGAAAGGGGATCATGTGATCCCTCTCTATACGCCGGAATGCCGGGAATGCGAATACTGCCTCAACCCGAAAACAAATTTGTGTCAGGCTATCCGCACCACGCAAGGGCAGGGGCTGATGCCCGACGGAACGTCACGCTTCTCCCTCGATGGCAAGCCGATTTACCATTACATGGGCACGTCGACCTTTGCCAATCACACGGTTCTGCCCGAAATCGCCCTGGCCAAAATCCACCCGGACGCACCTTTCGATAAGGTCTGCTATATCGGCTGCGGCGTGACCACAGGGATCGGTGCTGTGATCAACACCGCCAAGGCTGAGCCCGGATGCAACGCGGTTGTCTTCGGGCTTGGCGGGATCGGGCTGAATGTTATTCAGGGGCTCCGCCTTGCCGGGGCAAACATGATTGTCGGCGTTGACCTTAATTCCGAAAAGAAAGCCTGGGGCGAGCGGTTCGGGATGACACATTTTGTCAATCCTTCCGAAATTGACGGTGATCTGGTCGGCCATCTGGTGGAGATTACCGGCGGCGGGGCGGATTATTCTTTTGAATGTATCGGCAATACCAGCGTCATGCGCGCGGCGCTCGAATGCTGCCATAAGGGCTGGGGCGAGTCGATCATCATCGGTGTTGCCGGTGCAGGTCAGGAGATCAGCACGCGGCCGTTCCAGCTGGTCACCGGACGTGTCTGGCGCGGGACCGCCTTTGGCGGCGCCCGTGGCCGGACGGATGTGCCGAAAATCGTCGACTGGTACATGGATGGCAAGATCGAGATCGATCCGATGATCACCCACACGATGCCGCTCGAGGAAATCAATTCGGCTTTTGATCTGATGCATAAAGGTGAAAGCATCAGATCCGTGGTCATCTTTTAAGAGGAAATGATGGAAATCCTTGTTGATACGGGGCTGCATGGCGGCCGGCATATGGTTGTCCGCCATTCCAGTGAAGCGACCGGATGCGAGATGGAATTCGCGCTCTTTGTGCCGGCGGGCAAGGGGCCTTTCCCCTGCCTTTACTATCTTTCAGGGCTGACCTGCACCTGGGAGAATGCCGCCACCAAGGCCGGTGCGCAGGCTTATGCCGCACAGGCAGGGCTGATGCTGGTTTTTCCTGACACCTCCCCGCGTGGAGATGATGTCGCTGATGATGCGGATTTCTCC